>ERZ780208.381-NODE-381-length-46917-cov-6.374611_pt1 | contig 46917 bp, 45 predicted proteins | sample MGYA00511167_ERZ780208 | MGnify/ENA primary metagenome ERZ780208 (study PRJEB29588, sample SAMEA2159202) | human gut metagenome | biome: human gut; feature: human-associated habitat; material: faeces | place: Denmark | collected 2008/2010 ...
ACGGCGGGACCATGCCCATGCCGCAGCAAGACAGCGGAATTGCCATAATCCGCAAACCGCTGACAGTTAGCATGTTGCAGATTATATAAATATTCTATCATAAAGACCCTCAAAATTTGATACGCCTGAGATTTCATTATTTGCGACCGCGTCGGACAAAAAACAAAAAGCCCCTGCTCCTGCGGGCCTTAAATTCAGAATTTTGTGGACAAACGGCCGGCACGCAACGGCGGGACATGCTCATTTTCCCCTATCTTCATGCCGGAAAATCCCGGTTCCATCCCTGAGAGGCTGCACGCCGCGCGCATAAGGCATCTGAAAGCACATCCGAAATTTAACACGCAATAATTTGGCGGTATTGATTATTTTATATACTTTTGCAATGTTGAACAACAGAACGATAACTCATTAACAAAAACTGTAAAGCCTATCGACGAAGATTTTACTTAATATAAAAGACAATTAAGTATGAGGAAATTCGGAAGTATGACCGACGAGGAGTTGGCCTTACAGTATGTCGGAGGGAACAACAAAGCCTTCGATGAATTGTTGTCACGCAATCAGTCAAAGCTATTCACATATATCATGTTCGTGGTCCGCGATCAGGAACTGGCCAACGACATCTTTCAGGATACCTTCGTAAAAGTCATCACAAGGCTTCAGGAAGGCAAATATACCGACAGCGGCAAGTTCTCCTACTGGATAACCCGCATCGCCCACAATGTCATCATGGACTGGTACCGGCTCCAGCGCAACGAACATATCATCGAACCGACAGAAGGCAACGACCTGAGCAACCTCAAAGGCTGTTCTGCCATTAACGTCAGCAGGGAGTCGGAAATGGTCAACGAGCAGGTGTTCGACGACGTGCGCCGTATGATGGACAGCCTCCCCGCGCCCCAGCGTGAGGTCGTCTACATGCGTTTCTATCAGGACCTGTCGTTCAAGGAGATTGCCGACATCACCGGTGTGAGCATCAATACCGCACTCGGACGGATGCGCTACGCCATCCTCAACCTCCGGCGTATGGCCAAGGAACACGACATCGAGCTGGCCATGATGGAACGATAGGTCTACAGATATGGCCCGAACATGGCCAAACAATAACAAAAGAAGGTGCAAGGACATGAATGGCGGCAGCCGCCAGATTCATGTCTTTGCACCTTCTTATATAGATAGGGGTACATTACACCCAATTCATTCCGACGCGCTTATGTCCCAACCGATGGCACTTGCGCCAAGCACGGCGGCCGAAGAACCGTCGAGACCACTGACGAGGAACTGCGCCTTACCGCGGAACACCGGCATGACATGGGCGTCGTAGGTCTCGCGGATGGGCTTCATGATGAGCTCCCCGGCCTTCACGAGGCCACCGAAGAAAATGAAAGCCTCGGGGCTGGAGAACGCGGCGAAGTCGGCGCAGGCCTCTCCGAGCATCTTTCCCGTGAAGCGGAAAATCTCGTTGGCCAGCTCGTCACCTTTTCCTGCGGCTATGCTGACGTCCAAGGACGTGATGTCCTCCGGTTTCATATCGCGGAGAAGCGATGGCCGTTCGGTTGTCGACAGCATCTCGCGGGCCGTGCGTGCCACACCCGTAGCCGAGCAGTAGGTCTCCAGACAGCCCGTCCGGCCGCAGCCGCAGGTACGTCCGCCTTCACGGACCATCGTCACATGGCCCAGCTCACCGGCATATCCGTCGTGTCCGTAGAGCAGCTGTCCGTTGACAACGATGCCCGAACCGACACCCGTTCCGAGCGTTATGACGATGAAATTCTTCATTCCGCGTGCCGCACCATAGGCCATCTCACCGATGGCGGCGGCGTTGGCGTCGTTCGTCATGGCCACGGGGATGCCGAGCGCAGTGCTGAACATCTCGGCCAACGGAACGACGCCGCGTCCCCAAATGATATTTGGAGCGTGCTCGATGGTGCCTTTATAGTAGTTGGCGTTGGGCGCTCCGATGCCCATTGCCTTGATTTTATCAATACCGCCCACCTGATCAATGATGATATGCAGTGCCTCGACAGCCGCAGCTACGTATGCTTCCGCTGTTTCATAGCCTTGGGTTTTAATGGCCGTAGTGGCCTTAATCTCTCCCCGGCTGTCAACGATGCCGAAGACGGAGTTGGTTCCTCCCAAATCCAGTCCTATCACATAGGGCTTGATAGTTGATTGTTCGCTCATACTGAATATTTTTGGTTATTGGTAATAAATAATTGTATAATATCTCGCAAAGATATTAAAAAAACGGCAACGGAGCAAGAATTTTGTATTAAAAACCTGCTCCAGCCATCAGACTTTCATGTTTTTGGCTGCGGGAAATCACATTATATATAACATCAAGGAGGACGAAACGATTAGTCAACATTACAAACACAGAGGCACGGAGACACAAAGTTTTATTGTCCTCTGTGTCTCCGCGTCTCTGTGTTCAAAAACATATTATCAGGGTATTCCGAGGACCTTAACTCATAAGGAATCATCAACGGGCGTTCCGTTGCCAGTATCTTTCGAGCTCGTCAGCCTCCTCCTGTGTTATCTGGACAACAGCCCCGTGTTTCGGTGAGGCGAAGTTCTGAGTGCGCATGACGCCTTTGTTGAACACGCCGAGCGGCTTGTAGCTGTTAAAATCCGTCGTCTCGACAAAACCGAACGTCATGGGTTTCATGCGGTAGATGTCGTACATGAGAATCCACCGGTCCTCTCCGATGAGCTTGTAGACGTGGGGCGCCTCACAACCCACAGGCGAGTCGTCAACCCATCGTCCCTCATAATGCCATCCGCCGGTTGGACGGTCCGACACGGCATGCTTTATACCGGCCGTTCCGTCGTGGCTGACATACATCAGATGGTAGGTGTCACCCACCTTGGTGATGTCGCCGTCGATGGCCGCGATATGCTCGTTGGGATATTGGAAGAGCACCGTCGGCTCGGTTTCAAGACTGTCGAAAGCCTCGTTGGCATAGACATAATAGAGCTTCGACGGCTCGTTCTTGTGACGCATGGTCAGGTAGACCATGTAGCGTCCGGCCTGTTCGTCGAAGAAAGTCTCCGGTGCCCAGGCGCATCCGATTTCCTGCCATCCCGTGAAGAGCTTGTCGAAGAAGACATTGTGGCGCGTCCAGTTGATGAGGTCCCACGACTTCATCATGACGATTCCCTTGTTGTTGCCCCATCCGTAGGTCTCCACCGGTCTCTCCCACTCCGTCGCGCGCTTTCCGTCGCGCTTCGCGAAGACGTGGAGATCGGTCATCGTCATATAGAAAGCGCCGTCCGGACCGCGGTAGATGTGCGGATCGCGGATGCCGCGCTGCACGGCAATGGTGTCGCCAGAGATGACGGGGCGGTCGTCGTTGAGGGCCTTATACTCCCGTCCGTCGCGGCTTATGGCGAAATGGAGACCATGGTCCTCGTCCTTGTGATAGACCATGAGATAGGCCGCCATCCGTGCTTCGTCGGGACGGTGACTGTCATAACGGAAATTGCGGAACACGCACTTTCCCTTTCCTGCACTCACGAGAGACGGCCGCACGGCGAGAAATCCGCGCAGACGGTTGTGCTCCATGCCGGACAGATCGAGCCCGTCGGCCACCGTCGTCCACTCCTTTCCGTCGCCGCTCGTCTGCACCGTCAGCCGCTGGCCGAGGTTGCGCAGCCGGATGACAAGCCGCTTGCCGTGGCTGTTGACCAGCGTCTTCACCAACTGTCCGTCGTGATAGAGGAGCAGCCGACGGCCCTTGACGGTCAGTCCGCTGTAGCTCTTCTCGTTGTAGAAGAGCAGCAGACCACCCTCGGCCTTGCCACTCTCGACGTCGACACTGACGTCATAGCCCTTGTCCTCCGCCGTTATGAGCAGATGGCGGCCGTTTCCGGGATTGTCACCCTTTGCCTCGACCGTCATCCGGCCTCCTCCGACGGTCACGGTCTTAGGGGAATATTCGCGGTAGAACGTCCACTGAAGCCCGAGTCTGTCAGCCGTGAAACCATCGTTGAGGTCAAAACCATGACGTATGGCCTTCTTGGCCACGGGCAGGGGCTGGGACTTTATCGTACGGAACCATCCGTCCGATGTCCATTCCACCGGCTCTATCAACGTCTGGCGGCCCAGCGAGCGGTAGCCGTTGGCGTAGGCATGATAGACAATCCACCAGCGGCCATCGGCGTCGTCGATGAGTGTGCCGTGGCCTTTGGACCACCATGCGTCGGTGGCGGAATAGGTGTGGACGATAGGATTATAGGGGGACTCTTCCCATGGGCCTTCGAGCGACTTTGCCCTTGCGCTCACCACCATGTGGCTCGTGGCCGGGCCGGCCGTTCCGCCCTCGGCCGACGTCAGATAGTAGTAGCCGTTGTGGCGGATGATCTTCGGCGACTCAAGATATTTCTCAGGCCATTTTCCCTCCGTCTGCCATCCCTTCGGAATGTCCCATCCGCGGTGAACGACGCGCAGCGTGTCCGTGAGCGCCGTGCCTTCGGTGTTGAGCGGGGCCATGCGTCCGCGGTGGACGAACAGATAGCGGCGGCCGTCGGCCGTGACAACATGGCCCGGGTCGATGCCCTCAGAGCCTTTGACCTCCGTCGGATCGGTCCAAGGACCGGCGATGTTGTCGGCCGTACAGACATATATCTTCTTGTTCGAGGGGAAATAGAGATAGAATTTCCCTTCGTGCTTCAGTAGCTCCGGCGCCCAGGCGTTGCTGATCTGACGTGTCGCTACACGGCAGACGGGCTCCCAGTTGACGAGATCCTGCGAGTGCCAGATGAGAAATCCGGGGTTGTAGTTGAACATGGAGTGCGTCATGTAGAAGTCGTTGCCGTCACGCATTATCGACGGGTCGGCATAGTCGCCCGCAAGGATGCACTTCGGGAAGTTCTGCGCCTGAACGGCAATGGCCGAAACGACGGCGAACAGGAACGTAATAATTCTTCTGATCATTGGGTTGTTGTTTTACGGGTGATTAATAGATTGTTGCAGTATGAAGCCCGGCAAGGCCTTTCATACATTGTTCTTTTGTCTGCAAAAATACGCCATTTTATCCGTTACGCCAAATTATCCGCCCCTTTTCGCCCGTTTTATGCTCCGGAAACATGCCGCTTCGACTTTATGACACGGCCCGTATAACACGAACAGATTTGCTATCATGCCTGTCCGAAAGATAATAACAAGCTGTGATTGCAAATCCGCCACAGCATGAACATCTCTGACACGCAACGCGGTCAAAGTCTAAAGTTACAAGTTTTAATGTCACGAAAAACGTCGGGGAGGAAACATTTAGGGGCAAAAACTTGTGTAATTCGTATAATTTTAGCAATTTTGCATTCGTTATGCCGTTTCCATTACATATAAGCATCCTTGATTTCATATTCAAGGGAATACTCATCGGTGTCATCGCGTCGGCGCCGATGGGGCCGGTCGGTGTGCTCTGCGTCCAGCGGACGCTGAACAAAGGTCGGTGGTACGGATTTATCACCGGCATCGGTGCCGCCGTAAGCGACATCATCTATGCCGGCATCACGGGGTTCGGAATGAGCTTCGTCATGAACTTCGTGAACGACCAGCAGAACCGGTTCTATCTGCAGATTGTCGGCAGCGTGCTGCTGATGATATTCGGCATATACACCTACCGCACCGACCCGACGCGCAACATACGCCAGCCGGGCACAAACAAAGGCACGCTGGTCCACAACGGCGTGACGGCCTTTCTCGTGACGCTGTCGAACCCACTCATCATCCTGCTCTTCCTCGCCTGCTACGCCCAGTTCGCGTTTGTCCTGCCGGGCCATCCGTTTGAGATGGTCGTAGGCTTCATGAGCATCATCGCCGGCGCACTGCTATGGTGGTTCGGGTTGACATGGCTTGTGGACAAAATACGGGGAAAGTTCGACGACAACGGCATACGACTCATCAATCAGGTCATCGGAGCCATCGTGGTGATATGCTCGGTGATCATGTTCGTCGGCACGGTGACCAACCTATACCGTTTCTTCTGATTATTCTTATTTTAATATATGTATATCTCACAGGAACTGAGGAAAAAGAATATAGCGGAATATCTGCTTTACATGTGGCAGGTGGAAGACACCATCAGGGCTTTCGGATGCTCCCTATCACGCATACGCCGAGAGTATATCGACCGTTTCGACTATACGGACGAGCAGAAAGAGGAAATGTCCGACTGGTATGGCTATCTGATCCGCATGATGAACGAGGAAGGATGTCGCGAGCGCGGCCATCTGCAGATAAACAAGGTGACGATGATCCAGCTCGCAGAGCTTCACGCACGGCTGTTGCAAAGCAGCAAGTTCCCGTTCTACAACGCCGAGTATTATAAGGTATTGCCGTTCATCGTGGAGCTGCGCAACCGCGGAGCGAACAAGGAGGAGAACGAGGTGGAGACCTGCTTCAACTCCCTCTACGGCGTGATGATGCTGCGGCTGCAGAAGAAAGAAATCAGTCCCGACACCGCCCATGCCGTCAAGGAAATCACGACACTCGTGGGCATGCTCAATGACTATTATCTGAAGGACAAGGAGGAACCGCTCGAATTTGAGTGAGGATAGTTTTCGGGGAGAGATTTCGAGGAGTGAGGAACGAGGAGCGAGGAGTGAGAATAGCAACATAAAGGATAGCAAGAGGACGGGCAAAGACATTTCTCACTCCACACTCTTCCCTCCACACAAGAAAGCATTTCTCCCTCCTCACTCCACCCTCCTCGAAAAAAATACGTAATACACAAATGGATAAAGAAATAGAAAGAAGACGTACGTTTGCGATTATTTCGCATCCCGACGCCGGTAAGACGACGCTTACCGAGAAGTTTCTGCTCTTCGGAGGCCAGATTCAGGTGGCCGGAGCAGTGAAGAGCAACAAGATAAGAAAGACAGCGACATCAGACTGGATGGAGATTGAAAAGCAGCGCGGTATCTCCGTTTCGACGTCGGTCATGGAGTTTGACTACGAAGGATATAAGGTGAACATCCTCGACACCCCCGGCCACCAGGACTTTGCTGAAGATACGTTTCGCACGCTGACCGCCGTTGACTCGGCCATCATCGTCGTCGACGGAGCCAAGGGTGTGGAGACGCAGACGCGCAAGCTGATGACGGTCTGCCGTATGCGCAACACACCGGTGATTATCTTCATCAACAAGATGGACCGCGAGGGCCGCGACCCGTTCGACCTGCTGGACGAGCTCGAACAGGAATTAGGCATCAAGGTGCGCCCGCTGAGCTGGCCTATAAATCAGGGAGCGAAGTTCAAGGGCGTCTATAACATATATGAGAAAAAGCTCGACCTCTTCACGCCGGACAAGCAGCGCGTGACAGAAAAGGTCGAAGTGGCCATCGACAGCGACGAGCTGGACGCCCGCGTTGGCGAGACCGATGCCGCCAAGCTGCGCGAAGACCTGGAACTAGTGGACGGCGTCTACCCCGAATTCAACGTCGACGACTACCGTTCGGCCGAGGTCGCACCCGTTTTCTTCGGCTCCGCACTCAACAACTTCGGCGTTCAAGAGCTGCTCAACTGCTTCGTGGAGATTGCCCCGAGCCCCCGTCCGACACAGGCCGAGGAGCGCATTGTCAATCCGGAAGAGCCGAAATTCACCGGATTCATATTCAAGATAACGGCCAACATCGACCCCAACCACCGTTCCTGCATTGCTTTCTGCAAGGTCTGCAGCGGCCGCTTCGTGCGCAATCAGCCCTACCTCCACGTGCGTCAGGGCAAGACCGTGCGTTTCTCGTCGCCCACTCAGTTCATGGCTCAGCGCAAGAGCACCATCGACGAGGCCTATCCCGGCGACATCGTCGGACTGCCGGACAACGGCATCTTCAAGATCGGTGACACGCTGACGGACGGTGAGACACTCCATTTCCGCGGTCTGCCGAGCTTCTCGCCGGAGATGTTCAAGTACATCGAGAACGCAGACCCGATGAAAGCCAAGCAGCTCCAGAAGGGAATCGACCAGCTGATGGACGAGGGTGTGGCCCAGTTGTTCGTCAATCAGTTCAACGGCCGGAAGATTATCGGAACCGTGGGACAGCTCCAGTTTGAGGTCATCCAGTATCGTCTGGAGAACGAATATAACGCCAAATGCCGTTGGGAACCCGTCCATCTCTATAAAGCGTGCTGGATTGAGAGCGACGACGAGGCTGAGCTGGAGAACTTCAAGAAGCGCAAGTATCAGTATATGGCCAAGGACAAGGAGGGCCGCGACGTCTTCCTCGCCGACAGCGGCTACGTACTGAGCATGGCGCAGGAGGACTTCAAGAAGATAAAATTCCATTTCACGAGCGAATTTTGAATAGGGAGTTATGGATTGTGAGTGGTCTGTCGCATGTCGGCAACCCACAATCCATAACTCAAAACTCATAATTTTAGAACGTTTATGACTCAGGAAGAAGATATAAGAAAAGCAGTAGAGACCATGCGCAAGGGCGGCGTGATTCTCTATCCCACGGACACGGTGTGGGGCATCGGATGTGATGCGACCAACGCCGAGGCCGTGGCAAAAGTCTATAAGATAAAGAAGCGCGACGACTCGAAGGCGCTGATATGTCTCGTCGACAGCGACGCACGGCTGCAGCGTTATGTCCGCAACGTGCCGGAAGTGGCATGGCAGCTGCTCGACTGTGCCGACAAGCCCACCACGGTGATACTCGACGGAGCCGTCAATCTGGCCCCCAACCTCATCGCCGACGACGGAAGCATCGCACTGCGCATCACGTCCGAACCGTTCTCAAAGGAACTGTGCTACCGCTTTCAGAAGGCCGTCGTCTCGACGTCGGCCAACATCTCCGGCGAGCCGACGGCCCAGAACTACCGAGACATAGCTCCGGAGATAATCGACGCCGTCGACTACGTCTGCTGGAGCCGCCGGCAGGAACACAAGCCGCATACGCCGTCAAGCATCATCAAGCTCGGCATGGGCGGCGAAGTTGAGATAATCAGGAAGTAAATGAAGATAGCCCACATAGAAGAAAAAGGCTCCACGGCGTTCCTGGCACTGCTGAAATGGCGCGAGGAACATGTCAGCGAACGCACGTTCAAGCTCGTGCTCGCGTTCCTCGTGGGCTTTTTCGCGGCCGTGGCGGCGTTCGTCCTCCACGGACTCATCAATCAGATAGGCGCGCTCCTGACCAGCTCTTTCGACCGCCATACGGCCAACTGGCTCTATCTCGTCTATCCCGTTGTCGGCATCTACCTGACCTCGCTCTTCGTCCGCTACGTCGTCAAGGACAACATCAGCCACGGAATCACGCGAATCCTCTATGCCATCAGCAGCAAGCAGAGCCGTCTGCGCGGTCATAACTGCTGGACGTCGGTGGTCGCTTCGGCCATAACCATCGGCTTCGGAGGCTCCGTGGGAGCCGAGGCCCCTATCGTGCTGACCGGCTCAGCCATCGGCTCAAACCTCGGAAAGCTCTTCCGGATGGACAACAAGACGCTGATGCTGCTCGTCGGCTGCGGTGCGGCCGGCGCCATTGCGGGCATATTCAAGGCCCCGATTGCCGGTCTGGTGTTCACGCTTGAGGTGCTGATGATTGACCTGACGATGACCTCGCTGCTGCCGGTGCTCGTCTCCTGCGTCACCGCGACATGCTTCACCTACATCTTCAGCGGTGACTCCGTGCTGTTCTCTTTCCACATCGACAGCGGATGGACCGTCGAACGTGTGCCCGCATGTATCCTGCTTGGAGTCACCTGCGGACTTATCAGCCTCTATTTCATACGCACGATGACGTTCTGCGAAGGCATTTTCGGCCGATTCAAGGAACGCCCGTTGGTCCGTCTGCTCATCGGAGGCGCCATCCTCAGCCTGCTTATTTTCCTTTTCCCGTCACTCTACGGCGAGGGCTACCGCGACATAAACCTGCTTCTCAACGGCCAGACACAGGCCGATTGGGACGGCATCCTGCGCAATTCGCTCTTCTCCGGCCAGGGCAATCTCGTCATCCTCTACGTCTCACTGGTCCTCCTGACAAAGGTTGTGGCCACGTCGGCGACCAACGGAGGCGGCGGCTGCGGCGGTACGTTCGCACCGAGTCTGTTCGTGGGATGTTTCGGCGGATTCCTGTTCGCACGCTTCTGGAACATATATGATATAGGTGTATATGTCCCGGAGAAGAACTTCGCGCTGCTCGGCATGGCCGGGGTCATGTCCGGGGTCATGCACGCACCGCTCACGGGAATCTTCCTCATTGCCGAGATAACCGGTGGCTACGACCTCTTCCTACCACTGATGATTGTCAGCGTGTGCTCCTATCTCACCATCAGCATCTTCGAACCGCACAGCATCTACGGCATGCGTCTGGCCAAGCAGGGCAAGCTCATAACCCATCACACCGACCATGCCGTGCTCACGCTGATGAGTCTTGACAGCGTGATAGAACGCAACTATACCGCTGTCGAGCCGGACATGGAACTTGGAAACATCATCCACAAAATCAGCCAGAGCCGCCACGACCTGCTCCCCGTGCTCGACGCCGCGGGCAATCTGCTCGGAGAAATAAACATCAGCAAGCTCCGCCATATCGTCTTCCGCACCGAACTATACCATCATTTCAAGGCCCATCAGCTCATGATGCCGCCTCCGGCCACGCTCCGCGACGACTCGCCGATGGCCGTGGTCATGAAGATGTTTGACCGGACGCACGCCGACGGACTGCCGGTGCTCGACAGCGACAACCATCTCAAAGGCTATATCTACCGCCAGCGCATGTACGGCATGTACCGGAAGATGGTGGCCGACATGAGTCAGGACTGACGGGAGGACCGCAATGACGGTCTCTTAAGAAGCCATGAGCGGTTTTTAAGAACACTTTGAACATTTAAAAAGAACACCATAACGATGAAGAAAGAAGACCTGAGAATCATATTCATGGGAACACCGGAGTTTGCCGTGGCCACGCTGCGGGCTCTGGTGGAAAACGATTATAACGTCGTGGCCGTGGTCACACAGCCCGACAAGCCCGTCGGACGCCACGGCAGTGTCCTTCAAGCGTCGGCCGTGAAGCAATATGCCTTGGAACAGGGGCTGCCGGTGCTCCAGCCGGAGAAAATGAAAGACCCCGATTTCGTCAGCCGTCTGCAATCGTACGACGCCAATCTTCAGGTCGTCGTGGCCTTCAGGATGCTCCCCGAAGTGGTCTGGGACATGCCTGAGTACGGCACGTTCAACGTCCATGCGGCCCTGCTGCCCCAATACCGCGGCGCGGCGCCGATCAACTGGGCCGTCATCAACGGAGAGACCCGCACGGGCGTGACCACTTTCTTCCTCGACAAGGACATCGACACGGGACGTGTGATAATGCAGCTGCCGTTTGAGATAGCCGACGACTACAACGTGGAGAACGTCTATGACGGGCTGATGAACCTCGGGGCCGACATCTGTCTGCGCACGCTTGAACGCATCGTCGAGGCCGGCGGACGTCCCGAGTCCATCCCACAGGAGGACATGATCGCGACAGGAAGCGTCCTTCACGCCGCCCCGAAGATTTTCAAGGAGACCTGCCGCATCGACTGGGCCATGCCGCAGAAGCGCATCTACGACTTCGTGCGCGGCCTCAGCCCCGTGCCAGGCGCGTGGACCGTGCTCCGGTCGCACGACGGCCGCGAGACCGTCCTGAAGATTTTCAGCACGGAGAAGACCTCACGCGGATGCACGGAAAAGCCCGGAACGGTGGTCACGGACCGGCGGGAGATGTTCATCGCCACGACAGACGGACTGCTCCGCATCTGCGAGCTGCAGCTGGCCGGAAAGAAGCGGATGACGGCGGCGGACTTCCTCAACGGCATGAAAGACGCCGCACAGCACACCGTTGAATAAAAAAAGCACTCTTCCGTATAATAAACCACGGCTGCCGGCGTTTGATATATAAGAGTATTAAAACCCGAACAGCCTATGAAGTATTTTACACAAGAGACAATGAACCCAAGTGAGAGGACACTGGAAATCATCAAACAGATAGCCTACACCTATCGGGTCATCAAACTGGCAGACGGCACCCAGATGCCCTACTGCCTCAACTGAAAAAACTGACAGCAGAAGACTATGACATTAGTATCACCGTCACTTCTCGCCGCCGACTTTCTCCGGCTCGGCAGCGAGATTGAAATGATTAACCGCAGTGAGGCCGACTGGCTTCACCTTGACGTGATGGACGGTTCTTTCGTTCCCAACATCTCATTCGGATTTCCCGTCATCGAAGCCGTTGCCGGCGTCTGCCGCAAGCCGCTTGACGTCCATTTCATGATTGAGAAGCCCGAACGCTACATCGAACAGACGGCACGTCTCGGCGCAATGATGATGAATGTCCATCTGGAGGCATGCACCCATCTTCACCGGACGGTACAGGAAATCCACACCGCCGGCATGAAAGCAGGTGTCACGCTCAACCCGACAACCCCCGTGTCAATGCTCGAAGACATCATCGGCGACATCGACATGGTGCTCCTCATGAGCGTCAATCCGGGTTTCGGAGGACAGGATTTCATAGAGAACACCATCGCCAAAGTCGGCCGTCTGCGCCGTCTGATAACGGAGAGCTCATCCCACGCCCTCATCGAAGTGGACGGCGGAGTCCATGCCGCCACCGCCCCGAGGCTCGTCAAGGCCGGCGTTGACGTGCTCGTGAGCGGCAGCTACATCTTCAAGAGCGCATCGCCGGAACAGACCATACACGAACTTAAAAGCCTCTGAACGCCATGGAAGCCACTCGGCGGGGTACAAAGAGACACAAGGAATAATAGAGACGTCACATCATGGCGTCTCTATTTTTTATATATACGTGCGGGCAGGTGATAAGCGCAAGGAAGCCGGCGGAAGATAATTACAAGAGGAAATACAGGCAAGAGCCGGCCAATAACGACACCACCGCAAAGTAAAACAGCCTATATTACTTTGTCCCGGCACCGAAATAAGAACATCCCGACATCCAAACGAGAACATCCCGACACCCAAACGATGACGCCTGGCAGCCGTCTCTGCCAAACACGGAAGACAGGGAGAAATGACACGGGCATGCCCCGGTTATCCGCAAGAATGACGTCAGAAGGGTTGCGCTGCAACGGAAAAGTTTTAAAAAACATTAAAGAGACAGGCACGGCAAACATATTCTGCAAAAAATGTAATACCTTTGTAAGATAAAGAGAGTTATGGTAATGACTTCCAATGAGCAGACTTTAGCAACGTTTCAGACTCGTGTCCGTCAGATGATTCTTCGGTTCCGGCAGCTGAAGCAGGAGAATGACGAACTCTATGCCATGCTGGACAAGAACGAGAACGACATAAAGGAACTGCGCCAAAGGATGGACCAGCAGGTCAAGGACTATAATTCGCTTAAGATGGCAAAGATGATCGAGATAACCGACGGCGACCTCGACGCCGCACGGGCACGGCTGTCAAAGCTGATACGTGACGTGAACAAATGTATTGCGATACTGACAGACCAGAAAACAGATTAAGCCATGGCAGAACAGAAAAGAGAAGAATTCCGTATACACCTACATGTCTACGACGAAGAGATAGAGGTCGTCCTGGCGGACAGGACCGAAGAGGAGTATTATAGAGCAGCGGCAAAGCTCATCACTGACCGCTACAACATATACGCACAGAGATATAAGGCCCACAAGAGCGACCACACGATAGCGCTGATGACACTCGTCGACATAGCGCTACAGTACTCGAAGGAACGTGCCAAGAACGACACGGCACCATACAATGATATTCTCAACAGTCTGACTGCCGAAATTGAAGATGCGCTCGGAGAAAAGAAATGAGAATATTAACAATCATATTTATTTAAATAACATTTATGGAATTAACAATAATAATCGTTGCCGTCGTGGCCCTCATAATCGGAGGACTGGGCGGATATTATATGTTCCTCCACGTCATAAAGGGGAAATATAATGAGATGATTGCCTCGGCTGAGAAGGAGGCCGAGGTCATCAAGGAGAAAAAGCTGCTGGAAGTGAAGGAAAAGTTCCTCAACAAGAAGAGTGAGCTGGAAAAGGAGGTGCAGATGCGCAACCAGCACATACAGCAGGGAGAGAACAAGCTCAAGCAGCGCGAGATCTCGCTCAACCAGCGTCAGGAGGAACTGGGACGCCGCAAGAACGAGCTGGACAACCAGCAGACACGCATCGACAACGAGAAGAAGCTGCTCCAGATAAAGAACGAGGAGCTGGAGAAAATGCAGCTTCAGGAGCGGGCAAAGCTGGAAGAACTCTCCGGACTCAGCGCCGACGAGGCAAAACAGCGTCTCGTCGAGACCGTCAAGGACGAGGCAAAGACCGAAGCACAGAGCTACATCAACGAGATTATGGACGAGGCGAAGCTCAACGCCAACGCTCAGGCCCGCAAGATTGTCATCCAGACCATCCAGCGCGTGGCCACGGAAACAGCCATCGAGAACAGTGTCAGCGTCTTCCACATCGACAACGACGAGGTCAAGGGACGCATCATCGGACGCGAAGGCCGCAACATCCGCGCCTTGGAAGCCGCCACGGGAGTTGAAATCGTGGTTGACGACACGCCCGAAGCCATCGTCATCAGCGCTTTCGACCCCATCCGCCGCGAGGTGTGCCGTCTGGCCCTCCATCAGCTTGTGGCCGACGGACGAATCCACCCGGCACGCATCGAAGAGGTCGTACAGAAAGTGAAGAAACAGCTGGAGAACGAGGTCATCGAGACAGGAAAGCGCACGTGCATCGACCTCGGCATACACGGACTCCATCCGGAGCTGACCCGCATCATCGGTAAGATGAAATACCGCAGCTCCTACGGCCAGAACCTGCTGCAGCACGCCCGCGAGACGGCCAACCTCTGCGCCGTCATGGCATCGGAACTGGGCCTCAACCCGAAGAAGGCGAAGCGCGCCGGACTGCTCCACGACATCGGAAAAGTGCCCGACGAGGAGAGCGAGCTGCCGCACGCACTCTACGGAGCGAAGATTGCGGAGAAGTACCGCGAGAAGCCGGACATCTGCAACGCCATCGCCGCTCACCACGACGAATGTGAGATGAACACGCTGCTGGCCCCCATCGTTCAGGTGTGCGACGCCATCAGCGGTGCGCGTCCAGGTGCACGCCGCGAGATTGTCGAGGCATACATCAAGCGCCTCAACGACCTTGAAGCAATCGCAATGAGCTATCCCGGCGTTACCAAGACATACGCCATACAGGCCGGCCGCGAGCTCCGCGTCATCGTCGGTGCCGACAAGATGGACGACACTCAGACGGAAGCTCTGTCGGGCGAGATTGCAAACAAGATTCAGAACGAGATGACCTATCCCGGTCAGGTCAAGATAACGGTCATCCGGGAAACCCGCAGCGTGGCTTACGCCAAGTAAAAGAATCACGGACGCAACAAATACAACAAAGGTGGAGCATCAGATTTTCTTTCATTGCTCCACCTTTTATTATCAATACGGATTGTTATCATTGTTCAGTTCCATATCAATACGCCGCTCTACGACATACTGACATCTTCCCAAATCCATATCAACGGCATCAATGTACAAGAACCCCGCGGTTCGAAATCTAATACCACACAACCATGAACATACGGACCATCACAACCATCGTCACTATTCTATCAACCATTCTCCTCACGAACTGCAGCAAATTTGAAGAAGAGGACATCAACGAAAAGAAACCGTCACCGGAAGACACATACTCCGGATGGCATGACAGCATCACTGTCGAACAGCTTCCGGGCGGCTATCTGACCGTTGCGGAAGCCGCGGAAGTGCCTGTCGGCGAGTTCTTCTGCATCCGAGGCTACATCCTCGGCTCGGCCTCTCGCTCTCTCTACAACTCGATAATGGCCCCGCCATTCGAGAGCCGCTCATCACTGATATTGGCCGACCGAATCTTCAAGGCCGGCGACACGCCCGGAGAATACGATCCGTTCTACGAGGACGACCTCTTCCCCGTCTCGCTGAATGACTACAGTGACACGAAAAGGGCGCTCAACCTCGTCGACAATCCCGGCCACTGGCACCGCATCATCTATATCTACGGACGGAAAACGAGATATATGGGAGTGCCGGGAATGGACACAATCCTAAAATATGAGTTCGGAGAATAGCAGTCATCAGACTGCCAAAAGAAGCCACCGGAATGAATGTGGTATTATGTATCATACACATTTTCATACCGACTTTCTTTCAAACGGCAGCCTGTTTCCCACTAAAAACGGCAGAGAAAGCAAGAAACCGGCCATATTAAACACATTGCACCCCGGAATGGTAAGAGACAAATACCATTCCGGGGCGCAACGTGTCTGAAGGGATTACCGCGGGCCAAGCCCTCCCCTACCGGCAACAGACATATTCTAAGGCAGCTTCACGGACATCTTATGTCCCATGACATTCGTACCTGTGACGAGACCTTGACCGTTTATCTCTATATCCGAATAGCGCGGTTCGACCATCAATGTCCCGTCTATCGCGATGACTCCCCACTGACCATAGTTCTTTTCCACGACACAATATCTTCCGACCGGACTTTTCACATGCCTGTAAATCGGCGGGACGGTGATGCGGCCGCCGACCCGGAGTCCCCACTTCATGCCCGACTGGAACGGGACGGCAGCGTCAGACAAGCCCAACGTTTCCCGCTTCTTCCTTTGTTCATCAACGCGGTATGCGGCTTCCGCCCTTTTCGTCAGGCGCTCAATCTCCGCGGCGCACCGTTCTGCCTCCGAGCCGAAAGAGCCGGAAGAGCCGATGCACCTACGGGGCTTACCGTCGGCCAGATGATAGTATTTTCCAGTAGCGGCGTCAGTCACGATTATGCTCCCGTCAGCCAGACGGCGGTAAAGCCAGTAGAACGTATCATAATCACCGGCCACAAGACAGGCATGACCGCATCTGTAGCCGCTGCTGAAAGACCGGCCCGAGCGGCATGCGGAAGGCACATGATAGTCGAAAATGAGCACGAAAGACTTATAGTTCCGGACATCACGGTCACTGAGCCCCTGGTCGTTCACATACCGTTTCACGGTACGGCTGTAATACGTATCCCGTATTTTCAGCAGTTCGACATCGCCGAAACGTTTCACCTTCGGCAACTCGGCATATTCCTTCATGTTATAAAGATCGACGTAACGGCTCCGGCCGTCCGGCATTAAAACAGTAAGGAGGCGGTTCTTCGAGAACTTCATCGACTGACAATACCGGCGTTCCCCTATCTCACAGCCCGAGGAGTCAACCAGTCCGCACTGATTGTCCCCAAATCTAACCGCGGCCATCCCATATCCGGTATCCATCACAGCGGCAAACACGGCCTCCGCAGTCCGCCGCCGGCCGAGCCGCAGTCCCCACAGTCCGGTCACGTCGTCCTGCCACGCCGTCAATTTCGGTGACGCCGGCAGGGACGCCGGGCTCTGGCTGTTCTCCTGTTTTTCAATGACCGACAGCAGAGCGTCATGAGACACAATCAGCTCCATGTCACAGTCCTGCCGCACCGGCTCCGTCGGCGTACCGGCAATCATAAGGCCGGCCTGTCCGTTGATTGCGCGCACGCCCTTGCCGGCCTGTTCCCCGCGGAACATCGCCTCCCAGTCCCATGCGACCGTGGGCAGACCGAAGACACGGTAGAGCCCGACGTTGTCAATAAGCACGCACGACGTCTTCCCCTCCGACATCCTCAGTCCGCGGCCGACCTGCTGGAGATATTTCGCGAGCGAGAGCGTGGGACGCGCCATCTGGACAAACTCAACGTCGGGACAGTCGAATCCCTCGCTGAACACATCGACATTGACCAGCACCGCCGTCCTCCCCTCCCGGAAATCACCGACCAGCCGCCGGCGCTCAGCGGCCGGAGTACGGCTGTCGATGGCCACGGCCGTCAGTCCACGAAGGCTATAATAGTCCGCAATGGCCCGGGCGTGGGCGATACTGATGGCATAGACGATGCCTTTCTTGCCGTCGGCATATCTGCGCACACTCTCATACAGCTGCCCGATGCTCTGCCGCCGGTTGAGCGCGTCGTTCATCTCCTTTATCTGATAGTCGCCGTCGGCCCCGCGCTTTTCCAGAGCGTCAATCAGCATCTGCGTCCCGCTGTCCGGACGGATGGACACATAGTCGAACAGCGAGAGGCGGCCCTTTCTGATAAACTCAGATATACTCCACGACGCAATCAGCACGTCAAACAAATCCGTGAAACCGCTGCGGTTCATCCGGCACGGCGTGGCGGTCAGCCCAAGAAATCTCGCCTCTGTCAGCCTGTCCCACAACATCCGGTAAGTCCGCGCCTGAGCATGATGGGCCTCATCGACAACGACCAGCGACGGCCGCTCTCCGGCCTCCACGTCAGCCCAATGACGCGACAGCCACTGTATGGACAACACCCTCACGCGCCCGTCACTCTCCGCAATCCCGTAACGCGCGATGGTCTCCTCCGTCTGAGCGACCAGCTCACGGCGGTGGGCGACAATCCACACCGTCCCAACGGCCCTATCAGCAAGGAAATCCCTCACCACGGCCGCCAGCACATGGGTCTTGCCGGTGCCCGTCGGCATCTGCACCATGACACTGCGATGTCGCCGCCACGCCTTCGCGAGACGCGACTTGATGTCATTCTGATAGTCGTGAAGAGAAGCCATCAATTTATTATAAAAGGAGATAAAAGACAAAGGAGATATAAAGAGATAAAAGGAGGTATCGCTCCCTGCGGTCGCTAAGAAGATAAAAGACAATAGCTTCAAACGCTTGAACATTTGTCCTTTATCTCCTTTTATCTCCTTATAACTTCTTATATCTCCTTAATTCATCGTGAGCATTACCTACATAAACTTCGCCTTGACGAACTGCGGCACCTTCCACATCATCTTCTCAATCTTCGTGACGGTGGCATTCATACCGTGGGAATGATACATGCGGATGTCCTCCTTCCACATCTGCCGCCTCTTGGCACTGTCAGTGCTCATACCTCCCATGCGCATCCTCACGATATACTCCGACAGATACGTGACGGTAATGTCACCGCCGAGCAGATAGCGGAAAAGCAGGTCAGAGTCGGCCGCAATCCTGTAAGATTCGTTATACAGTCCGCGCCTCTCCATGACCTCCCTGCGGACATAGCACGTGGGATGGAGCGGCAGCCAGCCGTGGCGCACTTTCCACAGACGATATGTCCCGCCAATCCACTTCCGGACAACCTGCTCCGTGTTCTCCGGATTGACGAACAGTCCGTCGCCATAAAGGAAATCGGCATGCGTCGCTGCGAGCCGCTCAACGATATGGCTCACGGTCTGGGGCGAGAACAGGAAATCGTCGGAATGAACCAGTCCGACATAATCGCCCGTCGCCATACGTATGCCCTTGTTGATGGCCTCATACATCCCGTGGTCAGGTTCGGACACGACCAGCATGCGGAACTGGGGATGGGCCGCGGCGAATTCCGGACTGCTCACCCTCGCCTCCTCACTCCTTATTATGTCGAGCGAGCCGTCAGTCGATGCACCGTCTATGACGATATATTCAATGTCGGAATATGTCTGTTCCGTCACACTGCGGATAGCGTCACGGATAGTGGCCTCGCGATTGTAGCACGAGGTTATAATGGAAACTTTCATATACTTTTTATGATTGGATTGTCAGGACCGGAGCGCTTTTCTGTTCCCTGCGCCCTTTGCGGTTAAAACTTTCCTCTGCGTCTTCGCGTCTTTGCGTTTAAAATAACAACAGTCAGAGATGATTGGTATGCGTAACAGCCCTATATGCCTTCATCCACGGCCACACTAACATCTCCATAGGGCTGAGCCGGAAAAACCGCATGAGATTAAGAAAGAACAGCCCGTAATAACGGAACTGATACTCCCGGCCACTGCCTAAATCCATGGAATGACCGAAATTGCCGCATACCTCAATCCACGACATCAGCTGTTCAGACATCCGCCTTACTCCATCCGTATTGATGTCAAGCCCATGGGAAGAGAACACGCCGCCGTCCATACCGAGAAAACGGACATTGACATGGGCCAAGACAAGAAACATCCGTCTAAGATGCAACATGTCAAGATAGTGCATCAGCCTGTCCCAATCAAGCACTTCTGCCTTGGCCGCAAGCACCATCTGCCAGTCAATGACCTGCCGCAGTCCCAAACCACCCGTTATGACATGATTGAAGGCATGTGTCGTAAGCAGCACGACATTCAAGACGTCCGGCAAAACACTCACGTCATAGCCACCTATCGTCTGCCTCACGTCGCTCCCCGAACCGTCAAACTCAATGGCCGTAATCCGCTTCAACCTCCTGTAATAAGGCGGATACTGAAGCTTTTGGACTGCAAAATGCAACTCGACTTCAAGTTTGCCAAGCCGGTAAGTGGAGTGAAGCATCGTCTTGTCCACCAGCTTGGCGCCCCACTCCACGAGCAAGCCGTTAGCCCGTTCAAACTGACCGGGCACGACATAGACATCAATATCGCCCGGCATACGATGCGCCGGCTGCGGCCAAAATGCCGCACACGTCTGCCCCTTCATCACCGCATAACGTATGCCTTGTCCGTCAAGCCGGCGGGCCAACTCTGCCACCTGAGCGTCCATCCATCTGTTGTGCTTCTCAATAGCCATCAGATTGCCGATGCACTTCAGGCGCGAAGCATTGTCTCTGGGCATCACAATCCCCGGTATGTCATACGTCAGACCGTCCAAGGCCTGTTTCCGCGCCATGGGCTGAAGACTCTCGAAATGTACTTCGTCCATAGTCCGTACTCCATGCAAGGCACGGCTGACATTCTTCAGGAAATACTGAAATTCTTTATTCAAAGCCATCAAAACTCCGATATTAACATATACCTTATTCTAATCCGTTTGTATGGACATGCTTCCTGCATGTTTTGACAATTATCCGTCTATATATACATGCTAAAGGCATATCCCTGCAAAGCGCAATGCGACCATCTCCATACATCGTCTAACAGCGTGACATCTCTACTTTTCCTTCATATTTTTCGTTAGAGAATCTCCTCCTGCCATCGCATCACAAAAAAATGTCGGAGAAACCAAATATATAATACTAAATATGCCTCTATCCGAACCATTCTGTCAGCTTCTGTTTGATAAGACCAACGGCGTTGCCCTTTGGCAACTGCTTAAACTGAAAATGTCGGGCTTTCTCTATCGCATCCGGAAGTTCCTTCTCGTCAAACACGCCAATCACACAACCCATGCTGTCGAGCTTGCGTATCAGCTGAAACTGATCATGAATGTGCTCCGTGACGTCATGACGAGGAATGACCACAATGCGCTTACGCAACTCCATTGCCTCGGATATGGCTCCCCAACCGCCTTGAAGTATCAGGATGTCAGCTCTGCTGATATACTCCCTCATCTCTTCCTTTGTGCAAAATTCAAAAGCTTTGGCGTGATAATAATCAAACTCGGTGTAACCCGTCTGCACAACGACCTCCTCGCCGCTCGCCTCTGCCCAACGCTCTATGGCTGCAGCCATACGTGGAAAAGGCATATCCATTGTTCCTAAACTCGCAAATATCATAATACTCCGCAACAAATTGAATCAGGAAATATCTGTTCCATCTCCTCCCATTGGACCAGAAACAGATCTGCATAACGCTCTATCCACAACGGCGTCTTGGAGGCATGGGTGACATCAGCCGCCGAATTGATGAATATAATCTTTGTTCCCAACAGTTTCTTGGCAAAAAACACAGTGGGCACCGTAACTCCGGCCCCGGTAGTGATAATCACGTCGGGACGCTTTACCGCCACCCAAAACAGAGCCTGCAGACAATTGACAACAAGCGTCCACTTCTTTGCCGGTTGGAAATTTGTCAGAAAGACATGCTCCTTGTCTTTCATGAAAGCCTTGGTAGACGTAGTCTTTAGTGTCAGCCAATAACAGCGATAACGTTCCGGTATATCGCAAATTGCCAGCTGAAGCTCACGCAAATGACCTCCGGCCGAACATGCAAGGCATATTTTAGGGCTCTTTTGTGACATATTTAAATATTGATTTTACGTCGTTCGTGCAAATAAATGTATGTTTACTGCAATTATTCGTGCAAAAAAGTGTAGCAGAACAGCAATTATTCATTTAAATAAATGTATCTTTGCATCAGATATTCGTGCAAATAAATGTCGTATATATGAAAAGGAACATACTCGGAGAACTCATCAAGTGGAAAGAGAGCCACAACCGCAAGCCCCTTATACTCAACGGTGCAAGACAAGTGGGGAAAACCTATATCCTGCAAGAATTCGGCCGTTTGTGCTATAAGGACGTCGCGTATCTGAATTGCGACCGCAACGATACGCTCCGCAACATCTTTGCCCATGATTACGACACGGCACGTATCCTCCGGTCCATCTCAGCCCTCACTGGCATTCATATTGAGCCGGGCGAGACACTGATCATATTCGACGAAATACAGGAAAATCCCATCATTCTCAATTCACTGAAGTATTTTTGCGAGAACGCTCCCGAATACCACATAGCCGTTGCCGGTTCACTGTTAGGCATATCGCTGCACGGCAATGTTTCATTCCCGGTCGGAAAGGTCGACATGCTGAAAATGTTCCCGATGACATTCGACGAGTTTCTGATGGCCATCGGTCAGGAGCAGCTTGTTGAACTATTGCGCAGTGGCGAAAAAGAAGTCATCGACACGCTTTCCTTACGACTGACAGACTGTTTGCGCCAATACTACTTTGTCGGCGGCATGCCAGCCGCCGTCCGTGAGTATTCTGAAAGCGGCAACCTCCAGACTGTCCGCACCATACAACAACAGATTCTGTTCGATTATCGCCGTGACTTTTCCAAACATGCCCCCGGCGCTGAAGTACCAAGAATAAATATGGTTTGGGACTCAATTCCCGCACAGCTGGCAAAGGAAAACCGGAAATTCATCTACAACGTAATCAGAAAGGGCGCCCGCGCTTCTGAATTTGAGATAGCCATCCAATGGCTTTTAGATGCAGGACTGGTCTATCGCGTGCATCGCGCAACCGCTCCCATAATGCCGTTGAAATTCTACGAAGAGCAGTCGGCCTTCAAACTGTTCATGCTCGATGTCGGACTGATGGGGGCCATGACGGACACACCAGCCGAAGCCATAATCATCGGCGACAACATCTTCCGTGAATATAAAGGTTCTTTTACCGAACTTTTTGTCTACACCCAGCTCATTCCACGCAACCTGCCAATATACTATTTCAGTTCCAACGATTCACGCATTGAGATTGACTTCCTTATACAGAAAGGTGCAAGAATCATTCCTGTTGAGGTTAAAGCGGAAGTGAACGTAAAATCAAAATCCCTGCGCACATACATCGACAAACATCCGACACTGAAAGGCATGCGTCTCTCCATGCTGCCACACTCAGACAAAGGCTGGATAGAAAACGTGCCGCTGTATGACGTGAACTTTGGAATAAGATGATTTTGTCTTGTATACTAAAGCGAAACAGCTTTTATACCGCATCTTTATCACGATTGAAGTTGCTTAGGAATGTTTTACGTCCAGACTCTAAATATTGTGTTTCCTGATACATAAATTTGCATGTGAAATCATAAAGCGGTATGGCAGCACTATGTTCGTCCGCTTTCATGAAATTCAAATTGACAATATAATAATTTATAAGCTCTTCGTTCTCTGAACAATCTGCCGCAAAAAGGAATATATACTCACATCCGGCAATTTTCATAAGTTCCTGCACTTTGGGAACGATAAAATACCAAAAGACCACTGTTCCTATCTTGTGGTCGAATCCATATTGTTCCCAAACATATCTCATTTCGTCATTAACACAAAAGTGAACAATCTCTATTCCGGCAAAAGTCCGTCCTACATTTTTCGTATTTTCATCAAATAGGGAATCGAATTCTTTCGAATCTTTATCAGCATTAACGATTCGCGCCACATCGGCCTTTTTCAAACCTTTCTTTGACCTGACGCTCTCTAATATAGAATCAATGGTATCTTTGTCAGAATCAGAACACTCTCCATCTTCCTTCATCTTCAACAACCATTCGTATAAATGCCTCAATTTCTCAAGTTTCTCACCTTCGATAAACTCATCATACAACAGTCCGCATTTGAGCGAGAAAAAGAAAAGAATGTGCTCCTCCTTATCCTTAATTACATAATAAGCAACCTTATTGGTCTCATCTTCCTCAAATGCTTCATTCTTAAGCGTGTCGGATATTCTTGAATTCTTATAATTCTCAAAAGTTTCGACAAGTCTCATATTCTTCCAGTCGGAAGACAGACGCTCACATTTTAACGCATCTAACACAGAAAGCTGTTCTGAGGTTATATTCATTTACTATGCAGGTTTATTAACTTTAGAAATACGCTTCAACAGGAATCGTCTGTTTCTTATACGAATAGCATCTTTTTTAATATCTGACGTTTCTATTTCAATAGAACAAGCGTCCTCCTTGCCATAGTTCCGCCTTGCATTTTTCCAAGAATATTCGCCATGTGTCAAAGTACTCAGACTCCATGCATCTTTTAAAGCAAATGTTTCAAAAACGTTGTCAAAAACACTTTTGTACTTTTCAATGGATTTGTCTGATAGACATTTGTTCAGCGTGTCATCCCCATAACATTTTCTGATTTTCACCATGACCGGACCATATTTCCACGCTTCAAACTTATCAGGAAACATTGGTTCTTCTGTCTGCACTATACATTCACGCTGAGTGAAATAAAGCAGCTTGTGCAACTTCATCTCACCAATGCGGGAACCAAACTGTTCCATATAGCGCTGGCATATATACGATGCGACTTTCACAACATCTTCCATGAGAACCATCTACTTGTTTTTGCAAATATATAACAAATTATCATACATCAGAAAAATAACTCGTTATATTTTATTAAAAGTGTTATTTATATTTGTACCGTCACACATACAAATCTTTACCAAACGGCTTTCTTGAGTGTGTAAACACCAATAAGTTCCAATAGGATGAAAAAAGATGGCATCTGCCAAATTAGAAACAGATAGCTCAAAGTGATTGTTGGCACCGACCTCTTCCCCATCATACCTAAGCCGATTAAATATAATATTTCAAATAGGATATATGGGACAAACACACCTTCTTGTTATTTTCCAAATTCGCACGATTGGTTCATTCATCGAAGTAAAAAATCCGCTTAGAACCAAGAACCCAGACATGTGGAATGTATATACAAGAGCAAACGTGCCATCGGGCATCTTGTCAACAAAAATAGGAAAGATGGGAAAGCACCATCAATGATATCAATACACCTTTAGTGAAATCCACTGAGGTGTCTCTCACCCTCTAATGGGGCTTGAAATGAGCAGAAATAGCCCTTAATCTTTTCAATCATATACAGCTTGTTTATTGTTCTTTTCATTAAAATTTCAGTTGTGACATACTGGTCAACAACTCTTGACATTGAGTACGTCTACGGCAACAAGATTCCACTGTGGCCTTTCGGCTTCTTATATCAATTTTATCAAACAGGTCACTCCTTTATAACCCTTTTCTTGATGAACTGTGATGGATTTCCAGCATATATTCCCCACGTATCTGCATCTTTCATCATCACCGCACCGGCACCGACGATAGCGCCTTCACCAATGTGGACACCTGGACCGACAAAAGCATTGGCGCATATCCACGTCTGACTGCCTATGTTTATCTCCGGTCTCAACAACGGTAAGGCTGGGTCGGTATAGTCATGAGTTCCGGCACACACATGCACCCGATGGCTGATTGTTGCCTTCTCGCCTATTGTCACACGTCCGAGATTATATATCAGCGTGTCTTCACCAATAGCACTCCAGTCCCCAATCTCTAGATTCCATGGAAACCAAATGACCGTAGACGAATATATATGCACATGCTTTCCGATCTTCGCCCCGAACATTCTTAATATAGCATTACGGTAACCAAAGGCTATGCGCGGAGAATTACGGAAAAAGAACTTTCCCAGCGTCCACAAAATCCGCTTGACATATGTCATACGGGAATAGTTCAAGTGCTTGCGGTTTTCAGCAATGTCAAGCTGTAATATATCATTCATATACAAATTCTGGCTTGTTCTTCTTAGTGATAAGCCATTCATAAAGTTCTATCATCTTTTTGGCTGAAGCCTCCCAAGTGAATTGTCTCTTCACCAATTCGTATCCGCAATTTCCTATCGCTTTTCTTTCTGCTTCACTCATCTGCATTAAAGAAATAATTCCGTTTTTTACAGAGTTGATATCATCATCTATTCTGATAGCAGCATTAGCTTCAAAACCTTCTGGAATATTACATTGTTTAGTCATTAATACGGGGAGTTTCCATGACCATGCTTCCAATATTGTCATTGGTAGTCCTTCTCCATGTGATGGTAAAATATACGCATCAGATGTTGCATACATGCGTATTTTGTCCACCCCGAACATTCCGCCATGGAAGGTTACAAAATTATGCAGATTATTCGTATCGACGATTTCTCTTAGATGTCTCTCACAATTCTCATGATCCCATCCGACCAAGTCAATATGCCATTGACTGAAGAGTTCGGGATTTTCATCCTTTATCAAGGCAACAGCCTCAAGGAGGATATCCACTCCTTTTTTCTTATGCAGTCTGCCAAGATAAAGCAGATGGTTTTTATCGTCAGGCTTTGTAAATACAATATTTCCTTCAGGAAGATTTATACCGTTTGGAATTATCGCTATTGGTTGCTTTAATCCATACGCTCGTATATCTTCCATTTCCTTATGGCATAATGCATGGTAACAAGTAACAGCTTCAAGCCCTTTTTGGAAAAATATTTTTGCTATAATTCTTTTTGCAATACCTTGAGATTTTATTATATATGGATCCAACATACCATGAGGAGAACAAACGATGGGCTTTTTTTGCTTCTTCTTCCATGTTGTCATCAACAGATGCGGATATCGCCAAAGAGCCTCCATGTGGAGCAGCCCAGCCTTGCTTCTCAATAAATATTCTTTCGCCTCCCTTGAATATAGGAATATTTGAGGACTAACCAATTTCAACTTAAGATCCTTCCATGAAGAAAGATCATCATTCATATCATCCTCTTTATATGATAATATTTCTAATTTCTGTGAATTGAAAGCCTTGTTTGTGAACAGATCCCTAACTGCGTCCAAAACCCCTCCAGCTGTTCGCGTGATTGAATATGTGAAGATAAGAATATCCATTATTTCCAATATGCTGTAAAATGATGATGGGTTATCCTTTTTTCTTCAGGTGGTAATCTCATGTAGTCGCCGTATACGTTGTGCAAATAATTATCATAACCAGAAGGTACAGGCAATTCTATGTTCTCAAATGGCATATATACAGCTTTATCATAATTCTGCAATTTATTTATTTCCCGCTTTCCATATCCCCAAACAGCGACACCACACAATGAACTTTTCTCATTCCTATATTTAGACGCATTTTGATCAAGCTTGCGTATTATAGTCTTAAATGTCACTACACTAAATATTAAATGCGATATAAAAAGAAGTGTATTTTTCAAAAATCCTCTTCTTCTTACCAGTGGCAAGCGTTTGAGTGTCATCATTTTTATATACCGACCCGATGTTGTATACATTTTATTCTGCAGTTTTAAATTCTCAGGAACTATGTCTATTGGAAATACATCTATATTAACTCCCAGTTCAAATGCGTCTTTTATTTCTTCGTGGAAAATTGTCTCGTCATTGCTGATCTTTGCGTACGGATATGGATATTTATCATACAATCTATGACAAAAGATCTTATATTTTGAGTTGTCTTCTGACGCATAAATATTTATGAAACGTTCGTAATCATTTCTCATCATCATTATATCTATATCATCATCCCATGGTATGAAACCTTTATGGCGTATAGCACCAATAAGTGTTCCACCACAAACAAAATATTTAATATCGTGTTTTTTACAAAAATCATCGATATGCGAAACTATGCCTAGCTGAATTCTTTTAAAGTCTTCCGTATTAATCTTTTTCATGTCTATTTATTGTAACGCGTCATTTTGCAATAATACTATTTTTGGTTTGATAATTCTTTTATTGTAGATATAAGTTTACTCTTCATATCACAGTTAATTAACTTCCAACCCAAGGCTTCCGTCTTTTGGGTTGAGAATACAGATTGTGTCACTAAATTATACCCTTCTTTCTCCACATCTTCCGGTAGCTTATAAACGACATCCTTTCCTCCAATCCCAGCTATCATTTCTGCAAGGTTTTTTATTGAAATATTTGATGAATTATCTGCGATATTGTAAGCTTGCCTATTCTCTCCCTTTAACAGAATGTATAATAATGCAGAAACACAATCAACGACATAACACCATGAGCGAAATTGTGTACCAGAGCTCTTCATTACGATGTCTTCATTTTTAAGTACATTACGAATGAATTGGGCATATACCCTGTTATCAGACTCAGTGAAATGAGGACCATACGTATGCGATGGCCGCGCTATAACGACATCAACATCATATTCTTGTGCATAAGCAATACACATTGTTTCCGCCATACGTTTGCTTTGCGGATAACAACTTCGTGGTGACAGAGGGTTTATGTATCCGCTATAATCTTCCGTAAATACCCGTCCATCTCCCTCTCCATAAATTTCTCCCGAAGAAACAAATAGCAATCGTTTCAACCCATGCTCCAATCCGTAGTCTACAAGATTGATTACACCGTTTATGTTTGATTTGATGATCTCCACTGGTTTTGTACTAAAGAAATTCGGACTGGCATTACTTGCGGCATGTATGATATAGTCAAAATGCACATCACCTTTCAATGGTTTTGTAACATCATACTTAAAGAAACGGAAATGCTCTTTGTCCGTTATGAACCTTTTAAATCGTTCTTTGGCTCTTTCTTCATTACGCCCTGAAGCATAAACGACATAATCCTTGTCAGGATGTAACATCAGTACTTCTATCAGACATGAACCTATAAGACCTGTCGCTCCTGTTACAAGTATATTGCAACCAGCCAACTTCTTCCATGGCAAATCTATGTCTGTTATCTTTTTTACATCTTCTATATAACTCATTTTATTTATCTCTCATAATCTTTACTCCAACGGTTTCCAAATAATGATGAAGTGTCATAGGATATTATTCTTGCGGGATTACCTGCTACAATACAATTTTCAGGGACATCTTTTGTCACCACTGCGTTAGCTGCTATTACAGCCCTATTGCCAATGTGAATCGCTCCTAACAGCTTAGCACCAGTAAAGACGACAACATTATCTCCCAAAGTTGGTGTACCGTCTTTTCTTGCAGAAAAAGAATGTCCCAATGTCACTCCATTCAAAATTGTACAATTTTCACCAATGATAGAAGAAGCCGCTATAACTATATCAGAAAAATGTATAAAATGTAATCCGCCACCGACTTCTGTTCCTATTGGAAGTTGTATTCCTGTGATTAATTGTTTGCGATAGTAAATAAACTTTATTACATTATAGATAATACGTGCAAAAATATTCCTTTTATTTCTAAGATATGATGCTGTTCTGAAAAAGAATATCAAGTTCAAATGCGTGTATAATAATATTTTTAGCAGTATATATTTCCCCCCATAGATTACACTAATACGCTGATAGTCTGCGCGCATAAGATATTTGTATTTTGCATACGTCATTTTATTTGAGCCATTCATCTTTACTTGTGTGCATTAATGCTTTTAATATTTCAAGATCTTCAACTGTTGTTATTTTTATATTCTTTTCTGAACCTGGAACTATATGCATTTCACGACTGCCAACTTCTGCAACTAAAGTGCAGGATGCAACACTATCTTTTATCCTTTTTATTTTGGCATCTTCATGAACATTTAGAATATTGCGAAGACGAAATGTTTGTGGAGTTTGGGTTCTGATTAATTTATCACGTGGAATACTCGTTATTGATGTAAATCCATCATCACTTTCAAGTATTGCTTCACGACATTGGATGCCAGTGATAGCATATCCGTATGCCTTACATATTGCTATATTACTGCTGATAATATCTTGACTAAGAAGCGGACGTACAGAATCGTGAATCAGGACAAGATCTTCATCCTTGCAACCAATGTCTTTTAATCCATATATGCCATTATGAATTGACTCCATACCAGACTTTCCTCCTTCAAAGATCCATCTTAATTTATCTATACTGAACTGGTTTGCATATGCTTGTAATACAGTTTCCCAACCTTTCAAACAAACAACGGCGATTGAATCTATATCCGGATGCTTTTGAAAACATTGCATCGTATGAATAATTATAGGACAGCCATCTACGTGCATGAATTGTTTCGGGATATCTTGTCCCATGCGATTACCAGAACCACCTGCAATAATAAGTGCGATATTTGCCATACATATAATTTAAATTGTTCTTAAAAAATTTACAAGTCTGCTTTCATATGAGTGGGGATGTAAACTTCCTGAATATTTGTATACCTCTTTTGAAAGTTTATCACGCCTTTCAGAATCAGCAAATAAAGACTTTACGCTTTTTACAATGCTGTCATAATCTTTAGAAGGTATATATATAGCAGGAAATTCTTCTGTATTTGTACCTGCACATTCTGTTGTTATAATCGGACATCCACAACTTGCGGCTTCAATGATAGTACCAGCAAATCCCTCAAATAGAGTTGGGAAAACGTATGCCTCTGCACTACGATACTCTTCCATAAGTTGCTCTTTGTCAAGTACCCCTATGAAGTTAAGGCTTTTAAATGCCTCCACATTTTTCAGTTCATCATTAATAACCCCTATAACCCTAAAGTCAAGATCTGGGTATTCTTTCTTCAATATATCGGCAGCCTTGGCACAATATAGAAGTCCTTTACGAACAGGGTCATTACCCACCCATATAAGGCGGTGTTTCACTGGTTTATATTTGTATTTTTCGGGTACTATACTTGAGCCATACGGTAAAAACAATACCCTATTAATATCAAAATTCTTAAATTTTGTCATTGATTTGATGACAAATTGTGATGGAATAGTATAATAATCAGCAAGTTTCAAAACATTTTCCATATAATGCATACGAACCTCATGACTATATTTATAGCTTTCTATCTGCTTATTGAAGATACTATATTCAGAATTGTTCTTAATCTCTTCTATAAGATATTTATATGTCATCGGGGTCTCATAAATATCCACCACTATTTTCAGCCCTTTGGATTTTGCATATACAAGAAAATCATAATTTTCTATATACATATTATATACGCAATCGGCATTCCCTACCCCCCATCGTATGCACTTATCTACAAAACCTGTATAATGGATATATCGTTTCTTTAGAGAATCACCACGCTTTATTATCCCCGCAAATATTTTTCTCAAGAAAAGAATGTCTGTAGTATATATTTTCTCTTTCGGTAAACAAGACTTTCGCTTACACAAGCGTAGCAATGTACCATTCTTTATTCTTAACACAGACAACAGTCTTGCAAATTGCCCTATAATACTTTCTGCAGTGGTATCAGTATAAAGTCCATACAGCATTCCATTCCTCTCCAACACCTGTGGTATCAGATAGCGATGACGTGAACCTGTTTGACATACAATAATTTTATTTGCCATAATTATCTTGTTGTTTAATTGAAAGCCATGGAGCGATGGGTTTTGTTTGTCCGTTAAAATAGTGATTTATGATTTGCTCAAAATAGCCGGCAACGGCATTAGGACTTATATTGTCATTCGCCCATTCCACAATTTTCTTTTTTCGGCTAATAGTAAGAGGTCCGGCAGCAAAGCACGCATCCAACACGACTTGTAAAGAATACTCATCACGGGCATCAAACTCATATCCCAGTTCTTTATGTATACGAGGAAAGACAGAACATCCGCTTTGTTTTGAGATAATCAATTTACATCCACTCTGTAGCCCTTCATTACCGACAGCACCATAGCCATCATACAAGCTCGGCAAAATAAGATAGTCGGCATGCATCATTTGCTCACGTACTGTCTCGTATGGTTGTTTGCCATGATAGAAGATGTGTTTGTCGTTGGCGACAAGTTGTCTTAGTTCATCGTCAAGACTCCATGAACCGTATATATTGAATTCATAATCGTATTTGGAATATAGTTCTTGCATAAGTTTTACGACAGGGACGATATTCTTTCGTTTGTCTATCGCGCCGACATAAATGAATTTCAGTTTCTTATTCTCCGCGCCATACCTACTATATGATGAACTGATATTATTTTGCTTGGTCACGTAGAGAAATTGGAAAAGTTTTTCTTTTTTTATGCCACATATTCTAAATTGTCTGTATGCATTAAGTCCAGTCACTCCCCAAGCTGTCATATTGCGTCTCCATGTAAGATTGAGATAAAAACACCATTTTAAGTAGTTCAGTTTACCTTTAATCCCTTGAAGTTGGAACCCTTCTTGTGGAATGGAAATTACATTGTATCCATTTGTTAATAGATACTTTAGCGCAATGAACAATGGCGACTTTGAAACTTTGATACAGCTGTTTATATGCAGCGTTGTTCTTTTGTCATATTGACGGCATATTTGCAGTGCCTTGTTTATGTTATTGCACTCTATAATATCCTCCATATTATTGTTTGGATATTGTGGTATGCGCTCTGTCCTTTTTTCATTTGCACAATTTGTGTAGCGTATGACTTTTACGTTGTATCCTAATTTTATCATGGATACAATTAGTTCAAACATGTGGGTTGTATAGCCTCCCCAAAAAATGATATTTTTCATTTGTTAATTTTTGATTTGGTAATACCTCCATAAATAAAAGGATATATGAAAATAAATATGAATTCCAACCCACTATAAATATAACCAGGACCATGGGTTAAAAATAAAGGTACATTTGCAAGAACTACAAGATAGATGAAAAAATGCAGCATAGAGTTTTTTATTTTTATCCAAATGTAACCTATGAGCATTCCAATTAATAAAAATAGTATTGGAGCAAACATATTAAATGAACGGTATGCATAATAGTACCCCGTCATTGTTGTTGTCCCATTTGTCAAGTATTCTGTTAATTTTTGATCATTAACAAGTTTTAGTTTTAGAGATTCTTTAACATCTTCTCCTACAATTCTTCTTGGAATATAATTCTGAATAAAATTATCCCAAATGTATGTGATACCATAATCCATTTCAAATGATTTTGACAATACATCAATACCTATGGCTGCATTTCCTAAATCCGTATTGAAGCCAGCCTCTGTATTGGAAAATGATTTTTCATATGCAGTGATAAGGGATAGCTCAGATGTAGAAACCTTTTCCCCTGTTGCTGGATTACCGACTAAAACATGTCTTATTATCGATATGCTTGCATTGGCAATAGCACCAATAATAAGTAATATTAATCCTAATTTCTTGATTTGGGCTTTTTTATAAGGATATTTTAATGATGCTATAAATGATATTGACAATATTAAAAATAAAGTTGCTCCACGAGACCCTTTCACGAAGAAAGCAAAATAAGCAATCGGAATAATACATAGACATGCAAGGATAAAAAATCTTCGGGGAGTATTCTTCTTTACAAGAAAAGGGGCTAAAAGACAGAAGGCATACGAGGCAAATGAACGCAGATTTGATTGAATTACATTGTCGCCCCCTTGATATGTGTCCGACCATGTGAAAATGGAATATAATCCAATGACAATGAATACATACAGCAACCTCTTTATTTTATTAAATTTTATATATGTATAATGGGATGATATATATTTATATTTTGAAATCTCAAATCCTGCAACAAAAGTTAAATTGCAAGTTGATATTACATATATAAAAAGGTTGAGTGATATTTGATTGTAATATTCCAATAAATATATTTGGGATAATTGTGGCAGTAAAACAAAAATAGATGTATATGCCATAAGAAATGGTGCCTGAAAAATACCATCTTCTTTTTTATAATATGAATAGAATATAATGCAATTCAGTATTAGATATAGATAAAATTCAATATTCATTCTTATTGATTTGTTTTAGAATTGTTTTTTAATGTTTTTATCATGTTCATTGATGCTTTCTTTATCATGCTTTTTTCTGTATTGTTTAATCCAAATACCAATATAATTATGCTTAAAACAAAAGTATTGACAAGCAGAAGTGATATTAAACCAAATAATGTTTGGGAAATACATCTTGAAAGTATATAATATGAAGTAAAAGATAAAAAAAAGACCAAAGTACATGGTTTAAGAACATTATCTATTATTTCATGAAGGCTAATAATCGTGACTTTTGTTGCTAGTAATACACGTATAAAGCATACAAGTATCTCATATACAACCATAATAATTATTAATATGTTGGGATTATTAGTTGCTAATCCGGTATAATAGCTTATTGGCAATACTGACAAATAGATAATTTCTGGCAAAATCATAAACTGTGTAATGTTTCCAGATGCATATACCGATGTGCGTATAGTTTCAAAAAAAGCGTAAATAAGGCTCAAAAATATAGTACATTTGGCAAATGCAACAGCGTATAGTGGTACATTTTTAAGCCATAGTTGCATAATATATTCTGTATGGAAAAGAAAAGGTATCATTATAAAATATATCAAATATACTTGAAATTTACTTCCTGCATATATCAATCTTTTATGTAGTTCCAGTTCTTTACTTGCATATGTTTTTATTATTTGTGGTGATATGGCACGTTGTATGTTTTGTACAAATGAAAGAATTGAACTTTTCAACTGCATGGCTATTGTATATACAGCATTTATGGTAACACCGAAAGTGAGGTTCATTATAATGATAAAACCTTGTGATGAAAGTATTTGTAGTGCCCCAGATACAGATGATATTCCGGCAAACTTACCGATATTGATAATCTGATACCAATCAATAATCATTCGATAATGAGTCTCTTTAAATTTATGCAAACTGTATATTTGATAAATGATGCGAATCAATATACTTATTATAGCCATAAATATTGCATAAATAATCAGACGATTTTCACTGAAATAACTCAAACAATATGCGGATGCACAGGTAAGAACGACTTGTAATATACTAATTGCAGCAAAAGCATTCATTTTTTCATGAGCTATAATCAGAGAATTGTATGGAATGCTTATCATATTGAACAAACATGTTATCACCGATAATTGAAATACCCATTGGGCTGCATTCATACTTTCACTTGGTATCTTCGCCTTATTATGTAAGAACCACACGCCGCCTATTTCCATCAATATAAATATAATGGCAGAAAGCCCCAATATGACATTAAGGCAGGAGCAGAACACACGGTTCGGATTTCCTCCAATGCGTCCTATTTCATAAGTAAGAAATCGCTGTACTGCAGTTGTTATACCACCACTAAAAACGGAAAACATACTTACAATACTGCCAACGACACCATAAACGCCCATATCCTCCACACCAAGGTTTGCAAGTGTAAGACGTGTGGTATATAGGGTGAGCCACATCGTGAACAACATGCGTAGATATAGCATCATGGTGTTCTTTGCCAACCGGTTTTTATTATAATTATCAGACATTATTTTAAAAATTCTCTCGTCTTATTTTCTATAATTAGATCCAAATGCTTTTCATATATTCCCCTATCCGATTTTCTCCAGATATGCCGTCGGGATGTATGCGGTAGCGATGGTGAGGAGGCCGTCGATGACGACGCCGACGCGCTGCTGACCGCAGTAGCGGGCGACTTTGCCGACGACGCCCTTGAAGTTGCCGGCGATGACGCGGACGGTCTGGCCTTGGGTGAATTTCTGTTCGTCCGAGGGGACGAGGATGATGTCATTCTCTTCGGAGGCGCAGATGATTCGGAGGCTTTCTATCTGATGGTCGGGGACGATGAGGGGCTCCTTGGCTGTTTCGCGACCGACATGGAAATGGCGGTAGTAGAAGCGGAGGAAGGGGAGGTTCACGTTGTCGTAGACGTAGGACTTGAGCTCGTCTTCAGTGGCGTGGGCGAAGAAGATGTTGGGAAGGCGGGATTCCTCCACTTTTCTGCGCTTTCCGTTGATGAGCCTGACGGCGGTTATTGTGGGATAGTATGCCTCGACTTGCTTATTTATAAGGTAGTCGTAGGCTTTCTTCTCGCGTCCGTAGGTTGTGCGAAGGGCATACCAACGGGGGACGGGCTTCGGTCTACGAAGAATTGGAAGTGCAGTGGCTGATAAAGTCTTTGATTCAGATAAAGTCTTTGATTCAGATAAAGTCTTTGATTCAGATAAAACAGCCTTTGTATCAGATAGAGCCGTTGATTCAGATGAAGCCTCAGTGTCTGATAAAGCCGCTATATCGGATGATAAAGTCTCTGATTCAGATAAAGTCTCTGATTCAAATAAAACCTCCGAATCAAGCAAGGTTTCTGACAAGACGTCATTCTCAGACAAATCATCCTCCTCCGACGAAGTAAGGCTCTCATCAGCAGACGAGCCGACACTGCTCACTTCTCCCGACAAAGGCAACGCTGTCGATGCTGCTTCCGCCCCAGCCGACCGGGCATTCTTTGTGGACACCCCTGTCTGTGAGTTCACGGCCACCGGCGGCGTCTGAACTTCGGGGAGGACATCGGGGGCAAGCCCGGTGCGTGGAGGGACTGAACCGCCCTCGGGGGTGTTAACTGTATCACCAAATGTATGTTCCGTGACATTCATATCGATGACCTTGGCCTATTCTAAGCAGAACTCGGCGATGGACACAAAAAAAGCGTGAGATCCGTTTCCGTCGTTCTCCCGCTATCAAAGGCTCTAGCATTGCCCACTCTGTGAGGAGAACAACGCCAGAAGCCCACGCCGATATGAATGATAACAACCTTGCAGGAGACTTATATAAACAATGGTATCGTGCCGCGGACGGCCACAACCTATGCTTACAAAGTCTCCGAAAGAGTGATATAACCACACCCGGGGCATCTACCGTTGCTACGTCCTTTGACAGAGTTTTGAATTTGCTAGATTCTTGATAGCCAAAGACGAAGCGTCGTGTAAACGCCTTCTATTATGTCTGGATTATACGTCCCACCCATTACCCGCTTCGCACGGTTTCATCACGTTGATGTGACTCCACCTTGCTCCGCACGGCGCGAGCTGCCTTCCACCGATTGTCATGTGTGAGAACCCGTCTCACGGCGGCAATTCTGTGACAAGGCTGTATAATCCAGCTGCAAAGTTACAAAAAATATCCGAACAGAACATGTTTTAACGTAGGATGTTGTTATACAATATGCGAAATTGATGGTATTTAACTATAATGCTGCTGATGTATCCAGCAAGATGCCGGGCCGAACAGACGCTGCGGTGCCGGCCGCCGGTGCAGCCGAGAGATATGCCCCTTCTATAAGTATGCGTCAGAGCCACTCCTTATTGCTGGCTGACAGCGGCATGGAGTTGACAAAGTTAAGAACGCTGCCCGTTGATAGTGCCACATTCATAATCGTACGTGATTACAGGTTTTCTGCAAAAATACAGAAATCAGCAAGTCCGACAAATAAATATATCTTTCTTTTTCGTGTTTTCCATTTATTCCGCCAAAGTATCGGCAGGGGCTAAGACAAAATCTGTTTCCCTTGTTATTCCATCTCATCAATACATCTGACGATATATTCTCTCAACGGCAACAAATCATTGGTGTATGTATCCCATATAAACCGTGGACTTACCGTATAATACCCATGCACCAGCACATGCCTCATATCTATGATGTCCTGCCACGGCATTTCAGCATGTCCGTCGCGGAATTCCTTTGTCAGCATATTGGAAGCCTCGCCGATAATCTCTATATTCTTGACCACACCATAGAACAAGAGTTTGTCCTTTACCAACGAGTCATACGTCTTACCGTCCATAAACTCAAGTACATTGTCTATGGACTTCCGTATATGATACAGCCGCGTGACATCCTTAATTCGTTCTCTCATATATCAACAGTTTGTCACGGTTGGCTGACTCCACTGCGTATGACTCCAACGTTCCTTCTTCCACGAGGTCAACGTCGCATCCCAGCTGTTCTTTCAGTTCCCGCCACATACGCGCATACGTCAACAGCGTGACAGGCCGTCCGTCACGACAGAACTGCACAAGCAAATCAACATCACTTTGCGCCGTCTCCTCGCCTCTGGCATAAGACCCGAACAGCCATACTCTCTGCACAGGTTGTGTGGAGAAGTATTGCTTCATTGTTTTTATCTTGCTGTCATCCATAACCTCATGCACTTTTATTTTGCAAATGTACACAAAATCAGCAAGTCTGGCAAATATATCGTTCTTTTTTCGTGTTTTCCATTATATATCGACAGAGTGTCAACAGCGAAACGACAGGACAACAGGAAGCGGACAAAAGAAAACCGCAACCGGAAAGACCGCTGCACGCCGCATCGTCCTTTTCCGGTCACGGATTCTTCATCACAGAACCGCTATGTCATTTCGAGACATAGATATCTCCGCCGCTAAAGCAATATTCCATGTCCCCGACGGCAGTCGCCGTATAGCTTCTGCCGTTATTGGTTATCCGGAGAACTTGCCCGTTAAAAGAAAAACTGGTGAAATCATCCCCGCTGTCTCCTGCCTTTGTCGTATAACTATCCAATACCACAGTCAGGACATCGCCATCAGCTTTTGCCCTTACCGTTCCGGTCAACAAACCTTTATCCGGATCGAACTTGGTTTCATCAAATTCATTACCTAACGCTACTTGCAGTGAACCTTCATACATTCCTTTTGCCGTCTTTCTCAAATCCAGCCAGGCACGTGTGTCGCATCTGCGATAGACACCGCCATTCAGCAAAAGCGAACCCACCCACGGGTCATACGCAAACTCATCGTCATCGGTTGCGGTACTTCCATCCGTTTCTGCCGTTTCATATTCCGCAACGTCATTATCATCGGCATAAACGGTCGCGTCAGAATCCACAGGAGCTATATATTCACCATATTCCGAACCGGAGGATACTTGCGTCGACGATGACCTCATGCCTATCACAATGCCAACCAGCACAACAACCAGCAGCCCGATGCCGCACGCTATCATCATTTTGCTATTACCGCCATCCTCCTTAGTCGTTCCGCCGTCAGCTTTCGGCGTTGTCTCCTGCGCCACTTCCTGCGCCTCGTTTTCGGCCGCATCGGCCTCTGCAGTCTCATTCCCGAGAATCCGTGCTTTCTCGACCATCACTTCCTCCTGCGTCAGGATGCCCGCATCCAAAAGCCGTTTCAGCTCTTTGAGCTTGTCGATTTCTTCTGATGTCATAATCTAATATCACATTAATTGTCATTCAGTATTTTCTTCTTCTCCGAATCAAATTCCGTCTGCGTCAGCACACCGGAGTCCAAAAGCTCTTTCAGTTCAAACAACCGCTTCGTCTTTTCCGTCATGGCGTCCCCATCCGTCACAGCTTTTGACGTTTGCGGCGATTGCAAAGACGGCTGCAAAGACGATTTCAACGGCAGCGGCGAAACATCCGGCTTCACCGCGTAGCCACCCTCACCTTTGGGGAGGGCCGGAGTGAGACTTCTGCCGCCCATGAAGAGCAACACAACAACCAGCAGAATGGCAAAAGCACCGCTGATATTATTAAATATGGTGTACAAATCATACCGGCTGTTATCCGTGAACAATAAGCGTATTTGCAACCAGTTATTGCTCAATAGTTTGTGAGTAATAAGTCAGAAATATGGTCGTAAACTTTAACTGTACATTCTAAAGGGTGAAGATTTAACGCTTTTATTGTTTCTTAACTTGGCTGGAGTGCTAAATTGGGCGTTTTCTTCTCTTTTCGGTGCAATTTGCTTTCTGTTATTCCACTTCTATTTTGGCTTACTCCTAAGCCTCTACAAAGGTACGATATTTTGTTGGATATTCGCCCACTCCATTATCATTTGTAGATTCAGTTACGTGTTGCACAGCGATGTGTCAATAACTCAACTACGCAAAAGGAGGCGAGGGAATGGAAAAGAGGAATCTATTATTTTGGAGGGAGTGCAGTCTTCCGCTTGCCCAATTTATTCCTACTAAATAATATCCTCTCTGAAATAAAATAATAGGCTCTCAAATCAAAAAACTCTTGTTTGAGTTGATTTTTCTACTATTTCGTCAGTCGTTTGTCTCCGTTGCCGGATGCAGGATTAAGCCAAGCCGATGAATGGGGAAAGGTTTTGGGGCTGTTTACTCTCCGAAGGAGGAAGAAACTACGCCAAACGGTTTACGGCTTGACCTTTCCATATTCAATGAGGCTAGCTACCTTTGCATCCGACATAAGGGGATAAACGGCTATATGTGGAGTAAAGATTCATCGCCATAAAGGTTCTTGCTCCCAGTTATGAGGAAAGCCTAATAATTGAGTCTTGACAGATGGATGCTTTGCCAATAGTTGTTTAAAGTCGGGAACGAAGGTATTATAAGGAGCAACAGAGTTTAGCCAATATACAACATAACAAAGTTGAGGATATAAGACTTGCTCTCGAAACGAGAAGTCAGTAATCCAAGTATGAGGCATACGTTCCGGCATCATAGGCTTTACAGGGAACACTCGGTTTGATAGTCTTGAATGATGGGCGCAGCAGTTGCGAAGTACGGCAAGGCACTCTAACCAGCTTCTCAGAAATTTGTGGTGATTTAAGCCGAACTCTCTCGCCACAGCATGTTTTGCGGTAGCATTCGAGAAATTAGAATAGAGTTTTGATAGTGTACCCATTGAGATGACTTCCAATGTTTTCCACACAGGAGGCAAGTCAGGTTCACTATATTTACGGAAATGCTCAGTGATAAAATCATCGTGAGAGCGAGAAACCTCCTTACGGATTACGGACAAGTTTGCATCAAAACGAGTTCTATTGGTCGCATAACTTTCGTCCATAAACCAAAATGCTCCAAACTCCAACGCGAAATGCTTGATTATTTTAGTGCGCACAGAAACTTCTATCATTTGGATTGCAGTAAACAACAATGCTCTAAGTTCCTTATCAAAAGAATAAAGGTCTATGATGTCCGCAAAGTGGCTACCTACTCTAAATTGGTGCGTAATGCGATTTGCTTCAAAATGTCGCCAATAACCAGCAAGACGAAAGTAACTGATGTTGTCTAGGATTTCAATCGCTTGTTCAACATTATCAATGAGCAAGCCTCTCTCCCTGAGAATATCAATTTGCTGCTCTGTGGTTATGGCTTGGTTTGTATATCTGACTCCCATAAATAAAAATGTCCCGCTGGGTACGCTAATCTTACGGGAAGCGGGCGGGATTTGTTACTGCAAAGGTAATGCTTTATTTTTAAATCCACAAGAATGTTGCGAAATATATGCGAACTTTTTTCTTTGACTACCGTGAATCTCAGATAATTTGAGTACTTTTGTAGTCGGATTTGGGTAACCATTTCCAGACATTTGAAATAAAGGAGCGTTATGCTACTCTTGTAAGTGCGAAGCCTGAGAAACTAAAACACGAAATCAACAAGAATTGGCATGGCAGTTCCCACGTTATAGCGTGGGCTGCTTAACCATATCTGTTGATTAAGGTTTTCTCAGGGCCTGCACTTAAAGACGTGGTTATTGGCAGTACCACGCTTCTCGTTTTCAATAACTATAAAAATAACAATTATGTGGCCATTTGGTTATTTCAAGAAGAAACGAGAAAAAGAAGAACAAATGCGCAGACGAGAGGAAGAAAATGCTCATTTGCAAAAACTGGAACAGGAACGTATTGTCCGAGAACGTGAAAGACGTTTGGAAGAGAATCGAAAAAAAGAAGAACAACGTAAGGTTGAAATTGAGAACAGAAACTCATTTTATCCTTTTACGTTCAAGTCCGATTGTCATCAACGTTACGAATCAAACATCCCCGTTCAAGGGCTTCAGCAATGTGGACGAACTGTCAGTGTAATCAATAATACGAATGGATGCCCTGGGTATCGGCTTGAGGCTGGTGTTGGCTATATTGTAAAAATATATAATGACGACTTGGGCAAACCTAATATGTCTGACAAGCCAATGAAACTTATTCGGAAAACAAACGAAATGGCAGAATTTCGAGGTTTCCCAATAGAAGCACAAACTCCATTTGGGTGGCAAGAGATTGACTACAGCGATTATGGCCTCACCATTTACTATAAAAATAGCAATGTCTGCAAATGCGTGCTGCACATGTATGATCGTGGCGTGGATTTGGAGTACAGAAAAGAATCTGCGAGCACAAATTCGCCAGCTTCCGCTAGTCAAGAAAAATCAATTGCAGAAAAATATGTAGAAGAAGCCTTTACGCAAATTAAAATGGGGAAGGATGGTGATAGTGTGTACCATCCTTTATATAAAGCGTGGAGAGCAATGCAAGCAGATCCTGCATGTATAAAAAAGATTCATAACAAGAGAGAGGCAGGCAATGGCTTACTGGTATTCTTATCGTATGGGACAATAAGGGACATTGACGACCGACAGCAAATCATCAGTCTATCATATTTAATGCTTAGCGAGGAAATAGAGATTAATCCCAATAGCTTGAACACGATTAAAAACCGTATTCTATCTATGACGATAGATCGTGAAGCATTCCAATATACCGTTTCTGCCGCCATAGGTACAAATGCCGCCTTTGATTTTATGGGATTCTCTCAGTTTGAATCTAGGGATGCAGCTCTAAAAATGCTGTACAAGGATTTGACACTATCGCCTGTTTTCAAGAATCTTCCTGCCTTTGCTGAAATGCTAAACGATTTGGAGATGAAGATTAGCAACGACTTTTTTGGTGGTCATGAGACCCCAGACTCCATAAAAGCCCAAGGTGAAACTAACCATTCAAAAGTGCTCTCGTATCTTCGTGAAAAGGTTTATGAAGAAGAGTGTCTTGATTTCTAGCTATGACAAAAAAACAAGAAGACAGAACAATCAAATTGGACAACGAGGAGATTGCCAAAGCAACCTTCCCGATTGTTATTTCTGTAAGCCGAAGCACGGATATACCTGCATTCTATGCCGATTGGTTTTTGGGACGACTGAAAAAAGGCTATTCGGCATGGACTAACCCATTCAATGGAAAAAAAAGCTATGTCGCTTACGAGGATACTCGTTTTATCGTCTTTTGGTCGAAAAATCCTCGGCCACTGCTTAATCACCTTGGCTATTTAAGGGAAAGAGGGATTGGTTGCTATATCCAATACACCCTTAATGATTACGAAGAGGAGGGATTGGAGTTGGGCGTGCCAAAACTTGAAAAGCGTATCGAGACATTCAAATTGCTTGTAAACGAACTTGGCAAGGGCGCAGTAGTTTGGCGCTTCGACCCTCTGATTCTTACTGATAAGATAGACATGGACAAGCTTTTGCGGAAGATAGAATATATTGGCGACCAGCTTCGTGGCTTTACCGAGAAACTTGTTTTCAGCTTTGCAGATATCTTGTCGTACCGCAAGGTTAAGGCAAATCTTGAACGCAATCATATCCACTATGTCGATTGGACAAAAGAGCAAATGATAGAGTTTGCCGAGAAACTCGTTTGTCTGAACATGACTAAAGGCTGGAACTACGTTCTCGCAACCTGTGGAGAGTCTGCTGATTTGGATGGTGTAGAGCACAATCACTGCGTGGACGACCGATTGATGGTGCGCTTTGGTTATAAATCTAAGGAATTGATGGATTTCCTAGGAGCCGAAATCATAAAGCCCAAGCAACAACTTGATTTGTTTGCAGAATCAGAGCCTTTGGAAATGCCTGTGGATGCAATCCTTCTGGATAATAATCAATATGCAGTGATTCAGAAAAACAACAAGGACAAAGGACAGCGCACGGCCTGCGGCTGTATGAAAAGCAAAGATATAGGAGAATACAACACATGTCCACATTTATGCGAATATTGTTATGCCAATGCAAGCAAGGAAGTGGCAGTGCAAAATTGGAAGCGACATCAGTTAAATAAAGACAATGATACAATAACCGGAAGATAATATGTATCAAGACAAGATTGGGGAATATGCTCCTCTCACAATAGACAACATAATTCATACAGCAGAAACCGATATACCTCAACGCTTTCGCTCTATGCCATGGGCATATAGCGATGCCGAAGGTAGAACTTTGGAACATGGGACTGCCATACTTGAGACGGAAGAGCTGTGTTCTGCTTATCTTGCGGCTTATGGTAGGATGCATCGTAAAAAACTTTATTTTGCATTGGACGGGGCAAAAGAAAAAGGAAATTTCCCTTATCAGGAATTGCGTAACGGAATAGAACTCTTTGATTGGGGGTGTGGGCAAGGTATAGGTTCGATGGCCGTTATAGAAAACTTAAGAAAAGAGGGATTGCTGTCTTGCCTAAAGAAGATAACCCTAGAAGAACCATCAGAGGTTGCACGAGCAAGGGCTGTGCAACACGTAAAGCACGCACTTGGTACCGATTCTAATGTAATTGTTGAACAATATTCCGAATATCTTCCATCAGACTATAGTACTGAAAATACTATTCAAAGTATTACTATAGAACAACCTTGTGCCATTCATATATTCTCCAATGTACTTGATATTGAATCTGTAAGTCTTAAAGGTGTTTCCAAATTGATTACATCTTCTGGTGTAAAGCATATTGTACTGTGTATCGGCCCTGCCAATCTTAACGAAAGTAGAATAAATGCCTTTAAGAACTATTTTAAAGACAATGACATACAAGTATTTGCGGATTATCGAGAAACGAAATTCGGTAAACATCCAAACGGCAGAGATTATGGATGCCATTCCTACGCTGAAAGTGATTGCCAAGCACGGCATGGGCGTGGATAACATCGATGTGGCCCACGCTACGGAAAAGGGTGTTTTAGTGGTCAACGCGCCTTACTCCAATATGAACGCCGTAGCGGAGCATATCGTCACGCTGCTGCTGGCTCTCAGCAAGCGCATTGTTCGCATGGATCGGCTGACCCGGGAGGGGCAGTTTACCCAGCGCAACACCTATAAGACCACGGAACTGAAAAACGCCACCGTAGGCATCATCGGTATGGGCAAAATTTCCCGGCTGGTGGTAAAAAAACTCTCCGGCTTTGAGATGCGCATCATTGCCAGTGACCCCTTTGTGAAGCAGGAGGATGTGGGAGAACTTCCGGTGACCATGGTCTCTTCGGAAGAGGTCTATCGAACGGCGGACTTTGTGATCGTCCACACGTCCCTGTTTCCCTCCACGTTCCATCTGGTGGGCGCGGAGCAATTTCAAATGATGAAGCCCACGGCCTATATCATCAATGCCGCCCGGGGACCCATCATTGATGAAGCGGCCATGATTGAGGCGCTGAAGACCGGCGGGATCGCCGGAGCGGGACTGGATGTGTTCGAGCAGGAGCCTCCTGTACCGGACAACCCACTGTTTAAAATGGATAATGTCATTGTTTCTCCCCATAATGCAGCCCTAAGCGATGGTGCTCTGCGGGCTATGGCTATGGACAGCGCACTGGGGATTACCGAGTACCTTACAGGAAAATCCGTCAGTTTCCCGGTTAATCCGGAAATCCTTGACAAGTAATGCCAGAATATTTGAAGGAGTGAATACTATGTCCTTTACGAAGGTATATCGTTTCCAGAACCTGCCCGGTTATGAGAGTGTCATCTCCAAGGGCAATTCGGAAATGACTTATATGGGCTTTGGCCGCATTTTACTGAAGGCGGGAGAGGCTCTGGAGTATACAGTTACCGGTGAAGAACAGGCTGTTGTGCTTCAGCAAGGTGATTTTCAGGTTTGGGCCGAATATGACGGCAAAATGGTCATTAACGGTCGTGAGGGGCAGCGGGGAAATGTCTATGATGATATGCCCACTGCCGTATATCTGCCTCCCCGCGCTAAGGTGAAGTTCACCAGCAAGAATGGCTGCGAGGCCCGCGTTTACACTGCCTACTGTGATGAGGGCAACGCTCCCTACTTCTGCCCTCCTGAAGAAATCGAAGAGGGCGAGCCGGGCGAGTACATCTACAAGCGGAAGTATCGTTTTATCTTTGGCCAGCCTGGTAAGCACAATGACCACATCACCAAATTGCTGATCGTAGGCGAGACGGTCTCTGTTCCTGGCGGCTGGATCGGATTCCCTGCACATCGTCATGACTATGAACGCCCTGGTAAGGAAGTTGTTCTGGACGAGATATTCTCTTTCCAGATGACTTCTGAGGGTACAGGCAAAGGTGGCGTAATGCAGCATGGCTATGACCTCACGGACGATAACAAGAAAATCTGGGATGAGGTCAATGTCATCGAAGAGAATGACACCGCAGTGGCATTGCCGGTAGGTTATCATACGACTGTGGCTCTGCCTGGCACGGTAGCCTACCTGCTGTGGGGGCTGGCTGGTGACGAAAAGAAGTACAAGGTGCAGTTCGATGAGCGCTATTCCTGGCTGGAGGGCTGCCTGTACTAATCACAAAAAGTAAGGACACCAAGATATGAAGCTGTTAGAAGAGATACAAGCCATGCGAACAGAACCCGGCGAGCTGATGATCTGCTGGCTGGGACAAGCGGGGGCCTGCCTGAAGGATGCCGAAGGACGGATCGTATACGTGGACCCCTACTTCACCAACTGCGGTGAAAGGATGCGGGGCTTCAAGCGGCTTTCTCCGCAGCTGATCGATCCAACAGAGGTGACGGCGGCGTATTATATCACGACGCACACCCACTTTGATCACTTCGATTTTGACGGGATTCCTCAGGTGGCAGCCAATAACCCGGCGGTGAAGTTCATCGGACCGGGGAGCTGTATGGAAGAACTGCGGAAGCTGAATATCGGAGAGGACCGGTGCGTACAGCTGGACCGGGGCGGGACCTACGAGAGTGAAGGAATCCGGATTCACGCGCTGTGGGCAGACCACGGGACCATGGCACCGGATGCCATTGGAATCCTTCTGGAAATGGAAGGACACCGGATATACTTCTCTGGAGACACGGCGTTCCACGAAGAGCTGTTCCGTCAGGTAG
>ERZ780208.387-NODE-387-length-46462-cov-6.457366_pt1 | contig 46462 bp, 67 predicted proteins | sample MGYA00511167_ERZ780208 | MGnify/ENA primary metagenome ERZ780208 (study PRJEB29588, sample SAMEA2159202) | human gut metagenome | biome: human gut; feature: human-associated habitat; material: faeces | place: Denmark | collected 2008/2010 ...
CTCCCGTCCAATATTCCAGTTGCTTGCTAAAAAGTTCGGTATCCGCCGATAGCTCAGTAGCGGCAGACAGGTCCTCTGTTTCATAATCTCCGGTAAATCCGGAATTGCGCAACAGATTGACACTTCCGACAGCCGCATTGTCTATCGCATCCTTAGCCTCTTGGGCAAGATCAGCCGCCGCCTGTATCTCATCCGGAAGCCCTTCCATATTCTTCCATCCGGTGGAGCCTTTTTCGATGTGGAACATACCCTTGATATCAACACCTTTATCCTGAGTGTATTCCATGTAAGTGGTCCGGTCCTTGTCACCAATGTACGTATCTCCGTACACCTTCATCCGGGCCTTGCCGGTAGATTTGTCAAAATCAAAAGAAATGACATCTTTCCCAGTCAAGGTAAAATCATTAATACCCTGATACATGATGATGGACGGAGAAACTTCGTTCACCGAAGAGAGAATTATCGCCGCCTGTTTGGTGATATCAGTCTTATGGCCCAATCCCACGATATCATCACCTGCCACCGGAACATCGTTCTCGACATTAGGATCACACACGGTCTTGGACAGGTCTATATAATTCTCACCTACTGCTGTGACCAACCGCCAGTAATAGCGGTTGCCGACATGATGCGAAACGCCAGTCTTGATATTGCACTCCTGTGCGATGGCGAGAGATCCCGGAGTAAACTGGTTCTCTATCTCAATTCCGTCTTCCTCTTCCTTGAAATAACAACGGTAGACATCATCCAACTCATCCACACGGTTGCATTTCATGCCTGCATGGGAAATCACCTGCTCGCCACCTACATACGTCTTCTTCTTTACTTCAAGCTCGTCAAAAACGGCTTTGACCTTGACATACAGATAATCAACAACAGCCTGTGACATACCGTTCTCAAGTACAGTGATTCCACTACCGTTCTTACCAATCAAAAGACCTTTCAAGAAAGTGATCAGACCGTTGGCCGTGTCTGAAATATCTTTGCGGAGGAACATTGCTAATGAGCGTAAAGCAGAGAACACATTACTATTGCTAGGAGCAGTCGAATCATTTGTACGGATTACATAAACCCCTTTTCCACCTCCATTAGTGTACGTCTGACCTTTATAAGTAAGATTGTCAACTTTATTTTCAAGTTCTCCAATTCGTGAATATGCTGTGCTTTCACCGATTGTATATACAGGAGCATCGTAAGGTAAATCAAGCTTTATTTCAAGACCTATAACTCTAGATATCCGACTAGTCTCAAAGAAAGATTTATTGACAAGCTCTATTCTTTGGCCAATGTCAAATGTCCGGCTGATCATGTTTTCTTTTACCCATGATGATGCAAGGGTAGTATTGTATGTACCATCATCGACCATCATCTTTTTTACACAATCCACCGTTTTGTCTCTTAATTCTTGCTCGGCATTTGATACGAGGCCAAGGTCCGTTATTTTCGTACTATCCCAGCCGTAAAGAATGAATTTATCTCCTGTAGTAGGTTTTAATGTTTCATCGGGCAATGTCCTTCCATAATTATCATTGGCAACAATTTCATAGACATCACTTTCAAGTGTTACGCTTCCTAAACTCGTGCCAGCCTTATGAAATGTTACACCGAAGTCCATACCATTAAGTAAACCAGACTGGAATACCAACCTAAGTTCTTCTCCATCAATAATATAACTTTCATCAAAGACAAGCCCACTAGTATCGGTTACATAATAAAATGTCTGGGTTACTGTTTCTTGTGTTTCTTCATCTTCTACCGTAGACGTATAACTGCCAACCGTACCAACAACACATTCAGTACGTGGATATACTTCATCAAGGAATATAATATCTTCAATAGCTTCCTCCTGCGGCATTTCCGTACCTATATCATAACCTTCTTCACCAATATATACCCTTTTACCATCCTTATACCGATAAGCATCAATATACGGTGTTCCTTCTGGTAACATCAACCGCTTTTGAACAATACCATTTACCACTACTGTTTCATCAACAGGCCGATAGTTGGAAGGAATGTTTCTTGTTGATCCAAAAGCATACACACGTGTAGCATAGGTTCCCTGGCTTTCACTGCGCGGCATTTCTTGGGCTTCCACACCCAGCTCTATCCTAACAGCATCTCCATTCTCACAACGTCCAAATCGGATAATATTATCTTCTACCCACCACTCACAATTCCACGTTTCTGCCATGTTAGTAAGAGCATCCAGCAGATTGGTATTCTCATAAGACATCAACTTAGCTGAATCCTCTACTGACGAATCTATAGAAAAATCGAAATCATTACCCCTGTATTTGTAACCAAGAGCTTGTAAGTTTCGGAGGAACACACCTAATTGCATATCCAATGAGGCAGTAAGGTTCCAAGACGCTTCCTGGCCTGCCACCTCCGGCATGTACTTGAATTTCTTATTTTTCCATTTCCAATAGTAAGCATCAAGACGCAACTCGTAATTATAGCCGCCCGTAGACTGGTCATAAGTAGGTGTCGGCAAATCTACAACTTCATATATCTTTGCGAATTTACCACCTAGGGATTCATCTAATATCCCCGACAAGTCCACATAATCACCCATCTTAAAATTAATAGGAGTTAGGACGTTAAAAGGAAGAGTAATGTAATCCTCCTTACCCAATGAATAACGACCTATCGAACCAACGTTGAAGTCTGTGGAGAAACGAATATCTCCTGATATGTTTTTAATGTCTATTAGTCCCATACGAGTATTGTATAGCTTCATACAATGTTATGTAGCAAATATACAAATAAATCACATGATAGCAATTATATTCAAAGAAAAAATCATATTGTCCTATCCGCAGGATTAGGTTCCACTAATTTCAAGGAAAAACTAGCGATTCCCCTCATAAACTGTGTAAATTGGTTACATGACAAATAAATAGTCTTATACACAACATTTGGCTGATATTTGCTTCTGATATGTAATACCCCAGTGGCGAGTTCTTCACAAAAAGAATTATATCTAACAAAAAACAGATCTTCGCTTTTAGCCGTAAGATTAAATGTAAGTGTAATATTCCTTTCGTCAATCTTGGAATCTGAAGTTATAACTCGCTTGCCGTTTTCCAGACGTGACTTGTTTTCTATAAACTCTTTCATCGGCGGTGGTGTCATTAACGCCGATAAAGAAGAGGTATCCATACTTATTCCCCATGTGGTATAAGCATCCTTATCATTTATATAAAATTCTCCTTCCATGTTACATATTTTTAGTATTATCTACTATCTTATCTAATTTCGATCCTAATTCAAGGATAGGCTTTGTGTATTTTACGATATCTTCCAAATAACCGTTAGTAATCACATGCTGATTCAAGATGTTACCCAACGTAGCATTGCCCTCCGTTGAAATAGAAACCAAAGATCCTATGCCGACAACAACATTTATCATCTGGCTCTTTATTTCCTCATTTGAAACCTGCAATGCTGTAAACCTACCGCTTAGTTCTCCTGCATCTTCATGTGTCATTTCAGTGCCAAACTCTCTTGATGAAGAAGATTGGGAATAGGATTCCTGTGAAATCTTGTCATATCCGGTTGCGGCAGCAAGCTCATCACGCAGTTTCATGGCTTCATCCACATACTTCATATATTCATCTTGCAAGGCTTTCCTTTCCTCTTCGGTCAGCTCGTTATCCTCCATGCTGGCACCAAACTTTTTCCACCATTCCTCCAACTTTTCACTGTATAACTCACCAATCTTATTGGAAAGCATGGCACGCATAAAGTATTCTGATATATCTTCCGATGCTGCCTTCGCATCGTATTTCATATCCATAAGATTGTCTACAAAACTATCATACATAGAATCAAATGACATTCCAGTCAGACCCTCGTAAAGTTCATTCGTCAGTTCTTCCAACGTACCAGCTTGATCAATATAGTCATTCAACTTATCAGTCAGACGATCACCGTATCCACCTTTGCCGGTATTCTGAATGGTTTCCCACATATCTACTGTCTCACGGAGCATTTTCATTTCTTCTGGGGTAAGATTCCAGATATCACCATTCCAATCACGACCAATCTTTCCACTCAGACGGTCTATCTGTTCCTGAGAAAAACCGCCCCAATAATAATTCCAACTATGATGAGAACCAGAATAACGTGCTTGTTCCTGCGCTATACGCTTATAATTATCAATAGTTTCTTTTTGATACTTATAAGCATCCCGGTATGCGGCAACAGACTGCGTTCCCTTGCTTGCCTTCATTTCGTCAGTCAAGTCTTCAATGGCAGTTTGTAACGTTTCGTTACGGTCTGTCAATCTGTTGATAGCTTCCTCGACCTCTTTTTTATTACCGCCAATACCAAACAAAGAATTAAAACCACCGAAAGAAATCGCATTAAGGATATTACCTATTCCATTTTTCAATGAATTCCCAATTGTAACAAACAAGTCTCCAGACAAAACATCACTGATAATCCCACTGACCGCATTTAGAACAGCATCAAGCAGACCACCGACAAGATCACTCAATCCGTCTTTGAGTACGTCAATAATAGACAAAATCCATCCGACAATGGGAACTTCTTGAAGCGATTCCGATGTCTTACCTATGACGTCCTTGAATCCGTTCACGGTTTTGATAATTCCACTATATGCGTTATACAACCCTCCGGATGAAATCTGCTGCAAGCCTCCCAACAAATTTTCCATACTTGCTTTCAGTCTGGTGGCGGTATCAGTCACATTACGCTGGGCCTGATTGGCGATATCCGTCTGTGTCTTTACATTGGCGGATGCAATGTCAGCATTCTGTCGTGCTATATCAAGGGCATTCGCTGTAACCTGCTTTTCTTCTTCTGTTCCACTCTTCTGTGCTTTGGCGTAATCATCCTGTGATTTCTTTAGTTTTTCCAAAGCGGCTGTTTCAATCTCTATGGCATTGATACGGTTTTGTTCGGCTGTATGATAGGCTTTTACATCCTCTCCAAGTTTCTTGAAGTTGACTCCACTTGTACCACCCAAAGACTTTTCCATCTGGCTGATGGCGTCAATCAATGATTTCTGGCTTGCCTGATCGGAGTTCTTGAACTTGTCAGTCCGTACATATTTTTTTGCTTCGTCCAAGGCAGGCTTTATCATGTCGGAAAACATGGAACCAAACTCACCGAACACAGTAACCCAATCTATATTGGCTTTTATGGCTTCTGTTTCCTTGTTCTGTATGGCAACATCACGTTGTTTCTCCAGCAACTTTACTTGTGCACTATTAGCACCGCTTTCTTCCTGCGCTTTCCTTATTTTTTCCGAATACTCTTGGGCGATAGCCAATTTCTGTTGCTGAAACGTGCCATATTCTTTCAAGTAATCGTTCAAAGCCTGTTGTTCGGCTTTAAGTTGCTCCTTGGTTACATTAGTAATATATTTATCCCTCATGCTTTCGGCATTGGCATAAGCTTCCGAGATTTCCCGTGCCTGCTTGTCGGTCAACTTGCCATTACCGGCTTTGCTCCATTCTTCCTCCTGTTTTCTTATCGCATCAAGCTGTTTTTGATAATCAAAGTCAATCTGTTCCAACTTCTTTTCCGTGCCTTCTTTCATCAGGTTGATTTCATCCTGTTGGTTCTGACGGCGAAGTGAAAGAAGTTGTTCGTCCAGCTTTTCCTGATTTTCCTTTTGCTTTTTTGCTAGATTTTCCTGTCTGGTCAGTGCGCTTCCAGTTACTCCGCCCAGATCCTTGTATGCCTTTTCGGATGCCTCCATCTTATCTTTGGCTTCTTTCACCTGTTTCGATGTAGCCGTCTGATCTTTGATTAATGACTCATACCCTTTTTTCGCTTTTTCCCATTCGGCTTTAGCATTTGCCAAATCTTCCTGATATGTAGTTTCTTTTGTTTCCTGTCTGTTCTCAACTTCCAATTGGGCATTGATTTCCGACAAGACATCCTTTCTTGCGTTTGCCAATTCATTTTTCAGGTCTTCGATACGCTGTGACTGAACCTTCATTTCGGAACGGTTGTTCTCCTTCTTAGCTAAATTATAAGCCCATTCCGCACTTTTTATCTGTTGTTCCAAGGACTCGACTATAGCCTGTTTTGACTGTGTTCTGGATTTTACAACTTCTTCATTATATGCCTTCCAAAAACCAATCAAATCCTGTATATGACCTTTCTCATCAACATATTTCCTAAAGAGTGCTGGGTATAGTTCCTCAATATCTTTTAAAGCTTTGAGTTTAGTAACATCGGCTTCCACCTCGCTATTAATGGTGCTAACAAGACCTTCCAAAGTACGTTTCCGATCTTCCTCGTCCGTGTTGAGTTTTTCTATTTTCTTGTTATATGAATCTAAAGCACGTTCTGCTGACGTTGTATTATCGGATAACGACCACATTGCAGCTCCAAGCCCTACAACAGCAGTTGCCAATAACACATACGGATTAGTAAACATAACAGCGTTCAAAGCTTTTTGTGCCGTTGTTTGCAAAACCAGCCATCCGTAGTGGGCACGTTCGGCAATAGTTAGAGCGGCAATACCTGAAGCTTGTAAAGCTTGCAAAGCCGTGACTGTCATCACAGCCACTTTATATACGCCATAAGTTGCTACAAGACCAACAAGAACTTTTCCCACTTTCTCATAATTCTCAACCAAATAAGAAACACCGGACAGAGCTTCGTTTATAATTCCTTCATTGGCTTTCCCTATCTCATTGAACATGGTGGAAACAGCATCCTCTATATTAGAAATTTGCCCAGTGATTGTCTTGGACTGTTCTTGCATAAGGTTGTAGAACATTCCTCCCTCATTTGTAAGGTTTTGGATGACTTTCTGGACTTCCGGGAATCCCACTTTCCCTGCTTCAACTAAACTTTTTACTTCTCCTTCTGCTACTCCGAATACTTTTGCCAATTCGCGAATCATAGGAATACCACGACCTGTAAACTGATTTAAATCTGCGGTATATAACCGTCCTTGCGTCATGGTAGTACCATACAAATACACAATATCACCAAGTGGCTGAGAAAGGCCGGCGGCTATGTTTCCAAGACGTATCAAGTCGTCATTTACGTTTTCAACATTTTCTCCATAAGCAAGAAGTTGTTTAGCTCCATTTGCTACGCCTTGAAGGTCAAAAGGAGTGGTAGCAGCCGTTTTTACCAATTGCTGCATGAGGGCATTAGCCTTATCCTCACTGCCAAGCATTGTCTTAAATGCAACTTCCAATTGTTGGAATTCTCCTCGGACTTGTGCAATATTTGAAATTAATTCTTTTGCAGTAAAACCAGCTCCGAATGCTGCGGCAGCTCTAGTCATACGGTTAAACAGTTCTTCAATACCTAAACCGCTTTGCTCTATTTGCTTGGACGTGTTTTTTACACCATTCTCTACTTCACGAAGTCTACGTAAGAAATTAGAATTATCACCTGTAATGTCAAAATGTATTCCAGCCATAGGTCTTTTCGATAGAAATAGTTCCGTGCAACATCACACGGCATTGCAAATATAACAATAAATGACATAGTTAGAGTCACAAAACACACAAAATATATTCAACGGTTTATTTTCCCATCTTTAATTTTGTTTATATTATTATATAAATATATATTTGTAAAATATTACAACGTAAAAAGCAGAGCAATGGATTTTAAGGATCAAGTTGTACGGCTATCTGATAATATAAAAAAACAAAAAGACAAGATAGCTACAGAAGAAGCTACAAAAAACGCATTTATAATGCCAATGATTGCAGCCTTAGGATACGATGTTTTTAACCCTTTTGAAGTCGTGCCTGAAATGGATTGTGACTTAATAAAGAAAAAAGGAGAAAAAATCGATTATGCCATAATGAAGGATGAAAATCCTATACTTCTTATAGAATGCAAACACTGCAAGCAAGACCTAAACCTGCATGACACCCAACTACAAAAATATTTTGTAGCGTCAAAAGCCCGTTTTGGCGTGCTTACCAATGGGATAGAATATAGATTTTACACCGACTTGGAGAAAATCAATATTATGGATGAGAAACCTTTTCTTATCGTGAACATGCTTGACTTATCAGATGCGGATATAGAGCAACTAAAGAAATTCCATAAGTCATATTACAATGAAGAGGATGTTCTAAGTACGGCAAACGAATTGAAATACACGACAGAAATAAAATCAATATTGAATAACGAATTTGCATCACCTACAGCAGAATTTGTTCGATTCTTCGCACGTCAAGCCTATACTTCAGGTCAAATCACATCGAAGGTGATAGATATGTTTACACCACTCGTAAAGAAATCCATCACATCTGTTATTAATGATATTATTTCAGATAGACTAAATACAGCTATAAAAAACAGCGAGCAAACATCTGACTCACTCCAAACGATAGACAATACATCCATAAATACTTCCACAGAAGATACAGAAGAGAAACTCCCGGACGGAGTTGTATACATGGATAAAGAATCCGGTGTCGTAACAACACAAGAGGAATTAGATGCCTACAACATCGTAAGAAGCATTTTAAGAAAAAGCGTGGATGTGTCACGCATAACCTATAAAGACTATAAAAGTTACTTCGTTGTAAATATCGATAACAGCCAATGGTTCTGGATATGCCGTGTTTCTATCGGAGCAAGAAAAAAGCAAATAGGAATACCGGCAGACCAATATAAGAGTTGTGAATGGATTCAGATTGACAACATGGATGATATATTCAAATATGCAGACAGACTTGAAGAAGCACTTAAAATGGCAATAAAAAGTTGTGAACATTAAAATTAACATTAGTATTTACATTATGAAGAAGAAAGTTTTATTTTTACTGACCGTATTTCTTTATTCAATAACAGCTTTTGCTCAAGAAAAAAAAGAAGTTATCATTAAAGCTGGTACAATTGTTCCTTTGGAATCCATAAGTAATGTCAGAGCCTCCAAAGCACATGAGGGGCAGAATATTGATTTTAAAGTTTCCAGAGATGTTATCATAGACAAGGTTGTAGCCATACCGGCCGGAACTATAGCCAAGGGGGTAGTGTATGAGGCGAAAAGATCTGCATGGTTTGGAACCAAGGGAAGATTAGGAATCAGGATGCGCTATTTAACTTTGCCATCTGGTGATAATGTGAACTTCTCATCATCTGAAGTATATATAACAGGAAAAAACAGGACTCCTTTATCTGTTGTAATATTCTGCTGCACCTGTATCCCTCTGCCTTGTGGTTCCAAGGCTGAGATGAAAATCGGTTATGAGTTTGATGCATCAGTAGCAAACAATACCGTAGTAATAGTAGAATAGTCATTTTCTGATTATCCTATTTCACCGATAAATCGCGAGAGTTTTTGTATAACCCTCGTGATTTTTTTGCCTTTTATTTATCGCACTGTTCTATTTGTCGTATTTAATCCCATTTCATGGCTTTGATTTTTGCCATATTTGCAGGGTCATCGGCATTGATGATATCACGGTCTTGAGGTATGTTAACTCGCTTACGTTCCTCGTCAGACAAATATATGGACGTTACGGAATCGGCAAGGAGCAATTGTAAATTGGCATAGCTAATACCCCAAACAACATATTCAAAAGTCCATCCGTATCGTTGACAAGCTGTATCTATCAATGTGCCATATATGCTTTTGCCGCCAAATGTAAGAGAATTATTATCCTTCTTGGCTCTCATGGCTTTTGCTTGCCATTCTTTTTCCTTATCTATTCCAAGGTGTTTTATATATGCTGATATGTCTCTTTCTGACAATACCATAACCAATAGTTGTGCCATACTGTCATTATCTATTTCTTTATAGAAGAAATTACATCTTTCTTGTACAAAATCATAATCAAACAATTCTTCTTTCTTATTGATGGTATGATAGGACAAAATACGGCACACGCTTTCTTTTTTTTCCTGACATATTCTCAACGCTTCCATATACGGATTAGCCTTGATAATTTCCAGATTTATGCCAAGACACTCCACAAGCCTTGATATTAGGTATGTTTTTCCAAGAGTAACCGGATATAGATAAAACTGACGTTGATTTACTTTAAAACCATGTGGACGTTCAATTATAGTATCCGCAATGTCCATGTCTATAAGTTTCCCATCTTCTAACATAACGGTTCTTGTTTTTTTAATTAATGCCGGATATCTTCACAGACAACCGGCATGAAAAGACATATGAATAACAAACCAAATTTTCAAAATCGAGCGGAAACACAGATCCAAACTGTAACCTAATGCCTGGTAGACATACGTGCATCCATTACACCATTTCCGCAATACACGTGGGTATAAAGCCCCCACGGCAGGCTATCATCCTGAAAAACTATCCACCTAACTAGGATTAGGAGCAACTTCAAATTTATCTCCATCTCCAGATTCATCTTCTGGGTCACATTCAACCTTAGTCGGCTTACCAGAAGTAGGCGTTGTTATAATCTTACCCCATTGAATCTGTTTTTTGTCCGAACCCGGCTTCAAAGCATCAAAGGTATACGCCCAAATACCACCATCTGCCGCTGTAAATGAATCCTCAACAGAAACGGTAGTTTTTTCCATACAGAATCCCTGAACATCAGGATCTTCAGGCTGTAAAGCAACAGCATAATTATGTGCTACCACTCCATCACTATCACTTATAGGACGCTTACGCCCTTTTGCAGCACGAATATTGAAAGTAAGATCATAGGTGTTTTTTCCATACTTTACATCCTCGTTCTCTCCTCCTTCAATCTTTGCTTCTTTCTTGTCACCTTTTGTCGTTGTCAACTGTGTGGAATCCTCTACCGGAGTAGGCAATTCTTCCCATGCAGGTGATACTGCATCAAGGTCTTTAATAAAAATACGGGGCTTACCCCATCCGATTACTGCCATAGTTCTATATTGCTTAATATAGTTAATACTTATTCGTTATTTATCTCAATATACAGCTTGTTGTTGATGAAATGTTCCGTGTGTCCATCCTCAAAAGAAACACCGGTAGACATGACTTTTTGACTACATTCTTTAGGAACTGTATGAAACTCTTCTTTACGTATATAAAAGAGAAACTTACACAAGTCACACAATTCCCCTATACGGAGTGTATGCTTTTCCCATGCTTTTGTTCTAGAATTCCATTGGTCCCTAACATAAACATTGACATTCACATAAGCTCGCTGGATCTGACCGCATCCCTCATTGGCAAGTACAGATATGACAATATCCTCCTTGTCCGATTTATCTGGTCTACCCCTATCACTCAATTTCCCGGTTACACTTCTTTCAAGGATTGATCCTTTAATCTTGTGATATACAAATTTTGATATTTCAATGTCCGATTTCATCATTTAGCAATCTGTATCTTTAATTTTTCAAGCATCTTGGGTACTTGGTCTATTGCCCATAGCTCCGTTGACGCAAGCACATCCTTGTTATCCATCGCTTCCACATATTCAGCATAATTCATTCCGGCAACAATAACAAGAGCATAGTCATTGGAATATCTTCTAGCCAGTTCTTCTGCTAAGTCTTTGCCGACTTTTACACCTTGTGAACCCTGCTTCACCTGATTAAAGTCTGAGTATTGGATAATACTGCCATTATGGGCTATTACATAGCCAACTGAGCTACGCAAATTACCAGACTGATCATACCAACTTTTATCACCACCTCTATCACGTACCCTGATAACACATTGTTCTCCAAGATACGACAAAGCGCGTATTGTTAGCCTTTCAACCCGTTGTGCCTCCCTCATAAGTGTATTATGAATTTCATCAAGTTTGGTAGCCATTCTTATACCCATATCCTAAACCCAAATTTTGCACTGAAGCTGGTAACGATGAAAACCTTTCACTTCAAATTCTCTTTCTATTCCTCCGAGCAGACTTATCTTGACTCTATCTCCTATTGTAAAAGCACGGCAGTTTGCTGGTATATTACAAACCTCATAAGAGTATTTACGTATTATGCCATCTTCAAATTCCCTTTCATCCGATTCACCGGCAGGAACAGCATCACAGGGAATTTCACCTTCCCAATGTTCTTCACCTGAATGGTAATCTCCGTTTTCATCCTCATATCCTGAAGCAGATACAAGGTATTGCAAACGATGTGGATTTCTACTCAAAACAGCCATACTACAACAAACAATCACCTACATATACCGTTGGTTTTGCCTCCAGTTCTACTAAAGGTTCACCAATAGTCTTGTAAATGGAGTTAACACGTAAAAGTATCCGTTCTTTATCTTTATCAGATAAAGCCCCGAAGGACTTGTCTGCTTCAGAGAAATTGATAGCCTGGACCAAAGACCAAAGACAATCAGCTAAAGCTCCCTGGTATTCGTTAGAATGATCTATATCATAACCAAAATCATCATCACCATTGAGATTACGTTTAATCATCACATTCTCTACAAAACCGATAGAAATCGGATAGTGTATTTCGTCTACGAGAGCTTGCTGTATTGTCTTCATGGCTTATTCTGATTTATGAGATTCAACTGCGGATTTCAATTTCGCTTCGTCAAAGTCATTCAGCCTGTTCACGGCGGCAATCAGCTTGTCATCTGCAATAGTTGAAGCTAGATTTTTGCCTGTTATTTTATTGAATTCCTTGACAAACTCCGGCTTCTTGTAAGTATTTCCCCAAATAGTGATTTTCACATCCGTACTGTCAGAAGTTTCAGCTGAGGTATCTACCGCCTGAGCTTCCGAAATATCAAGAGAGTAGATTTGATCCACGTTCTCAATAACAGAGAGCACAAGAGCCTGCCCACTCGTAGTTTCGGTAAACGGCTCCGTTGTTCTGTAACGGCTGATGAGTTTGTACTCATCAACGGTTGAATAAACAACACCCTCTACCGGATTTGTCTTTTCCGCAAGCGTTCCCCACACCAAAGCACCGACTTCTTCTGTGGTAAGGAAAATCAACTTGTTCTGGTTCCACGGCTTGTACGGTTTCCTTTTGCCGTTCTTCTCTGAGATGATTGAACGGTCAATTTTCAGGAAAGCAACCCCGTTGTTATCATCCGCAAATGCTTCGTCAAACAAAGATGCTGTCGGAACAGGGAGCTTTGTATTACTGTCAAAAGTCTGACCACGATAATTGGCTACCAGTTCTTTTGCCCCTTGCGTCTGACGCAACTTGTTGTAGGTTGACAATGCAATGCAGATAGTGATGATTGTGTCGCCGTTATTGTTAGCATAAGCCAATACACGCTTAATGTCATCAAGCGTAAGCTCATTCTGCGTCTCAACACCAAAACAGTTTTCAGGCAGATAGCCGAAATTGATACGCAAAGCCGTACCGGTATTGTTTTCATCCTCCACAGTTACAATACCATTAGACAATCCGGTCAGGAAGTTCGCTTCATTCTGTTCGTCAATACCGACAGAGCAAGCAATCGGGTCGGAAGTCAGCTTATTCGCGATGTTCGTCCATTCCGCACCTTGCGCTTTCATTATGTTAACGGCATTGATCTCCGATTCAAACATGATTTTTTTCATACCGATTTTCGGCAGAGAACCATTGGCGTGAGCAATGGCATCGCGGCTTTTAATCGGAAGTGGCGAGTTCATCGACACCATGTCGGCTGCTACATAAGTAGTGTTTACCGCAGCGTTAGACCATTTCTGGTCTGCCGAATAAACCTTTCTCAACATAGATTTATGCAAATAGGTGCGTTTGTTGTCACCGTTCCGCTTGCCGTTCACTGTATCTACTACATTCTGGAGTCTCGGAAAGATTTTTCTGATGTACTCCACAAATTGTGATTGTACCATTTTTTACCTCCTCTTTTAATCGTGCATGAATACTAATCCAGGCAACTCCGTCTTCATTGCAGTTTTGATATTATCCACTGAATACGGACTTGCTTTATCATTCACTTCACCATTGTACATGATTGCTGCTAAAGGAGCATCCTTTGTAACGCTTCTTACCAATACACCTACATAATGATGGCTACTGGGCAATGTATCATATTGATCATAATTCGATGCTTTTAGCGGCATAGGTTTGAATAGTGTTTCGTCATCATCTGATGCGATAATAACATGACCAGCCTTAATTACATCATATGGATAACCACTGACATCAAGCGTGCGACCACCAATGATACCAGCACCGTATCGTCTGATTACAACCGAATCAAGACCAGAAGTAATCACCTGCAATTCACTTGCTAAATTTGCTGTTGCACCCATTTTTAATACTTAGTTTTTTGTTAATGTTTAGAATGTGTCAGCCAACGCTTTGATTTCAGCGTCACTAATCACTTCATCTTGTTTTCCCGAACTTTTACCACTTGCGGCAGGCGGATTAGCCAATGTAGACAAACCTGCATCTGCACATTCTTGGTTGTAATTCTTCAGGTCTTCCTCAACTTCCGAATAAAACTCGTCAAACTCCTCTTCGGTTTCAAATTTCATGCGGTCGAAACTTTTCAGGATGCGACTGCCGAAAGAACCCGAATCTTTGAGCAACTCGTTGAGCTTGGATTTTCTTGATGTAGTGACTTTTTCACCTTTCAACACCGAAATTTCATTGGTAAGTGTATCAACCTTGTCAAGCAATCCCTTTGCCCATGCTGGAGCATCATCATTACTTTTATTCTGTTGAGGATCATTTTTGTTTGAACCCGTCTGACGATTGTTTGAAGTGTTCGATGATGTATCATCGCCGTCATCGGTTTCGTCATCGTCATTCTTTTTGCGGTTTTCTTCGATTACTCGATTTGCAAAAGACTGGCTGACTTGCAGGTAGGGGAGAACCGCATCAATAGCTGCTTCAATTTCTGCGTTTACATCCTCATCGGAGGCATCATCTGTGGAGGTTAGGTTATCGGCAATTCTAGCAGCGATACCCATCACCTCTTTTTTATTGAACCCGAACGCCTTCACTTTCGGTTTCAATTTCAACAAAACCTGTTGTTTTCTATCCATTGTACAATGTTTTAATTAATAAAAACGGCCTGCAAAACATTACATGCAAGCAGACCGTCAACCTTCTTAATCATACATTAAGAGCAATGAATGTATTCACGACAAGTTCGGTTGCATGTAACTTCACATGCTTTATGCAAATATACGAAAAGTGATTCTTTTTACTTCACCTTAATTGTTAAACTATTATAATAAAACACATAGTACGAAAATAATCTTGTACTCCGTGTTATGAAACTGAATGTATCTGTATATAAGTCGTTATTATTTAAGATATGACGGGTTATCCTTTAAAAAATATGGCAAAGTTCCATTTCTCTTTGCATCTGCTATGCGTTGGGAATTTGTGCCAATCCACTGTTTAAATGCATTCGGTACATCCTTGACTTCATTCACACTTTCAGTCGTAGATTCACTTCTACCATCCCATTCCCAAAACTCTTCTTCTGTTTTAAGGATAGGTATTTTATAGCATAAATCATTCGGATGCCAGCCAGTCCAAACGAAATCTTTAGGATATTTACCTGCTAACCTATCGCATATATCCCCATGTGGCATACGGTGATGATGTGAAGAGCTTAGCTTTATTTCGTACCCCACAACGAAATCCATTTGTTTCCAACGCTCATTTTCAGCAGTCCGGTAAGCCATGTTAATTTCAGATCGAGCCAGTCGGATAGAACGGTATTCGCAATCCTTTAAATGTTCTGCACTACCATACTTGTCTTTATAATCTTTTTGCAGTGATGGAAAATCAAGCAGATATTTAGAGATTTGTTTACTCAAAGTAATAGCACTTGTTCCTTTCTGAATAGCGCAAGATATAGCTGCTTCAAGTTCTTGTTTATAAATGGTGGATTGTTGCCAGAGTTTGGCAGAGACATTAAAGCCTTTATCCTTGCGGTTTTGGAACGCTTTCAAAGCATCAGAGTTTACTTGATATAAGACTTTGTATTTTTCCCCATCAACTTGGGCATTATAAGCCCTTAGAACTTTATTTGCCATCAAGTCTTGCACTTCATTACTATTTTTCCATTCTTCACTAATACCTCGATAGATAATCGTATGAATATAATTAACAAATTGAGCCTGTATATCCTCTATCTGTTTTTTAGTCTGTGGGTAATCAGACCATTTAAAAGGATTTTCACTATCAGATGAATAATCAGTGCGTAATACAGTTTTAGCAGCTTCCAAATTCAGAACATCATATATATGCTCCACTAAAGCTACATATTTATTCAGCCTTGTGTTAAGCTCTTGATATTTCTTCTTTTGATTCGGAATCTTAGGTTTTGACATATTGGTTTGTTTTTAATCTATTTATTAGAGTAGGCAGAAAAATCACGGGGATAAAACAAAAAATATTTTTCTGTTTTTAAGATTGACTCATTTCTTATTGAACTTGTCACATACGTCACGGTTAAGAAAGCGACTGGAAGTGAAAAACGGACAACGGCACATGAAGAACTCACCTTTCAAGTTCTTCTCGTGCCGGTCATAGCTATGCACGCAATCCCGACAATGATACTTAGATTGTGTTATTACTTTTTTTGCCATATACAAATTTGTTCTTTCTTTTATCAACCATCGGATATAAATAATGCTTCACTATAATTTTGCCACAGATAGGACAATCTTGTACTACATATTCTACCGTAATTATCTTTGAATGTCTTTTCATATTTATCCCTCCTCAATTCTATCAGGTGCCGGCATTTCCAGCAGCCTGATAGCCTTAATCGTTTTTCTACCTTCTAAAATAGCTTTGCATAATCTATGGTATCCATCTGCTATTTGTCCTACTTCATCCAGTATAATAGGGTAGTCTAAAGAACAATCACGAACACGTTTGCATTGAAAGATAAAACTATGAAGCTGGCTGCACTCAAACGGTTCAACAGTCAGGTCTATATTCCACAATGGCATATCACGTACAGGGTATTCCTTTGCTTTCGCGAAATTATAAAGTGTCTGGGCTTTCCATACTTTATTTCCTCTAAGGTATTCGCTTTCGGCAAAGGTCATATTATCTATTGGTACTTTCATGTTATTCCGCACTTTCAAATAAACCGTTCATTCTTGATTGTTTTGCTTGTAAATCCATCGCATCTTCTTTATGTATCTGATCCAAAGTTGCCTCCGCATTATTAGAACCAGCTTCTCTAATAGTTTGCAACTGGCTCTTGATTGGCTTGCCACCATTCTGTTTTATAAGTCTATCAGTCATTGCATCCTCGTCCATTTGGATAAACGGAGTAATGACATGCTCAACTTCTACATTGTCAATCTCTTTAACCCATGAAGTATTCATGCTTTTCAAGAAAGCCTTGATTACACTGCATTCACGCTCAAACGATTCTATCCAATCACCACTTTCATCACCTACTTTCAGATGGGCATCAGTCAGCAAGGTCTGTCTAGCATCAAACCCGATATTTCCTAATGCTTTCATGTTCTCGAATGATATATCCGGAATTTGTGATTGCGACCAGAATAGACTAATCAGAGTACTTACATGGTACTTTAGTGCTTCGATAGCCTGAGACCATGAAACATAAGACACATCACCTCCATTTTCAACACGGAATATCCTACGGCTTTCCCCCTTATCTTCTTTTCCTTGTGTAGCCCCTGCAATTTTAAGGATAGGAGCACTGTTGTAGGCGATAACATCACTATTACGAGAAAGGGTATATTCTATCTCATTACGCAAATAAGACAAACCATGATAAATAGGAACTGGGCGATGAACATAAACACCGGGGATCTTCAATATAGCTATTGGTTCCGCTTTGATTTGTTCCCACCCAGATCCTTGCTGCTTCCACTTGTAATGGATCTTAGAAGTATATGTTTCAAAAAAAGCAATTTCTTCGTCCTTGACTTTCTTCTTGTATTCAAAAGACATAGCAACCATATCTCCCAACTCGTCAAACAACGGATACAGCCCGACGCCCTCCATCGGGGAATAGGTCTTGCATTTCAGCTTAAATTTACTTTGAAAACCATATAGAGAATTGGGATTTTCAACCGTATACCAAATGGTAAATACCTCGCATGACGCAAAATAGGCGTTGCCACGTTTAATATTCTCACTGTCTATACGAGCATACTTGTATATATTCTCAATTGCTTTCGCTATTTGTTGGCGAGTTTCATTGTTCTCAATATTATGATAGACACGTTTTACTGGAATGGAAAACATAAACTCTGTCATCCGTTTTGTAAGGAGTTTTTCAAGACCGATATAAATACGGGAAGCTTTTTCTACCGTACCATCAGATTTTACCTTATCTTTTCGACCAATGTTATCATTTACTATCGAATGCAATGTTGGTTCATAGTCTTTAATAAGATTATCCCATGAGGGGACATAGACTGACTTTCCTTTTAAGTCGTTGATGATATTATCAACCGGGCGCGTAATGTCTAATATAGCTGTTATTTCGTCCATAAATATAGTAAAGTGTCACTTGACACCTTTTTTTATATTGATTATTTAGATAGGAATTTATTCACGAAATATATTTGTCCTTTGCCGGTTACTTTGGTAGTGGTTGTTACCAATACCGAACCATCCGGCTTGGTAATTGATGTTTTCTTCAACTCAAAAAGTCCCAATTTCATAGATTTCTGCGTTGGCTGATTATAATAATCACCTTTTTGGCAAAGATAACCGTTCTCTCGCATCCAACCGAACAAACGGTTCTGACCGATATTCACTCCGTTCTGTTGGAGAATTTTTGCCAATTCAGCAATAAGGCACGAACGTTGAGAGGTACATACAGCATCGGCAAAAAGGACTTTAGGAGCATCTTTTTGGATCTTCTGCTCAGCCTCTATAAGACGCAGCTCTTTTCGTTTCAGTGTTTCTTGTGCCACAATAAGCGCACGTGCCATGATTTCTTCTGGAGTGTCGTCCATTTTGGTAGCGATGTAGCCACCTGTCTTACGGATACATGGCAACACTTCGCTTGTTACCCATTTGCGGAACTTTTTAGCTTCAGGCTTACGACTATCCAATATTGTATCATACAAACCATCCTCATCAACAAAATTTGCATGTTGGATTCCACCGGCTGTTTCAAGGGGATACTTTGAAAGTACATCCTTATCTAATCTTTGCGCTACCTTACTGGGAATCAAATCCAAAATCTGGCATACATCTGCCAAGCAAAAGAAAGGTTCGTTATTTTCACCCATCGCAATTCTTACCTTTCCGAATTGCTCATTCTCAAAAATTTTAATTGTGTTCATAATGTAGTTCCGTACTCCTTCATACGGTGATTAGTTACACATGATACTGCTCCAAAAAGGAACCGGATAGCACAATACGTACTACCCGGTAACGTGAAGGAGCACGTTAGCATCAAATGCTATGATGCAAATATAATAAAAGTGGCTGTAAAAATGTCATATTCAACAGAAAAACTTACCTTAAATACAATATTTTATATTATCTGTTTGTATTTGGTACTATTTTTAGTACCTTTGCATAAACAAACGATTATGGGTACAAAGGAAAAACTAATAGAACGTATTTTGTCATGCCCAAAGGATTTTACCTATGATGAAGCAAAACGCTTATTCGGGATTTTTGGATACAAGGAAAGCAACAAAGGTGCTACATCAGGTTCCCGTGTTGAGTTTATAGGACCAGACGAAGAAGCTCCTTTCATTTTACATAAGCCACATCCCGGAAGCATTTTGAAATCATACGTGATAAAAGGAATAATTGAGCATATAAAGAAAAACAATTTGATTGAGAAATATAAACAATCTAAAACAAAGTAGTATGGGACTTTTAAAATACAAAGGATATTCCGGTTCTGTAGAATACAGTCCGGAAGACAATTGTCTGTTTGGCAAAGTGCAAGGGATGAGAAAAGCGTCAATCCTTTATGAAGGAAAGTCTGTAGATGAGGTCCGTAAAGACTTTGAGGAATCTATAGACTTTTATCTTGAAAACTGTAAAGAAAGAAATATACAGCCTGAAAAGCCTTATAGTGGGAAGTTAAATCTACGTATGTCACCAGACTTACATTCCCGTGTAGCCGCTTTTGCTTCCAGCACTGGAACAACAATTAATGAGTTTATCAATAGAGCCATATCTAAAGAACTTGAACACGAAATGGCTTTGTAAAATATTATACATGCAAAAAATAATACAAGAAATTAAATTTTTTCTTAATTATTTAAGAGAAGATCCATACGAATTTATTGCCATAGTATTAGGTATTTTTTGGCTGTTACTATTACTTGTTGGAAAATAATACCAGAAACAAAGAGAGGGTATGCGATACTCTCTCTTCCAAATCACTTACCATAACTTGTATCAATGACTTTGCAGCCATTTGTTCCGTCTTTCTCTGCACGCCTCTAAGGTAGGTGCACAATAAGAAAACACTCACCGTACAATAGAAATGCGCCGACTTTCACAAGCCAGCGCACATAAGAGCAATGAAAACACAAACAAGGAGTGTTTTCGGTTACAAAGGTACTAAAAAAACACAACTACAAAAAGTCTTTAAGCAACTCTTCATCACTAATAAAGCTATAATCTCTAGGATAAAACGTATTCGCTAATGCATCCATATAGTCAGGAGAACGTTTAATACGTTTTTTGATATCTTCTTTAGGCTCAATGATAATCTTTCCATTACTAAGGAACTTCCACTTGGTTTCGGTAGCCTCCTCCATTAACTGATCGCAGGGTGGGAGAGCGGCACCAAAACCATTTTTAGGATTAAGCCAGTCACGTAAAGCCCAATATAGGTATGCTCTCATATTTGCAAATTCATATTCGCCAGTAATATCGTGTAAGCCATCTGCCCCTTCCGAATATTTGCATGAAAAAGCGTTTGTAAATTTTTCTTCTAACAAACGAGAATAGACACCTGCTCCCTCTCCAATAGTATCAATAAATGCTTTTGCTCCTTTCTTCTTTAGATAGGGAATCATCATACCTACCACATGCATGTGATCCGCACGCCCGGCAGATTGATGAACTTCAAATTGAGAAACGTAGTTACCGTATCGCGGACAAAGCACACTGTTATCGCGTCCCATACCGGCAACGTCAACACCTAACTTACAAGATTTGGCTGGGATAAAACCATTTTCCTGTAACTCCTGCCAATTCCTGTTTGCTATTTCTATCCATTCATAAGGGATGAGAACATCTTCCGACACTTTAGGAAACATACCAAGTACCTTGACGCGAAACAAATCGTTAGGTCGGTATAGCTTACCTTCCCAATTGAAATCGCCTTCACCTTCGTTGAAGTCCGCTTGCTGGATAGGTGAGCACCAATTTATCACTTTGTCCTTAACCCATTCATAATCCACTTGACCGGGTATTACAATTTGCTTCTTTACTACATTTTCTGCATTTAGAGAGCTAAGTCTGAATTTTGCAAAACGTTCAGACTTCATAGAACGAGCCGCATAACCGGTAGTGATATTAGGATTGAATACTATGAGCATCCGAGAATTTCCCTGCAAGTTACCTTCTATTGCATTATAAACAATTTCGGATATACCTGATGCCTCCGTGATAACAAACATGGTATTTGCCGCATGAAATCCAGACCATGATTCAGTTGCATTGTCATCCGCTTTAAATCCTGTCAAAAACCATTCTTCATAATCCGTTCTTATATCATCAGCAACCAATCTGCCCGGACAACAAAAAGGAAATTTTGTCCTTGCCGCACGAATCAACCTTCTGATTTCAGGAGTCATAATATTTTTTACCTGTCTCCCTGTTGGTGCTGTCATGGCCACCTTAGTATTTCCAACAAGTATACCTCTTTCATTAAATCTAGGCGTAAGATACATAAAACACAACGAAGCACAGGCTGCCACAAAATCTTTTCCACGAGAAGTTCCACTTGCGACAGCAGTCATAGGGTTATATTGAACAGACTCAATAATAGATTGCTGATCATGGTCTAATCTTGCACATAAGGCATCACGGACAAATTTATTCCAATCCTTCGACCAATACGCTATAATTTCACTTATGAGTTTCTTTCTTTCATCATTTGTTCCCATTCTTATATGAATTGGTTAATAATTTTAAAGCATCTACCCAATCATCATTAGTAGCATTTACCTCTTGTTTATCTTTCCATTCATTTGGTCTACGATTTTTTAACCAAAATATTTGTGCTGTTGTATCTCCCGCAATATGTTTTTTCGTTTTTTTCACCACAGTCGTTTGACCAGATCCATCCTCTCCTATTTTCACCTCAGTTGTAGTTTCCTCGATATCATAGCCAATGGCTCTTTTATATAGAGCACTCTCTACTTTCATGTCAGCTTCTTCCTTACCTTCTCTCAATAAGTCTACAACTTCAGGATGCTTTTTTAATATACTTTTAAATGTCGTAAGTCCTATTCCAAGACGTACACATAAACCTTTGTTATCAGCTCCATTCCTACAGTCTGCTATAATAATATCCTCTTTACCTTTTATATATTTATCATAAAGGGACATTCCTAATTTGGGTCTACCTCTACCTGCCATATTACACCTCCTTGTCTTTTATTTCTTGCAAATAAGCTTTGCAGATATCAACCATACGAGCAAAAGCAACAGTATTGCTCTTTATATTAAACTTCTTCTTTACTTCTGTAGCTACCTTTATAAATTCTTCATAAGAACCTACAACTATCGAACTATTTGCAGATATTTTCTGTTTTTCAAGTTCAGATAGAACAGCTTTGACATCATTACTCCTACTTTCTGTAAACAAGAACTTCATTTCCGTAAGCTCTATATCCCCATCATTAATAGAAACGGTAGGGATCTTATCTGTATCAATAAATTGAATACCGTTAAGACCAGAGAACTCTCTTGCTTCAATAGTGCGCATCTCACTATAAATTTCCTTAAGCATTTGGGCATCATCTTTTCCTACTAAAGCATTATGACTAAGCACATAGGCAATCTGTTTGTCTTTATCAACCTCTTCAATATACAAGATTAGAATATATTCCAGTTTAGCTTTAATAGCAGCTTTTAAACGATGATTTCCCGACAAAATAAGATATTTCCCATCATCTCGTTTCATCGCGAATGGAAGCTGAGATAAAAAACCGTCTTCAGCCACATTTGCAGTTAGTCTATCCAGTGTGGATTTTTCCATATAGTGAGCATTCTTCTCCAATGGAACGCAATCATCTATGGGGCTTACATATGCTAACTTATACGGAGCAATCAATTTGTTTACATCCCCCAATTTCTCTTGAATAAGATGAACATCTTTCACTTCTTGTATTTTTTCAACCATAATTTATATAAATCTTTTAATGAATCATCTAAAAAATTAGCAGAATACATTAGTTTGCCTTCATCTCTCCTGTCAAGATTGAATACACTGCGGTATTTCATACTTACTGGTGAAGATGTATACACAGTTGTCTTAATCCCTTCATAATAGTGACCCATTTTTCTTGCAATGAGCATCCTCACATCGTGGGACTTAGTAAGCATAATCAGTAATTTACTAAGCCTCTGTGTATTTGAGTTTACAACAAAATCACTCTGCATAAATATCTTTTCAAGTGTAGATAACTGTTTGCTGAAAGAAGTAAATCCAAACGCTTTACCGTCAGCCATAAATACCATACCTAAATCTCCACCAGTTGTATAATTAACCTTGTTTGCCATGTAAAACGCTTTATAATAATTCACATCACTAACTGAACATAATTTTACAGATAGTGTAGTAATATCTGTAAATTCATAATCTATAGGTAAAATGTGAATACATGATGGATTTACATTTTTATCGCGTTCGATGTAATAATTCTTGTTTTGATTTACGCTAGAGTAAGTGTATATAGGATTCTTGCCTAGCCCCAAGTTTATTTTGCCAACAAGGAAGTTGTCTATCTCCTTGAAATATCTATCAGAATAGATGATGTTTTCATCATTCTCAAGAAGAGTCTTGAATATACTTCCGCCCTCTTTTGGATCAAAGACGTTATAAGTAGCGTGCATATAATTAAAGCTTTCTTCGACATAGCTAAACATCTTCTCATACCCTCCTTTATACGTAGGAGGAAAGCTTATACCAACACCTTTACCTTTTTTACTTTTTAGGAAGTCAAAAAAATCACCATAGAAGAAACTTTTAATATTAAAATTAAGTGCGCCTTTTTCAATCTTAGATATAGTATTATGATAATAAACTTTTGATTGCTCAATAAAAGCGTTAAACATTTCTTCTTGGTAATCGTTTTTCCTTTGGTGAAAGTTTGATACTCTCATTGCAAACATTACTTGAATAAGTTTTTTGTATTTAGTGTCATCCCATGTGTCAAAAACCATACGTAATTCAGGATTCACAACTTCAATATCAGTATTTGTATCAAGTAATAGATCAGAAATTAGTTTGGAATATAAACTTACATCATTAGAATGTACTGTGTATCCCATAGCTGACATGATTTTATCGGTGGTGTAGTTTCCTGAACATCCGATAAAAACATCTTTGCCTTTTACTCCTTTCATCAAATCCTGAAGGAGCAGTTTAACTTCCGGTGGTGTCGTTCCTGTAAACATATCTTTAGGGTGTATATAACTTCATATACATTTTGCGTTAAGCCTGCCAAAAATACGCTCGGCAGGTACTTAACACAAAATTCAATCATCTATAAGCCACTCACAAGAACACTTATGCAATCTATTCGGCTTCTTTACAGTCGTGTCAGATGGCAATTTCCATCACCCCGTAAACTACACAAGCTTTAATGTTTTTGCTTTTGCTTATCGCTACTATAAGGGTTGAGCGGAAACAGGGAGTCGAACCCCACTCTTTGGCTGGAATACCAACGCTCTACCGATGAGCTATTTCCGCAAACGCTCGTCTTTCCGAGCTGCCAACATTATGAACCGCCATGTAGCCACAGTCAACATTCACATGATTTTGTGAAGATCCACCTTGATTGATACCCTTTGGACTTATATGGGTTTTACCATACTCTCTCAATCTACTATTTTCTTCTATATATCGGTTGCTCCCATAACAACCTCAAATTTTAGAAAATGGTGCGTTCATTGATACAAGGCTGTGGGAACTCAAGGATTCGAACCTTGTTCTTCGGATTTTCAGTCCGACGCATAGACCATCTTTGCTAAATTCCCTTTTGCCTATGCTGTCAAACCACCGCTTGCTTGGCAAATCTGGCAGCATTCCATCAAACGCTATTGATGGTTGGCTAATAATTCTGGGTTATCGTATATATTTCCTTTTATTTCATATTCATATAAAACGACTCCATGTTCATGCCCATCATTCCAATCTGAGGAATATACAAAATCTGACACAATGTAACCTTTATAAGTTTTATGTTTTATACCAAAAACTCCGTTATCAAAACTCACTTCACCTATAAACCCATAGTCATATCCATCTGTAACTATTCGTTCAACAATGTCACCCTCATATATTTCTTCCCCATTCTTGTCAAGCAAGCCTGTGAACTGACCAACAGAGTCTTCCTTCACTTGCTCCCAATCGTCAAGTGTACCTCCTTGATGAATCATTGGAAAGTGGTCGTCATCGTCTTGAAATAACCAACCGATAATCCATTTTCCGCTTTCAACGTGTTTACCTCTAAACTTAATATTTCTTCTCATACTCAAAACAAACTTGCTTGTTCATACTTAGGTTCTTTCTTCTCAACAACTCCAAACTCTTTGATTTCAATACCTGTCTTTTCAGTAAGCCACTTAGCCAAAATATGCCGATGGCAGAAATCACCCGGTTTTTCGTAACAGCAGAGAGCGACATCTTTGCCTTCACTTAATGATTCGATTTGTTCGATTACCTTATTAGCATCTTGACTCGCAAGAATCCTGTCGTAAAGCTTAAGATACTCATCATGAGAACAAGGTCCACTTACCATATAGCGGGTAGGACAAACGTTCAACATTTGAGGAACGTTAACCATAAATCTAGGCTTACCAATGGCTACGCAAATAATTTTAATTCCAGCTTCTTTCAATTTTCGGCTATTTCCGAAATAACTTGTGTAAATTTTCATTGCTCTTTTTTCATTTTTATGGTGTAAAGATACAAAATATGACATAAAAAGCGCCACTTTTAGTCATAAATTTATCTAATTTGATGATTTTATTGTCTCAACCTTATAACATTTCATCATATGATCCATTTCACATCCCATATTGAAGGTATTACCGAAATAATATTTGTAAGCTTCTTGCTCCGATAAGTTGATAGGGGTAACGAACCAGTCTTTATTGCCTTGTTCATCTTGTAAATACACTTTTACTGTTGTTCTCATTGTTTTTTTAATACTAAAAATGTGGATCAATATAATGACTTTGATAATGAAGCATAAGTAAAACACCGTCCTTGTATGCTTGTCCATCTGCCACCCAACAGCCATTTCTCCTTTTAGTAAATACCTTTGCACCACCTTCAAGTTCTGGTAAAATCCTATAATCACCAGCATAGTAGTCAATACATTCCGTTTGGTTAAATGTGACTTCAATCTTACAGGGAGAAACAACTTTGGTTACAGTAGCTGCTCGCTTGTCAGAATAGTAACATACGGTACAACCTAACCCGACTTCGGGAACTAAATTTCTGATGGCTTCCGTCTGTAATCTGTCTCTTTCCGCTCTCCACTCTGAATACTTGACGCCAGTAGGACATTTCTTACTTTCTATTTCTCTAAGGATGGCAAAGCTTTCTTTGCTTGTTAATTTTTTCAATGTTTTCATTGCTCTATATTTTATCCTTATATGATGCTGTTATTTCTTTAGCATGAAGTTCTTTTCTCAACTCACTGTTCTTGTATATTCTTACAGATACGATTCTAACCGTATCGGACAGGAAACGTCCACAGTCTTTTCTTACCTTTTGCTCCAACTTCAAAGCTTTCACTAGATTTTTGGTACGCTTTCTTATGGTACTTTTGAATCCAAAAACAAAATCTTCGGTATCAATCTCGAACTGGTAGGTATTAGAGTGTAATGCCTGGTTAAGTTCGGATGTCATTTGTTCTATCTTGCTCATATTATGCTGATTTAAGTGATTCAAGAACTCTCATGTTTTCACTATCCTTACTTACAATAAAACGATAAACCCAACCACCTTGCGACAATTCATTTTTAAATTTTAAGCCCAAAGAATGAAGTTTATTAGAAACCATTTCAATGTCCTTACTTCGATTGAACAAAGAAGCAACTCCTATACCATAAGATGCAGGATATATGCTAATACTATTTTTATCTGCTATCTTTTGAAGATATTCGTACAAACTTTTATATCTATTCTCTTTACTGATTTTATCAAGCACCCATTCAACAGTGACTTCTTTTTCCTTTGGAGTTTTCAACGACTTGCAGAACCAGTCATCCGAGTGACTTTTTGTTCCTATACCTATGTGAGTAGCACTCTTATAATCGTTCATATCGACAAAACCGTATCTATCATCTGCCCAAACATTGTAACCAAGTTCATTTAATTTGCTAATTGTTTCTTGTGTAATCTTCATTGCTCTTATTGATTAATCTGTTATTTTTGATATGTAAAGATACAAATAATATATTGATTACCAATAAGTTAAATTAGAAATATGCATGGCTTAAACTTTGTTTAACTATTTCATTTTCAAGTACTTCGATGTAATAATAGACTTGCTTTTCTCTATCTCCTTGTCGATGTCAATTCCAAGTTGGCGGTAGAAAGAAGAATTACCAGAAAGACTTTCACTTGCTATTTTCAAGGTTCTCTGTTCTTCTTTGGTAAACCCTATGCGAAAGGTAGAGAATATTGCTAGTGCGGCTTTTAAATCACCGCACTGGAGTAATGAAATCGCTTTATTGGTTTTCGTTTTCATCTCCCCACAACTTTTTAGCCAGTTCGTAATTCTTTTGTGCTTCATTAACTGCTTTCTTGGAATAAGTAAGAGTATAAGCATGTTCACGCGGATATTTGCCAGACTTTACACCTTCATGGTATTCTTTCGCTTGTTCCAACTTGTGTTCGTAGAAGTCAATGCTTTCCGGCATAGACAAATTGATCATGTTGGCACGCTTCTCCCAATATTGGGCCACTCTTTCATGTTCATTTGCCTTATCACTGAACTCAACGCTTTTCCCCATGTTATTCCAGGCATCATCTATCATTTTGCGATGTCCTCGTTCACTATGGTGTCCAACTTTGATAGGCTCACCCAAAGAAAGGAAATCCTGATGTCTGTTTGATTTCTGAAAATACTCATTGCTCTTCTGTGTTGCGGATGCAGCCCATTCCCTTCTGCATTCCGCTCTTTGCTTCGCCCACTCTTGAACATTGAAACCATCTGCTCTGACGATGGAATAGTAGTAAAAGCCACTTTTTTCGGCTATCAGATTAAAAACTATGCAAGCATTTTCTTTGCCATACTTGGTTGTAACTAGAATCTCTTCACCTTTTTCGTGCTTTTCTTCGCACTTTGCCAAAAACACGTTTGGCGCAAACTTGTAATATGTGTTCATTGCTCTTATGTATTAAATTGCTAACTTTAATATTTCTATATCTCGAATAAGTCTATTGGCTCTCTGCCTTTCATTACTTGCAAAGTCTTCATTACAGATACTTTCGTAGAATGCCGCATTTTCTTCTGCTTCTTTTAACGACATCTCTTTGCGTTCTATCAAAGACTTTATTGTATCAATATCATTGCTATTAATAATTTCTTCTAAAGCTGTCTTCTTTGTTAATTCGATTGTTGCTTTCATTGCTCTTGTCTTTTAATTGTTAGTAATATTGGTTTCTTTTAAGTATTGTAAAGATACTCATTATCAATGAATTAGCCAAATATTTACACAATTATTTTAGTCGTAAAATACTCATAACCAAAGATTTAACTTTTAGAGTAAAACAGCAAACATAATACAGATGATGCATCGGAAATGGTTACTTTGTATAGCTCAACCATTTCCCTTTTTTAATTTATCTAAAAACTTGCTATCCCCTAAGTAATCAGCACTGATAGCCTTCTTGCTTTCGATAATCTGCTCTAAAAGTATTATACCTTCCTTTCTTATTTCTTCAGTTTCATTATAACCGCAAGCGTTGTCAACCATTATCTCTATGTTTGATTTGGGTTTAGAAAGTTGTTCACAGAGAATTTTCAACCGCCAGTAACAGAAATCAATTGTGGATATGTGTTCTAACTTGTTCATAATTCTATATGTAAATGATAAGTATTAATAATGGCAAACAAATAAATAGCCACAGTGATGATGCTGTCTATACATACAGCCCAACTGCCAAGGCTTTGAAATCTTGATAGGGATAGAACCATAACCGCCAAAAAACAAACCCATTGGCTTGTCATTAGTCCTGCCATTAATGTTATCCATCCAAAAATATCCAGAACACTCATTAGAAGAAGCATAGGATGCTCTTTTAAATATGCCTTTATCTTTTCCTTGGGAAGATATCTATATTTGTATGTGCGGGAATATACTCTCTTACAGTTTAAGGCTTTCATAATTTCATAGAAAGCAAGAAATCCCACCAATAAGTAAAATATGTGCTTCATTGCTTACTTCCTTTCAACAATTCCGGGTTATCAAACACATTACCAATCACTTCGCATCTATCGCTGACATACCACAATGGGGTAAAGCCACATGCCTTGTTCTTGTAGCAGAACATTCCTTTATGAAATAGTACTTCAACTGTAAATTGGTAGGAACTTTCGCTTTCATGAATCAGTATTAGATCATGTTCGAAGATGCTATTACCGTTCTTATCGGTTATTTCGCTGAACTGACAGACTGTTTCAGGAAGAACTACACAAGTTGTCTTTTTGGGAATAGGTTCAGCATCTTCAACGAGTGTAATAGTTGGGTAATATCTTGGATATGTTGTCAAAGATCCTTCTATCCACTGTCCTGTTTCAAATTCTTTCCCTCTGAATTTTATTTCACGTTTCATAATCAATATCTTTTTCCGTTCAACATAGGTCTTAGTTCATTGTATCTCATCTTCTGATTGATGTGCCAGAGTAAATCTACGCCAAGAATATCAGCCAAAGCGAACACTTGTGTAATCACATAATTAACTTGTTCTTCCAATGAATATTTACGGTCCATTATTTCTTTTACGATAGCATATATATTTTCCGTGAAAGTTTTCTCCCTTGAAACCACGTCAACAGGCGAAAATCTATTGAGGTTGAAATTACGAAGTCCTGCAAGGTCAAGCAAGCGGATAACCGCATCGCTTAGTTCGTCTGAAATCGTATCTTTGATATATTTTTCAAAACAATACTTGAAATTGACATCATCGTGCGGTTCTTCATCCTCATAAGAAGACTTGAAAGATTCCCTGTCGGCATGTTTCCCTTTTCTATCCGCTTCCACAGCTTCCATAATCTCGGAAATGACAAGGCAAAGAAGATGTTCATTACTCAGCTCCTTATCATGGAAACCGTGCTCGCAAGCGGTCTTATAAGCTCGATCCCGTAGTTCGTTTAAATTAATATTTTCCATAATCATATAAGTTTTAATGCTTCCCAAATACCAGCTTCTAGTGCTTCTTCGTAAATATCCCATTTACCACCATCATTAGGTCCTTCATAAACAGAACTAGTTATATGAGTTCCATTGTCAGCTTTAGATATTTCGTATCCATATCCACAAGCACAGTTATATACACATATATGAATGTTTTTGGTTTCACGTAACCACTTTTGGGCGACGGATTGCGGAGGAACAGATAGGTATTTATAACAATGATTCAAAGTGGAAACATCTATGAGATATTTTCTTTCATTGAACCCTTTCTCTTTCAGCAGTTTCGCTGTTTCTAATGTTACAAATTCTTCGGCCATGGTTATTCTCCTTTTAGTTCATTAATTAAAGCATCAGCACAAGCAATTGCAAACCGAGCAATGCTTATAGGTATTGTATGTTTCTCTCCTTTCTTGTAATCTGCTTCCGAACAAGCGTAACCAACTTCTGTATTGTCACTTAAAATCCCTTGCATTGCGGATTTAGCCAGTTCGTATCTACGCTGTTCCCAGTCAATAGCTGAATTTCCAAGATTTAAAAAGTCAAGTTCACACTCTCTGAAAACTATGTTATCGCATACATATAAATAATCTCTGCTATGTTGAGAGTTGATGTTTAATCGGGGAATTACATCTACCAAAACCCCTGTTGATTTTACTCTTGCTTTCATATTTAATTTTCTGATTTAATAATAGTACCAAATGAACGATACCTACGCCAAACCATATTTCCACGTTGAATACTAGTAAGCCAATCACAAGCCTTAAATACTTGTCCTACATTATATAAAAATGGTCGTTTTTGTATTTTTCTTTTTATTCTTGCTTTCATTGTCCCATTGTTTATTTAATCGAAATACATTACTTTCTTACCTATACATACTTTGAACCTTGAAACAACTTCACTATGTTGTGTAATATTATTGGGATTATATTTGTTAACAAAACATCCAGTACGTTTATGGTATCTGACACAAGCATTTTCAGGAGATTTAGCCAATATCTCTTTCTCATCGCTAAAACTAAAAAATAAATTATCTCTGTATGATACCTTATACCACTTCACTTGGCTTCTTATCTTTTTAAAATACTTAGCTTTCATCATTCCTCCTTTATTTTAAAGTGTTCAATTAGTTCGTCTACAGTAGCCTTGCGCCATTTAATAGATACTTCTAATATACTGTCATTGTCTTTATTATAAACCCAAATTCCTTCGGGTGAAATAAACCACTGAAACTTATCTGTATCATCCCTCAATGCAGCTAAAGCCAGGAAAAGTTCCTCGTTGGTTCCGCAATCAATGCCGTTACAGTCGTTGAGTGATTTTATATCATTAACCCAATTATCGCTACATTCGAGATTGTCGTATTCTATTGGGGAAAGCATTTTATATCCAACCTCTTCCAGCTTTTTTCTAAGTGCTTCGGTATTCTTTCTTATAAAACACGGTGTTGTGAATCCCATAATTATTCCTCCTTTCCAACTTTAACATATCCGTTTTCAATGCACCAACACAACATATCGTATGCCGCATCAATTAATGAATGAGACCTAAATTCTTTATAGTAGTCAAACTCCGAGTAGCATATATACCATTTTTCGCTATCATGGGACATTGTAAGCCAATAATTATCTGTACCTGTTTTTATTTCTTTCGGTAACAATTCTAAAACGTCAAGCAAAGTAAATGCAGGGATACAATGTTGTATCCTAAATGGTTCCTTGAAAGTATTCCATTCACGTAAACTTAATTTAGGTTGTTTGTCTTCTTCATAAGGATACAACATCCATGTCATACTTGCATTGCTTGTATCTATACCAAGATCCCCCAAATGCTTCATCTGTTCAATTGACAATACTTTTTTCATTCCTTTTCCTCCTCTGTTTTAATATCCGTTACTTTGCCACGATTAACAAAGAAGAAACAACCCATCACATCGCACAGATATAATTCATTCCTCATCTTACACTTATTGCATTCTTTATTCAACGAACATTTACTGCAATCGAAATTTAGACTGGACACATCAATCAGTTCAATCATTTCATGCAGCACTCCATCTATTATTATTCCGCTATTTATTTCCATACCGTTCATTCATTAGAAGTTACACCCAAGCACAATACTTTGCTAGAAACGCCTATATCGTCAAACTCCAGAATTAAATACTCTGTATCATAAGGGTAAGGGTATCTGCAATTTCTCAATTCTTCATCCGTCAATTTGCGTCTAATACGCATTTCTATTTCGTAATCATCGGGAAGATTCTCAATTATTTTTCTAAGTTGTCCTACGTTCTTTATTTCCATATTGTCTAATTAATTTAATTGCTAATAGAGGGTCTTTATCTCCTATTTGATTGATTAGCTTTGTAAATTTGTCCACTCTGCCATAGTGTCTAACGCAAATAGCATTTGCCTTCATCGAGCGTCCTAATCCGTATAAATACTCCATGCGTGCATTTCTACGGATATTCTTCATTATCTTTTTTGCTTGTCTTAATTTCATATCTCAATCTCCTTTCTCCTTAATCCGTTCTAGTACATCCCTGTTTTCTTCGAGTATCTCATCGAAAGACGGGATGGGCATATAAGCGACAACATTATAAGTATATCCAGTTCCATATATGAGCCAAGATTTATTATTCTTATTATATTGAGCTACGTATATCACTCTATTGTCAAGAACGACTAAATATTCTTTGTTTTCCTCCGGCAACCGCTCCTTAACACTTATCCACGGAGATTGCTTCGACTGCCATTCTGCACCAGAAATAAAGTCAACAATGCAGTACGGTTCACAATGACGCTGCCTGTTTCTGCAATCATTGGAATATTCCCTTGCCGCTTCTTCTACTGTCTGTTTCATATCTATCTTGTTCAATAATTTCTTCATTTTTAGGATTATCCATTAAACTCATCCATATATCCCATTTCTTTCAAGCGGATATTAAACTCTTCAACCGAATCATTATTAGGAATAAATCGCTCAAGAACATCGTTAAAAGGGTGCAGATCGTTTTTTAAAATATCATTAGCCTCTTCTTCTCCACGTTTCTTTCCTAATCGGTCTTTGCATACTTCTATGTAATCATCTTTTGTCATATTGTAGTGCGTGACTGTATCAACAATTGTACTAAACCTACAATATAAGCCGTTTGGCTGTTGGGCTATAAATGATCCCATAATTACCCTCCTTCTAATCTGTTATACGTTAATTATCTTATCGTTGATATGAAATATGTTGTCACTCACAAAATCGTATATTTTATACATCAGTTCTGGCTCTTGCTTTTCGGGAGAATAAACCATTACCCTTTTACCTGCGCCTTTCATCCATCCGGCTTCTGTGTTAGCAGATCGACCACAAGGAAGAACCATAACGCAGACATCAGCCCACTGCATACCATTGAAATCTGAATCAAAACCTTTCTGCGCAATTGGGTGATTAAGTGCTTCTTGATATTGCTTAGTTGTCCAGTTCTGCCAATCAGGGTCTATATCAGACCACTGGAAACCACCATTCCCATGTGGGGGATTCTTAAAATCATAGACCTCATGTCCTAAATCACGGAGAATATTTACAACTTCTTGTTGAAAAGGATTTCTCCAGCTACTTGCTACATAAATTTTTGCCATATTATTCTTCTCTGAATGGTTTTTAGCCATACGGCAGACATTCAACCACCGTAGGTAATATTCATTTCTTCATTAAGTCAATGCGAAATTTCAAGGTAATAAGATAGTCGTGCATCTGTATTTTTTGCAGCCTCATTAAAGCAACCTGATTTTCACCAGCTATTTCAACAGCATCTTTTCGACCAAGAAACAGGACTAACTTATGATGTTTGTCCATCAACTCATTATATTCGATATACATACGGTCAAGAGGGGTATCAGCCACGTGATAAGCCTTCTCGAAGACATCTTTAGGACTCCAGCTTTCATATCCATCTTCATAACGGACATGATAGCCTTCATCATCAAAATTTTCCGTTGACGGTTTTTCTCTAAGAAGATGTTTTCCCCACGCATCACCTCTTGTCATAGGTTCTGCCTCAATCTGTTTTGTTCCAATATACTTTTTCATATCAATATGGATTTTACAAAGCCCGTCCAAGGCTATTTAATTCATTTTCTTTATCGTTTTATTCATAATTATCGTCTTTGGCATCGTCATTGTAGGTGAAATCCGCAGAGTTAAGTTGCGCATCCGTTATCTCAACCCTGTTATTGTCCTGCCATTTACGTATCCTATCAAACACTTTATCATTCTATGAATCTGACAGGAATCCGTTTAAATGCAGATATGTTCTGCATAAATTGGCAATGGCTAATTTCGCTCTGTTGTTAATATTTATTCCGTTTTACTCTAATTGATTCGTACATACTTACCTGCTATATAACAAGTCCTTAGTATCTCTGCATTCTCTTCACCAAAAGCGATTAAGATGGAACCACAACCGGGTGAATCTCCGCGCGTACCGTCCGGGCGAAAGAAACGAATCCTATTACGCAAAAACTTCATCGCTATTGCCTTCTCAAATATTACATCTTGAAACATCTTTGAGTCACAACGATTAAAGAGTAATGCAATTCCGTTGCCATGCTCTGCCAACCGATTAACGAACCGTTCAATAAGAGGACGAGAGTAAGGCGGATTGAGCCATACACGACCTTTCCACTCTTGCGATAGTCCGTCATCATTCTTGTTATACATTTGTGTGGCTGTTTCCCAAAGTGGGTTAACCGGAGCACATGGATCTAAATCAAACTTTCCTAATGCATCTATAATTTCTTTCGGTGTGTACCATTCATCGGTAGAATTAGACGATTTTTCAAATGTTGTGTTCATTTCTAATACTTACAATTAACTAATTACTATTTCTTCAATCATAGACAAAGGGACGCCTACACAAACTGAATAGGTTTTGATTCCATTCCCCTCTTTTAATCGTTTTTGAATTTCTTCCTCACTGTAAGGCTTTTCAATAGAGCAATGCGTTCTGTCATATTCTTGTACTTCTTCGCTTTCGGATTCTCTAACATCGTAAGGTCTGTATAAAACTACATCACCTTCCTTCGCAGCAAGCATAACGATCCCATTTATGGAATGTTTCACGATTCCAATTTTACCTTTATACCCATGATTTTTAATTAGGTTAATATGATCTTTAATATCCATGTTTAGCTCCTTTCTGTTCCTATTTGAATTAATAAATTGGCACATCATAGCCCTTTTCAATCAATAACTTTATTGCATTTAACCCAAGACGTTCTCCATGCCATTTTTCTGTTGACCACTCTCTATGATAGTGGTAGGACAAATCCTTGGTATTCAAAAAGAAAGTAAGTTCGCCACTATCTCGATTATCCTCTTTCCGTGTAGATTTGTATGAACACCATACTGAATCTCTAAACATGGTATTATCATACTCAGTCAAAGTTGGATAATTCCAATAGTCAGGATGAGCGCAGCATCCTTGAATTACTGCAACCTGCAAAATATCCTCTTCTGATATTTGCATTAAAGGCTTATCGCCAATCACTATTTGCTTCATTTTTATTCGGTTATTCGTTAATTGGCAATTTCATAAAGCACATCCATATTGTCTTGCTCTGTCTTCCAGTAGTATGTCCGAAAAGAGGTTTGAACGGGATAACAGACAAAACTTCCGCAGCTTTTATCTCACTCTAGTTCCATTTGAATATAAGCGTGCCGTTAGGCTTCAAGACGCGCATACACTCAGTAAATCCATCGTGTATGAGTAACTGCCAGTCTTTCGGCAGTTTCCCGTACTTCTTAGCCATCCATGAGGTTGTACCAAGTGTTTTCAGGTGCGGTGGGTCGAATACCACCATGTAGAAAGAATTGTCCTCAAACGGCAAGTGGGTGAAATCGGCTATTATATCCGGTTTTATCTCTATGGTCCTGATTTTATCTCTATCCTTGGCTGTTACTATCTCCGATCTCTTATCAACGAATAAGGCAAGAGGATTATGTTTGTCAAACCAAAACATTCTACTGCCACAGCAGGCATCTAATATAAGTTTTCCATTTTCCATTAAGCTATTTCTTTTGATTTCTTCAATCTCAACTTTCTCAATACTTTGCAAAGTGCTTCAGTATTTTTTCTCGCTTGTGTAACCTCCACTGCATTCCCGATAAACTTCTTTTGGTCAGCTTGTGTGCCTATTAAAACATAATCTTCAGGGAATCCCATAATCTTTTTGAGTTCCGGAATGCGAAGCATCCGCATTTTAATATCCACTATGCCATACAGTGCCATGAACTCCTTTATCTTCACGGTCATAGGGCTATCATTGTCGTAGATTTCAATCGCTACCTGACCGCTTTCTGTTGCTACTAGATAGGGCGGCATCTTATCCATGCGGGCTATTAATGTGAAGCAGGGGCTATCAACAGAGCCGCCAGCACTGTTGAACTGTGGATTCATCAGATAGTGCCATTTCCTGTTTGCGGTAATGGTCTGGGAGGGTTCCTCTATACTGCTACCTACATTTGAGAATGCAGTATTCATTATCCACGGCTGGCATGTTACCAAGTTTTGTTTCGGTGTTGTGGTAACAGCGGGGCATGGTGAGTTTATATCAGACACCTGACCACCTCCAGAATATTGGTTCATAAAAAACGGAGATACAAGAGAAAGTCTGTCTTTCGTCAGAAGTGTAGGACAAGGCTGGTTAATATCCTTTCCTGTATCCTTAAAGTTATAAGAACACATAAATCGGCTTTCAATTAAAGCCATCCTGTCCTTCGTTGTGACCGTTGGAGCTGGAAGGTCTACCGAATGATTATGTCCATTTCCATAATAAGCAGAGACAAAAACATGGTGGTCTTTGCAGGTGATTGCACCTGCCGGTTCTTCTACAGACACATTCTTGCTTTCGGGATGTCCGCTGAACTGTTTGGAGAGGAAGCAGACTTGCGCTACTCCAAGTCTGCCTTGCGTGGCTACCACCGGACATGGTTCGTCAATCCCAGGAGCGTTATATTTCCCTGTACGGCTCATAGAATTATACTTCACGAGGAAGGCGTCTTTCCCACCTGCTACAAATTTGATAAGTCCGGCATAGATGCGTTCAAGCGTTTTCTCTGCAAGAGGCTTTTCCCTAAAGATGGTAGTTCCTTCGTCAGAAAAATCAAGAACTTCCTTGACGGGTTTCCATTTTTCCAGCTTAGAAAACATGTCCTGCCTGCCACCTTTACAGTGGGTCGGTTCAGGGAATACTATCGGCAAGCTCTTTTTAGCAAAGATGCCGAAGAAGCGTTTCCTTGTGGTGTAGGCACCGAAGTCGGCAGCGTTCAGGATGCGGTGCTCAAAGTTGTAACCGTACTTCTTGACATTGCGCACCCACTTCTGATAAAGCCTGCCTTTGTCCATGCTGATAGGCTTCCCTTTTTCGTCCATATCTCCCCAGCTCATAAACTCTTCCACATTCTCAATCTGAATGTAGTCAGGATCTATCACATCAATGTACCGGAAGAGATGTTCTGCCAGTGTCCGGCTGTCGGCATCTCTCGGCTGACCGCCTTTGGCTTTCGAGAAGTTGGTACACTCCAAAGAAGCATGAAGCATTATCATAGCATCAGGATATAACTGACGAATACGTTCTACAATAGTGCTTATCGGGGAAAGTTCCAGTGTACGGATATCCTCAATAAAGTGAAGTGCATCAGGGATATTGGCATCATGTGAAAGGATGGCATTCTTGTCATGGTTCACACAACAAACAACCTTTCCACATCTATTTCCATCCAATCGTGCTTCTTCCACACCTTCGGACAAACCGCCGGCACCACAAAAGAGATCAATAACAAATAGTTCTATATCGGACAGACCTTCAATGGATTTTAAGATATCTTTCTGCGATTTCATAACTTTTCATTTTTAAACAGGTGGCTGAACGCATTATCCAAATCCAAGTCCAAATTCAGTTTGGACGGGAAAGATTTAATGTATTCGTACATCTTATAAGCGAGGTTGTCATCATCACCGCACCTATCAATCAGTGTGAGCAACATGGCGTTCACCATGTCAGAATCATTGCCGAAGTTTTCCTGAGTGGATTCGCTACAATGATTCACATCACTTTTCAATCTCTTTATCGCGGCTATGGCTGTGTTGAAGTTTCTTTTTGAATCGTGTCTGAGTTCAAAGCCTTCCTTCTTGTATTTCTGCTGCATTTCTAGAAGGTTTGTCTCTAAAACGTCCGTGAGGACAAATACGATGTTGGTTATCGTATTCAGTTTGTCAGTTCCTTGCATGATCGTGTATTTTTTACCAATTATTTTATTTGATACAATCTATTTTAAAGCCGTATAATGAATTTTCCTGCATGAAAGTATCAACTACAGGCTTTCTTGTTGAAAATCTTGCCACGGGGCTGGAAATGCGGTATATCGTTTTCTTTCTTTGCCCTGTCAATCCATCTTTGGAATTGGCGGCTACAAGAGGACAGTGGATGCGCAGGTTCCTGTCGCGTTCCGCTTCCCATTCACGTATCTTTATAAGCGTTTCGGTATTCATGATTCTTTTATTTTGTTTCATTGCTCTTATGTTTTATATATTTCTGATTTACAGATATAAAGTTAGCTAATTTGCCACTTGTAAACAAACATTACTTCTTTTGTTTACACGACTTTACAATTAATTAACATGCTAAAAATCAGATGTTTATATTATTACTGTTATACTTTAATTGTTCGCTATAAATTAGGCTACCCTCATGGTGACATCAGCATTTTTCTGGCTTTCTCATCTCCAGATTCCGCCCGACGTTTCAATTCGTTGTATAAAGTCAGGGAAGAATAACCTTCGGGCGGAATGAATCTTCTGCCATCTATCTCATCCTGCACCCTTTTCCGGTTTATCGCGTCCAGCTCATGATCCCTTTCGGGCTTGAACTCCTTGAAGAAGGCGTTGCCTATTCTTCTGGCATCGAAAGACGCGAATGAATTGTCATACTTCCCGGCCTTGTAGCGTGCGAAAAACAGCATCAGTTCGGAAAGCTTGTAAGCCTTGACTTGTGAGGCAAATGACTGACAAAAGATTCTTATCCCATCGGCAACGCCCTTTTCTTTGCTGTTGGAAGCCCCGAATATGCCGGACACCTGTATGTCAATCCAATATTCGGAAGAGCCACAGCCGTAAAGCGCATCATACTGCATCAGCGATGGACAGTCTGCCATATAAGCCCTTTCCGGGTTTTGAAGGGAATATCCCCACTGGACCGGTGAAAACACCCTTTCAACCTCAGAACGGTCTTTCCATCTGGTCAGCCAAGTCTTCTTCGAGGTCTCGCTTATGTTGTTGTAGCAAGCTAAGAGCGTAGGCGTTAACTTCCTGTTTGTCTGTATAATTGCGCCTATTGTTGTTTCCATTGTTCCGTTGTTTTTCAAGTTCAATTTTCAGCCATCGGGCAAAATGCGATTTTGCATCTTGGGGTGATTTAACAGTTTCTCCCTCGTTTTGGAGCTTCATAAAGAACTTCTCCAAATAATCATAAAAATCAGGAGGCGCGAAATCCTTATACCCACATAAACGAGTATTCATGCAGACAGCTTCCATCCATGAACTATTCGACTTCAATTCTTCATAGCACTCATCCAGCCCCCTTTCAAAAATCCCAGTCGGAATTTCTTCATACGCGCGCGGGGGAGAGAGATAATTATCTTTGTCTTTATCTTTGTCTAATGCGCGTACATTATACTGTAAGGGCTTAGGTTCTACTTTAGGTTCATGGTTAGGTATAAGGTTAGGTTCTACTTTAGGTTCAACTTTAGGTGTCAAATTTTGATAGCTAATCTGATACCTTGTTTTGTCCCGTTGCCCTTTTCCGCCTGATTTGAATGTAATAAGACCCGCCTGAACTAATCTGTTACGTGCTGATTTCATTGAGTTGACCGACACTCCCACGTCAGATGATACCTTTGTATCACTACGCGTCCAGCTATCCACCCAGCCTAAACGATTCGCTGTTTTTAGCAAGTAAAAATAAAGCCTCGTTTCACAGCAGGTAAATTCCCAGTCTTCGTCAAGAGACCAAAACCAATTAATCAGTTCTATATAAGTCATATATTTTTAAATAATGTCCATATCTACTACAGAAGTGTTTTATTATACCAAAAGGATATTACGATAGAAATAAAATAAGCTCTATATTTTCATTGTTTCTATTTGTGGAACTCGGAAACAACTACTCATACAGAGCTAAATTATATCTTTATCATACGAGAGTTCCACCAATCGCATTTATTATTTTCACGGTGTAAAGCTAATTAAAAGTGAAGTAAAAACAATCACTTTGTGCCTTTTATTTTCCCGTTATTAACTTTTTTTCTAATATCCAGTCTTATTTAACCGCAAAGCTTCCTTTTCATAGCTTAGCAGAGTGCGTAATGCATCTAACTGATGTGTTGCTGAAGCATTAAGTCTATCTAGGCGGTCCACCAAAAATGATTCTTCTTCTGCGATACTGTCAAGTAAAGCATTTTGCACCTTTGCAGACAAGCAATTTTCCTGCGCTATCTTAATAATGGTATTTTGTATTTCATCAGATTTTTTCTTTCGAAGCATTCTTTTTGCTTCAGCAAGCATTTCTCCGGTCCTTACCACATATACCATAGTAGCCGCAATTCTTTCTTGTATTTCTACTGGATTATTCTGACATGTGATATTCAGAAAATCGCTTATTTCCTTAATTTCTTTCTCCATATTACTATTATTTATGTTACTAATAATATCATTTTACACACCATTTTTATACCCATATAACCTGAAATCATCGAGGATGATAGTTATTATTCTAAATCACAATATTCGCTTAGAACCAGTTATCTAATGCTCAATTCATACAGAAGTCAAGAAAAAACAGATTGCCTTTCTCTGCCTCGTATTCATCTATATGAGAACCACAAGATTTCAGTTCTGATACCTCATGCTTTAAATTTTCGTTTTCAGCTTGCAAGCGATAACATTCTGCTTTACATTGGGCATATTCCGTAAATGCCTTCAGCATTGCCATGTACTGATTATAATCTATCTCTATCTTCATAACGATGTGTTTTTACTGTGATAATTACTCTAAACCTACCGCCCGAATTGACGGTAGGGCGTCATAAATGAGAACGTTGGTTAACCCCCATACGGCACTTACGCTTTTTATATGTGGCAAAATATTTCTTACAAAACCTGCTCTAATAATTACTTAGGGCAGGACACTTCCACGTGTTTCCATTGCTCTTAAATTCTATTCCCTGACCTTGTTTATTGAAAGTTCCGGGAACTTATTTCCTTTCACCTGCTCTGCCATTACATACATATAGCAGAAATCCGCTGCTTGCTTATAAGTTTCAAACTTGAAAACAACATTTGAACCCTTTTTTGAGACCTTGTATTCCATTGTATGAGTTTATATTGGTTTCATTATAGCTCCATTAAGACGCTGTGTAGTTCTTATGTAATCATCAAGAAGCTCTTGTAATATGAAGTCCGGATAAACGTTCACAACACCGAAACGGTCTATGTTCACCTTATTTACCGGATACCCCCTTTTCCTACACAGACGTGTAGCGTCATTGCCGAGCTTCGAAATGTCACTTACATAAATGGGGAGCTTATGCCTCTGCACGTATGCAGACATAGTGGAACACCCATATTCACCAATAGCTTTTTGGGAAAGTTTTTTAACCTCATCTTCTAGCGCGCCTAACCTTAGTTCTGTAGATTTAAGCCTGTTTTCCTGTTCCACATTGGTTTTGGCCAGTTGAAGAATCAATTCTGCCTGGCTCATTTCAACGGTTGAATTCAAAATATGATCCATTGCTCTATATTTTTATATTAAAGTATTGTGTTTTATAAATTAATCGAACGGTTTATCGCTGTTCTTATATCGTTACGATAATCACGGTTCCAATCATTACGTCCCATGCGTGAACCGTAATAGGAACGGTAGTTTCTATAGTCACGATTGCCGTACTTCGATTTGTATTCGGCTGCACGCTTGGCGTTTTCTTCATTAATCTTTGCTGCTTCCTTAGCTTCAGCCCATGCTTTTTTAAGGCAGTAACTAAATGTAGCATTGAAGGTATGATTGAAAATGTAATGCGCTCTCTTCATTATGTCTGATAAATTGTAACGTTTCATATTCTTTTTATTTATGAGTTATTTTTGATGATGTAAAACTAATATTATAATATTGATTTACCAAGAATGTTATAATATTAAAACATTACATTAACTTTATTTATCAATATTGTAATATTACAATATCAATAATGTATTATCTTTATCCCCAAATTAAAAGAGTATGGAAAGAATTATATCATTAATGAAAGAAAAGGGAATAACTAAAACTGCATTATCTGAACGCTTAAATATTAAGAATCAAAACTTTAATGCTATGCTAAAAAATCCCACTTACGAAACATTATCTAAAATCGCCACTGCCCTCAACGTCCCCATGTGGCAGCTATTCGCGTCCCCGGAAGAAGTGCAGCTTCCCTCAAACGACCATTCTGTCAAATGCCCACATTGCGGAAATGAGTTCCCAGTTAGCGTGAATGTTGAACTTAAAACCAAATAGTATGAAAGAGATCCTAATCATATTAATGTTTATTGTACCAGTCTTTGCAAATGCGCAAGAATATGGAAATTTGACATCTAAAGACTCACTTAATATAAACATGGATTCTTCACAGGTTGTTGTTGATTCTATTGTGGAAGCCAATTTAAAAAAAGAGCAAATAACAGCTATTGGCGGAATACCTTTTGGAATTTCCAGAGAAAAAGCCCTACCTGTATTAAGAAACAAATATGGAACAGAAGGCTATCTTTCTGACAATAAACACATAGTCTTTAAAAACATAAAATATGCAGGTGTAGATTTTAACTCTGTATATTTCCTTTTTCAATCAGACGGTATTAATAGCTATTTTAATGCTTGCATATTTATCCTAAATGCAAAAACGAAAAAAGAAGCCATTGACAAACAAGACGAAATGAGATCTCTTTTATCGAAAAAATACAATTTATCTTCTTTTACAGATGATAACGGATTCGACTTATACGTTGGAGGTGTATCCCCACTATGGAACGGTAGTTCGAAATCGTTTTTAGAAGGGAATTATACTGGTGCTGTCCATATAGACATTATAAATTATGACGAAGAATTAGCCCAAAATGCTGGATTTGAATATTCCGTCCGCATAATTTACGGTCCTTTCAATTACGTAAAAGAAGAATTTTGAGCCTGAATGTATTAGAAATGACCGTATAGATACTTTTTCTTATCGTGTCTGTTATAGCTTATTATAAGCCGCAATGTATGGATGAATATAAGGGATGCGAATGCACCCCTTTATTTATAGCAACTAAGAATTAATAAGATTAATGATACCCTGCCTACCAATTCCAGTTATCTTTCTATGGTAGATGATATGACCATTATCTGCAACCTCTTGCTTTATATCAAACCAGCCAAGGGGTGCATATTTGGTGTATGGAACCCATGTCTGATTAACTTTGTACTGTACACCAAGTTCTTTTAAACGGTTATTGAGTTCAATTGCTGATTTAAACCCCAATTCTTTAGCGACTTCCGTACATGTATAGGTCTTATTTACATGGGTAAGAACAGCAACCTGTTTCTCGGCTTCAATACGTGCAGACCGTTCTTCTTTTAGCTTAGTGAGAAGTTCAATACCAAAATCCGGATTATTCAGTATCTGGTCTATAACATTATCGGTAGCATATATGCCATGCTTACGGATAGAAGGAAGAACTTCATCACATACCCAATCCTGAAACTGTTCGGCATTAGGAAGATTACTTCTCATTATTAACCGATATACATCCTTTTCTGGAATATATACCATATTAGTTCCACCAATTCCGTTTCCATGTGGGCAAAACACCTTTTTGCCTGATTTGCAATGTCTTTGTATTGCATCAGCTGTATCAGAATATCCCAATGCAGTTGCTACATCCTTTGCACAAAACAAAGGTTCTTCACTTGTTCCGGCTACACGAACTTCACCGAACGATTCATTCTTGAAAATCTGAATATTGTCCATAATAAAGTCTTTTCGTTTGAGGACGTACCGCACTTCTTCATGCGGAGATAAAAAGCGAAAGCCATGCAGGGGGTTGTGGCCTACACAGCTTTCTATATCTTAATCCTCTGATTAATTCTAAATTTAATAAGTACAACCCAATGCACTGCAAATATACGGATAATTTTCAAAAGTGACACTTTAAGAGCCATTTTTTTTAAGAAAAAAAGAGAGGTGCAAATACACCCCTCTTACGAAGATACAGCATAACTTCACAGTTTTCCGTATCTTGATGATACATAAAAAGCGTAAGTGCCAAAAACATTTACATCATTATTCTACAAGCTGAAAACAAAATGTCAAAGAGCGTTCGCGTAAAATCAAACCTACATTTATATGTCTTTTAAATAGTTATCCACGATATCAATAAAATCATCCAGCGACTTGACAACCACGTACTTGTTACCATTCGCCTCACATTCCTTTTGCCATTCTTTTTGTACCGGTCTTTGGTATTCTCCAGGCTTTTTCATTTCCACACACAAAGCTCCATAGAAACGGTTACTCTTTAGAAGTATCAAATCTGCAACTCCTGCAAGCATACCTTCTTCTTTCATGTATGCTCCGTTTCTTGCACTTCTTCTGGCTGCGTTCGGAACAGCAAAAAGAATATTTCTTAATTGCGGGTATTTGAGGCGAAACCACCGTATACAAGACGCTTGTATACGATGCTCTTCATCTATTGGTTTCTTACGGATGTTTGCTCCGCAATATTTGGATTTCATTTCTTCGTATGTCATAGTCCGGTTATTTTAATGAATCCCTAAGTTCTTTTATCCACTTGTTGCGGGATTCAGTTAATTCCAACTCTTCATCCCACAGCTTTTTATAATATTCCATCTCTCTTTTTATATCTTCCCCATTGAGTTTTCGGGAAATCCATTCTTGCTTTTCCGGTACATGAGGAGGACAGCTCGAACAATCCCATTCTATGCTTTCGTTCAACTGTAATAACATAAACTCTTTCAGATTAGCATGTTCTTTTGTGGGAGGATTCCACGACGTAACCTTTGATACCATGTTTTCGTATCTGGCTCTAAGAGAGCATCGTTCTTTTTCTCGTTTTTCAAAATCACTATTCATCCTAGCTACCATATCCTCATACTCCGCTTCAAGCTCTTTTTCTGTAGGAGGGTTATCGATTAATTCATTATACTCTTTCTGGCATTTTTCGTATTCCCTCTTACAATATTCACAAGGATTAAATTTTTCTGGAATCGGGGTATCAAGAGGTTCTTCACGCATCATAACAAGTGCACCAAAATTGCGTGCACAACGAAGGGCAAACTGTTCAAAACTGATTTCTTTACCTTCGTATAAAGGAGAAGTATATTCGGTTGGCATATAATTATAATATTTTTATTTCATTAATTTAAAGTCTAATCTTTTCCATCTTGTGGAGTCACCACTGTATCTTTACCAGTCTTGTCAACCACGACCTGCTTCCCTCCTACGGTAATGGTTGTCTTACAGCCTTCCGGGAGTGACTGAATGAAATTACGTACAACGGGAGAGTTGGCGTTTTCTCCAATGGAATCAATAGTTCGTTCTTCAGCACTGTACGGATATACATCCATAATGGCTGTTTCCGCTACAGATGCTATCTGGTAGTCGGCCATTGTACCTTTCATGCCCTCATCCAGCTTCTTCACTGCGTCGCGCAGGTCGGCGGCCTGCACCAGCACCTGGGTAGGGGTTTTCTTTTCCGCACCGCTTTTCTCGTCCAGTGTGATGAAAACCAGTTTACATTTAAACCAGCGGTCGGCAGCTTCCTCTTCGCTGGGGAACAATTCGCTATAGCTGGCACGTTTGATGTCCGATACGGTGAACTCACCGCTGATATACGGAGTGATTTCTTCAATAATACGGGCTTCTGCTT
>ERZ780208.397-NODE-397-length-45825-cov-7.289709_pt1 | contig 45825 bp, 38 predicted proteins | sample MGYA00511167_ERZ780208 | MGnify/ENA primary metagenome ERZ780208 (study PRJEB29588, sample SAMEA2159202) | human gut metagenome | biome: human gut; feature: human-associated habitat; material: faeces | place: Denmark | collected 2008/2010 ...
AAAGCTGGAAATTTGCCGCCGCGTTTCGCTTTTGTTTTGCAAATATAGCGTTTATTTCTTTCGGTTGTTCCTTCTGTTAGGAATAATTAAGGAAAAACGTTATCAAGCCCGCAAACGTTCAAAGCGTTGCACGTGGTGCGATTCCACGGCGGGCGCAAACTAAAAAAATGAATTATGAAAAAGTATTTGATTAAAGCAGAAAAACAAACGGCCTACAGACTTAAGACCTTAGAGCGCGTTGTAATATGTGAAGACATAGACGCCGTTATTAACGCCCGTTTCCGGGCTTACGACGCGTTTTTACAAAGCTTCTTCAAAACGCCAAATGCGCGTATTTTGTCAATTGAAGAAGTGTAAAAACAAAGCCCGTGAAGTTTACCGATGTACGCCGGGCGGAACGGCGCCGGGTACAAATTAATAACTAAAAAATACGACTATGAAAGCAAATGTAAGTTTTTCGCAAATCGCAAACCAGTTAGTAACGATTTTCAGAAGCGAGGGCAAGACAGCAAGTTATAACAGCGCGAACGAATACCGCGAAATGTTTTGCGGCTGGTGCGGCTATATGTCGCCGTTATCACGCCCGGCGTTTGTCGCAGACTTCGGCGCGGACGTGGTGAACAATGCCGAGCAGGAAGCGCGGCGGATAATCGCAGAGGACGCGCAAAAATACGCTAAATCTGAATACTTCGCACACCTTCAGGAAGCCGAGGCGCACAAGGCGGCAGGACAGCCCACACCAAAGGCCGGGGCGTTCATGTATGGCGTTTGCAGCGGGTTAAAATGTGACGGCGGGCGCGGCATATTTGAAGAAATACACAACAAAATAAATTATGGCAATGACGACGAGGTGCCGCAACTTATTTATGTTGAAAAGGTCTACAACGTCACCGCCGACGCTTTTAACGATCCGGCAACGGCCGACATGTTGGCGGCGCGTGAGGACTGCCCGGGCGGATGGAGCGAGGAAGACGGCGACTACCTGGACGCAAAGCAAATGCACTGGATGCACGCCGCCGCAGTGGTTGCGCCTGATGGCCGTTACTATCTTATAGACAATGAGGGCTACAGTTACGCACGCTACATATATACGCCGGTTAACTGGCGTGTGATGTTCGCCGACATTGTGGCAAGACTGGAAGCCGAAAAAACAGAGAGAGAAGAAAAAGAACGGCGCGAGCAGGAAGAGGCCACAGCCGCACGGCATGAAAAATACGTAAGTAGGTGCACAAAGTGGGCAAAGTACATTACTGAGGTAACGGAGTACGCCGAGGCCGAAGAAAAAGCCATACAGGCGAACGGATGGCGCAGCAACGAGGCGAAGGCGGCACGGCGCAAACTGCACAGCGTCAGGCGCGCAAACATCCAGGCAATGTGCCGCGCGGCGTTCCCGGGCGTTAAATTCTCTCTGAAGAAAAACGACGGATGGGGCGCGGACTGGTGCGTATCATGGCTGGACGGGCCTACAGAGGAAGCATTCAACGAGGCGACCGACCTTGATTTGTTCGCCACATACCACGACACGTTCGACGGCATGACGGACAGCGCGGACACCGTGGCCGAGGAGTTCACAGACTTTGCCGTTAAATATATGGGCAAAAACTCCAACAAGATAAAGACAGAGCGCGAAATATCAAAAGAGAAACAAGCCGAGACAATCGCCCAAGTGATTGAGACCGCCCCAGAACTCGATAAGAAGGACGCGCACGGATATTATGAGCGCGTGAACGTTACCGACGAACTGGCAACGAAATTACAAAAGGCTTTCGGGTTGAGCCGTTACGACCTTTTCGGCGGTTATGCCTGGACGACTGCAAACAGCATCGCCCGGACAATTTGCGAAAATACGGACTACACGCCGCAGGAGAAAAAGCAAGCGGCACCCGAACAACCGGAGGAGAATGCCGACGGGCTGCAAGTGGTTGACTATTCGGAAAAGGCGGTCGCCGTCGTCGGTGACACCAAACAGCACGCCGAAAAATTAAAGGAGTTGGGCGGCAGGTTCAACGCCCGTTTGAAATGCGGCGCGGGCTGGATATTCAGCAAGAAGAAGGAAGCGGCGGTAAGGGCGGCTTTTGGATTGTAAGGAAATGCCAAACTGAATCAATACACACCGGGCGGCGGTTGTGGCTGCATATGAAACGGAGTTAAACAAACTAAACAAACGCCTTGACAACTATTTGAAACGTTACGGGCTTTCAAGGCTGAAAACGTGGACGTACTGGGCGGACGAATAGAGGACAAGCCAAACAAACAAAATAAATGCCTACCGGGCGGCGGTTGTCTATCATGGCGGCCGCCGCTTTTCACACCGCGCAAAGGACGAGCTTTTGACCGTGGGCGGTTTGCACGGGCGCGGACTAACAATAAAACACACAAAAACGATATGAAACGAATAACACTACATTTGGCTGCGTGCACGTTGTTTGCGCCGTGCCTGCTGGCGTTCACATCCGGATGCCTGCTGGCAAATGCCGCGGGGACGTTATATGCGGGCTGTCTTGTCTACATGTCCGGACACACGGCAAAGGGCAGGAAGTTTACCAGAAAATATTACAGAGAGGTTTTGCGCCTCGAAAAACTTTTACAAACGAATAGCTAATTATGGAAATAAACATGAGATTTTATTTTGAGCCTTTGAGAAAGGCTGGATATTATGAGATGCAACACACCTTGCTTGCCGATTGGGTTTGCCACAGCAAAGAGGAGATGATAAGCCAGGTTATCGGAATGGTTACAGGCGCACGTCTGAAATACAAGCGTTTCAGGATTTCGGCATACAATGCAGAAACGGGTCGGCTGATACACTCCACGGTAAATTACAGATAAATAGAGGGCTGACTATGAGCGAAAAGGAATTTAATTTGAATATATTGTCGGCGTTGACGGAGTATGCAAACGAACTGATAGCCACCGGTCGCATCACGGTAAAAGAGGATGGACAATACAGTGCATGCAACATCGAGCGAAAAAAGAACGACATGGGCGAACGCCTGCACGTTGACATGACAGGACAAAACGAGCGTAAGACGTTGCAAATAGGTAGTTTCACTTGTAACGTGACGCCTTACACTGTGTTTTCTATTATATGCAAGTTTGAAAAGATTTGCGGTGTTAAGGGAGACAGGAAAACGCGGTTTACGTTCGGCAAAGGACAAGGCGGCATAATCAAAGACCGGGCAATGTGCGTTGACGGCAAAGGTAACGTACAGATGCGGAAAAAGACGTTAAAGAGGACGACCGAACACACGGCGACCGACAAGTGCGGAGCCGTATATTATCAGGTGGCATCCGGTGGCGTGTGGTATTACGTCCAAGACAATATAAAGCCAGAACGTGTCGAAGAACAGTTGACGCTTGAATTTATGCGCAATGCCATAAAGGGATGTGGAGAAAGCCTTTATTTGCCAATTTACAACGCACTGCTTGCCGAGCTGGAGTTCAAGGAACAAGGAAAAGAAGTTGAGCCGACTGAAAAAGTAAGGGTTATCCTGGCTGAAACAAGACCAATCGAAACAGAAAAGCCGAAACGCACGCAGGGCGCACGCTTTACGTTCTCTATGTGCGGAATACTTCCGGGCGAAAAGATAGTTTTCACTCCCGAACAAATAGAGGTGACGGTCTCCGACGATATGCACATAGAATTTTGCGGTGAGCTCTTCACCCTTTCGGGCTTTTGCCGAGCCTTTATGCCGGAGGACAAGCGGAAACCGAGCAACGCCTACCAGGGCACTAAATACTTCATGTACAACGGTGTTACACTCATGAAACTAAGAGCGAAGCAAGTCGTTTGCGTAGAGGTTGAAACAAAAGAACTTGCAACTGAAGTAAAGACAAGCATCACACCGCACAGTTTTGCGCAGGAGCGCACGGAAAGACGGAGTCGGACAACTTTCCGTTTATATGAAAATGACGGCTCAAAACGAATATTTTTACGACAGACAAATATAATGATGATGAAAATAATCAGCGGTTTTTCCATAAAAAACAGACACGAAAAAGCAGAGTTTGGAAAATTTTCATCACGTAACGTGGTGCATGTGTTCCCGTTGCCTCCGCCATTCCGAATGTTAAATAAAAGAATTCCATAACGGGAAATTGGGGATATATGAGAATAATATGTATATTTGTGAAAATGAGTAATTGAACCATAAAATATTTATTACTATGGATTTTATATTTATGTTTGTTGGCATCGTCATATGGCTCGTTTGCATGGCGGGAAGTCATCTGACTGGTAACGGCAGATAAACAGCCGTCTTTTTTATAAAACAGTATTCACATATGGTGCCCGTGTCAGAATGTGCACTATATAAATGTTATATCTATGAGAAAGTTTGTATCATGGCGGAGAGTCTCCACTAAATCTCAAGGTAAATCAGGATTGGGTTTGGAGGCACAGGCAAGCATTATCGAACACTTCGTGAAAATGGAACAGGGCGAGTTGATAAAAGACTTCCACGAAGTATATACCGGCAAAGACTTGGACGGATGCGTCGAACTGCAAAAGGCGATGAGATTCTGCAAGGAGAACGGCGCAACCCTTATAGTTGCGAAAACTGACAGATTCCGTTCGACAAAAGAGGCGTTGGATATTTATGACAATATGAAAGGGCAGATATACTTCTGCGACCTCCCACATACGGACAAGTTCACGCTGACTCTGTTTTTCGCCCTGGCTGAACGGGAGGCTACAATAATATCCATACGCACCAAGCAGGCACTTGCCGCAAAGAAAGCGCGGGGTTGCAAACTTGGACGCACAAGCGGCGCGGATGTCCGGGAAATGTGTGCGGCTTCTGCTGTATCAAGGCGCGAGAAAGCGAGGAACAACCCCACGAATAAGATTATATGGGGTGTGTTGAGCCAGTACACCGACGGCGGCAAGCGTATGCCGTCCACGGACGAATACGAGCGCGTCTGCCTGACGTTGAGCGGCATGGGCGTAACGACGTCCACGGGGTTGCCTTTCAACGTTTCCCGGGCAAGAAATGCGTATCATAATTTAAGAAAAATATATTAAAATAAAGGCGGGCATGAAATTGATTGTAATTTGGCTTGCTTGCACGTTTTTTGGATGTTTGACAGGTGGAGGGAATAAATATGAACAATACAAAGATAAAAGTCAGGTATAAAGCCACAACAGAACTGGCAAGGCGTTTTGGGTGTTCATCTTTAACGGTACATGACGCACTCAATGGATTGTATAACAGCGAGTTGGCGAATGCCATACGTGCGGCGGCTACTGAAAAGCAATATGCACCTCTCACCCCCATTGAGCCTGTCAGAGTAAGGCGTGGGGCGACAACAAAACTTGCCGCCCGCTTCGGATGTAACAAGCCCGCAGTCACAGCTGCCTTGCAAGGCAAAACAAGAAGCAAACTCGCAAACGCCATACGTGAGGCCGCAAAAGAAGAACAGTATACTCCTGTGCCCCAAAAGAGCGGCAAGAAAACGATACGCCTTGAAGTAGGCGACATTCCTAAAATCGCAAAGGAATGCAACTGTTCCGTCTCAATGGTAAAAAAGGCTTTGAGATGGGAATACGGCTCTGATTTGGCAAATAAAATACGCCAAAAAGCCATAGAGAGGACAAGGTCATACGGCGATAGACAACAGCCGTTGAAAACTAAAATTGGGGCAATAGCTACGCTTGCAAAAATTTTCAGTTGTCATTACAACACAGCCTATCATGCTATAAATGGCGTACCAAAGTCCGACTTGCAGCGGAAAATCCGTGCAAAGGCATATGAGCTGGGATTGGTGATTGAAGAGTGACGTTTTCGTGTTTGCATGCAACCTCCCTTTTACCGCATACCTGTTATCTTTTGATATAAGGTAGCGGAGGGGTTGGCTGAATTCCTTGTTTTTGTTTCATTGTCAACTACACTGTATGTAGTACGTGGAATATGCCGTGCCTTGCGCAGAAAAGCCTTACCGCAAGCCTTCTTCACGCTCCCTGAACGGATGTAATGCGTCCCATGTTGACGGAGGAGGGTCAGCGCATGGACTTTCACAGGGTTTGTATATCTGCCAAAGCGGAGCAGTTTTGTATACCGTCTGACAATAACGGAGAGGACTGCACGGATTGAACCTCATATATGTAGGAGCAAAGAAAAAACCCCGTTCAACCGTGCAACTTGAACGAGGCTCTGATATATTAAAGTGGGCTGTCCCCACGATAACATTCCAATATGTCCGTTCCACTTGCACGGTGGAACGATGCAAAGGAACAAAGGCTTTTCCAAACTGCCAAAAAGTATTAAAACACTATTAACACTCAATAGCACCTAATACCCCTTAATAGCACGTTTACATAATTGGGTACAATTTATGTTTATTTAATATTATTGGGTTGATGATTAACCATACTATTAACGTAGTCGATTATCTGTCTCACGGCCTTGTCTATCTTTTTCGTGTCATAAGCGATGTAATGGCTCGTTACGTCTGCCCACGAATGTCCGAGGCATAAAGCTATCGTCTCACGTGGTATGTCAAGCTCCGCGCCGATAGATGCAAAGGAATAACGCGCTGAATAGACTGTTAGAGTAGGGAACAATGGGTGGTATACCACCTTCCTTCGCTTGCCAACCTTGTCGGGCACAATTTCTTTTGTGCCAATCTTTTTTAGTGCGCTGTTCCAATGATGCAGGAAGTCCTTGTAATCCGAATACTTGTCAAGAGGCGACAGAAGCCAATTCGTTCCACTATATTTGCTTATTATGTCCTGCGCTTCTTGCGGCACGGGCAAGTTGAACAAATGTCCGGTCTTGCGCCTTTTGTACGTGAGACGCCCGTTTATGATGTTTTCGGATTTCAGGTGCAGCAAGTCTACCGGGTTTATTCCGCACAGGTAAAAGGACAGCATGAAGAAATCGCGGTAAATTTCCTGCCACGGTTCGACCTCATAGTCATGCAACAACGCCATTTGTTCTGCGGTCAAGTTTCTGATTGGCACTTTCTCGCTCTTTATCTTAAACTTACGGAAAGGATATTTGTCCGTATATTCATTGTCGATGCACCAATTAAAAACAGTCCTGATATTGCGAAGGTGTATGGCAATGCCGTTTGCTGTCATTCCATTTCCTATATTATACCGCTCGAAATTTTTAAGCCATTCAGCCGTCACATTCTCAAAGTCGGCTTTATTGTCGAAGTCTGATACCTTACGCGCCGTAAGCTCATACAAACCACGTGTGCCGCTGTTGTCTTTCGTCGCAGCAAAATCCATAATAAAGCCGTAAAGTTTCTTTATCTCCCTTTTCCTGGCATTACCGTCTACAAGAGTTTCAATCCGTTCTTTTATTAATATGGGATTATCTTCTGTCAACATGAACATTTCAATTTCAGATTGTATGTGTCGCAATTTTATGTTTTTGACTTTATTATTTGGTTCATCATTATGCACCAATGATAGAGAGTCGAAATTTTGTGGATTTTGCAGGAATACGCCAGTATTCATTTCAATCCTTGTACCGTTTATATTTATGTACAACCTGACAGGATAGCCTGAGGCATATCTTCTATTAATTATTTTGAATTTTAATTTCATACAAGTTAAAATTTTAGATTTTGTATATTATCAAACTATTGCGACGCGAATAAATTTGGTCGCAGTTTGGTCGCAGTTTTTCACCTCCAATAGCCCCTAATAGCCCCTAATAGCCCTATTCTAAGAGATAAATATAAAATAAAAAGGCGGTTATTTCTAACCGCCTTTATCTGTAAACGTCTGATTTTCAGTGTTTTAGATGTTGAGCGGCAAACGGGATTTGAACCCGCGACCCCCAGCTTGGGAAGCTAGTGCTCTGCCAACTGAGCTACTGCCGCATTGTGCGCTTGCCTCTTCTTTGAGCCGATACCCGGACTCGAACCGGGGACCTATTCATTACGAATGAATTGCTCTACCAACTGAGCCATATCGGCATTGCATGACGTAAGCGTCATATCGGGTGCAAAGGTAAATCATTTTTTTCGAAAGACCAAATATTATGTGTGTTTTTTATTATGCCTGAATATTTGAACGGTCATGACGTTCTCAATTTTCTTCATTCAGAGAGTTTTCTCTCAGGATGTGCGGTTTTCTTTCACATTATTTGTATTTTTGTCATCCGTATCATTGTCCTGTTTGGCTTCAGGCGGTAGTTCTGTCTGGGCGTTCTCAGGACTTTGGAAAATCTTCAGCCGCACGATGCCTGCTGCTTGAAATGAAAACAGAGCATTTAGTACGGCTCATATATAATTAGGAAAGTCTCTGGATATGATTACAATTGACACCTCCAACATGTGCTCGCATCTCCGTCGGAAACTCTTCGATGAGGACGGCGAGTATCATCGGCTATGGCAGGCAGTGTGTGAGGATAATGATTTGAGTGCGGTTGTGCGTTCACGACAGTTACATATATACCGTGGCGGCAAGAAGATTCTGATATTGAAGGGGAAGGCTGAGCCACAGATAATAAAGGACGATGTGATAGTAAGACTGCTGAAACGATAAAAGGGGAAACCATATGAAAGCAATTATATTAGGTGCTACAGGTGCGGTGGGGAGAGATCTCACGGAGATGCTGCTCAAGGACGATTATTTCGGGCAGGTAGATATATTTGTGCGCAGAGAAGTCAATGCGTTACATCCAAAACTGAAGGTTCACGTTATTGATTTTGACCATCCGGAGAACTGGCAGGATCAGGTTCATGGCGATGTCGTATTCTCATGCATGGGCACCAACCGTAAGGCAGCGGGAAGTAAGGACAGGCAACGTATGGTGGACTATACATATCAGTATCGTTTTGCAGGGATAGCAGCCGGACATGGCGTTCCTGCCTATATTCTGGTCTCTTCTTTCGGTGCAGACCCCAAGAGCCGGTTCTTCTATACGAGAATGAAAGGTGAACTGGATGATGCCGTTCTGAAGCTGCCGTTCACCCGTACGGCCATAGTCCGTCCTACATCCTTAATCCGTAAGAACACGGACAAGACCATAGAGAAGATTTCCGTTCCGCTGTTGATGTTCCTCAATAAGTTGGGCTTGATGCGCGGGATGAAGCCTATGAAAACCGAAACCGTAGCCCGGGCAATGGTGAAGATAGCAAAAGGGAATATGCAGGGAATATTCGAAGCCCGTGATATCCGGAATCTGGTGAATGAATAAACACCGATACTCTTTGAGTATAAGGCATTCGGCTTATTTATACGGAGTCGGGTGTCAGGCTACAGCCGTGGATTATTTTACATGATATTTATCATGACCGGACTGAAGAGGGTGGGGGACAGTATTCGCATGGAACATGAAAGATCTCGCAAAGGTTTCAATATCCGGCTTGCGAACATTGAAACGGATGATTATAATTAAGTTAAATGTAATTGGATATTTAACATTCGGTTTTTGACAATCTGTGTGCCGGTGCAGTTCTTTTGCCTGTCTCACACAGCATCTTCTGCTATGTTTCATGCAGTTTTGGGCTTCACCGCTTGCCGGAAAGCACCGTTTCGCACTTCTAAAATGCCTTTCCTGCATGCCGGATGAGGCTCTCCTGTCGTGCCGGAAAGCCTCTTTCGGGTTGCGGAAAAGGCTCTTCCGCGGTGCGGTGATTTATATTTAAAACACTGGTTACGCCTAATGCATTGTAAATCAACGGCATGACCTTAATGCTGAAATTCCATCCTTTATCCATCAGAATGTCGTTCGGATGAAAATAATCGGATTATGCGATGGATATGAACGGCAATGGGCGGGTTTTAGTTGATAATATGCAATCATGCCAGATGTGAATGTCATGCGGACAAGAAGATATGTATAAAGTGGAGAATGTGATTATGTGATAAGGTGAAATATGGAATCATGTATAATAAGGTAGGGGTATGAGAGCATAGGTATATGGAAAACGGCAGAGGAAGACCGTCATGTATGGTCTTTCACTGCCGTTTTCAGATGTTCTATAATAGCTGTCGCCGTCTGTTATTTCTGCATGTCGTATACCACCTGCATGATTTCCTTGCCGAGTCTGTCAGCCTCATCCATCGTGTGTGCTTCGCTGTATACCCTTATGATAGGCTCGGTGTTCGATTTGCGCAGATGCACCCATTTGTCCTCGAAGTCTATTTTCACTCCGTCGATGTCGGTGATGCTTTCTCCTGCGTACATCCCCTTTACTTTATCGAGAATGGCGTCGATGTCAGTGTCAGGTGTAAGATCGATGCGGTTTTTCGCAATGAAATATTCCGGATATGTGGCTTTCAGTTCGCTTGCCTTGCATTTCCTGTGAGCCAGATTGGAGAGAAACAGGGCTATTCCCACAAGGGCGTCGCGTCCGTAATGGCTTTCCGGATAAATCACTCCGCCGTTGCCTTCACCACCAATCACCGCTCCTGTTGCCTTCATCATGGTGGTTACGTTCACCTCGCCCACAGCGGAAGCGGTGTAGTGTCCTCCGTGCTGTTCGGTGATGTCGCGCAGGGCGCGTGTGGAGCTGAGGTTAGACACGGTGTTGCCCGGTGTGTGTGACAGCACATAGTCTGCCACGCTCACCAGCGTGTATTCCTCTCCGAACATTCTGCCGTCCTCACAGATGAATGCCAGACGGTCTACGTCAGGGTCCACAACGATGCCCAGATCGTATTTGCCGTCGCGTGTGAGCGACATGATGTCACCGAGATTCTTCTCCAGCGGCTCCGGGTTGTGCGCGAAGTTTCCGTCCGCCTTGCCGTTGAGTATATGGTATTCCACTCCCAGAGCGTCGAAAAGCTGCGGCAGGATGATGCCTCCCACGCTGTTTATGGTGTCGGCGCACACTCTGAAGTGGGCGTTGCGTATTGCTTCAGTGTCGACCAGCTGCAGGGCGAGCACACTGTCTATGTGGCGTCTGTTGAACGAGTCGTCCTCCGTATAGTGCCCCATGGCGTCAACATCGGCATATTCGAAGTCTTCGGCTTCGGCTATTCTCAGCACCTCGTTGCCGTCGTCCTTCGTGAGAAACTCGCCGTGAGAGTTGAGCAGTTTAAGGGCGTTCCACTGTCTCGGGTTGTGGCTTGCCGTGATGATTATGCCACCGTCAGCCTTCAGCATGGTCACAGCGAGCTCGGTGGTGGGGGTTGTCGCCAGTCCGATGTTCACAACGTCGTAGCCCATGCCGAGGAGTGTGCCGCACACGATGTCCTTAACCATCTCTCCGGAAATCCTCGCATCCCTTCCTACAACTATCCTGCCGCTGCCCGAAGCGGTGCTGCGCTTCATGAATGTGGCGTAAGCTGATGTGAACTTCACTATGTCCAGCGGGTTCAGGGTGTCGCCGGTGCGGCCTCCTATGGTGCCGCGTATTCCTGATATCGATTTTATTAGTGTCATGATTTTAATATCCTCGTTGATAAGTTATTTCGTATAAGCATGGGTATACGCCCGATGAGGCGTACTGGTGGCCTTGGGTGTGAGGCACGATAAGCTTCACTTTGGCAATCTCCTCACCCGGTTTCGCCGGACGTCCTATCTTTATATAGCTGAGCGGTGCGAGCCATCCAGCCGGTACTGATCCGCTGCCGTAGATTGAGTACATCACGCTTGAGCCTTGTATGAATGACGCCTTGAACGTGCCTGATGTGTTCTTCACGCTCATCAGGTCTGGAAAGTTAAGCGATGAGTTCTCGATGTTGTTTGCGAGTTGCAGCGAGTCTGTGAGCAGGTTCCATTCCTTGAAGCGGCATATCACTGTAGCCGTCTCGCCGTCTTTAAGCTTTTCCCCGCATCCTTCACGTATTATCTGCATGTACACACCGGTGGTCTCGAATAGCACGTATTCGTTTTTCGACACGTCGGTGGTTGAGTCCTGTGCGTGGAACTCCTTCTCGGTTATCACCTTTATGTTTTCTTTCGCGATATAGCTTCTTATTGCAGAGCGCTCTTTCTTCTTCTGGTCAGCGTACGATTCGGTGTCGTCGCACGACATCAATGTGAACAGTGCGGCGCACGCAAGCAGTGCTAATTTTATCTTTCCCATATTTTATTAAAGTGTGATGTTTTCTGTTTGTTGTCTTGTATATGTGTCAGCCGTTACGCAAGGCGGTCCGTTACATATATTATAATATGTGTAGTCTGTGCAAAGTTATAAAATTAATGCGACATACTATTTTTGCTTATAGATAATTTAAGTATTATATATAATCATTATCCACACCGTAGCCGTGTCGTGGACACCGCTCCGTCATCTCAGCCTGTCGGCGTAGTGCATTATCGCCTTCCTTACAGTCTCCTCGGCTTCTTCAAGCGAGCATTCCAGCCTTCCGCCGCTTGCGTTGAGGTGACCGCCTCCATTGAAGAACTCGGCAGCCATTTCGTTGCACGGAAAATTGTCCACGGAGCGCAGGCTGAGCCACACAAGGTTGTCCCTGCGGTCGTCCTCCCGCAGTGAGACGGACAGTTTCATGCCTTTTATTTTGAGCGGTTCGTTCACCAGACCCTCGGCGTCTCCTTTTATGAAATGGAAGTCCTTCATGGTCTGGCGAGATATGGAGAAGTAGGAGGCGTTGTATCCGTTGAGCACGTTAAGCTTCTGGCACATTATGTATCCGCGCAGTCTTATTGCCCACGAACTGTAGTTGTTGAACACGTTGCGGTATATCTTGTCCTTGTTTATTCCTTTTGTCAGCAGCTCGCTTATGATGAAGTATATCTCAGGATTGTTCGAGTTGTATGTGAATCCTCCAGTGTCGGTCATCATGCCGCAATAGATGCATGCCGCGCATTTGGGCGTCATCTTGCCGAAGTCTCCGCTCTGGTGCATTATGCGGAACACGAGTTCGCATGTGCTGCTCATCTCCGGACGCGAGACGGTGAGCACGGTGTCCATCACCGGATCCATGTGGTGGTCTATCATTATTTTCTTTGCCGGAGAGTCTCTCAGCGTCTGCTCCATCTCGTCGACGCGCCCGAAGGCGTTGAAGTCCAGGCAGAATATGAGGTCGGCGCCGCACATGAGCGTCTCGGCTCTTTCTTTGTGCTTGTCGTAGCGTATTATTTTCTCAGAGTTGGGTAGCCATTGCAGAAAGTCCGGATATGCGTCCGGAATGATGATGTCGGCGGTCTTTCCTCTGTTGCTCAGGAACTCAAGCCACGCCAGCGAGGCTCCGAGAGCGTCACCGTCAGGCGACTTGTGGGTGCATATTATGATGTGTTGTGAACATTCGGTGTACCGGAGCAATGTCTCCAGTTCTTCTTGTGTGATTGTATTTATCTCCATAATGCCTGCAAAGTTAATAATTTTTGCTTATGATATGTCGCGAACGGGATATAATTATATATGTGTCCGCGTTTTTATGTGCCATAAATGATGTCGTATTGCAACTTTCGGAGCACATCAGGCGTCAAAAGATAAGAAAATGTAAACATCATAGCAATGAACAGAATATCAGTATTGTATGGAATGCTTGCCCTTGGGGCGTGTCTTGTGTGTGTGTCGTGCGGAAATGTATGGAAAAGCCGCGACCGGAAGGAACCTGTGGTGACAGTGGAGCGTAAGGTGCGGTATTTCTCAAAGATAGAGGTAGAGTATCCTTGCGATGTGATTTTTGCGCAGTCTGACTCGCTCTATGTCAGTGTGTCCGGAACCCGTGACGCCGTGAACGGCATCGTCACGGTGCACGACGGCGACAGGCTTGTCATCCGTCCGAAAATGCTGCCGGGCATGCTGCTGCCGGCACGGTTGTCTTCTGTGGCGAACATTTATGTCAGTTCACCTGACCTTACTGATGTCATGTTTAAGACAGCCGGCTCGTTCAGAGTCACCGGTCCGTTGGACACGGACACGTTGAGAGTACGGCTGACAGGCTCGGGTGACGTGTGGTTCGGCAGGATTGTGTGTGACGCTCTGTCTGTGGAGCTTGAGGGAAGCGGCAATGTCAGCATCGATTCGGTGAGAGGCGTAAGCTCGTATGTGTCGCTTCTCGGAGCAGGGAATGTGAAAGTAAGACAATACAAGTTTGCCGATTCACATCTCAGACTCATGGGCGTGGGCGACATGGACGCTACGTTTGAGGACTGCAACCGTGTGGAGTGCGAGCTTATGGGCGTGGGCAACATGAATCTGAGGGGTACTGTCAGAAGTCTGTCGCAGAACAAAAAGGGTACGGGCAGCATAAATACTGACGAACTCAGGTTCAGTCATTGACCGCCTTGCCTTACAGCTGCTTCCGGCTGAATGTTATGGCTGACGTGTAGCGTGCCATGAAACGCCTTACCGCCGGAACGCGCATTATGGCTTTTTCCATAATAAGTATGCCTGCGACTGCCGTTGCTATGCCGAGCATCACGTCTATTATGTAGTGATGGCTGGTGTAGACGGCAGTCCACCATATGCCTGCGCATATGAACGCGAAAACACCGGTTGTGATACGCCCGCTACGGCTTCTGGCAGCGTAGACGGTCGCTATGAGCATGTATGCGGCATGAAGCGACGGTACGGCGGCGAACACATTGGCGTTCTTGCCGTAAAGGGCATGGAACACGGGAATGCCTGTCAGCAGGTCGAAGCGTCCGAGTCCGGCGACGTTGCCCGGGGTGTTGAGTATTGGCTCAAAACCGTAGTTCATGGCATACCATGGCGGTGCTGCCGGATGGATGTAATAACCGCAGAAGCCGAGCAGGTTTACAAAAAGAAATGCCAGTGAGAAATGCAGATAATTGCTGTAGTCGCCTTTTGCGTAAAGATATATCCCGAAGCCAAGTGGCACAGGCACCCAGCACAGATAGAACAGTCCTGCCATGATGTCGGCGGGGACGCAGTGATGTATTGCGAAATATTCGCACGGAATGAGTGTCGTCCCGTCTGCATTTATGCCGAAGAGCGTCTTCTCGCTTTCGTACAGCCCTTTCACATCAATGGGGTTTACCTCGTAGTTGGGCAGAAGTCGCATCCAGTCGTATGAGCATGCGAATATGAGCCACGGGGTAAGCGCCAACGCCACCTTGCGGGTGGGTTTCAATATCGCAAGTACAGCATATAATATAATAATGTAGAAGCTGAACATCGGTTATTTCTTCTCACTTTTGTTCAACACCTTGTAGCAATGGCAGATGCGCCAGAATGCCGTGATGTTTGCCAGTATGGCGATTATGACGATGGGAACAACAAGAAACCACAGGTTGTCGAATATTCCGCAGAGTATTGCTCCGAGACTCGTCAGGACCACACGCTCTGGTCTCTGCATGAGCCCTACCTTACATTCGATGCCAAGACCTTCGGCGCGTGCTCTGACATAGCTCACCATCACGGAGCCCACCATTGCAAGAAACGTCAGTACACCGCCGGTGACCCATGAGTTGAGAATGAGATACATGGCTATCCCGAAAAGGGTGAAGAGCTCGCTGTAGCGGTCGAGCGTCGAGTCCCAGAGGGCTCCGAACATTGACGACATGTTGCCTATGCGTGCCAGACGCCCGTCCATCATGTCGAAAAGTCCGGCAAACAGAATCACCGCACCGCTCCATCCCACAATTGATGTGCTTTCTGTCATTTCTCCCGCAGCGTAGAGTAGCATTATCGTGGCGGCTATGTTGAGCACGAATCCTATTGTTGTCACGAGGTTGGGTGTGAAACCTATCCTTATCATTCCCTTTATGACAGGGGTTATGATGACATATATTATCTTTTGCAGGAAATCTCTGTATTTCATGATTTGAATTTTTGTTGTTATTTGTTTTTTGAATTGAATACGAACCTATATTGCATCTGGTAGTTCCAGAATACAGCCACTATGACGGAAACGATGATTTTTGAGAACATGAAGTACTGGTCGGACAATTCTGTCAGTATGTAAGTGCCGTAAGTGTTGAGCAGTATGCTTCCGCCCCATACAACGAGATAGCGTATGGCGATGTTCCTTTTTTTCATTTCGAATGCGTGGAATACCCATCTGTAGTTTATCAGACAGTTGGCTATTCCTCCGTTCAGTGCTCCGATGAATGTGGAATAGCCGTACCACAAACCGAAGACGTGCGCCAGTATTATTGTGGTGCCGAAGTCTATGGCGGATGCTATCCATGCCGAACATTGTGCCTTGCAGAAGGTTATAAGTTTCGTCCTTAAATTATCCATTGCACCGCGACGATGATTATGAGACTGTATACACCGGCAAGAATGTCGTCTGCCATGACATAGAAAGCTCCTTTGCGCCTGTCAAGTGTTCTGATGCCGAGCGGCTTTAATATGTCAAATAAACGGAAAAGAACGAATGAGGCAAGTACAAGCCATATGTCTGAAGCCGGTACGGCAAGCAGCGGAACCCATACACCCACCATCTCGTCGATGACCACTTTCTGAGGGTCTGAACCCCAAAAAGGCGAAAGGCGTCTGACAGCCCATGTGCCTGCTATCGTGAAAACTACTATGCATGATAGGGTTACGGCAAAAAGGAGCGTGGAATTAAGCATAAAAGAAAGGGCATACCATATGAGCATGCCTGTCAATGCACCTGCAGTTCCGGGCCCCCATGGCCAGAACCCGCTGCCAAAGCCCGTGCCGATAATAGTGGGTAAAAGCGGCAGTTTCTTCATACAATGGTGCAAAATTAGTAGAAAAATATTAAAAAGCAAAAAGTTTTCTTGTTTTTTTTGATATCTATGTATAACTTTGCAACGGCATTTTTTTGAGTAATTATATACAGGTGAAAAGATTCTTTTGTTATATATTTGTGTTTTTCTTTGTGGCTGTCTCTGCCATGGCGCAAATTACAGGTGAAATCGTGGATGAGGATGGATATGCCATCCCCAACGCGAGTGCCATATATAAAGGACACCACGTGGCGGTTGTAAGCGACATCAACGGTAAATTCTCTATAGAGCGTCATGAGGGTTGGACACTCACGTTCAGCTCTGTGGGATTCAAGACACAGACGGTAAAGGTGACTCAGGACACTCCGTCATATCTGCGGATAGTGCTGAAGGAGGATTCCAGAAACCTAAGCGAGGTTGTCATAAAAAGCAAGCGTGACAAATATTCGCGCAAGAACAATCCCGCGGTGGAGCTTATGAAGCGCGTGATTGCGGCAAAAGAGCGTACCGATCTTGACAATCACGACTATTATCAGTATAATAAATATCAGAAAATAACTTTCTCCGTAAACGACATAAAGCCGGATGATCTGGATAAGGGAATATTCAAGAAGCAGTCGTGGCTGGCAGACCAGATAGAGACAAGCACATTTAACAATAAGCTTATTTTGCCGATATCTGTGGATGAGACTGTGACGCAGCACATTTACAGGAAAGACCCTAAGGTGGAGAAGGACATTATTAAGGGACAGCGTTCTGACGGAATAAACAATGTGTTGCAGACAGGCGAGATACTCAACACCATGCTGAAGGAGATTTTTACGGACGTCGACATATACGACGATCATGTGCGTCTGCTTCAGTATCAGTTCACGAGCCCTATAGGCGAGACTGCTATTTCATTCTACAGGTTCTATATTGAGGACACCGTATACGTCGACCGTGACCTGTGTTATCATCTGCAGTTCCTGCCGAACAACCAGCAGGACTTCGGATTCAGGGGTGAGCTTTATGTGCTTGCGGACTCTACGTTGCATGTAAAGCGTTGCTCTCTCACCTTGCCGAAGAGCAGTATCGTCAATTTCGTCGACAATATGAAGATAGAACAGGAATACACCAAGCTGCCGAACGGGGAGTGGGTGCTGACTGTCGACGACATGATGGTAGAATTGAGAGTGAACGACCTGCTCGGGAAAATGCTTGTCACGAGGACCACACGTCTGAGTGATTATGCCTTTGACGAGCTTCCCGGAAAACTGTTCAAAGGAAAGGCTAAGGTGAGACATGAGGCGGACGCCATGATAAGGGACGAGGCTTTCTGGAACCAATATAGGGCGGTCGGTCTGACGAAGAGCGAGTCGTCAATGAATGAGTTCATCCATCGCATGGAGCAGTCGAAAAACTACAGATGGATAATATTCGGAGTCCGGGCGTTCCTTGAAAACTATGTGGAGACGGGAACATCGCGCACGAAGAGTAAGTTTGACTTCGGACCGGTGAACACCATTGTTTCCAAGAACTTTGTGGACGGGTTCCGGTTCAGGATAAGCGGACGCACAACGGCAAACCTTAACAAACATCTGTTCTGGAGCGGGTATTATGCTTACGGTACAGAATCGCGGAAACATTATTACGGTACGGAGTTAACATACAGTCTGAACAAAAAGAAGAATGTTCCGTTCGAGTTCCCGCAGCGCAACATAATATTCGAGTCATCGTATGATGTGATGTCTCCTGCTGACAAATTCCTACTTCACAACAAGGATAATATGTTCATGGCTTTCCGCACACAGAAGGTGGAGCAGATGTATTTCTATAACAGGCAGAAGCTGAGTTTTGTATATGAGACGGACTGGGGATTCAGTATTGACACATCAATAAAGGCAGAAAGCAACGAGCCCACGGGTGATTTGATATTTGAACGCATGACGCCTGCCATCAATAAAGATGGGGAAGAGGTGAAGAATCTTGTGTCGAAAATACGCACTACCGAATTTAAGTTCGGCTTGAGATACTGTCCCGGACAGACGTTCATCAATACAAAGCAGCACCGTTGGCCTGTAAACCTCGACGCTCCGGAGTTCACTCTAAGCCATACTGTGGGACTGAAGGGCTTCCTCGGCGGTCAATATCGGCTTAATTTTACGGAGGCTGGCATATACAAGAGGTTCTGGCTGGGCAGCTGGGGATATGTAGACACCCATCTTAACGGTGGAATACAATGGGATAAAGTGCCTTTCCCGTTGCTAATAATGCCTCCTGTGAATCTGTCGTATTTCGAACATGAGAATACGTTCAACATGATGAGAAATATGGAATTCCTTAGCGACAGATATGCATTCTGGGCAGTCGCGTGGGATATGAACGGCAAACTGCTTAACCGTATACCTCTTGTAAAGAAACTGAAGTGGCGTGAGTATATAGCCGTGAAGGGTATGTGGGGAATGGTTACGGACAAGAACAACCCGTTCCTCGAGCGCAACAGTGCGTACAATTTGCTGTTCCGCTTCCCTGAAGGAGCCGGAATCATGGATAAGAACAAACCTTATTGGGAGGTCGTTGTTGGAGTCCACAATATCTTCAAGTTCTTTGGAGTGGACTATGTACGCCGTATGACATATACGGACACGCCGGGAGTGAAGAAGAACGGAGTGCGTTTCAGTTTTATGATGAGCTTCTGACAGATATTTAATATATATGAGAAAAATCAGAAATCCTTTTATAGGAAAAGAAGGTTATAATTGTTTCGGCTGCTCGCCGGACAATCCTTTCGGATTGCATATGGAGTTTTATGAAGATGGCGATGACGTTGTATCCTACTGGCATCCTCACGACCATTTTCAAGGATGGACCGGTGTGATGCATGGCGGAATACTTGCTACGATGATAGACGAGACTGCCGGATGGGTGGTTATGCGCAAGCTGCAGACCTCAGGCATGACATCACGTCTGAATCTGAAATATTTATATCCTGTCAGTTCGGACTCTTCACAGGTCACTGTGCGTGCAAGAATCACCGGACGCAAGCGCAATTATTGTGTAATATCGGTTTCGCTCGAAGACGAGACGGGCAGGACTTGCGTTGAGGCTGAGGCTGTTTATTTAGCGTTTAATAAAGAACGTGCGGACGAAATGGGCTTTTCCGGTTGCGATTTATATGAAGAATAGTGTTTCGGATGTGAATAAACGGTAATTTTAATAATTTCTATGACTTTCATGCAATAAAGATATTGTTTCTTCGTTGTCTTTAAAAGATATTATAGCAATCAGCAAAATGACTATGGAAAATTTGCCTTCACGTTTTCAGAAGCTTATCTTTTTGGATTTCAGCATTTCCAAAAAGAAATGTGACAATTTTGTTATAAGGCTTATATGTGTCCTTGCCGTGTTTCTTGTTGCGGCGTTCTTGTTGTATCACATATCAGGTATGGCATCTTTTTTCAGGACTATGGATTTGTCCGACAAGCAACTGATGCTTACGCTAAATTATGACGGAGGCAGCGTGACGGACGGTTTCTGGTACATGCTGTCGTCAAAATACTCTTCCATACCTTTAATAGTCGGACTGCTGTTTTCTTTTTACTATTTTAAGGCAAAGTGGTATGAGGCGCTTTTTATTGTATTAAGTATTGTACTTGTTATATTTTTGTCAGACCAGATTTCTTCTTCTATTATAAAGCCATATTTCTGTAGACTCCGTCCTTCACACAGTCCCGCAATTGCCGACATGCTTCATTATGTGAACGAATACAGGAGCGGCAGATATGGGTTTGTGTCAAGCCATGCCGCTAACGCCCTTGGTGTGGCGACATATCTGTCGTTAGTTTTCAGGAAGAAAAAGTTTGTTCTTTCACTTTGGTTGTGGGCTATTTGCCTGTGCTATTCACGCATCTATCTTGGGGTTCATTATCCGGGAGACGTATTCTTCGGTGGAATCTTGGGCGTGATAGTTGGCGGCGGAGTGTATTATATTGCCAGATACGCTTACACACATTGTCTTTTCAAGATATGCACGATAGATTTTTATACTACCGGAATTTCCATACGATGCGCCTTGTTGAACACTGCAATATTAGGAACGATTATGTTTATCTTGTGTTACAGCATGGTTGTCAATTTGCTATGAGCAAACCTTCATAGTGCTGAATTTTTCATATGAAAGAACGACGGATGCTTTTTCGCGTGACATGAATAAAAAACAAGTGCGCGTTTCTTGTGAAATCTGCCATGATGAAGTTTGTATGAAGAAAAGCCTGCGGCTTGGTTCAAACGGTTGACAGCTTGTTTTTGCAGATACCATAATAATATAATGTTATACCATCAGAAATAAAAACAGATAATGAAAGTAGATATAGAGGGATTCAGGAATATAAATAAACCGATGTATTTGTTGGAAGAACGGTTGCTGCGTAAAAACCTGTCTTTGATTAAACATGTGGCAGACACTGCCGGTGTAGAGATCATTCTTGCTTTCAAGGCATACGCTTTGTGGAAGACATTCCCTATTTTCCGCGAATACATCAAAGCCACTACGGCAAGCTCTCTCGCAGAGGCAAGACTGGCTTTTGACAAGTTCGGCAGTCCTGCCCATACATATTCACCCGCATACACCTCTTATGAAATAGACGAGATAGCTGCATGTTCCAGCCATCTCACATTCAATTCGATGTCCCAGTATGAACGTTTTGCCGAAAGAGTGAGGACCGTAAATCCCGATATCAGTATCGGACTCCGTATAAATCCGGAATATTCTGAGATTTCGACCGACTTATACAACCCGTGTGCTCCGGGAACGCGGTTCGGCATAACTTCAGACGTTATGCCCGAGAAACTGCCTTCCGATGTCAGAGGCTTTCACTGCCATTGTCATTGCGAGAGTGGGGCGGATGTCTTTCAGCGCACGCTTCGCCATATAGAAGAGAAGTTCTCGAAGTGGTTCGGACAGTTGCAATGGATCAATTTTGGCGGAGGTCATCTGATGACACGTGCTGACTATGATGTCAGTCTCCTTATAGATATATTGCGTGATTTCCGCCGCCGATATCCCCATCTGAAGGTCATATTGGAGCCGGGGAGTGCTTTCGCGTGGCAGACAGGACCTCTTGTGTCGCAGGTTGTCGACATTGTGGAGGATCATGACATACGTACTGCCATTCTTAACGTCAGCTTCACGTGTCACATGCCGGACTGTCTGGAAATGCCGTATATGCCTGCCGTCAGAGGTGCGGAGGTCGTAAGCGAAGCCGATATCGCCCGTTCAGTGGATGCAGGCACGCATGTTTACCGTTTGGGAGGGAACAGTTGCCTGTCCGGTGATTTTATGTCAAGTTGGCGGTTTGATAAAGAATTGCATGTAGGAGACAATGTCATATTTGAGGACATGCTTCATTATACCACTGTCAAAACTTGTACATTCAACGGTATCAGCCATCCTTCGATAGGCTTCGTACATCAGGACGACAATGAGCTTGAGATACTGCGGGAGTACGGCATAGAAGACTATTTTAGCCGGATGGATTAGAATTTTGAGGTGATTTTGAAAAAAAACGGATGAAAAGTTTGCGGGTACGAAAAAAAGTATTACCTTTGCAACCGCATTTAGAGAAGTGCTTCTATAAAAAGAATTGTTGCGGAAATAGCTCAGTTGGTAGAGCACGACCTTGCCAAGGTCGGGGTCGCGGGTTCGAGTCCCGTTTTCCGCTCGTTTTTTTGTGTATTTTGGAAAACAAAAGACTTCTGATGAACTTATATTTAAGATATTTCGATAGGGAGACATTAGTGCATAATGTCGATGATGCTGTTGCGTTCTTATACGACATAGATGAAATAGGTATGAACCCTATGCTTGAGGCTGATGTCAGAGAATATGCTGCAAGCGAGGTCTATTATCCCAAGCGCTACAAGATACGTCCTCGGGTTTACTTCATCATCATCAAGACAGAGGCTGCGACCATGCTTGACTTCAAGGAGAAGCGTGCCGTTCACGGACCTTCCGTGGGTGATGACCGCCGTAATCTTGTGTCGACGGCTCTGACACGACTGAACGAAGACCAGTTCGGATGGTATGAGGGAACAATCGACTTCAAACGTGTTCTGCAGGTCCCGGGCACGGGAAAGTTCCAGTATCGCGACACCCACTTCGTGGCATGCTGCAAGGCTGAATCGGGTATAGACTGCTATAACCGCATTGTGGACCATCTGCGCCAGCGGGTCGATTCGCGCAGTCAGTTCCCATCGGCCAAGGGAAAGAACTTCAAGTTCCGTTTTCTCGGTCTTTGCAAGTAAGAAAAAGAAAACCGGCTTTCCGTTATGAACAAGGTGATGCTGATAGGCAATGTGGGCAAGGAGCCCGAGGTGAGGTATGTCGACCGCAATGTGGCCGTGGCGCGGTTTCCGCTCGCCACGACGGAACGTGGATATACGCTGCCTAACGGTACGCAGGTTCCCGACCGCACAGACTGGCATAACATTGTCCTTTGGCGGCGTCTGGCGGAAGTGGTGGAGAAATATGTCCACAAGGGCGACAAGCTCTACATTGAGGGGCGTCTGAGATATACTACGTATGACGACAAGCGCGGAATAAGGCATAATATAACGGAAGTGTGGGCGGAGAACATGGAGATGCTGACACCGAAATCGGCTTCGGCTTCTGCCGTGGCGGCGCAGGGACAGGCCGACACACCGAAGACCGACGTCTCTTCTTCCGCTTCAGAGGTTTACGGTTTGGGCGGAAGTGACAAGCTGCCGTTCTAAAAAAGGATAGAGAGTTGTTACCGATAGAGATAGAACAGGTTTTGGGAGAAGTCCATTTCATTGCTCCCACCATAGGCGTGATGATCTCAGGGCTGTTAGCGGCATTGCTGCTGATAGCGTCAGGATTCGCTTCAGGCTCGGAGATAGCCATCTTTTCCCTTTCGCCAAGTGATTTGGATGAGCTGGCGGAGGAAAAGACGGACCGTGACAGGAAGATAATGGAGTTGAGAAAGGACTCCGAACGTACGTTGGCCACAATCCTCATCACCAACAATCTTGTCAACGTGACCATCATCATGCTCTGCAACTATTTCTTCGGCCATATCATAGACTTCGGTACGGCATATTGGTTGCAGTTCTTTTTCATCACTGTAATCCTTACTTTTATTCTCCTGCTCTTCGGTGAGATAATGCCAAAGGTCTACTGCGGGCAGAATCCTCTGAGTTTTTGCCGTACGGCCGTCGGAGCACTGCTCTTTTGCCGCAAATTGTTTTTCCCTTTTGCGTCAGTGCTCATCCGTTCGGGTGTATTGGCGGAGAAGGTCGTGCAGAAAGAAAGCCATCCGCTCAGTGTCGACGATCTGGAGCAGGCACTGGAGCTGACGGACAAGGAGGACATTAAGGAGGAGAAGAATCTGCTTGAAGGTATAGTGCGTTTCGGCGACGAGACGGCGCGGGAAATCATGACGAGCCGTCAGGATGTGGTGGATATTGACTTCAAATCGCCTTTCCCCGAGGTGCTCCGCTGCATCATCGACAACAACTATTCGCGTATTCCTGTCTATCAGGACAGCATAGACAACATCCGTGGCATTCTTTATATCAAGGACTTGCTGCCCCATTTGGGCAAGCCGGCCACGTTCCGCTGGCAGTCGCTGATACGTCCGCCATATTTCGTTCCGGAGACAAAGAAGATTGATGACCTCTTGCGTGATTTTCAGGAAAACAAGGTTCATATCGCCGTGGTGGTCGATGAGTTCGGCGGAACGAGCGGTATCGTCACTCTTGAGGATATTCTGGAGGAAATCGTAGGCGAAATCAACGATGAGTATGATGAGGACGAAAAGAGCTATGTGCGTGTTAACACCAATACCTTCATATTCGAAGGAAAGACTCTGCAAGGGGATTTCTGCCGTATAATGAAGACCGACGGCGATGTCTTTGCTGATGTTGAGGGTGATGCGGAGACGCTGGCAGGTCTTCTGCTGGAAATAAAGGGAGAGTTCCCGCAGCTTCATGAGCGCATTGTCTACCGCAATTTCACGTTTGAAGTCATGGAAATGGACGAGCGCCGCATTTCCAAAATCAAGGTTATCGTGGGCGAGACGTCTGCTGCCGCAACTGGCGAATAGTGCGGCCGTGGAGTCGGAAATGGATTGATGTAACGCCGGTTTGTTCTTTCAACGGTGTCTTTATTTATATGTAACGTAGGTATGAAAGAACAAAAATGGCAAATCCTCGGTAAAATGTTTTGAAAACATTTGATGGTATAGATAAAAGTGATTACCTTTGTGGAGATAAGTACCCAACCGGTAATCTATTAACAAAATTACTCTATATGAAATCAAGACTGATCAATTTTCCGATACTGCTGATACTTCTGTCGGCAGCATTGATGACCGTTTCATGCTCGAAAGACGTTTATAGTGAGGACGAAGTGGAGCAGAACGGTAATGCCGCCGCTGATCTTCCGCCTGCGGCAAAGGCCGATTGTACGTTGCAGGTGCGTACGAGGGCCGAGGCCACGGAAGAATCGAAGATAAGCTATCCCGTGCATGTCTATGTCCTTTCGGCGGATGGAGCGTGCATCGAAGAGGCCGTTATCGGTTCGTCCGAGACGCAGATTGAAATGAAGTTACCGGCCGGAACATACAATGTATGTGCTGTCGGCGGGGCTGTCGATAGCGACTATGACATTCCGTCAAAAGAGAATGTTGCTGCGGGATCGGTCATACGATTGAAAGAGGGTCGGAGTCACGGCGACCTGATGTATGCCCATAGCGCCGTTACATTGGCCTCGAAGGAGAACAATACGCTCACTCTTCCGCTAAAACGCCGTGTCATGCTGTTGCAGGAAGTCGTGATAGACAACGTTCCCGCGGATGTCACGGCGGTCGCCGTAACCATCGCTCCCATATATGAAGGACTGCGCATAGACGGCAATTACTCCGGTGCGGGCGGTTCCCATACGGTTACACTGGCTAAAGATGGAGCCGATGGCGTGTGGCGAAGCACGTCCGAGACATATCTGCTCGAAGCTGTTACAGGTGCAACGGTGAAGGTTCAGTTGACTGATGCAGAAGGAACGAAGAGCTATTCCTATTCACTCGCGGACGAGCTTCAGGCCAACTATAAGATAAGAATCAAGGGAACGTATGCATCGCAATCCGGTGTTTCGCTTACGGGAATAATCTCCGGCGACGTCTGGGCCGGCGAGCGCGTCATTACGTTTGATATGAATGACGAGAACGAAGGAAACAATCCTTCCGGTGGCGGAGATACGCCGATTGTAGTAGGTGATGCTCCTGCAGCAGGAACGATGTATAACGGCTGCTACGTACTTTCGGACGAAAGTCAGGCAGATGGCAGTGTTAAGGTTGTGCTGATGTCGGCCAAACACACTTACGGTCTGATATTCACGGATGGTGATGACAGCTCAGTGGAGTCGGCAGTGGCGACGGCTATAAAGGAACTTGCAACAGAAGGAATATCGGGTTGGCGCTTGCCGTCGTACGAAGAGATTATAAAGGTCAATGATAATTATAGTAAAATTAATGCGGTGTTAAAGACGGCCGATGGTAGTAACACCATAACTCCCGGCCTTTCTTATTTCTACAGAAAGTCGGATGGCAGCATTTATGCTTATTGCTCTGCTGGTGCTACTGATTTTAATAAGAACACGCGCTTGCGTGCTTTTGCAACGGTTATATTCAAATGATTTCTGAATGTCGGAGAACCTTTGTTTGAATGCAAAACTAAAATAATAGTAAGACAATGGCCACATAAAAGTAACGCAAAAATAAAGCAATAGTGAGACTATAATAAAACCGGGATTGCTCAATGACAATGAGGCAATCCCGGTTTTATTTTCGTTGCAGAGGTTGGTGTGAACCGATTGTGTGAACCGGACGCGCTGTTATTTCTGCAACGCAATCTTTTCCACACGGCGCTGATGGCGGCCGCCTTCAAAAGGAACGCGGAAGAATTCGTCCATGATTTTGGCTGCCGTGTTGTTGTCGATGAAGCGTCCCGGCATGACGAGCACGTTGGCGTCGTTGTGCTGGCGGATGAGATGAGCGATTTCAGGAATCCATGCCAATCCGGCGCGCACACCCTGATGCTTGTTCAGAGTCATGCTGATGCCCTCGCCGCTGCCGCAGATACCGATGCCCGGGTAGACTTCGCCGCTTTCGATGCCGTTGGCAAGCTCATGTCCGAAGTCGGTGTAGTCGCAGCTCATGTCACTGTAGGTGCCGTAATCCTTATAAGAATAGCCGTGCTCCTCAAGATACTGTATCACGAATTTCTTTAACGGATAGCCAGCGTGGTCGCTTGCTATTCCAACAGTCTTTATCTCCATAAGGTAAGTGTTTTTATTTCTATAAGGGTAAATGTCTTATCTCTATAAAGGATAAGTGTCTTTATCTTTATATAGGGTAATAAAAAGAAACGGATGTGCCGGTGACAATGGCCTTAAGGCCGTATGCCGGGGCACATCCGTTGGGTTAGTTATTACTCAGCTAAAAAAGCCTTGACCTGATTGTAGACATTCTCACCGGTGTAACCCAGCTTCTCGTCAAGCACCTTGTAGGGAGCAGAGAAACCGAAGCTCGGCATACCCCATACGCGGCCGTTGCAGCCAACGAGGCCTTCGAGTGTTACGGGCAGACCGGCAGTCATACCGAATATCTTCGAACCTGCGGGCAGGATTGCCTCCTGATATTCCTTGCTCTGATTGCGGAACAGACTCTCAGACGGAACGCTGACGATGCGCACCTTCACGCCGTCCTTGCGCAGCAGTTCCGCACCGGCGACGAGCGTTGAAACCTCAGAACCGCTGGCGAGCAGGATGACGTCAAACTGCTCGTCTGAGCCGGCCACGATGTAGGCTCCCTTGCGGGCCTGCTCATAGTCGTTGCCTGCGGGCAGCTTGGTGATGTTCTGACGTGAGAAGATGAGCGCGGTCGGCGTCTCCATGTTCTCCATGGCCATAGCCCAGCAGACTGTTGTCTCGTCGGCATCAGCCGGACGGAACACGCGGACGCTGTCCTTGCCGTGGTGGTTCTTCAGTTTCTCCATCAGGCGGATCTGTGCCTCCTGCTCAACGGGCTCGTGGGTAGGTCCGTCCTCGCCGACACGGAATGCGTCGTGAGTCCAGATGAACTTGATGGGCACTTCCATCAGGGCGGCCATACGTACGGCGGGCTTCATATAGTCAGAGAAGACGAAGAACGTACCGCAAGCGGGGATTACGCCTCCGTGCAGATACATACCGATGCACATGCAAGCCATTGTCAGCTCGGCCACACCAGCCTGGAAGAAAGCACCGTTGAAGTCGTCAGCCTGCAGCGAAGTCGTTTTCTTGAGGAAGCCGTCGGTCTTGTCCGAGTTGGACAGGTCGGCAGAGGCGCATATCATGTTGGGCACCTGTTCAGCGAGCACACCGAGACATGCGGCGCTGGCGGCACGTGTGGCAGAATTCTCTTTCTGAACCAGTGCGCTCCAGTCAACTTTCGGAGCATTGCCGCTGAACCATTCCTTCAGCAGGGTAGCCTTTTCAGGGTTGGCCTTTGCCCATTCAGCTTCGGCGGCGTGACGCTCAGCCACAATCTTCTTCAGTTCCTCGCGGCGGTCAGCATAGAGCTTCTCCACTTCGGGGAATATGGCGAAGGGAGCTTCGGGGTTTCCGCCGAGGTTCTTAATTGTATTTACGTATGCGTCGCCACCGAGCGGAGCACCGTGGGTGTTGATGCAAGCCTCATAGCTCGTACCGTCAGCGCGCAGCGCACCCTTACCCATGACGGTCTTACCGATGATCAGCGTCGGGCGCTTCTCTTCCTTCTGTGCGGCTTTGAGAGCCTCGCGAATCTCATCAGCGTCGTTACCGTTGCAGGTGATGACGTTCCATCCCCAAGCCTTATATTTTGCTTCGGTGTCCTCCTTCATCACGACGTTTGTCGGAGTAGAGAGCTGGATGTCGTTGGAGTCGTAGAACATGATGAGATTGTTCAGACCGAGGATGCCGGCGATGCGGCCCGTTCCCTGAGAAATCTCTTCCTCGACGCCACCGTCGGAGATATATGCGTAGATCTTATGCTGCATAGCCTCCTTGCCGAGACGTGCTTCGAGGAACTTCTCTGCGACGGCAGCACCGGCACCGAACGTGTGACCCTGTCCGAGGGGACCGCTGGTGTTTTCGATGCCGCGTGCGAGGTCGCGCTCGGGATGGCCCGGAGTGGGAGAGCCCCACTGACGGAACTCCTTCAGCTCGTCAAGTGTGAACTTGCCCTGCAGAGCGAGGGCAGAGTAGAGCATCGGAGACATGTGGCCCGGATCAAGGAAGAAGCGGTCGCGGCCTTCCCAGTTGGGATTTTCGGGGTCATAAACCAGAAATTCAGAGAAGAGCACGTTGATGAAGTCTGCTCCACCCATAGCACCACCGGGGTGGCCTGAATTAGCTTTTTCAACCATTGAAGCGGCGAGGATACGGATGTTGTCCGCCGCCTTTTTCATAAGATTCTTGTCGTTCATATTTATATGTATTATAATATATTTTTATATTGAAGTGGCAGATGATGACAGACCTTCCGGCCGCAGCGTTTCCGGTCCGGCATCATCTGCCCGCTGCAAAGACGCTATTTGATGTTCAGCACGACGATTGACTTCGCCGGTATCTCTGCCGTCAGCACGTTCTTCTTCAGCTTAGCGTTCTTGAAGTCGGCGGGCTTTACCGTTTCCGGTTTCTCAAAATCGTTATAGTCAGTGATGTTCTTGCAGGTGAGGATGCGGCCGGTCACGGTCTTTCCCGTAAATCCGTCAAGATTGATGTCAATCTTCTGAGCCTTGTCCAGACTGATGTTTGCCAGCGAGATGATGATGGAGCCGTCGGTCTGCTTTGCGGCAGAGGTGTTGAGCATGGCGATCTTGCGTCCTTCTTTAGCGCGCTTGTCTCCGCGCACGGTGATGCTGTCGCACTTGAAGTCCATCGGCAGATATGTAGCCTCCTGGAAGCCCTTGTACATCTCGAACACGTGGTATGTCGGTGTGAGCACCATGTGTCCCGTGCCTTTCTGGTCCGTGAGAATCATAGACTGGAGGACGTTGACCACCTGGGCGATGTTGGCCATGCGCACACGGTCGGTGTGGCGGTGGAACACGTTCAGCGACAGGGCGGCCACGAAGGCGTCGCGCATGGAGTTCTGCTGATAGAGGTGTCCGGCGATGGTTCCCGGCTCCTCGTCCCACCATGTTCCCCATTCGTCGACGAGCAGACCTATCTGCTTCTTCGGGTCTTTCTGGTCCATGATTGCGGCGTGCTTGTTGATGACGTCTTCAATCTCCAGACACTTGCCCATCGTCCAGTAGTAGTCATCGTCGTTGAACTTGATGGCTGAACCCTTCGAGCCGCTCCATCCCGTCACGGTGTAGTAGTGGAGCGAAACGCCGTTCATGCGGTGGCCGACGTTGTTCATGAGCACCTTGGTCCAGTTGTAGTCATAGTCGCTCGCTCCGCTGGCAATCTTGTAGAGCTTCGTGCCGTCATATTCGCGGCAGTAGACGGAGTAACGTCGATAGAGGTCGGCATAATATTCCGGCCGCATGTTTCCGCCGCATCCCCAGCTCTCGTTGCCCACGCCGAGGAACTTTATCTTCCACGCCTTCTCGCGTCCGTTCTGTCGACGCAGCTTTGCCATCGGCGTGTCGCCGTCGCTCGTCATATATTCAACCCACTTGGCCAGCTCCTCAACCGTTCCGCTGCCGACGTTGCCGCTGATGTAAGGCTCACAGCCCAGCATCTCGCAGAGATTGAGAAATTCGTGGGTGCCGAACGAGTTGTCCTCGATTGTTCCGCCCCAGTTGTTGTTCTGCATCTTCGGGCGGTTCTCCTTAGGACCGATTCCGTCCATCCAGTGGTATTCGTCGGCGAAACATCCTCCCGGCCAGCGCAGCACCGGAATCTGCAACGCCTTCAGCGCGTCGAAGACATCCTTGCGGTAGCCGTTGATATTAGGTATCTGAGAGTTCTCGCCGACCCAGAGGCCGCCGTAGATGCACGAACCGAGATGTTCGGCGAACTGGCCGTAGATTTCCTTATAGATTTTCTGCTGGCCTTGACCGACGTGTATCGTGGCTGTCGCATTGTCTGCCATGACCGATGTGGCCATTGCCGCTGTCATGGTCAGTGCGGTTAGTATTCTTTTCATAGAATGGTATTTGCTTTTATTAATAATACGTATAAAGGGGATTTTTCCCCGTGAATAACTCTTTGAAGAGCGTTACACGGTTCATGTAACGGTGTTACACGGCCCGTGTAGCAATGCTGCGAGGCTGCCCTCGCCTATTTCTTGTTGGCCACGGCTGTCTCTTCCACGGGCAGACATGCTTTGTAGTTCTCGATGTAGGCGTTGAAGCCGGCAACGTCCTCGGCCTTCGGGGCAATCTCGACACCGGTGTTGCCCGCAAAGACGACCTTGTCAAGATAGTCAGCCAAGGCGAGCTTGTCGCTGTTGTTGACAAGATAGGAGGCGAGCAGGGCGATACCCCATGCACCGCCTTCGCCGGCTGTCTCCATGACGGAAATCGGCGAATTGATGGCGGCGGCCAGTATGCTCTGTCCCACACCCTTGGTCTTGAACAGTCCGCCGTGGCCGGTGATGCGGTCTACCTTTATCTTCTCGTCGTTGAAGAGAATGTCGTTTCCGATTTTCAGCACGGCGACGGAGGCATAGAGATTGGCGCGCATGAAGTTGGCCAGATTGAACTTGTCGTTTGCCGAGCGCAGGAACATCGGGCGTCCCTCGGCCAGACCCGTCACGGGCTCACCCGAGATATAGTTGTAGGAGATGAGTCCGCCGCAGTCGGCGTCGCCGGCGAGAGCGTTGTTGTAGAGCTTGCTGTATATCTCGTTCATGTCCACCGGTATGCCGAGCAGTTCCTGATATTCGCGGAACAGTCCCACCCAGGCGTTGAGGTCCGACGTGCAGTTGTTGCAGTGGACCATCGCCACGGGGCTTCCGTCGGGCGTAGTCACCATGTCAATCATTTCGTACGGACGGGAGAGGTCTTTCTCTAAGACAATCATAGAGAACGATGATGTTCCTGCCGACACGTTTCCTGTGCGCTGGCGCACGGCGTTGGTGGCCACCATACCCGTTCCGGCATCGCCCTCGGGCGGACACATCGGTATGCCGGGCTTCAGATGGCCGGAGATGTCGAGCCGCTTTGCACCCTCTTCAGTGAGGAATCCGGCGTTCTCGCCGGCCTGCAGCACCTTGGGGAATATGTCGAGCAGCGTCCAGCTGTAGCCTTTCGGGGCAATGAGCTTGTTGAACTTGTCAACCATTTCGGCCGAATAGTCCTTTGTCTCGGGGTCAATCGGGAGCATGCCTGAAGCGTCGCCGATACCGAGGACCTTCTGTCCGGTGAGCTGCCAGTGGATGTATCCGGCCAGAGTGGTCTGGAAGCGGATGTCTTTCACGTGCTCCTCATTATATAATATGGCCTGATAGAGATGTGAGATGCTCCAGCGCAGCGGTATGTTGTAGACGAAGAGCTTGGACAGTTCGGCCGCAGCCTGTGCCGTGTTGGTGTTGCGCCACGTACGGAACGGAACGAGAATCTCGTCCTTGTCGTTGAACGCCATATAGCCGTGCATCATCGCGCTGATGCCGATGCCGGCGAGGATTTCAATCTCCGTGTCGTATAGCTTCTTGACATTGGCACGCAAGTCGGCGTAACAGTCCTGCAGTCCGTACCAGATGGCTTCGGTGCTGTATGTCCAAAGACCGTCCACGAGCTGGTTCTCCCATTCGTGGCTGCCCTGTGCGATAGGGTTGTTGTCGCCGTCGATGAGAACGGCCTTTATTCTCGTAGAGCCGAATTCGATGCCGAGGATGGCCTTACCGGACTCTATGATTTGTTTCGCATTTGAGTTCATGATTGGAAAAATTATATGGTGAGGACCAACGCGAAGACGCAAAGACGCAAAGAAACGACTTTGTGACTTTGCGTCTTCATGTTAGGTCAGAATGATTTAAGAACGCTTGTTTAGCAGAGAGCCTTGTTGAGCATGTAGTAGACTTCGTTCACGCGGAGCTCGCGACGGAAGTTGTCCACCGTGGTCTCGTTGTTGATGAGGAGACACTCGATGCCGGCAATCTCGGCGTAGTCCTGCCAGTATTCGTCGGTCAGGTCGTAGGAGAAGCAGCTGTGGTGGGTTCCGCCGGCATAGATCCAGCATCCTGCGCCAACCTCGAAGTTGGGCTGCGGAATCCATAGAGCCGATGCCACGGGCAGCTTGGGCAGCGGTTTCGGCTCGATGCAGTCGACGTCGTTGACGATGAGGCGGAAACGGTTGCCCATGTCGACAACGGTTGCCGTTACACCCTTGCCCACTTTCGACGTGAAGACGAGACGCGCGGTCTGGCTTTTGCGCACGCCGATGCCGAGGAAGTGGACCTCCAGACGTGGACGTGCCGTAGCGATGAGCGGGCAAACCTCAAGCATGTGAGACTGGAGGATGGCGCTCTGCTCGCCGTTGAAGTTGAGCGTGTAGTCTTCGAGGAAAGAGCATCCGCCTTCCATGCCTTGGTTCATCACCCAGACGGTGCGATAGAGAGCAGCCGACTTCCAGTCGCCTTCGGCACCGAAGCCATAGCCCTCGGCCATGAGACGCTGAGAGGCGAGACCCGGAATCTGGTCGAAGCCGAGACCGGTCTGCTCGACGTTGACGTCGCCGAGGTCGTCGAAGTTGGTCGTGAAGCCTTTGGCACCCTTAGCCTTGAGCACGGCGCGGAGCGTCAGTTCGGCCTTGGCGGCGTTCCATACCTTCCGGAATGCCTCGGTCGTCTTGTCCTCCAGCTCGGCGTCGTGGTCGTAGAGGCTGAAATATTCAGCTACGAGAGCGTCGACGTCAGCGTCCTTGACCTCGTTGAAATATTTCATGACCTCGCTGAACGGGCAGTAGTCTACGTGATAGCCCAGCACCTGTTCGGCTGCCACCTTGTCGCCGTCAGTCACGGCGACGTTGTTCATCTGGTCGCCGAAGCGCAGGATGAGCATGTCCTGAGAGTCTGCCCAAGCGGCGCAGACACGTGACCAAACGGCGATGTGGTCCTGTGTCTTCTCGTCTTTCCAATAGCCGACAACGAGCTTGCGGCGTATGCGCATGCGTGAGATGATGTGACCGAACTCGCGGTCGCCGTGGGCGCTCTGGTTGAGGTTCATGAAGTCCATGTCCATCGTGTCCCATGGAATCTCCTCGTTGAACTGTGTGTGGAGGTGGAGCAGCGGCTTGTGGAGAATCTGCAGACCGTGAATCCACATCTTGGCGGGTGAGAACGTGTGCATCCATGTGATGACACCGATACACTTCTTGTCGTTGTTGGCCTGTGCGAATATGTCGGCAACCTCTTTTGAGCTGTTTGCCGTACCCTTATATACCACCTTTACGGGCAGGCGTCCGGAGTTGTTCAGTCCGTCCACCATTTCCTTTGAATGACCGTCTACCTGTACTACGGCGTCGCCTCCGTAGAGAAGCTGTGCGCCGGTCACGAACCATACTTCGTAATTCTCGAATGCTTTAATCATAATAGTAAGTTGTTGATAAGCCCCGGACCGTCTCAGCTGGCCTCCACAAGTCCGGGCTTGGGTTATTGTTAGTTATTAGTTATTATAAAAATCATATTGTTTGTTAGGGTGAGGAGAGAGCAATATCCCTATTCTGTGAACAGAAATACATCGAAAGAAGAATGGTATATCAGCACGAAAAGTTAATCATACCTCTTCACTCATCACTCTTAACTCTTACCTTCTCATTTCTTCTTCTGTCCGTAATAGGCGTTAGGGCCGTGCTTGCGGCTGAAATGCTTTTCGACGAGCAGAGGGTTCATCGTCGTTGCGGGATTGACCGAGAACGAGACGAAAGCCATCTTGGCCACCTGTTCCATGACTACGGCATTGTAGACAGCGTTGTCAGCGTCCTTGCCCCATGAGAACGGACCGTGGTTCTTCACGAGCACACCTGGCGTGTGGACGGGGTTGATGCCGCCGGCCTTGATGCGCTTGACGATGACGTTGCCCGTCTCCAGCTCATATTCGCCCTTCACTTCCGCCTCGGTCATGTCGTCCGTACAGGGGATGGCATCGTGGAAATAGTCGGCGTGGGTCGTTCCGATGTTCGGAATGTCACGTCCGGCCTGAGCCCATGCCGTGGCGTAGGTGGAGTGGGTGTGGACGATGCCGCCCAGTTCAGGGAAAGCCCGGTAGAGGACGAGGTGTGTCGGTGTGTCGGACGAAGGGTTGAGGTCACCTTCGACAACCTTGCCGGTGTTGAGGTCGACGACGACCATGTCCGACGCCTTCATGTTGTCGTAGCTTACGCCCGACGGTTTGATGACCACGAGACCTTTTTCGCGGTCTATTCCCGAGACGTTGCCCCATGTGAATATCACGAGATTGTGCTTCACGAGGTCGAGGTTTGCCCGGAATACTTTTTCTTTCAGTTCTTCCAACATTGTATTATAGTTTGAAATTGGGTTCTTCGTTGTATGCTTTTTTGTTGAATCGGTAGAGATAGGCGCCGCGTTTCGAGCCGGTCTTGTCTATCTGCTCGGTCTTCTCGATGAAGTCCATGTCCTTGATGCGCTTGCGGAAGTTGCGCTTGTCCACCTCCTCGCCGCACACAGCCTCGTAGAGTCGCTGCAGTTGGGTGAGTGTGAACAGGTCCGGCAACAGGCGGAAACTGATGGGCTCGCGGGAGATTTTCTCCTGCATCATACGGCGTGCCTTGGCGACCATCTCGTTGTGGTCGGAATACATCTGCGGCAGCTCGTCGATGTTAATCCATTTGACTTCGTGCTTCAGACGCAGCTCCTCGTCATAGTCGCTGGTGTTTATAAGGGCGTAGTAGACGATGGAGATGACCCGTTCGCCCGGGTCACGGTCGACGCTACCGAACGCCCCGACCTGACGCATGTACAGATTGTGAAGTCCGGTCAAGTCATAGAGGACACGGTTGGCGGCGTCGTCGATGCTCTCGTTGTTGCGCACGAAACCTCCATAGAGAGACCACTGGCCGCGTCCGGGGTTGAGACGGCGGCGACCGATGAGCACGCGCAGCTTGCCTTCACCGAAGCCGAAGATGATGCAGTCGACGGAGACGAGGACCTTGGAGTGCTCGTTATAGTATATCATCCCTTTCTGTTCTCCGGCGGGAGAACCTTTTGTCAGGGAATCATTATAGCTCATGTTGTGGATATTGATGTGCGATGAAACTGTATATGGCATAGTCCCCGGCCGTCCGTTGAGGACGGGCCGGGGACCTGTCATTTACCAGAAGTAGATGTAGAACGCAGCTGTGATGGCGAGGATGATGACTGAGTGAATCACATCCCACTTGTTCCAGCTGGCGCGTGTTACGGCACGCTGTTCGGGAGTGGACGTACCAAAGACGAGGCCCTGTATCTTGCTCTCGCTCGGAGCCTCGGTCATGAGGCTGACGGCGATGACAACCACGATGCAGAAGAGGAACATCCAGCCGCAGAAGAACAGCCAGTTGAGGTCGTAGAAGAGATACTTGAACGTGCTGTCGGTCACATCACCGGCGTTGCTGTAGTAGACCTTGGCGCCCAGACGGGTCAGGCCGACAACCATACCGGCGATGAGTCCCCACATACCGCCCTTGGCCGAGGTGCGCTTCCAGCAGATGCCGAGCAGGAAGGCTGCGGCGATTCCGGGAGCGAGCACGGACTGGACGTCCTGCAGATAGGTGTAGAGCACGTCACCGACGCTGCGCATGATAGGTATCCAGAGTATGCCGAGTATGACGATTACGACGGTTGCGGCCTGTCCGATGGCTACGAGCTTCTTCTCCGGTGTCTCAGGCTTGAAACGCTTGTAGAAGTCGATGGTGAAGAGCATGGCCGAAGAGTTGAACAGAGAGGCCAGTGACGACATCAGGGCGGCCAGGATTCCGCAGACCACGAGACCCTTCACACCGGCGGGCAGCAGCTTGGCCACGAGGGTGGGGAAGGCTGCGTCGGCATTGGGATTGCCGTTGAGCATGGGCAGGAAGCCCTCACCGCCTGCACCGACATATTTCTGATGGAGGGCGAAGGCAATCATACCCGGGATGAGGAACAGGAACACGGGCAGCAGTTTCAGATATGCGCCGAAGATGGTTCCGCGGCGGGCTTCCTTCTCATCCTTTCCTGAGAGGACGCGCTGAACGATGAACTGGTCCGTACACCAGTACCAGAAACCGATGATGGCCGAGCCTACCAGCGCGCCGAGCCACGGGAAGTTGGGGTCGTTGTTGCTGCGGATGAGGTTGGTCATCGTGTCGCCGTAGTCATTGACGGTCTGGATGGAGCAGATGCGCATCATCTCGTCCCATCCGCCGAGCTCCTTGAGTCCGAGCACGAGGATGATGAGTGAGCCGAGAAGCAGGATCGGGGTCTGGAGCACAGACGTGTAGAGAACGGATTTCATACCGCCGAAGATGGTGTAGAGAGCCGTGATGAGCACGAGGCCGATGGCCGCAATCCAGAAGAAGTCAATGCCCCAAAGCTCCTTGATGCCGAACACCTGCTGGAAGACCAGACCGCCGGCATAGACCGTCACGGCAACCTTGGTGAGCACGTAGCTGATGAGCGAGATGACGGAGAGGATGGTGCGTGACTGCGGGTTGTAGCGACGCTCCAGAAACTCGGGCATCGTGTAGACCATCGAACGCGAATAGAACGGGACGAAAACCCATCCGAGGATAAGAATCATCCATCCCTGTATCTCCCAGTGGGCCATCGCCATACCGGACGAGGCTCCTGCGCCGGCCAGACCGATGAGGTGTTCCGAACCGATGTTTGAAGCGAAGATTGATGCACCGATGGCTATCCACGTGGCGTCCTTGCCTCCGAGGAAATAGTCAGCCGAGTTGTTGTTTTTCTGGGACACGACCCAGACGACGATGCCGATGAGCGCTGCTGCGAACACTCCAATGACAAGCCAGTCTAATACTTCCATAATGTTTTGTTTACCTTGAGTTTATTGGGTTAGTAATAAGTTATTTAGTCGTGAATTTGTAGGCCACGTGGCTGAAATACTTCTCGCCCGGTTTGAGATATGGCGACGGCCAGTCCTTCTTGTTGGGAGAGTCGGGATATTTCTGGCTTTCGAGGCAGACGGACACGTGCTTGGGATATTTGATGCCCTTCTTGCAGGTGATTCCCGTGCCCTGGAAGTTGCCGGTGTAGACCTGTACGCCCGGTTCGTTGGTGAACATTTCGAGCATGATGCCCGTCTTCGGCGAGTAGAGTGAAGCGCAGACCTTGGTGTCGTCGCCCTTGCCGTCCTTATATGTGTTCAGACACCAGTTGTGATCGTAGCCGGTTGCGTTCTTGATCTGCTGGAAAGTTGTGTCGCAGATGGTCTCACTGATGGCGTGGGCCTTGCGGAAGTCCATCGGTGTGCCCTCGACGGGGGCAATCTCGCCCGTGGTCATATATGTCGAGTCGGCCGGAGTGTAGTTGTCGGCGTTGATGTAGAGCACCATGTCCATGCCCTCGTTGGCCGGGTCGCCGTTGAGGTTGAAGTAAGAGTGGTTGGTCATGTTGATGACGGTCTCCTTGTCGGTCGTGGCCTCGAAGGTGATGTCGAGCGTGTTGTTGCTCAGGACGGTGTATGTCGTCGTGGCCGTGACGGTGCCGGGGAAGCCGTTGTCACCGTCGGGAGAGACGATGGTCAGACGCAGCGTTGAGTCGTTGGGCTGATCGGCGTCATAGACCTGATACATCCAGCCGGTCGGTCCGCCGTGGAGACAGTGGCCGAAATTGTTCTGCGGCAGCTGATATTCCTTTCCGTTGACGGTTATCTTTCCTTGGTTGATGCGGTTGGCATAGCGTCCTACCGACGAACCGTAGTCGCTCGGCGAGTTTTCGGCGTCGGCATACTGGGCGACGTTGTCGTAGCCGAGCACGACATCGGTGGGGTTGCCGTCCTTGTCGGGAACGACGAGCGAGACGACGCGGCCGCCGAAGTTGGTGATGCACACCTCCATGCCGTTAGCGTTCTTGAGCGTGTAGAGGGCTGTCTTCTTGCCGTTGATGACTGAGTCAAACTGAGCGGGATTGAGTCCCGAGACCGTTGTTGCCGGTGTCTGCTGACCGGACGTGCAAGCCGATAGCATGGCTATGGCAATGCTGAATCCCATGAAGGATGTTTTCAGGTTTTTCATTATCAGTAGTTTTAATAACTTTTTAAAGATTATCTTAATTCGGTGCTAAATTAATATTAATATTTGGTATGGCAATGAAAAAAACTGTTTTTTTTATCAAAAAGTGTCGTTTTTACACTAATAAGACGTCTTTTAGCGTTCGTTAACGTATTTCCGCCACTTTTTCACTGTTTTAGCAGCAATGTATCAACGTCCCGCCCATCGTCCGTCCGCATGTTTTTTGCTGTCGGTGCGGTTCAAACGTAAAGGCGCGAAGACGCAAAGTCTTTATTTAAGCACGATGTCTTTTGTATTTAAGCACGATGTCTTTTGTTTACAAAATCGCCTCCGGAAATTTTTCCGTTTTAGCTCGCTCCATGGCCTTTTTGTAGCCTTTTCGGCCCGTTTTGCAGCTTTTTCCGTCCCGTTCCACAACGTTTTCTGCACCGAAAATCGGCCATTGTGGTGCCGTAAGGCCCTCCCGGCTTTTACAGAACAGAGATTTCTCCGTTTTTTCACTACCCGTTTTTGCCCGAAAAACGCCCCGCTTTCTTGCCGTAAGGGCCTCCCGACACCACAGCGGGGCCGCTATTGCATTGCAACGGCGGCCCCGTTGCAATGCCGTAAGGACCTTATTGCAGAGTCGGGAGGGCCTTACGGGGCCCCACCCCGGCCCTCCCCCAAGGGGAGGGAGAGTAGACGCCGTTTGTATATACCTGAGAATGAGGAGGTTGGAAAATATGTAAAATAAAATCTGTAAACACCCCTGATTTTTGATACGCGCGTGCTTGCGATATTTGGAGGCGGGGAGGAAAAATTTTGGAAAGTGCCTCTAAAAAACGGCATTAAATTCGCAATTAATTTAACAACCCACCCTAACCCTACCAAAGAGAGGGGGCTGAATATATCATTGAGTCCGTGTCATAGCTCAAAGAGCAATCAAGCTCCTTCCCTTCGGGAGTTTTTTTTGGGGGGGAATCCGCCCTTTGCGTTCAAATAATATCTCTGTATCTCGGCGTCTTTGCGTTGAAAAACACCCGGCTTCCTCAACCCGACTTCCTTAAAATAATGAAAAATAGTGATTTTTCGCTAAATAAGTCTCGCTATAAAATAAAAATACGTAACTTTGTACGTTCTTAGGAGATTATCCGTCAGAAAAGGAACATAACGTAACATCACATTATATATAATATAACGAAAGAACATGGATAAACTTAGCTATGCTTTAGGATTGGGCATCGGACGCCAACTGGCACAGATGGGAGCCAACGACATCAACATCGACGACTTCGCACTGGCCATCAAGGACGTCATCGCCGGCAATGAGCTGAAAGTGTCTAACCGCGAGGCACAGACAATCGTACAGAGCTATTTTGCCGAACAAGAAAAGAAACTTCAGGCTGAGCGCGCCGAAAACGGCAAGGCCGCACGCGAAGCCGGTGAGAAATATCTGGCCGAGAACGCCAAGAAAGACGGCGTCGTCACACTGGCCAGCGGACTGCAATATCAGGTCATCAAGGAAGGTGAGGGCCGCCAGCCCAAAGCCACCGACAGCGTGAAGTGCCACTATGAGGGATTCCTCGTTGACGGCACGCTCTTCGACAGCAGCATACAGCGCGGCGAACCCGCCGTCTTCGGACTCCAGCAGGTCATCGCCGGATGGACCGAAGGTCTGCAGCTCATGAAGGAAGGCGCAAAATACCGCTTCTTCATCCCCTACATGCTCGGCTACGGAGAGTCCGGCGCCGGACAGTCCATACCGCCATACTCAGCCCTGATATTCGATGTGGAGCTGATAAAGGTGATGTAATCTTTAAAATGAAGAATGAAGAGTGAAGAATGAAAAATTGGCTGCGCCGTTCTGTCCATCAGACGGTGTTGCAGAACTCTGCAGATTGTAGGGACGTACCTCTGGAACGTTAATTCAATCGGTCGATATTCAACAAACACCGCAAAACGATGTCCCTACCGGTTGGATAGATTATCCGCGAAAGCATCAATGGACGAAAGCATTTCTCACTCCACGCTCCTCTCTCCCCGAAAAAAGAACAATAAAAACAACATAAAGCAATGAAGAAACTTACAGTAGTAGCCGCTATGGCTATCGCTGCCGCAACAATCACATCGTGCGGCAACTCTACACCCAAAGCAAGCCTCAAGAACGACATAGACACTCTGAGCTATGCTTTCGGTATGTCACAGACTGACGGTCTGAAGGACTATCTCATGCGTCAGGGCGTTGACACTGCATACGTCAACGAGTTCGTAAAGGGACTCAACGAAGGCGCAAACGCAGGTGAGAACAAGAAGAAGGCTGCCTACTATGCCGGTATTCAGGTCGGTCAGATGATCAGCACACAGTGGGTCAAGGGCCTCAACTACCAGCTCTTCGGCAATGACTCGACACAGACCGTTTCGCTCCAGAACATCATGGCCGGATTCGTCAGCGGAACAACCGGCAAGAAAGGTCTCATGACAATGGACCAGGCACAGATGCTCTTCCAGACAAAGCAGCAGCAGGTGAAGGCCAAGGCAATGGAGGCTCAGTATGGCGAGAACAAGAAGGCCGGCGAGAAGTTCCTCGCCGAGAACGCCAAGAAAGAAGGTGTGAAGACACTGGAGAGCGGCGTACAGTATAAGGTCATCAAGGAAGGAACCGGCGCAATCCCCGCCGACACCTCAATGGTGAAGGTACGCTACGAAGGACGCACCATCGACGGCAAGGTCTTCGACAGCTCTGACAAGCACGGAAAGGACCCCGTAGCCTTCCGCGCCAACCAGGTCATCAAGGGATGGACCGACGCTCTCGTTCATATGCCCGCCGGCTCCGTATGGGAAGTATATATCCCGCAGGAACTCGCTTACGGCGAGCGCGAGCAGAGAGACTTCAAGCCCTTCTCCGCACTCATCTTCAAAATCGAACTGGTCTCTGTCAACGAGAAGTAATCCGTCATGAAGAAGATACTCACACTTGCACTCGCCCTCATGGCGAGTGCAACGTTTAACGTTGCCACGGCCGCCAAGAAGAGCAAGAAGAACGCGGCCAAGACCGTCGCTGTCCAGCCGGTGAAGCTCACCACCGGCTCCGACACGCTGAGCTATGCGGCAGGAATGGCCCTCACCGAAGGACTGCTCGACTATCTCCGCCAGTCTCAGGGCGTAGACTCGACCACCATCGCTGACTTCATACGCGGCTTCGAGGACATGATTGCCGCCGGTGAAGACCCGAAGATGAAGGCCTACGCCGCCGGAATGGACATCGCTTCACGTCTCAAGGGCCAGATGCTCACCGGCATGAAAGGCGAGTTCGAGAACACGCCCGACTCCGTGATTGACGCCCTCGTCTTCCGCGGATTCACCGACGCGCTCAAACAGGACACCACGACATTCACCCAGAAGAAGGCATCGGAGATATTCCGGACAAGACGCGAGGCCGACAAGAAGGCCAAGGAGGAGAAGCTCTACGGCGAAAACCGCCGTGCCGGCGAACGCTTCCTGGCCGAAAACACCAAGAAAGACAGCGTCGTGACGCTGCCCAGCGGACTCCAGTATAAGGTGCTCGTGGCCGGAAACGGTGAAGTGCCCAAGCGCACGGACAAGGTGCTCGTCAACTACGAGGGCCGTCTCGTCGACGGAAGCGTCTTCGACAGCTCCGCCAAGCACGGCGACAAACCGGCTTCTTTCCGCGCCGACCAGGTCATCAAGGGATGGACCGAAGCTCTCACCATCATGCCCGTCGGCAGCAAGTGGCAGCTCTTCATTCCCTACCAGCTGGCCTACGGCGAGCGTAACGCCGGACAGATCAAACCCTTCTCAGCACTTATCTTCGACGTAGAGCTGGTCGGAATCGACAGGCCGCAGGCCGAAAAACCGGCCGCCAGCGACGAAAAGGCTACGCCGGCAAAGGCAGCGAAGAAGGTCGCAAAGAAGATTGCAAATAAGAAATAACGAAACATATAAATTAAAGCAAGGTTGTCCTGTGAAGGACGCGCCAAGCTATTCATTAAAGGTTTTGAGCTGGACAGCGGTCCAGCTTTTTTTGTTTAATGCCAAAACGCGCTTTGTCTAAATCCTTGCGCTTTCGCGTCCTTGTGTTGAAATAAAACAAAGTCCTCCGCTTCTTTGCGCTGAAATTATGCCGGAAACATCATCTTTTCGCTGCGCCGATGGCCTTATCTCACGGATTTTGCCTAAATTTGCAGCACGAAGAATATAAACGTTTATAATATATGGCTTTAAAATGTGGTATCGTAGGCTTGCCCAACGTCGGCAAATCTACGCTTTTCAACTGTCTGTCCAGCGCAAAGGCGCAGGCAGCCAACTTCCCTTTCTGCACCATTGAACCCAACGTCGGCGTCATCACCGTGCCCGACGAGCGCCTCACCCGCCTTGCCGAAATCGTCCACCCGGGACGCATCGTGCCCGCAACATGTGAGATTGTCGACATCGCCGGACTCGTCAAAGGCGCCTCAAAGGGCGAGGGACTGGGCAACAAGTTCCTCGGAAACATACGCGAGACGGACGCCATCATACACGTGCTGCGCTGCTTCGACGACGACAACATCACCCACGTGGACGGCAGCATCGACCCCGTGCGCGACAAGGAGATAATCGACACGGAGCTGCAGCTGAAAGACCTTGAGACAATCGAGGCACGGCTGCAGAAGCAGTCAAAAGTCGCTGCCGTCGGAGGAAACAAGGATGCCAAGATTGAGGTGGCCGTGTTGGAGGCCTACAAGGCCGCACTGGAACAGGGAAAGAACGCCCGCACCGTTGAATTTGACAGCAAGGACGAGCAGGACGCCGCCCGCAACCTCTTCCTGCTGACCTCAAAGCCGGTGCTCTATGTCTGCAACGTCGACGAAGCGTCGGCCAAGACAGGCAACGACTACAGCCGCCGCATAGAGGAACTGGCCCGCGAGGAGAACGCCGAGGCCATGATAATAGCCGCCCGCACCGAGGAAGACATCGCCTCGCTGGAGACGTACGAGGACAAGCAGATGTTCCTCGAAGAGCTCGGACTGGAGGAAAGCGGCGTCAACCGGCTCATCAAGAAGGCCTATTCGCTGCTCAATCTGGAGACCTTCATCACCGCCGGAGAGATGGAAGTGAAGGCCTGGACTTACCGCAAGGGCTGGAAAGCACCCCAGTGTGCCGGCGTCATCCACACAGATTTTGAGAAAGGATTCATCCGCGCCGAGGTCATAAAGTATGATGATTATATCGCTCTCGGCTCCGAAGCAGCCGTGCGCGACGCCGGAAAGCTCGGCATCGAAGGCAAGGAATACGTCGTTCAGGACGGCGACATCATGCACTTCAGGTTCAACGTGTAACTTAGTTTTTTATGAGTTGCGTTAGGAATTGATGAGTTAAAGGGGGTTCCCGTTCCCAGCGGCCGCTTGGAACAAGAACTCCCTTTAACCCATTAAACTTCTGAAAAAGACTCCCCAAAATAATTAAAAACCATGTCCATCATCAACTACATCCTCTGGAACCCGTCGCTTGAAGCGTTCAGCCTCGGTCCGCTCTCCATCCGCTGGTACTCGCTGTGCTGGCTCGTCGGCCTGCTGGCAGCCTATCTGATGGTCCGCAAGCAGTATAGGGAGCAGAAAATCAGCGACGAACTCTTCGAACCGCTGTTCTTCTACTGCTTCATCGGAATCCTCATCGGCGCCCGGTTGGGCCACTGCCTGTTCTATGAACCGGACTATTTCCTGTCTTCCGGCAGCCACATTGTGGAGATGCTACTGCCCATCCGCTTCACGCCCGACGGCTCATGGCGCTTCACCGGCTATGAGGGACTGGCCTCCCACGGCGGCACTCTGGGCCTTATCATAGCTCTTTGGCTGTACGTCCGCCGCACCGGACTGAGCATCTGGCGCGTCCTTGACAACATCGCCATCGCCACGCCGGCCACGGCCTGCCTCATCCGGCTGGGCAATCTGATGAACTCGGAGATTATCGGCAAGATCACCGACGTTCCCTGGGCGTTCATCTTCCAGCGCGTCGACACCATGCCGCGCCATCCCGGCCAGCTCTATGAGGCCATCGCCTACGCCCTGCTGCTCATCATCGGCTGGGCAGCATATCGCCGCTGGCCGCAGCGTGTGGGCACGGGCTTCTTCTTCGGACTATGCCTGACGTACATCTTCACGGCCCGCTTCTTCATAGAATACACCAAGGACATACAGGAAGCCTTCGAGGCCGGCATGCCGCTGAACATGGGCCAGCTGCTCAGCATACCGTTCGTGATTATCGGCGTGACGTGTATGGTGAGGTCAAAGAAGGCTCGCTGAGCTCCTTTCCCTCCACGGCGCCGATCCTGACAAGCACATTATACATCCTTATGCCGATGCGTTCGGTCCAGTCGGCGGCGAAATGAAGATTGTCCGGACCGAGCCATGCCTCGCTGAGATCCACGCAATAGACGTTCGGAAGTTCGGCGGCCACGCGCCGCTGAGCCTCCTCCACGCCCCGGCTGTACTGCCGGCTGGCGTGGGGGACGGTGCCGAAGATGAACGGCAGGGTCATATATTCCTCCCGTCCGGTCACGCGGCTGATGGTCTCACGCATATAGCATATCATCTCCTTGAAGTTACGGTAGTAGTCAGCGGCCGCATGGCGGTCGCTCTCGCCCTGATGCCACATGATGGCCTTGACGTCATATCCCTGCGGCAGACGGCTGAGCGTGGAGTCCACGCAAAGCGCGAAGCCCTCCATGAGCGACTTCGTCAGCGAGCGTCCCGTAGCGACATCGCCGCTGTAGGCCCTGTTTGAGGCCAGCCATTCCCGCCCGGCATACCACGACGGCCGCTTCGGACCGCCGGCCACGGAGTCTATGGACGTACCTCCGACGGCGGCTTTGATGGAATAGAAGCCGGCAGTGAGCGTGCTGTCAAGCAGATGATTGACCACGTCGCAATAGGACCAGCGGCCGCGGTTCTCCCTGAACGTCCGTTCACCGAAACGCCCGTCGCGCTTCGTCGTGACGTCGGCATAATGGAGATGACGGTAACCGGCGGCCAGATAGGCCGGCATGTCGGCGGCATATACGCGGCCGTCAGTGTTCGACTGGCCCGCAGTGATGAACACCGGAGCGCG
>ERZ780208.399-NODE-399-length-45536-cov-7.254370_pt1 | contig 45536 bp, 27 predicted proteins | sample MGYA00511167_ERZ780208 | MGnify/ENA primary metagenome ERZ780208 (study PRJEB29588, sample SAMEA2159202) | human gut metagenome | biome: human gut; feature: human-associated habitat; material: faeces | place: Denmark | collected 2008/2010 ...
AACCACCCCTAACCCCTCCTTCGAAAGGAGGGGACTAAGATTACCCCACTTAAAGGCTTCCTCGGCGAGTTCTGCAACACCCTCTAAATATTAAAACATGCCAAAGGCATGTCCCTACAGTGGGTTTCGTTGTGCTTAATGTCAGCTATCGGCTTAAATCTTGAGCGACCGCAGGGGATATAACTCCTTATCTTATCATATACTCCCCGACCAGCCATCCGTTGTATATCCACAGATACACCGCCAGCGCGAGCAGAAGGCTGCGCAGGCCCGTGCGGACGTTGCCGTCGGTCGTCTTGAGCAGGAACGCGAGGGCTATCGGGATGAAGAACATCCAGTGGAGGGACATGATATAGATTTCGAGAATGGCGAAGCCGAGCACCATGTGGAGCATCATGTCTATCGAGAACCACGCCAGACAGAGATGAATCAGACGGTCGCGGCGACCGGCCCAGATGCCGAGGGCGAAGAGCAGCATCACCGCCAGGGGGACGGCATACTGCAGCTTATAGTCGTAGGCCACGTAGTTGGGGCGCGTACGGTTGGTGTCCTGAAGAAGATAGCTGCGGTGGAGCTGTACGGCCTCGCCGAAGAGATTCTCCACGGCGGCCCGGACACGCGACGTCGATTTGTCCGTCCACTCAAAATAAGGATTGTCCAAGAGCTTGTCTCCGCCGTGGGTCTTACGCCATTCGAGGCTCTTCCTGCGCTCGGCGGCAAACTTCGGGTCGGTCTTCATCCGCCGTTCCACGCGCGCCTCATTGAACCTGTCTTCCGGAAGCTGGATGGCATAATGCTGCCAGAGATACGCACCGAGCATCAGGACGGCGGGCAGGACGGCCACCGTCAGCAGATAGCGCCACTGCCAGAACCGGCGACGGCCGCAGAAGAGTGCCGCCAACATTGTCTTGCAGCCGTTCGTGACGGTCACTCCGGTGGTCAGGATGAAGAGCAGTGCGGTCTTCCAGCGTCCCATCGGACGGTCGGCACGAAGGGCGCGGCCGGCGGCGTAGAGCGTCAGAAGAAGCAGGAAATGGGAGATGCCGTAGTGGTCAGGGGCAAAGGAGCCAACCATGACATGGGCGAAGGAATAGTAAAGCATCGTCAGCAGCAGCGCGTCACAGCGCCCGAGCCCGACTGTTTCGCGCAGGATGCGGTGAATCAGCAGAAACGACCCGACGCCGCAGAAGACCATCACGGCCGCCACGATGTAGATGGCGAGGTTGACGCCGGTCATGTCCATCTGCCAGAGATTCAGCACGTAGAGCGGATACATCATCACCGACAGCAGCGGATGGCGGTAGAGCGGATAGTAGATTTTCCAGTTCGACAGCGTGACGTAGGTCAGGTCGTCATATCCCGACAGCGTGTAATAGCGCGTGAACATCGTCCAGTAGCCTATACTGCCGCCACGGGTGAACAGTTCGTGATTATATCCGACCATGAGCGCGTTGAGCGTCAGCATGATGACCAAAGCCAGTGGAAGAAGCCATAGCTCTTCACGGCGTAGCTTGAAAAATGACATCATATATACTATGTACTTATATAATATGCGCTGCAAAGGTAATAAAAAAATGTCAGACGGACATATTGTGAACGCAAAGACGCAAGAACGCGGGAATAAAGGCAGCATAACGTGAACGTAAAGGCGCAACGAAACAAAGGCTATGATTGTGGTATTTTATATCAAGGCCATACTTTATTCTTACAAAACTCCGTCCGCAAAAACTTCCGTTTCAGCGCGTTTTCTTCACTTCTGAAGAGCCATAAGGGCCTTACGGCCGACGGCCGTCACGCGGTTGCAGGCCGGTTTTTGCCCCGCCGTGACCCCGCGAGGCCCTTACGGCTCGCCGACGGCTTCAGAATGACGAAAAAACGGGGCTGGAACAACGATACCGCCGCTCTATTTTGAGGAAAAAAGAAATGTTAAATTTGCACAATTCTGCGGACAAATTCGGATTTGTTAAGGAGCGGAGGAGGGGATAAGATGCAACAGGAGATGACCGCGAATCTTGATTATACGGTTATCATGGGAGTGCCAAGTACAGAAGAAATTTTTGCCAATGTCGCAAGTGTAAAGTTATGTCCTCCACCAACCCATTTTGACACGGCAGCTTCCGACGTTCCTATGCGATTGGCGAATTCTTTCTGCGACAGTCCAAGATGCTGCAGCCGTTCATTTATTTTGTCGGCAATGGAATAAGACCACTCCACCTGTTGCTTGATTTTAAGCGGAGTCTCATCAACAACCTTTTGGAAAAGATGTGCAGTTTCTAATGCTTGTTTCATAGTTCAAATGTTTTTATCGTCACTGTCTCTTAGTGTTATGACGCTGCAAAGCGTATAAAAAAAGTGTGGATAATTATCTTTTAAGGTAATTATTCGCCTTTTCCGAAGTAATGTTTAACATTTGATAAATGGCGGCCATTCCTTCGATAATCGTTATCATTAAAGCCGTTTTTAATTTATTTTTTCTTTGTAAAGTGGTATGTTTAAAGATTTTTATTAACTTTGCAAAACTAATTATGGCCCAGTAGACCACATTCATGAATAAGGAATATTTTCGTACGGACAATGAAATCCGTTTGCTTTGATTTTAAACTTTTGCAACAAATCGGGAAAGAGTGGTTGTCGTGTCGAAAAAAAGTGTAACTTTGCAAAATCCGCATGCCGGTGGCGATGACCGTAAGGCCGGCAGGATGTTGTAGACAAGAAAGACGAAGAGATATGAACAACGGAATAGACTATAAGGCAATCCATGATTTCGGCCGTGATGAGCTGGAGCGGCTGTTTCTTTCGGTGGAATGGTCGTCGGGCCACTATCCTGACAAGCTGGTTGAAGCGATGAAGAACTACGAGACGGTGTATTCGGCGTGGGACGGCGACAGGCTGGTGGGCATGATCTGTACGATGGACGACGGTGTGATGACGGCATACGTCCACTATCTTCTTGTCGATCCGGCTTATCAGAAACGCGGTATCGGGCGGCGGCTGGTGGAGATGACAAAGGAAAAATACCGTGACTATCTGCGCATCTTGCTCGTGGCATACGAAGACGGCATCAGGTTCTATGAGTCGTTTGGCTTCCGTAAGTCAGACCACGGTTTCCCGATGTATATCACGGAGTTGTGGACTTGATATAGCGACTTACTTGATTGACTACTAAATAAGAACGTAAACGACAGATGAGAAAACTATTACTACTATCAATGACATCGCTCTTTTGTCTGTCCGCACAGGCGCAGGACGTGAAAGAGTGGGCGCTGGTCGAGCCGCAGAGCGGCCGGACGGTGCTTATGACCGGCGTCGGTTTTCTGTTGGCGTCGGACGCTGACGACACTTTTGCCGTGGTCTGCAAGGACGGCAGCATCATTGACGGTGCGCGTTCGGTTAGTTTCACGCAGGTCAATCCTTCGGGAATTGTCCCGCCACGGCGTAACGGAGCGGAGGCGCGGCCGCTCAGGTTTGTTGACGGTCGGCTGACGCTGACGGGATGTCCGGCGGGCACGGCGATAGAGGTTTTTGACGGCAGTGGCCGGACTGTCAGGACAGCGGTCAGCGACGGGCGCACGACGACGGTCGATGTCGACGGTCTTCCGTCGGGCGTATATGTCTTGCGGGCTGGCACGGTGACGGTGAAATTCATGAAACGTTGAGCAAAGGAGGAGAACACGATGAAGACAAAGACAATATTGTTTGCCGCCGCATTGATGATGACGGCTGGCGCAGCAAAGGCACAGTTTGTCGTAGAACAGAACGACGGCGCGAAAACCGTGGTCGGCAGTTCCGCCGACGCGGGTTTTGTGGACGGCGGTGACGGCACGTGGACGTTCGGCGGAATTGATCTCGGAAGCATCAGCCAAATAACGGTGGCCCCCATTGCGGACCGTCTTGCGACATACAAAGCCCCGGAATATCCCGACTATTATCGCTCCATCTCCGGTTGGGGAGACCGCGCTAAATGGAATCTGGCCAACGTCCATGACCCGTCGGTCATGCGGGCGGACGACGGCTATTACTATATGTACACGACCGACGCCAGCTTCGGCAACGCCCATTCGGGCCACGGCCACTTCATGTGCCGCCGCTCGCGCAATCTTGTCGACTGGGAGTTCATGGGCACGACGATGCCCCGTCTGCCGGAGTGGGTCAAGCCGAAGCTTAACGAGATACGCGCGGCGATGGGACTGGGCGAGAGCACGGCCGATTTCACCAACGACGAACTGTTCGGCTATTGGGCGCCATGTGTGCGCCGCGTCAAGAGCGGACTATACCGTATGTACTATGCCATCACCTGTCCCGGCTATATCGACGGGGATAACTCGTGGGGCGAGCGCGCCTTCATCGGTATGATGGAGACGGCCACGCCTGAGGACGTGACGAGCTGGGAGGACAAGGGCTACGTGCTGACCAACGCATCCGACAAGAACCTGAACTTCTACGTGAAGCCCGACGACTGGGCCAACTGTTATTTCAAGTACAACGCCATCGACCCCTCCTACATCATAACGCCCGAAGGTGCCCACTGGCTCATTTACGGTTCGTGGCACTCCGGCTTCGCCGCCGTCGAACTGGATGCCGTGACGGGCATGCCGAAGACGGAGCTGGGCATGCCCTGGGGTGACATCACGGCCTACGGAAAGCAGATATATACGCGTCAGATGGGCAACCGCTGGCAAGCGGCCGAAGCTCCGGAAGTCATCTGGCGCGACGGCTACTACTATCTCTTCATGGCCTGCGACGAACTGGCCGTGGCCTATAATACCCGCGTCGTGCGCTCCCGCAATATCGACGGCCCGTATGTCGGCATGGACGGTACGGACGTGACCACGCGCGGCGGCGACGCTTGGCCGCTCGTGACCCATCCCTACCGCTTCTCTCAGGGCTACGGCTGGGTGGGCGTGAGCCACTGCGCCGTGTTCGACGACGGTCGCGGCAACTGGTTCTATTCATCTCAGGGTCGTCTCCCGGCCGATGCCTACGGCGACGCTTACAGCAATGCCATCATGCAGGGACAGGTGCGCCGCATCTTGTGGACTGAGGACGGCTGGCCCGTGGTGATGCCCGAGTGTTACGGTGGCGTGCCGCAGGCTCCGATCAGCGAGGAAGAGCTGACGGGCGAGTGGGAGAACGTGACGCTGGAATACAAATATCAGACCCAGTCCGTCGCGACGTCGCTGACGCTGACGGCCGACCACAAGGTCGAGGGAACGCCGTTCGGCGGTCAGACGTGGAGCTTCAACGCCGCGACCGGTACGCTGACGATAGGCATGCAGAAGCTCCTTGTCTGCCGCGAAACCGACTGGGAGACATCGCCGCGCGCCGCGACTATCGTATATGCCGGTTATGGCGCGGGCGGCAAGAAGACCTATTGGGGTAAGAAGACCGTGAAGCAGGCGTACAGCACGTATGGTCCGGAGGACAACACAGCGCCATTCTGGCAGTATTTCACGCCTTATCTCAGCCTTCCGTCGGGCGAGGGAACGTTCCGCTATTCGTTCCGTAACTACACCGACGGGGCCGCCAACTGGAACAACTGGCTGCTCGTCCTGACCAACGGCAAGCAGCGTGAGGAGAGTGGCTATACGGAATATTATGTCCTGCGTGCCGATGCCTACGGCTGGGGAACCTTCGCCACGGACGAACTCCGTGCCGCCGGAATGACCAATGACTACGACTGGACGACGTTCACGTCCGATATGAACGGCGCGCAAGTGGACCTCACGCTCACCATATCTTCCGGTACGGCCGTCATGACAGCCGTGACAACGACTGCGGCAGGAAAGAAGTATAACTATTCCTATACCGTCAGCGGACTGCCCGCCGGCACCAAGGGCTGCTTCCTGACAATGGAGAAGGCGCATCTCGTGTTGGACAACGAGCTGTGTGGAGTAGGGGAATGACCTAAAAGAATACAGAGCGTTATGACAGTAGAATTTACCATCCGCATCTTCATCGCCGCCCTGCTCGGCGGCCTCATCGGTCTGGAGCGCGAATATCGCGCCAAGGAAGCCGGACTGCGGACACACTTTCTCGTCGCATTGGGCAGCGCACTGTTTATGGTGCTGTCACAATACGGTTTTGACATCGTCATATCCGGCGGGACACCCAACGTGTCACTCGACCCCTCGCGCATCGCCTCGCAGGTTGTGTCGGGCATCGGATTTATCGGTGCAGGTATCATCATCTTTCAGAAGAACGTCATCCGCGGACTGACCACGGCCGCCGGTCTGTGGGTTACGGCGGCCATCGGTATGACCTGCGGTGCGGGCCTCTATCTGTTGGCGACGGCCACGACGGTGCTCGTCCTGCTCTGCCTTGAGGCCCTCAACGCCATCCTGCAGCGGTTCGGCGGGCGCAACGTCTCGGTCACATTCTATGCTCCGTCGAAGGATGTCATCCGCGGTGTGATAAAGCGCATGAAGCGAGAGAAAGTCGAAGTCTTCTCGTACAGCATGCGGGAGGTGACGACCAGCGAGGGGCTGCAGTTGAAAGTGGACATGGAGCTGAGGGTCAAACGATTCCAATACGAGACGATGATGTTTGACATCATCAGCGGTTTTGAGGGCGTGGAGATTGGGCGTATTGAATAGACGACACTTATGACGTACGGTAGGCAAGGGCACTGAAAAGATTCCGGACTTTTTCAGTGCCCTTGCTCTTTTTATGAAATAAATTAGTTTTGGATGTCACAAAATCCCGCTGCGTTCGTTTAATCATTAGAAACAGATATGGAGTTAGATACTTTCAACCGGGAGATAGTGCCGATGCGGATGCGGCTGATGGTCAGGGCGCGGCAGCTGACGGGCGATGACGACAGTGCCGAGGATCTTGTGCAGGAGGTGATGCTCAAGCTGTGGAACATGCGCGACGGGCTCGACCGTCACACCAACCACGAAGCCTTGGCCATGACCATACTGCGCAATATGGCCACGGACCGGTGGCGGCAGAGGCTCGGACGCGGGGACATGCGGTCAGCAGAGGCGTGCGGCACGTCATCGGGGGAGGAACGTGCAGAGGCTGCGGACGACATACGGCTGATAGAACGCATCGTCAACGCCCTGCCGCCATTGCAGTCACGCATCTTCAGGATGAAGGAAATGGAGGGATATGAGGCCGATGAAATAATGGCGATAACGGGATGCACGCCCGAGAGCCTGAGACAGAACCTGTCGAGAGCGCGGCGGCGGATACGTGAGGAGTTTCTGAGAATTACAACATTGCGAGGATTATGACACGGAAGGAGACGGAAATACTGATAGGGAAATATCTCGACGGCATGACGACTAATGCCGAAGAGGACCGGCTGAGGCGTTATTTCGCGGAAATGCCGGCAGACGATGTCCCCGAAGAATGGCGTGTATATAAAGCGCTGTTCGCATGGGAGACGGGACACGCGACGGCCGGTGACGCCGCGACTGAACTGGCTGCGATAACAACGGAAAAGCCTACGGCGTCCGACGGACAGACCGGACAGACGGACCGGACCGCGCCGGAAAAAGGCAAAGCCGGGCGGACGGCGATGATGCGGCGGATAGATATGCTTTTAGCCTCGGCAGCCGCTTCGGTTGCCATACTCATAGCCGTGGCCATCGGACACATTCCTCAGACTGACCGTCAGTGTTACGCCGTGATAGACGGACGGGTATATACCGACTGTGAGTTTGTGGAGCGCGAGGCCGAAGAGGCGCTGATGCTGGTGGCCGGCTCCGAAGACGACGCTTTCGACGCTCTGCGGATGATGCGGCCGGGCGGCGGTGATATGACAGACGATGAAGAATAAGCAAAACGAACGACAATGAAGAAAGAACATTCCAATACCGGGTGGCGGCGTATGGCGATGATGATTGTCATGCTGATGATGACGGCCGTCATGGCTTCGGCCCAGAAACTTTATGTGAGCCAGCTGTTCTGGCGCTTCGGTCAGGCCAAAGGCTGCAAGAAGGTGGAGATGCACGACACGGAGCTGAAGGGGTACCGTCTTGACGTCTATAAGAGTCTGACCTACGGCAAGCGTCAGATATATGATGTCAACGCCATGCTCATGTCCGACCGCCGTCATGCAAAGAAGATACGCGAGGTCATCGAGGATGGCCGCATCACGAGCGGCTATTACATGATGCCGCCGCTCAGCAACGGCCGCAACCGTTACATACTGTTCAGCTACAACGACGACGGTCGCGGTGCGGTGATATACATCGAGGGCCGCCTGTCGCCCGACGATATAATGAAGATATGTTACGGGAAGTGAGGAGGGAGGAGTGTGGAGTGAGGAGTGAGAAATGTCTTTGCCGTTCTCATCCTTTATGTCGCTATTCTCCCTCCCCGCTCCACACTCCTCCCTCCTCCAATACACAAGAATACAAACAAAAACAATACAATACGATTATGAGAAAACTATTGCTTACATTATGCGCGGCGATGATGGCCGTAGCAGCCGAAGCCGTTGAGACAGGAGACACGACGGTGGTCTATCAGGGAAAGACGTTCGTGCTGGGCACGGACAGCAGTGAGACCAAGGTGGCTGTCTATGACGGTAGTGGCGCCGGAATGAAGAAGACACACGAGACGTCCTACGTCGACGGGCGGGAGATAGAGCAGGTGTATATCACATCGCCGTTTCTGCCTCAGAAGAAAAGTCCGCGCCGCTACCGCGACCATATCCCCGAGCTCTTTTTCGGACTGAGCCCGCTGGCCGGAAGTGTGGGCGGATTTAACGGCGGCAGTCGGCTGCACGCCAAGGTGGCAGGGTCCTACGAATGGGGTATCACGACGTTCGGTATGGGCATACCTTTCAACCATGCCCACACGTTCGGAGTGACGACAGCCCTGTCGTGCGGATATGCGCGGCATAACTTCAACGAAGGCTACTCCATGTTCAACGTCGACGGCCGGATGGAGATCCTGCCGCTTGACGGCGACGAGGGCGCGAAGAAGAGCTATCTGAGCTACTGGTATATACGTGTGCCGGTGATATTCGAGTGGCAGAAGCGCATTAACGCCGATGAGGCGTATGCCGGACTGGGCGTGTCGCTGGAGTATCGCGGCAAGGAACATTCGCGCTTCAAGGGCGGCAAGAGCGGCACCGTCACACCGACCGGCGACCTCAACATGAACCCCGTCGGACTCAATCTCGAAGCTCATGTCGGCTACGGCGGCATCGTCCTCGGATTTCGCACGGCCCTCACGCCGCTGCTCAATACGTCGTCCGCACCGCGGTGCTATCCGGTGAGCATGACGCTGGGTGTCAAGCTGTGGTAGGTTTATGGTCTCGGCCGTCTGGAAGATAATCCGCTGCAGCATGAGGTTATCTTCCGGGCAGCCGTCGCTTTTCTTTCTTGTAAATATTGCTGCGCAAAAATCGATGACAAATGAAAATCCCGTTTTAGGACGGCGGAAAGGCGTATGGAGCATGGCGGAAATGCTCCGGTCTTACCGTAAGGGCCTCCCGGGGGTGCAACAAGGGCCTTGTCGCATTGCAACGGGGCCGCCGTTGCATGATGACGGCGGCCCCGTCGCGACCCAAGGAGGCCCTTATTGCAGAACAAATCATGACATTTTGGCCGAAAAAAGCGGTTTCTCGGCGTCTGGGAATTGCGCATATTCCAAAACCGGGAGATAATCGTCTGGACGACAGTAGCTTACACTTGCACGCGCAAAACTTGCGAATTTGCGGCCATCGGTGAAATATTTTTGGAAGTGCCCCTTTTTTATGCCGTTCAGAGGGCGTCTTTGTCTCTTTTTGTCAATTGTTTTCTGGTAGTCTTTCATCTGAAGAAGAACGAAGCATCACCCTGATTAAATTCTCACTTTTTAGGTAGGGTGTTTTGAATTTGAATTAAAATATGGCCAATTACTGGTGTGCCACAGAGGGTAGGGTGCTCAAAATCATAGGGAAAGTGCTACTGATTACGGGTGCGCTCGCTGTCCTTTCAGGGCGCGCCCGTAGTATATATCCGTAAATGGGCGCACTTTTACGATTTTGAATACACTACTTTTTAGGGCTGTCCCATTGTTTTTCAATTATAGCACCTTTTTTTAATGAAAGAGCCGTGAGCGCGACAAAAAATATTTATGTATATTTGTCTGTCTGAATCTTTTTCCGTATATTTGCCGCTGCAAACCCGTCGTCGACACCTTGGCTTTCTGATAGGCAGAGGAGGAAGAGGAGGGAATGCGCTATATATAGGAAAAGACGTTTACTTGACGTTTTATCTGTGACGTTCAGAACTTCGCAACTTCAAAACAGCTCACACGATAATGCAACAGTAGATGTTCATGGGTGTGCTATATGCAATCCTTGGTGTGTCCGTATTGTAAATATGGGCACACGTTATGGATTATATATACATATCGGCGTGGGCCTCTGCGTTGCTTATCCTTGAGCGAAGGCAATGCGAAGGCCATGAACGTGGGATAAGTGACAGGTGCAGTTCCCGCGCTTTTTTTATTATATGGCCTAAACATTAAAATCCAAGGAAGAACCGTCCGGTTCGGGAGCTACGGACATATTATTTATAATTATGTTGAAAAAATTATTGATGGCAATGGCCATGGCATTCTGTATTACAGCTAATACAAATGCTCAAGGTGGATTGGGAGAGTTCCTTCGTGGATTTGCTAAAGGTGTGTCGGAAGGACTAAAAAATAACAAAACATCCACGAATACAGTATCAGACAATTATACCACGTCTTCTCAACGAACAAATGTCTCGAATTATTCTTTACCTGACAAATTTGAATATTATTATGCCACTGCAGATAATGTTCATGCTTGCAAAATCAGTTCTATGGTGACACCGGGAAGTCTTGTCGTTCCTATGCCAAATGGACAATCTCAGGTAAGGGATGCTTCAGTGAGATCATTCCTGTTTGATGGAACAACCGGAAATTTAGTAAGTACGTCATATCCGAATGACAATGGCGAATACTGGAGATATAGCCAAATTCTATTGCAAATAGAATATAATGTCTATGTCAAGAAAGATTTTTCTGAAGTTAAATATGGAAACTTTGTTTTTAACAGGAAAATCTCCAAAGAGACATATTCAAAGAAGATGACTGAACATTATAGATTTATGGAGCGAATCAATTCGCAAGTGCCATCCTCCAATACGGTCGGTGGATATTCAAACAATTCTAATTCTTCAGGCTCATTATCTACTTCAAGTTCATCAAGTGGTTACACACGTTGTTCCTCATGTAACGGCACAGGAATATGTTCGTCATGTAATGGTAAAAAAGGGCACTACGCGGATACTGGTTATTATACAGGTTCTAATTCGCAATCATGGATAGCATGCCCATCATGCAATGGTTCGGGACGATGCTTTAATTGTCATGGAAGAGGAAGATATTAATATCCCAAATACTACAGATTAGTTTCATCTTAGAATTTAGTGGGATTCATAAAGAATGGAAATAAAGTGATAATAGAGCCAGAGTAACTATTCCGGTGGTATCCGTCTTGAAGTCAGCCTCGTCAGCAACATTCCCGATATGTCAAACTCCAACCGTTGCCTCCAACCGCCGGAACGACAAAATAGTAGTCGTAAGATTTTGCGCTCTCCCTAAATTAATGTAACTTTGTCGGCGGAATATAAATACACATAATATATAATAAAGGCATGATACTTTTTTTTAGGACTCCGCAAAAGAGCGTGATTGCTACAGCGACTGACCATCAGTTGACTCAGGATGAAATCAAGGAACTTTGCTGGCTTTACGGCGACGCCGAGCTCGTAGAGGGCGAAAGCATGGAGGGCTTCTTCGTAGGCCCGCGCCGTGAGATGATAACTCCTTGGAGTACGAATGCCGTCGAGATTACACAGAACATGAATCTCCACGGCATTTCGCGTATAGAAGAGTTCTTCCCCGTCGACACGGAAGACGCCGAGCACGACCCGATGCTGCAGCGCATGTACAAGGGACTTGACCAGAATGTGTTCAACGTTGCCATTGAGCCGCAGCCAATCAAGCACGTCGACAATCTGGAAGAGTACAACGAGAAGGAGGGCCTGGCCCTGTCGCCCGAGGAGATTGAGTATCTGCACAAGATAGAGAAGGAGCTTGGCCGTCCGCTGACTGACTCGGAAATATTCGGTTTCGCCCAGATCAACTCCGAGCACTGCCGTCACAAGATTTTCGGCGGTACGTTCATCATCGACGGTAAGGAGATGGAGTCGAGCCTCTTCGCAATGATCAAGAAGACGACACAGGAGAATCCCAACAAGATTCTCTCCGCATACAAGGACAACGTGGCTTTCGCCCAAGGCCCGGTCGTGGAGCAGTTTGCTCCGGCCGACCAGACCACGAGCGACTGGTTCCGCGTGAAGGACATCGAGAGCGTCATCTCGCTGAAGGCCGAGACCCACAACTTCCCCACGACGGTAGAGCCGTTCAACGGTGCCGCAACGGGTACGGGCGGCGAAATCCGCGACCGTATGGGCGGCGGCGTAGGCTCATGGCCCATCGCAGGAACTGCGGTTTATATGACGGCTTATCCGAGAATAGAAAATGAAGAATGTCGGATGAAAGAGCGTCCGTGGCTCTATCAGACTCCGGAGCAGATTCTCATCAAGGCGTCCAACGGTGCGAGCGACTTCGGAAACAAATTCGGACAGCCGCTCATCTGCGGTTCGGTGCTCACATTCGAGCATCAGGAAGGTGAGGCGGAGAAGTATGCCTACGACAAGGTCATCATGCTGGCCGGTGGTGTGGGCTATGGAACGAAGCGCGACTGCCTGAAGAAGGAGCCGCAGACGGGCAACAAGGTCGTTGTCGTCGGTGGTGACAACTATCGTATCGGCCTCGGCGGTGGATCTGTTTCATCGGTAGACACGGGCCGTTACAGCAACGGCATCGAGCTGAATGCCGTGCAGCGTGCAAATCCGGAGATGCAGAAACGTGCATATAACCTCGTCCGTGCGCTCTGCGAAGCTGACGTCAACCCCGTCGTGAGCATCCACGACCACGGTTCGGCAGGCCACCTCAACTGTCTCTCGGAACTGGTCGAGGAATGCGGAGGACGCATCGACATGACGCAGCTGCCTATCGGCGACAAGACGCTGAGCGCAAAAGAGATAATCGCCAACGAGAGTCAGGAGCGCATGGGACTGCTCATCGACGAGAAGCACATCGAGCAGGTGCGCCGCATCGCCGAGCGTGAGCGTGCTCCGATGTATGTCGTAGGTGAGACAACCGGCGACGCCCACTTCTCTTTTGAACAGGGCGACGGCGTCCGTCCGTTCGACTTAGACGTGGCCCAGATGTTCGGCCACTCGCCGAAGACCATCATGCGCGACACGACGGTGGAGCGCCACTACGCAAACGTTACTTATGAAGGCCAGAGTGCAGGTGAAGGTCAGAGTGCAGAGTGCAGAGTGCAGAGGTATGATTACTCTCAGGGCTCGGCACAGGGTGAAGCAGAAAATGGTAATCATACCTCTTCACTCATCACTCTTACTTCTAAACTAAATACCTATTTGAATAACGTGCTGCGGCTTGAGGCCGTAGCCTGCAAGGACTGGCTGACAAACAAGGTCGACCGCTCCGTTACGGGCAAGATTGCGCGTCAGCAGTGTCAGGGCCGCATACAGTTGCCGCTGAGCGACTGCGGCGTTGTGGCTCTCGACTATCGCGGCCATAAGGGCATCGCAACTTCGCTCGGACATGCTCCGCAGGCCGGATTGGCATCGCCCGAGGCCGGCAGCGTGCTGTCTGTAGCCGAGTCGCTGACCAACATCGTGTGGGCTCCGCTGGCCGAAGGCATGGACAGTCTGAGCCTCTCGGCCAACTGGATGTGGCCCTGCCGCTCGCAGGAGGGTGAGGACGCACGTCTCTACACGGCCGTGAAAGCCCTGTCGGACTTCTGCTGCTCCATCCACGTCAACGTGCCTACGGGCAAGGACTCGCTGTCAATGACACAGCAGTATCCCGGTGGCGAGAAGATCATCGCCCCCGGAACGGTCATCGTCAGTGCCGGCGGCGAGGTCAGCGACGTACGCAAGGTCGTGTCGCCGGTGCTCGTGAACGACAAGAACGCATCCATCTATCACATCGACTTCTCCTTCGACGAGCAGCGTCTGGGCGGCAGTGCCTTTGCCCAGAGCCTCGGAAAGGTGGGCGACGACGTGCCCACGGTGAAGAATCCGGAATATTTCTGCGACGCCTTCAATGCCGTTCAGGAGCTCGTCAAGCGCGGTTGGATAATGGCCGGCCACGACATCAGTGCCGGCGGACTTATCACGACGCTGCTTGAGATGTGCTTCGCCAATACCGAGGGCGGCCTCCACGTCAATCTCCACGACATTTGCCGTGACGGCGACGTGGTCAAGACGCTCTTCGCCGAGAACCCCGGTGTCGTCATCGAGGTCAGCGACGAGCATAAGATAGAGTTCCGCAAGTTCATGGAAGAGTGCGGCGTGGGCTTTGCTAAGATAGGCTATTCCGTGCCCGGCGAGCGCACCATCGTGGTGAAGGCCGGCGACTTTGAACATACATTTGACATCGACGCCCTGCGCGACGTATGGTATGAGAAGTCTTACTTGCTTGACCGCAAGCAGAGTTTCAACGGCTGTGCCGCCGAAAGATATAAGAACTATAAGAACCAGCCGTTGGAGATGAAGTTCAACCGTGACTTCACGGGCCGCCTCTCTCAGTATGGCATCTCTGCCGACCGCCGCGAAATGACCGGTGTCAAGGCCGCCATCATCCGTGAGAAGGGTACCAACGGCGAGCGCGAGATGGCCTATTCGCTCTATCTGGCCGGCTTCGACGTCAAGGACGTGATGATGACCGACCTCATCACCGGCCGCGAGACGCTTGAGGATGTCAACATGATTGTCTTCTGCGGCGGCTTCTCCAACAGTGACGTGCTCGGCTCGGCAAAGGGTTGGGCCGGTGCGTTCCTCTTCAATCCGAAGGCAAAGGAGGCTCTCGACAAGTTCTATGCACGCAAGGACACGCTGTCGCTCGGCATCTGCAACGGCTGTCAGCTGATGGTCGAACTGGGTCTCGTGGGCAGCAAGGACGGCGGAAAGGCACGCATGTTGCACAACACGTCGCATAAGTTTGAGAGCGGTTTTGTCAGCCTCGACATACCGCAGAACGACAGCGTCATGTTCGGTTCGCTCAGTGGCAACAAGCTCGGTATCTGGGTGGCCCACGGAGAGGGTAAGTTCTCACTGCCCGAGGCAGAAGCCAACTACAACATCATAGCGAAGTACAACTACGCCGGCTATCCCGCCAACCCGAACGGCAGCGACTACAACGTTGCCGGCATCTGCTCGGCCGACGGCCGCCATCTGGCCATGATGCCCCATTTGGAGCGCGCCATCTTCCCGTGGCAGAACGCATGGTATCCCGCCGACCGCCGCGCCGACGACGTGACTCCGTGGATTGAGGCGTTTGTCAACGCAAGGAAATGGATAGAGAACTTCGCTTAAGGCGGAGTTCTCTATAATTATAAGTTATGAATTATAAATTATAATCTGCGGATGTAATGTCGCTCGCCAATTATAATCTATAATTCATAATTTGTAATTAGTACACTTAGCTCTTGTTTGTTATAATTTGGAATTAATAATTTAGAATTGGGAAAACGCATGTTTTTCACCTTTTTCAAGATAGGTCTGTTCACTCTTGGCGGCGGATATGCCATGATACCGCTCATAGAGAAAGAGGTTGTCGACAACCACAAGTGGATGACGCGTGAGGAGTTGCTCGATGTGATTGCCATCGCGCAGAGCTGTCCGGGTGTGTTCGCTATCAATGTAAGCACGTTTGTGGGCTATAAGCTGCGCAAGACGTGTGGCGCCATCCTAACATCATTGGGCACGGCTCTGCCGTCGTTCATCATCATTCTGCTGATAGCCATGTTCTTCCGTCAGTTTCAGGATAATCCCGTTGTGGCCGCAATGTTCCGCGGCATACGTCCGGCGGTGGTGGCCCTGATAGCTGTGCCCACGTTCAACATGGCCCGCAACGCCCGTGTCGGATTGGCGAACTGCTGGATTCCCGTTGCCGGAGCATTGGCGATATGGGCTTTCGGCGTCTCACCGATAGCGATAATCCTCATTGCCGGACTCGGAGGCTGGTTGTATGGACAGTATATACAGCCGACGGAACAATAAATGAAGCTCGATGTAGAGACGTCACATTGTGGCGTCTCAGACAGGCAAAGCAGTATTTCAGATGGGTGCGGATTATCTGGTAAATAGTAGTGACATCGCTTTGCGATGTTTTATCGGATGGCAACTGATTGCGCCAACGTGCCGAAGGCACGTCCCAACAGTTTCGTGATTTTGCCAACTCGCTATGCGTTTCCATCATATTTGACAATAATAACAATCAATCCACATATATATAACAATGATATTCCTACAGCTTTTCATAACGTTCTTCTTCATCGGTCTCTTCGGTTTCGGTGGCGGTTACGGCATGCTGTCACTCATCCAGAGCGAGGTTGTCCATCATTGGCACTGGATGACCACGTCCGAATTTACCGACGTCGTGGCCATCAGTCAGATGACGCCCGGTCCGATAGGAATCAACAGTGCTACATATTGCGGCTATACGGCCGTCCATAACGCTGGAATGGGCAACGCCATGGCCATACTCGGCAGCCTTACGGCCACGTTCGCCCTCGTTCTGCCGTCTCTGATACTCATGATTGTCATCAGCCGTATGTTCATGAAATATATGAAGACGCCTCTCGTCCAGTCCGTCTTCATCGGCTTGCGTCCCGCTGTGGTCGGTCTGCTCGGTGCCGCCACGCTGCTGCTCATGACATCAGAGAATTTCTCCACTCCGTCCCTCAATCCCTGGCAGTTCTGGATAAGCATCGCCCTTTTCGCTGCAACGTTTGTCGGAACGATGTATTTCAAGATCAATCCCATCCGGATGATAGTCTATAGCGCGCTTGCCGGAGGACTTCTTCTCTATTGACAACAATAGAGGTTTTCCCATACCCCATCCATCCCATAATGTTCCCATTCTTTCCATAACATCCTATTCTTCCCAAAATTTCCCTTGCCTCCCATGTTTCCCATTCAAATCCCCAGAGCTTTCGCTCTCGCCATCCTTTCAGCAATTTCAGCAATCACCTTTGCCCAGTCGTTCACAACCGACAAGCCGATGGTTCATGACCCCGTCATGGCAAAGTCAGGCGACACCTATTATATGATGAGCACAGGCCACGGCCTCCAGATGGCCGAGTCAAAGGACCTGAAGACATGGCGGGTGTGGCGCAAGACACCTCTGCTGACTGTCATCCCCGCGTGGACACACGATTCCGTTCCCGGTTTCCGCGACCACGTATGGGCTCCTGACATCATCCGTTGGCAGGGACGCTGGTGGATGGCGTATAGCTGTTCTACGTTCGGGAAGAACACGTCGGCCATCGGACTGGTGTCCACAGACAGCCTCCGGCCGCTCTCCGACGACGGCCGCAACCTGATAGAATGGCGGGATGAGGGTCCGGTGATATGTTCCCGTGGCGGCCGTGACAACTGGAACGCCATTGACCCCAACTTCATCATCGGCGAGGACGGCATGCCGTGGCTCACGTTCGGCTCATTCTGGGACGGCATACAGCTGGTCCGTCTTGACTCAACGATGCGCATAGACCATTCCTTCCGTCAGCGGACCATTGCCCGCCGCAAGACAGAAGGACGTGCAAATCCAGTTGAGGCTCCGTTCATCTTCCGTCATGACGGCTGGTTCTATCTCTTCGTCTCGTGGGACTACTGCTGCCGTGGCATGGAGAGCACATACAAGGTCGTGGTCGGCCGCAGCCGCACCGTTGCCGGTCCATATCTCGACCGCGAGGGTAGGGACATGGCTCTCGGCGGCGGAACGCTCGTCATTGAGGGTGACAAGAAGACGTTCGAAGCCTCCGGTCACAGCGCGGCTTATCGTTTCGGCGACGAAGATATCTTCATCTGCCACGGCTACAGTATAGCCGACAACGGTGCCTCGGTGCTCGTAAAGAGGAAAATCCGATGGACCGACGACGGCTGGCCCTATCTTAGTGCATAGGTAAGAGTGCATAGGTAAGAGTGCATAGGTAAGAGTGAAGAGGTATGATTACCGGGCAAGCCCCAACCTTTATGTTCGGTAATCATACCTCTTCACTCTTACCTCTTCACTCTTACCTCTTCACTCTTACCTCTTACCTCTTCACTCCTCACTTATCCCGCCTGTATATTAAAAAAGAAGTTTTCGCACCTTTTTATTTGCTAAAAGCCTTAGATTCTCGCAAAAAAACACTATATTTGCAATCTATTGTAATATGTACGCGCGTACCATAATATAAATGCAGCGGCCGTAAACAGGATGCTGCCAAGGGAAAACTACGGTGGGCGTGTGGCATGGACAAACATTGGAATAAGACTAATAATAACTAAAACTAATTACAATCTACATGAAAAGGATTCTGTTTATCTGTGTATTCTTCTGCCTCATGGGACTTACGACCCGTGCACAGCGCCATGTCGACAAGCTCGACCGCAGTCTTGTGGCCGTGAAGGTCAATGGCGGCGTCTATTGCAGTTGGCGTATTTTGGGAGAGGAATACTATGATGTGACCTACAACATCTATCGTGACGGAACAAAACTCAACGACAAGCCGCTCACTGTGTCCAACTATACCGACGCCGGCGGAACGGCTTCTTCCGTCTATACCGTCGAACCCGTTGTCCGCGGCATGGCTAAGGCAAAGAGCAAGGGAGCCAAGCCAATGTCCAACGGCTATCTTGAAATCCGCCCCGACCACGGCAACCTGTCAGGAACGTTCGTCCCCAATGATGCCACGGCGGCCGATCTCGATGGCGACGGCGAACTGGAGCTTATCGTGAAGTTCGACCATGCCAACACCGGCGACGACACCTATACCGTCATCGAAGCCTACAAATTGGACGGAACGAAGCTCTGGTGGATTAACTGTGGCCGTAACATGGGCGACTTCCAGAACAACGAGATCAACATTGCCGCCTATGACTGGGATCTTGATGGACGGGCCGAGTGCATAATGCGCGCTGCCGACGGAACCGTCATCCACATGGCCGATGGAACGACACAGACCATCGGTGACCCGTCGAAGAACTACCGCCCGACGGAAGATGGTCAGTGGTTCGTTCACGACGGTGCCGAATATCTTCTCTATCTCGACGGACTGACGGCCAAGCCTTATCAGGTAATGCCTTATCCGCTGAAGCGTCTTGAACCGGGTGAGAGCAGTCTCACTACGGCTTGGGGTGACGGCTATGGCCATCGCTCCTCTAAATATTTCTTCGGTGCGCCCTACTTTGACGGAAAGAAGCCAAGCATCTTCCTTGCCCGCGGCATCTACACCCGCCATAAGATGATTGCCTACGACGTCAATCCTGCTGATCACTCGCTGACCACACGCTGGACGTGGAACTGCAATACGCCCGGCTCTATCTGGTACGGTCAGGGCTATCACAACTATATCGTGGCTGACGTCGATTGGGACGGCCGTGATGAAATCGTCTTCGGCTCCATGACCATCGACGACAACGGCCGCGGTCTCGCTTCCACCGGTCTCGGTCATGGCGACGCCCAGCACGTGAGCGATTTCGATCCCTACCGTCACGGTCAGGAGTTCTTCGGGTGCAACGAAGATCGTCCCGGCAACAACCTATGCGACGCCACCACGCGAAAGATTCTCTACCGTTATAGCTGCGGTAATGACGACGGACGCGGCATCATGGGTAACTTTTCTAACGACTATCCCGGATGTCAGGGCGTATCGGCCCGCGACCCCGGTCTGATAAGCTCCGTAACATACAAGACGCTGGATGGTGGTTCAAAGAGCGACATCGCCCAGAACATGAACATCTATTGGGACGGCGATCTCTGTGAAGAGAGCTTCAACGGCTCTGGCAGCCACGACACCGAAGGTGTCATCCTGAAGTATGGAACAGGCCGCATTGCCAATCTTGCCGGCTCGCTGACCAACAACTACACTAAGGCAACTCCCTGCCTCATGGCTGATCTCTTTGGCGACTGGCGTGAGGAGGTTGTCATGCGCACGGCCGACAACAACATCCGTATCTACACCTCCACCATCGCTACAAAGTGGCGCAACTATACCCTGTGGCATGACCATCAGTATCGCAACGCCATTGTATGGCAGATGAACGGCTATAATCAGCCACCTCACGTGAGCTATTTCCTCGGTGAGCTGGAGGGTATCACTGTAGCGCCGCCGCCACTCACTACTACTGGCCGCACTGTCATAGCCAATGGTTCTTCCATCGGCAGCGACTGCAATGACAAGCATGTCATGCTTGACGAGACAGGCGATATGACCGTCAACGTTACCGACGGCGCATCTCCCTACATCCTTACAGACAACGCTCCCACATGGGTCCAGGGACGTGACAATGCTGCCAACATCGTCACAACGTCATACACCCACACCCTGACGGGCGGTGCCCTGACGGGCGCGATGCGTCTCGTAAAGCAAGGTGATGGAACCCTCGTCATGCCCGCTGCGTCACACACTTACACCGGTTTCACAGATATTTGGGCAGGAACGCTCCGCCTTGACGGCAGTCTGGAGAACAGCCGTCTTTGGCTTAACCGCCACACGACGCTCATCTCCAATGGCGGAAAATTCATGAAGGGCATTCAGGCTGACTACAACTCTACGATTGTTCCCGGCGGTCAGGGCACTATCGGAAGCCTGACAGCCGATTCACTCATACTTAATTTCGGTTCTGCTGTGGCTATCGACCTCAATGCCGCCGACCGCACGGCCGACCGTATCAATGTCGCCACGCTTTCCATAGAGAAGAAAAACTGGGCCAACGGTCCAGCCTATTCAACGCCGGTCTTCCATGTCAATCTTCTCATGAACAGTGACAATGTGGCCGACGGCGAAGGAAAATATCTGATTGGCGAAGTCGGCAAGCTCGACGGAAGTCTCGACGATATACTCATTGAGGGTGTGACGTCCTACAAATCGGCTCTCTCGCTGGAGGACGGCAAACTCTATCTCACGCTGACAGCCTTCCACGCCGGAACGGTCAGCTGGATTGGTGCCGAGGATGCCGTCTGGAGCACGGACGGTTCTGCTAACTTCGAGTCGGCCGACGGCTCCGGTATGCGCGGCTTCGTTCCCGACGATGAGGTCATCTTCGACGACAACGCCGTCTCGACCGATGTCACTATTTCAGGAAAGGTCAAGCCTTCAAGCATCGTGTTCAACAACGCCAAGAAGACATTCACCATCAACGGCGACAGTATTGTCGGCAATCCGACGCTGACCGTCAACGGAACCGGAACGGTCATCATCAACAACGAGAACCGCATCGGGGCGACCTCCATCAACAAAGGTAAGCTCTCTGTCCGCACGCTGGCCAACAACGCCGGAACAGACTTTGGTGCTCTTGGCGGCGTGACCTCGGCAATCAACATTTCCGGTGGTGCGACGCTTTCCGTTCAGGAGAGCAACACCACGTCACAGACAATCAACGTCGGTGAAGGAGGAGCAAACCTCGACGTCGTTTCAGGAACGACACTGACCATGTCTACTGGTATCAAGCAGAGCGTTTCCGGCCAAACCCTGACCAAGCTCGGCGAGGGTGCGCTCACGCTGGGCTCAGGGAACTCGGTGTCGAAGCTGGTCATCCGTACCGGTTCTGTTAACACGATTGAAAGTAATGGTCTCATACAGCTGCCGTCTATTGTAGCTTTCGAGGGAGGAACATTATATGATTCAAATTCGGAAGGCTCATATACAACAAACTCGACAAATTTTGTTGTTGAAAACGGACAGACGGGTGCCATCTATTGCGATCCGCGTTGCGAATACACTGGAAACTTCTCCGGTGCAGGACGCCTGACATTCTATGCCGCCGGCGTGCGCAACTATATTAATGGAGACTGGAACAATTTCACTGGAACGCTTATCCCCGCTCTTAGCAAGCGCGGAACCTACGACCCCGTGTTCTATTTCACCAGTACGAAAGGGCTTGTCAATGCGACTTTAGTGCTTAACACCGGAATGACTATCAACAACGACGGAAAGAACATTCCGCTTGGAACTGTTACAGGAACGGGTACGCTGGCCGGCTCCGGTAGCTATTATGTTGGTGACAAGGATAATGATTTCACTTTTGGGGCCTATTCCACCTCAAAGATTGTCAAGCGTGGAACGGGAACGATGAAGATAATCTCTCTTGGACGTATCACTGCTCCCGTTGAGGTTCAGGCTGGAACGCTCTCGTTCAACAATTCTTCTTTGGCTACGCTTGTCAACGGCTCCAATGCTATGACCGTCAGCGGAACGGGTGTCGTCCTCGGCCAGGGACTTATTCATTCGCTTACAGTCAATTCCGGCGGCTCGCTTTATCCGCGTGCATCTTATGACATGAACAATCCCGGCATAATCAAGGCCAACGGCGCGTTGACTGTTGCCAACGGTGCCACGGTTGGACTGGTCATCGGTAGCAGCAAATGTTCTCAGCTTCAAGCCAAGTTCATCACAATCAACGGTACGCTCAAAGTGTCGCTGGCTGACAACTTCGTGCCGAAAGTCGGTACAGAATATACCCTTTGGACAGCTTCGTCGTCGTTCGGAGGAACTCCTACGCTCGAACTTCAGGATCTTCCCGCTGGTTTCGCTTGGGACACTACCGGTCTGCTTTCAGCTACTGGTGTGATTAAGATTGCCGAAGGAAGCGGCATCAGCTCTGTTTCTTCTGCAGAGGAAGTCGCTTGCGAGGTTTATTCCCTGACCGGTCAGAAGCTCGGAACTTTCACCGCACAGCGTTCTGAAATCCGTAGCCGCCTTGCCTCATATAATATAAATATGAACGCGCGTACATTTATAATAAAGATGCGCACCGCAGGAGGAACGGAAGTGAAGAAGATGAGCGTCAAATGATAATCATGTAAGAGTTTGGAGTAAAGAGGGATGATTACCTTTCAGGGTGAGTCCGTTTCCACAAGTTCATTCATGAAAGGTGATCATACCTCTTTCCTCTTCACTCAGCCATCTGGCCTTGAGATTCCTCTGACTTCTGACCTTAAAATCACATTGCGTTGTGATTTTGGTTTGAAGTCTCATTATTTTTTGTCTATTTTGTACCGAAATCACAGCATACTGTGATTTCGGTAATTTGTGAATTATGGACTATCTCGTGATAACTCCGAGTTTTTAACAGTTTACCGCTTTTGCGCTTCAGCGTTTACTTTATATAATTCCTTCGAGGTTGTTGTCTGGCTGCTTTGAACATTTTTTTTAGGCTAAAAATCAAATCTTATAGTTTGCAGTACGATTATTCACGTAAATTTGCAAAAAAATCTACGGAAACTATTATTACTAATTAAAAACTCTATTTTATTATGAGAAGAAGACTACTACTGCAATTTTTAGCAGTTTTTGGAGTAATGTCGGCTTCAGCTTATAATCAGGATGAGTATGTCTACACGCCTGATTCAAAGTATAAGACCGTCACTCCGAACTATGTTACCAATGGAGATTTCTCCAATCAGTTCGCCGGTTGGACAAATGGTTCAGATGAAATGGCGACAGAACCCTCGACGTCAGCATGGCGTCTCGTTACGGAAGTCGGCCCCAACGGTGAGACCGTGGCTGAGTCTCTCGGCAACTCCACCGGTAACGGACTCGCCCGTATATGGTCGGTTGACCAGTTGGGCGGAGCCGGTCTTTATGTTTATTCTTACTACATCAACGGAGGCGCTACTTCTGCCAATACCTCTGTTTCCGGAACACTCGACAACTATCTCAACTTCTATGTCAACACGGACGGCACATACGCCACCAACACCCGTAACGTCGGTGACGTCGTAGCGTTCAACGAGACATGGCAGCTCGTGAGCGACACCGTTCAGCTCAATCAGGGCGACTTCCTCGTGATGTATGCCGACCGTATGGCCGAAGGCGCACGTATCACGGGCGTGGCTATCAATAAGGTAGACGCCGTGTTCGACGACCGTATCCTTGCCGCAAAGAAAGAATACATCAACACTCTTCTCGCAGGACCGTGGAAAAACCAGACGTCTGTAGAAGAAACGAAAAGCCTTTTGGAGGAGTATTATGAGTTGCTCACCGGCGATGACATTGATGAAATGAACAGCTACATGGCTGAGCTTGACAATGCTATCAATGACTTCTTGGGTTCAAATACAGCCAGCATGATGGGCAATTTCAAACACTGGTATAACAGTGACAAGATTCAGAAAGCTTCGAAGATTGGTGATTGGGTGTTCACCGGCGGACGTATCTTCCATTGCAACTCCAATGATTCAGCTGTGAGACAGGAAGAAGAGAATATGCAGCGTGTCTCTCACGAGATGCCCCGCTCTTTCGACCTTCCGAATGCTTCCGGTTATGTCACAAAGTCATGGGATCCCGGAACCTACATGATGAAGATGGACGTTATGGGCTACTACATGTTGACTGGCACGGGTTCTCAGTATGATCCCGACCTCAACTCCAAGGTTATGGGTGTCAAGCTTGTCGGCAATGACGTAGAGCTGAATGTCAGCCCGCTGAACACGCGCCGCTATACGGAGCACGTCATCTTCTTCACCGTTCCTGAGGACCAGGCTGGCGTTGAGGGCAATATCAAGTTCGGATTCGAATACAATATATCTGAGGACGAGGCCGGCAAGAACAGAGGCGGATGGCTCGCTTTCTCTCATGTCGATGTCCGTCGTGTAGGACTGTCTCAGGAGGAGCAGGACCATCTTGATCTTGTCAAGAGAATCGCTGGGGCCCAGCACTCTCTGAAAGTCATGATTGACTCAGCCAACGTCGTTGCTACAAAGACAGACCTCTACAAGTGGGGTATGGCCCAGATGAACGACTCTACGGCTAAGGGTCAGGCCGAATACGAAGTCTCTCTGACCAAGGTTGACGCCACCGGTAAGGAAGTCTTCGTTGACGACAACGCCGACGCTGTCTATGACAAAACGTTGGACGACTACATGAAGATTGTCCGCAAGGGCATACAGAACCTCTATGGCTATTGCCAGCCTTACTTCGATCTGAACACTGTTATCGCTGACGCCGACAAGGCTCTCGCCGATCCGGTAAACCAGAACGGTGACGCTACTCTGAAGGCAAACCTGAACGCTCTGATTGCCGAGGCCAAGGCCCTTAGCGCAACCTACGCCGTAATCGAGGACAACGACGCTATCCTCGCCGAGGCTGCCAAGTACACAGAGAAGACCGAGGCTCTGAAGAACGCTCTCGCCGACTATCTCTCAACGACCGCTTCTTTCGCGAATCCTTCTAATGTCGAAATCGTCAACGGTGACTTCGCAACAAAGAACTATTCAGGATGGACATTCTCTGAAAATATTGCCGGTAAGGAGACTTTCAAGAACTCCGCTAACGACTCTTACGAAGCTGGCAACTGTCTGCAGGTATGGCGCGGTTATACAGCCTCTCCCCAGTCTATGTTGAAGCAGGAGGTCACTCTGAAGTATAAGGGTCTCTATGTTTACACCGCAACTGCTCATGGCTTCAATGAGAATCCCGGTAATGATGTCGCAATGGGAACGCTTGTGACAGATCCGGAGTCAGGTCTCGCCAATGATACAATCTACACTGGCGACAACAACAAGATGCGTCTGTTCTTCGGTCAGGTCGGCCTCGCTGACTCTGTTCGTGTCCACAGCCGTCTGGTTGAGTGGAAAGACAAGAGTACAAACTATAACGGTTATGTCGGTGGCTCTTACTTCGTGTTCGTTGATAAGGCTGACGAGGTAGAGACTACATACGAGTTCGGCTTTAGCACATTCGGTCAGGTTGATGGTTCAGGTGCCAACACCTACGGCTTCGGCGACAACAAGATTTCTTACTACGGTGACGCAAGCAAGGCCATGGCTGCATTCAAGGCTGATGTTGACGCTCAGCTGGTTGAGGCACAGAAAGTTCTTGACGCCAACCAGGCTTCTGAAAATCAGGGCGTGCAGAACGCAGTTTCACGTCTGAGCCGCCGTCTCGCTGACGCCAAGGCTTTGGCCGCAACTTCTCCGGCAACGGCCAAGGATCTCTCGGCTCTGGCTAATGCTGCAGCATACGCAGTTGAAATGGCTAACAATGTTACTACCGTCGCTTCTGGTATCAACACTGTTTCCGCAGATGTTGTCAAGGCAAATGTCGCCAATGGCGTCTACAACCTTGCCGGTGTTCGCGTAGCTTCCGACCTGAAGGGCCTCAACTCTCTTGCCAAGGGTATCTATATCTTCAACGGCAAGAAGTATGTTGTGAAATAATCAATAAGTCCTATAAACGAAAAGGGAGGCTGTATCAGTTTTGATACGGCCTCTTTTTTTTGAACATATAGACGCGGAGACACTGAGTATCTACCATCTGTGTCTCCGTGTCTCTGTATTCAGGAATACCATTCTTCTCACTCTCCGGAAATACTTTATGTTAAAAACTACCGTTCTCTCAATATATATATAAACCGGCTGTAAAGAACTGCCAAAAAACAATGTAGTTATCATTAATTTATTGAAGATAATTTTGGTTAATTCACTTTTTTATTGTTATTTTGCAATTCGAACTACATTAAATGCTATAGTGACAAAACAAATATTATATACTAACTATTAATTTATGAAGAAACTCTTTTTCTGTATCTCTCTCGTTTTGACGGGATTGATGACTTCCTGTGTAGATAAATACGAGGAAGTGGATGCTGAGTCCAAACCTCAATGGTTGGGCGAAAGCATTTATGCGGAATTGAAGAATCCGAATCAGGACGCCCTGACGGGAACGTTCAACACCTATCTTAGGCTCGTTGATGACCTGGGGGAGGCGGAAACGCTGAACAGGACTGGTAGTAAGACTGTCTTCCCCGCTAATGATGAGGCATTCGAGCGCTTTTTCAAGAGTAACGAATGGGGAGTAACATCTTATGAACAACTGTCGGAAGCGCAGAAGAAGCTCCTGCTCCGTTCTTCGATTATCGACAATGCCATGCTTGTCAGCATGTTGTCAAACACGATTACCGGTAGTGGTGATGATGCGACAATTCTGCGCGGTTACACAATGAAGCATAAGACGGCAATCAACACTATTGACTCAATCACGCATTTCTATAATGCCGCCGATATGCCGGAGAACAACAAGTATTGGACGAAGTATTTCCAGAAAGGCATAGACCTCGTCTGCGACAATACGACTCCGGTGATGGTTCACCTCACACGTGAGTACATGGTCAACAACAGCATCACGACAGTGGGGCAGGGCAGTGACTTCGAGATTATCACAGGTCAGCCCTATACTGAAGGTGCCGCCTATGTCTTCGACGACCGTATCATCACCAAGGGTCAGTATTCCGACGGAAAGACTTGTCAGAACGGATATATCCACCAGGTGGAAAACGTCCTTGTCCCCCCCGGAAACCTCGCTCAAGAAATCGCCACCGACAAGGAAACGTCGCTCTACAGCCACATGCTGGAATATTTCTCGGCTCCTTTCTATGACGGAAACACGACGAAGCAATACAACGACGCCGCCGTTCAGTATGGACGTCCGATAATCGACTCGATTTTCCAAAAGCGTTATTTCAGTGACAATTCCCACGGTGTGCCGCTTCAGACCGACCCGGACTATCAGCGTGTTGAGTCTGTCCTCAAGTTCGATCCGGGATGGAATACATATCCGTCGGATGATTCTTATGCTGACATTGCAGCCATGTTCGTTCCAGTTAATGCTGCGGTCGAGGAGTATTTTCTTCCCGGCGGCGGTGGTTCCTATTTTATGGACATCTATGCTGATGCGGCTAATACGCGTGAGAACCTTCTCACCAACCTTGACGTTCTCTTCCAGAAGCGTCCGGATGTGATTTCAAAGCTCATCCGTAACCTCCAGCACTCTTCGTTCGCCTCTTCCGTGCCGAGCAAGTTCTCGACGCTACCCAGTGACGGTGGCGAGTTCCTCGGTTTGACGACAGCCGACCTGTGGAAGAAGACTGGTGCTGAGGACAAATATGACGTAAGGTTCGCCAACAACGGTATCATCTATAAACTCAATCGCGTTGTCGCTCCCGATGAGTTCAGCTCCGTTTTCGCTCCGGCGTCTTTCTATCCTGACTTGCAGGTGATGAAATATATGGTTGAACAGCCGAGTTCCGGTGCAGGTTGTGATTTCAAATACTATCTGTTGGCCATGAAAGCCAACTACGCTTTCATGATTCCGACGGACGACGCTTTCGCCGAATACATGTATGTCGACCCGGCGACATTGGGTAAGGTGGAGCCGGAAGCCATCAAGTTCACCTATGAGTATGACGAGGTCAACAAGAACTATAAGTTCAGGGCCGCACGCTATAAGTATGATATAAAGACAAACCAGCCCGGTGCTTTCATATCACAGATTTCAAATATCACATCCCTCAAGTCGCAGATAAGCGACATTCTGAATAGTCATACTGTCGTTTTGGGTGACGGTGAGACATTCGGAACGAACAACTACTACAAGACCAAGAATGGCGGTGCCATCAAGATTGTTGGTAAGGTCGAGGAAGGCGGCCATATCGTGAGCGGTGCCCAGATTGATAACGGACAGGCATCCTCAAAGATTGACGCTGTCATTGATGAGGCAAACGGTGTCGCAATCCGTCTTGACCGTGTTCTTGAGACTCCGCGCAACAGCGTCTATAAGATGTTGAAGGACGTCCACAACGACCGCTTCGGAAAATTCCTCAGCCTTTGTGACTATCTTGACGGAAGCAGCGAAATGATGACATGGCTGGGCATAAGCGACGTACCTAATGAAAGCACCGGCACAAGCCCGCAGGATCAGTACAGGATTTTTACCAGCCAGTATGGTACAGGCAATAATGCCATTGCTGATGCTTGTCTTGATATGAACGTCAAGATGTTCAATACATATAACTATACGCTCTACGTACCGTCAGATGACGCGATTGAGAAGGCTTTCGCCAATGGTCTGCCCCGTCCGGAGGACATGGACGCTGTCTATTCAGCCGCCGTTGAGAAAGAAGACAACGACCCGACGCTGGATCAGGACAAGAGTTTGCTCTATGAACAACTTCTGACTTTGCGCAATTTCGTGCGCTACCACTTCCAGAATACTTCTGTCTATGCCGACAACGTTGTTAACGGCGGACGTACGGAACGTTACAACACTATGTTCTCTACGAATGAAAATGTTCCTTATCAGCTCACCATTTCCGGCGGCGCCGGCAAAATCAATGTCACGGACGGTCATGGAACAGTCCATACCGTTGACGCCAACAATGCTGGCCGCCTGTCAAATATCATGGCGCGTGACTATTGGTTCGACGGCTCAACAATCCCGAGCAGTTACAGGGCTTCGGCGATAAAGACGTCTTCGTTCTGCGTCATCCACGAATTGTCAGAGGCAATGAACTGGCAGCCGGACGCACGTTTTGACAAGGCGTGGAGAACTCCGGCCGCAAAGTCGCGTTCTTTCAACGAATATAAGAAACTGAAAGCAAAGAATCAACTTTAAAGAGCACTACTATGAATATAAAAAGATTTTTGTTCGCTGCCTTGCTCTGCGTAGTCAGTCAGACTATGCTGGCGCAGGCAAAGCGAATATCGGGAACGGTCACTGATAATGCCGGCCCGGTGATGATGGGTAATGTGGTCGAGGTTGATGCAAACGATCGTATCGTGTCGGCCGCACAGACTGACTTCAACGGTAATTTCTCCATGCAGGTGAAAAATCCGAAGAACAAGTTGAAGATTTCCTACGTGGGCGACAAGACAAAGATTGTGCCCATCGGTGCCCAGACCGTATTTAAAATTCAGTTGCAGCCGGAATCGACTGCGCTTAAGGAGGTGACGGTCCGTTCGAAACGTTCCAATACGGGCGGTCTTATGATGTCCAAGAAAGAGATTGCCGTGTCACAGCAGACCATGGATATGTCTTCGGTCGAAGGTCTCTCATTCACCTCGGCTGACGAAGCTCTGCAGGGTGAGATTGCCGGTCTTGACATTGTGTCAAACTCAGGTAACCTCGGTTCCGGAACGACAATGCGTCTGCGTGGTGTGACGACTATCAACGGTGATGCCAACCCGCTGATTGTTGTCGATGACCAGATTTTCGACAACCCTGATGAGAACTTTGACTTCGCCAACGCGAGTGAGGAACAGTATGCGTCGCTGTTGTCTGTCAACGTGGATGACATCGCCGATATCACGGTCTTGAAGGACGCTGCCGCTACAGCCGTATGGGGAGTTAACGGTTCCAATGGTGTCATCAAGATTAGGACGAAGCGCGGTTCGCGTGGAAAGACACGTGTCAACTTCAAATATATGTTCTCGGGAACATGGATGCCTGACGGTTATAAGCTGCTCAACGGTGACGACTACACTATGCTTATGAAAGAGGCATACTACAACCCGAAGCAGGATCCTGAATCGACAAACACTCTTTATGAGCTCAGATATCTGGGCGACGCGTGGAGTGAGTCCGAGAACTGGAACAACAACACCGATTGGGTGGACAAGATTTCGCAGTTCGGACAGAAGCACGATTATTCACTCAATGTTTCCGGTGGCGGTCAGAAAGCCACTTTCCGTATCAGTGCCGCCTACACCCATCAGACCGGTACGGTCATCAAGCAGGTCTTCGACCGCTTTACGACACGTTTGGCCCTTGACTTCAATGTCAGTGAGAGAATCCGCTTCTCGACGAACTTCGCCTTGACATATACGGACAACCAGAAGAACTATTATGACAATCTTCTCGGACGCGCACAGCAGATAGCTCCGAATATGTCTGTCTATCGTCAGAACGCAAACGGTTCGGACACGGACGAGTTCTATATAATGAACCCCAACACTGACCCGAATTACTCGGGAAAAGCTGCTGAAAGAAATCCTACTTTCGGAAATTTCTCTTCTTACGAACTCCGTGACATCCGTAGCCTCGGCAACCCGGTCGCTATAGCCAATCTCGCTTCAAAACGTGAGAAAGTCTACCGTCTGAACCCGGACTTCAATATCAAATACGAGTTGCTCGGCATTGAGGAAGGAAAGCACCGACTCACTTTCAACGGTCGTGTCTACTTCGATATCTACGCGAAGAGTGCTCCCTCATACGTTCCGGCGGCATTGGCGACGGAGAGGTGGAATAATGCGAACTACAACACGTCGGCAACGGAGGAGTCCAACCGCTTCAAGGTAAACGGACGTGCTTCGCTGACTTATACTCCGTATTTCGGAAATGAAAACTGGAACGGTCAGATTATGGCTCAGTATGAGATGGGAACGGAAAAGTATAACAGCCAGTCTCTGACCATGCGTCAGGTCCCGACAGGACTTTCCGCACCGACAATAACGTCTGACCTTAATGCGATGTCGAGCAGCAACTCACAGTATAATTCTCAGAACTTGATTTTCAACGGCTTCCTTTCTTATAAGGAAAGATATATCGCCAGCTTCTCCTATCGTATGGACGGAACGTCACGTCTCGGCCCGAAGAACAAGTGGGTTCACTCTCCCGGTGTCTCCCTGCGTTATAATATCAGCGAGGAGAAGTTCTTGAAACCTATCGAGAAAGTCGTATCCTTGTTCAGTCTCCGTGCCAGCTGGGGTATTGTGGGCAAACAGCCGTCAAAGGACTATCTGTTCTACAACAACTATAATACGAGTGCCGGCAACTATGGTAGTGTCTCCGGTTCTTGGATGTCTACGGCTGTGCTTGACGGTATGAAGCTCGACAATCTGAATGTGGAGAAGACAGAGAGCTACAACCTCGGTTTCAACATTGAGTTGTTCAATAAGTACACGATTGACTTCGACTACTATAACAAGAAGACGACCGACCTGCTGATGTATAATCTGAAGATTCCTTCAATGACCGGTTTCCCGACACTCTCGGCAGCCAATGTCGGCGAGATGAAGAATGAGGGATGGGAGTTGAACTTCAGCGCGCGTGACTTCATCAAGTATAAGAAGTTCTCTGTCAGTGCCAGCTTCAATATCGCCCAGAATGACAACAAACTGACGGAGATGGACGAGAACGTGCTTGCCGACCTGAACAAACCCTGGTCTTATAGTGACCGTGGAAAATATGTGCAGCGTGTGGCCATCGGTGCCGCCCTCGGCTCGATATTCGGTTTCCGTTACAAGGGTGTCTACCAGTATTCATACGAATATCTTGAGAACTACAAGAAGGAGAACAATTTGACGGCCGCCCAGTATGAGAGTTGGATTAACGGAATGCTGGCTCAGGGCAAAACGGCTCCTGTCGTGACGGATGCCAACGGACGTGTCCTCATGAACCCGGAGACCGGAAGCCCGAAGCGCATGTCCTACAACTATTCGGAAGGTACATCTTCTTATATGTTTCAGGGTGGTGACGCCATCTATGAGGACATCAACCATGACGGACAGATCAACCAGCTTGATATCGTCTATCTCGGCAACTCACAGCCGAAGGTCAACGGTGGTTTCAACCTTACGCTCAAGTACGGCAACTTCAGCATAAAGGGACGTTTCATGTATCGTTTCGGCAACAAGGTTGTCAACTTCGCACGCATGGAACTGGAAAAGATGAGCACTGCCTACAATCAGAGCGCGACCGTGAATTACCGCTGGCGTAAGGATGGCGACGTCACTCCGATGCCGCGTGCCATGTATAACACTGGTTACAACTGGCAGGGTTCGGACCGTTACGTGGAGAACGGCTCGTTCGTACGCTTCCAGAACCTTCAGGTCGCTTACAGCTTCCCGAAGAAGATGTTGAAGCCGCTCGGTGTCAACCAGCTCCAGCTCTATTTCTCTATGGACAATCTCTACTGCTGGACGAAGTATAGCGGTGTCGACCCGGAAGTCTCTCCAAAGGGATGGGGTATCGCGGAAGACAAATCACAGACTCCGCGTCCGAGACAGTTTACCGCAAGTATTAACATTGGATTCTAAAAAACGACTTGTAGTATGAAAAAATACTTATCAATGATATTGGCGGCTTTCCTTGCCACTTCATGTATGGACATGGAGCTGCTGCCGAATGACAAGACTGTGGACGAGGACTTTTGGCAGTCCAAGTCTGACGTGTCCCTGATGGTCAATGGTGCTTACAAGCAGTTCGCCAGTACGGCGGTCCAGCAGCGGCTTATCGTCTGGGGAGGATTCCGCTCTGACGAGCTGATACTCAATACTGCTGTCCCGACGAATGACGGAATGCGCAATGCGCTCAATCAGATTCAGGAGGTGAACATTGAGACGACCAACACTTTCTCTGACTGGTCCTCTTTATATACGGTGATTAACTATTGCAACATCGTCATGGAAAAAGCGGGCAACGTCATGAACATTGACCCGTCATACACCGAGAGCGACTATCTAAGCGACCGCTCTCAGATGTTGGCGCTCCGTGCCTTGTGCTACTTCTATTTAGTGCGTACGTTCCGTGACGTTCCTTATACGACGACGGCATATATGACCGAGAGTCAGGACCGTGTTATGGTCCAGCTTCCTCCGACAGAGGTGTTGCAGAATTGCATCAACGACCTGCTTGAGGCGGAGAAGAACGCTCTTTCTCCTTTTATGTCGGGATGGAAGCGCACGGGCTGGATAACGAAAGACGCCATACAGTCGATTTTGGCTGACATTTATCTCTGGCGCGGTTCGGTCTTGCACAGTGACGCCGACTATCAGGCTGCCATCGCTTATTGTGACAAGGTCATCGAATCGAAAAAACTTCAGGCTGAGAGAAAACAGACAGAAGGTGGCGTAGCGCAGGATCTTGACTATCCTCTGGTGATGGGAAGTGATGCGTATAAAGACCTTTATGTTAGTCAGAATTCGGAAGAGACGATTTTTGAGACCCAATATTACAGTAATGCTGCCAATACGAACGCAGGATTGGCTCAGATGTACTATGGCTATCAGAAAGACAAAGCTCCGTATTTGGTTGCTCCTCTTGCTTTTGGTAAAGACATTGTCTCCCCTTCTCGTCAAGGTGACGACTTGAATAGTGTTTATTTGCATAAGGAGGATGCGCGTTATTGGAATAATTGCATGGCCGTTACGGATGGAACATTGGCGGTTTTCCCAATATCAAAGTATGTCAATCAGCAAGTAAATTGGGAAATACAGAAAAAACCGGTGACAGTCATGTTGGTTCAGGCGTATGATAGCTATGGTGAGAATTTCATCATTTATCGCTTGGCTGACATCTTGCTGATGAAAGCCGAGGCGTTGGTCGCTTCCGTCAAGTTGGCAGGTGAAAATGTAGATCCGGAAGACACAAGAGTTGCTGAGGCTTTTGAAATTGTAAATCAAGTCTACAAGCGTTCACTTTCTTCAAGTGCGTGGGCAAGTGGAGCGTATCTTGCTGTCAACTATACCGATCCTTCCGCTTTGGAGCGTTTGGTGCTTCAGGAGCGTCTGCGTGAGCTCTGCTTCGAAGGCAAACGCTGGTTTGACCTGCTTCGCTTCAACTACCGCAATCAGGAGACTCCTTGCAACTATGGCACTATGCTGGCCGATCAAGGCAGTTATATGAAGAATTATCAGGATTTTCTTGATGTCGTGGGACGCAAGTATGACAACGGTGCTTCGCGGACAAACAAGATGAAAGAAGAGCCGCGTCTCTATCTGCCGGTACCGCATTCCGACATCATTACCTGCCGGTCATGGCTGAGACAAAATCCTTCTTATACGGAAACGAATTGACAGGCGGATGGCTTGAAGAGTTTTTGAAAGAGACAATATAATTATGTGTGAGTGGCATGAGGGGAGACAGTTCTGCTGTCAAAGTGCTGTCTCCCGTACTCACGATAAATCTCAAAGAGAATTCTTTTCAAAGAAATCTTGGAAATAAACAAAGAAAAAAGCATAATTAAATATGAAAATCATCAATAGCAAAAAAATCTTTGTCGCTTTGACGGCATTAGGCATGATGGTGACGGCATGTAATCCGGAACCGGATGAAGATGCCAAAACCACTGTCGATGATGGTGGCGAGACAACGGGACTGACTATAGGTGCGATGATTGACGAGGACGCAAACCTGTCTTCATTCAACTATATCCTCCAGCGTTGTGGAATGGACCGGATGATGAAGTCATACGGACAATTCACTTGCTTCGCTCCGACGAATGAGGCCATCACAGAGTATATCGACAGCTTGTATAAGGCGGAAGATAACCATAACTCCATGACGGAAAATTCGTTGGAGGGACTTTCCGACAGCCTTTGCAACGACATCGCGCTTTATCACCTCGCTTCCACAAAGCAGGAACTGAGTCTGCTCGGCGGTAACGGAAAGACCGTCACCACGATGCTGCGCCGTGCTATGACAACCAGCGTGGATGACAACGGTCTGATACTTCTCAACAGCCGTGCGCGCATCATCGGCAGTAATGACGTGTCGGGAGAGGTGAGAGGAACGAACGGTATTCTCTATCGTCTCGACATGGTCGTGCCGCGTAACAACCGCAAGATGAACGATGTCTTCGCAGAGCTTGAGGGTTATAGGATTTTCTCCGAGGCTTTGAAGCGGACGGGACTCTGTGACTCTATCAGCGTTACGCAAAAGGCGGATGAGAACGGACAGCCTATCACCTATGAAATTAACGACAATATGGATATAGACAATTCAGGTAAGCCCACTAACCCGCTTTATTGGCCTAAGACTTGTGACGTCAGGTTCACTATATTCGCAGAGTCGGATGAAGTCATTAAGCGGGAACTGAATAAGGCCGGCTTTACTCCTCAGACGGATGATACGGAAGGATGGTTCAACGCTTTGGTAAAGTATTGCGCACAGGTCTATGGAGGTGCTTCCGGATGGTATGATTATGTAAGTGAGAAGAACATAGAGATTAGCACCGGCACGGACTATACTAATCGTTTCAACGTGGTCAACATGTTTGTCGCCTATCATATCCTCTACTGCGGAATGCCTTACAACGAGCTGGTGTTCCTCAAGCCGAGCAGTATCAAGAACCCGCCGGCCGGACTTCTGTGGAACTATTGCAACGGAGGCGAGCCTTACGATTATTACGAGACGATGCTACCCAACACACTGCTGAAGATTTGGAATCCGCGCAATACGGCTCCCAATAAGATTTTCATCAACCGTTGGGTGCAGAACAACACTTTGACAGACGAGTTGGGCACGATGGGTTCGGCCGGAATGCATCCCGTGATGCAGGAAGGTGTCGAGGTTCAGAATCCCGATGAGTCAATCAAGGACAAGTCGGCAACACGAAACGGCTATATCATTCCAATCAAGAGCATGCTCGTTTATGATCGGAACGTTCCTACGGGTGTGCTTAATGAACGTCTGCGCTTCGATTCGTCGACATTCCTGCCCGAGTTGGTGAACAACGGCTTCCGTTATCTTTCCATTGATGAGGTCAGTGGTCTGAATGCCGGAGGTAGTGGAGCTCGTATTGCTTTTCCGCTCAACTTTTTCGACAATGTAGTATGTTATTCGACGGGTTCGGTATTGCGTTACAACGTGAAAGCTTGGTATCGTGCTTATCAGGCTGACGCTTTTCAGGGATGGGGAACGTATGATTTGGCAATCAAGCTTCCGCCTGTACCTACGAATGATTATGAGCTCCGCCTTTTCTATACACCTATGGATCACGCAGGTATGATGCAGTTCTATATGGGTAAGACCAGCGCGAAGAGTTCCATGCAGCCTATGGGAATTCCTCTTGATGCCCGTATTAAGGCAGAGGACCCGCTCATCGGTTGGACGGCTTTCTATGACGAAGACGATATGGGTGTCGCCAGCGATCAGGCCATGCACAACCGTGGCTACATGCGCGGCCCGTACTCATTCTTTGGAGGAACGAACGTGACATCTGGTGATACAGAAAGTGGTAATGGTCGCGGAGACGGAGTGACTGTGCTTCGGCTTGTCATCGGTACGGACAGATATCTTCAGAGTGACGACCACTGGTTCCGTTTCAAGAACGTTATTGACAACCCGAACGGCAAATGGCAGCTTGACTTCATAGAGCTTGTGCCTACAAGCCTTGTCAACAGCGGTGCATACGTAGAAGACTGGTATTAATATGCTAAAAGAGATAAGAATATGAAACAGTATTATATAGGAATCACGATGTTGGCAGCTACTTTAGCTGCCACATCATGCTCCGACTTTGATGACTACAATGAGGTGCCGGCAGAGGCAAATGTGGAAGCTGCACAAAGCCTTTGGGAGTCAATCAGCAGTCGCGAGAATCTAAGTGAATTTGCCTCTTTGGTCAAAAAGAGCGGTTATGACAAAGAATTGTCTTCTTCCCATTTCTATACCGTGTGGGCTCCGCTCAACGGCACGATAGACAGCAAATGGGCGGCTCTTGACAGTGCTACGCTTCGTTTTCAGTTCGTGGAGAACCACATAGCCGACTATAATCACTATATCTCCGCCCCGATTAACGAGCGCATCCGCACAATCAACGAGAAGCGCTATACGTTTGCCGGAACAAGTGAGACGGCAACGTTTGACAACGTCAGCATTTCGAAGAGCAATATCGCCGGTATCAACGGCGTAATGCACATCATGGATGGCGAGGCAGTCTATCGTCCCAGTATCTATGAATATCTCAAGACCGGGGAAGAGACAAATGCGTTGTCAAAATTTATAATAGGCTATGAGAATGAAACGCTTGATGAGGAAAACAGTGTACTCGGCCCGATTGTTGACGGTCTTCAGACATACGAGGACTCTGTCATGATTACGACCAATGCGTTCCTTGAACGTGTCAACGCTCAGGTTGAGAACGAGGACAGCTCTTATACCATCATCATGCCGACGAATGAGGCATGGGATAAGGCGTATGACGAAATCAAGAGCAACTTGAATTATGGTGACGGAACCATTAAGGCAAAATGCCACTACATGGATAAGGTTACTTATAAACCGGTGGATGTGGAAGTGAAGATTGGTGATGTCGCTTATCAGACGGACTCACTCACCAAGAAGTTCATGACGGACAACCTTATTTACAGCAATACGAATGACTACAACAAGTGGCTTGTCGGAAATCCGGGAATGCGAGGAAGCGACACTCTGAGAAGTACGAACAAGAAACTTTTCAGTCATTCGGACATTATTCTCGCACATCAGCAGGGAGCCCCTGTAAAGATGAGTAACGGAGAAGTGCGTATTGTTGACGAAATGTCTTTCCTCCCGTGGGAATGGTACAAGCCGGTTCACTATACAAACGTTTATTCTGCGTATCAGGCTTCCTCTGCAGAGAGGGTTACCGCAAGAAATCTTCGTGAAGACTTGTTGCCGTTTGATCTGCCGGGTGCAACTGATGATTACGGTATAAAGGAAGATCTTACGGAAATTTTTGGCACAAATGTCACTATATCCTTATTCAGGCCTAAAGTGTCGTCAGGTGCTTATAATGTGTTTTATCCTGTTGGAAGCGTTCGCTCCACAACTTATAGAGTATATTGTGTGATTGCTCCTCCGGATGCTGATAAGGATTATGCTACCTATGATCCGGAAGCGGAAATGAAGCAGACTTTGTTCAATGCGTCAATCAGCTATTTTGATCCTGTTTCGAAAAAAGTGGTGGATCATTATTTCCTCAATAACGACCCAGAGGGAACGATGACTGCCCCGAAAACGACACCGACAACCTCTCCTCAAACAGAGGCAGAATATGCATTTTTTAATGACATGAACAGGATAGACGCCATTTATCTTGGAAATATCACATTCCCTGTTTCTTATTATGGCTTGCAGAGCGGTCAGGTTAGTAGCGACCAGCTGTGTCTTCCCGTGATGAAGATAACCGCTCCCAAGTTGGGTAGTAAATATGCGAGGGAGAATTACGCCCGTGTGTTGAGAATTGCCGGTATTATCTTATTGCCGACTGAACTTTCAAACTCTAATGAATAAAATAATGAAAAGCACTAACGATATGAAAAAACTACAGAGACCGAGTCTCAGATTAGCTCTCTGTGCTTTGGCTTTCAGTGCAGCCATTCCTATGATGGGCCAGATGAAGACCCTCAAGGGAAAAGTGGTAGACCATGCCTCAAAAGCGCCGCTTGCAGGTATTCAGCTTCAGGCATTGGGCCAGATACGTTATACGGCCATGACTGATGAGGACGGAACGTTCACGATAAAGGTTCCGGAACACACCACTGCGCTATACGTACATTCTGACGCCTATATGGCTCAACAGGTGTCTGTCGCAGCGTATGACTCTACGCAGACGGTTGCCATCGAAATGCTTAGTGACAAGTTTGCGCCGCTTTATGGTAAGGGCACCGACATCACGGCAAAGAATGAGTTTACCGTAGGTCAGACTGCCGCTACGGTCGATCAGGAAATCGGCAACAAGCTGGGGGCTGACATCAGAAGTATCGTCCGCTCGGGAGCCGTTGAGGGCGGAGCCGCAATGTTCATCCGCGGTCTCAACTCAATAAACTCCAACAGTATGCCGCTGATTGTTCTTGACGGTATTGAGCTTGACATGCAGTACACACGTGCGTCGCTCCACGACGGACATTTCAACAACATGCTGGCAAATATTTCTCCCGATGACATAGAGAAAGTGACAGTCCTCAAGAATGCTACCGCTCTCTACGGCGCACGTGGAGCCAACGGTGTCATCCTTATTGAGACCAAGCGCGGCCATAGCATGGCTACACGTATTGATGCGAATATCTCTGTCGGCGTAGCGCTTGTTCCGCAGACACAGACGATGATGAACGCGTCGCAGTATCGTACGTATGCGACCGAGATGCTCGGCACAATGTCGGAACTGGACGGACGTAACATTCCGTTCCGATTCCTCAATGATGATCCCAACGGATACTATTACAACATTTATCACAACGACACCGATTGGCAGGACAATGTCTACAGGACTGCGCTGACGCAGAACTATAGCATCAATGTCCAGGGTGGTGATGATGTCGGTATGTATAATCTTTCTGTGGGATATATGGACACTGAGGGTAATGTGGAGAACACCGGCTTCAACCGTATGAACCTCCGTTTCAATACGGACATTGAAGTGTTCAAGGGATTGCAGACAAAGTTCGACATATCTATCGCCCGTACGAGCACCAAGCTCTTTGACGACGGCTTCCCTGGTGATTTCTCTCAGAGCACCATCACGGCTCCGGCAAATCTGGCTGCGATAAAGTCGCCGCTTGTGACTCCGTATCAGTATAATAGCATTATCGGAGGATTTACGAGTCTGTTGAGCAGCTATGACGACATTTTCAGCCAGATAGACAACGGCACGAAGTATTCTTTGGCAAACCCGGTGGCCATAATCGAAAATGGCGAGGGTGACAACAAGAATATCATTGAGAACACTAATTTCAGTGTTCGTGTCGCACCGACCTATACATTTAAGAATGGAATAAAGGTGGGTGCTGCTGTCAGCTATGTGTTGAACAGAAACACTCAGCGTTATTTCAGACCTTTTGAGGGCGTGCCTCCGTTCAAGGTTGAGGGCGTGAATACATATTATAGTAAGGTGGGCTCGCTCTTCGCCGAGGAGCGCAATCTGGCCGCCAATGGATTTGTCGCCTGGGCGAAGAATTTCGGACGCCATAACATCGCGGCTACGGCTGGTTTCCGTTATAACAACTTTTCTTTGGACGCAAACAACCTGAGCACAGAGTTTACTTCAGAGAAGGACGACAAGAACCCGAAGCTGGAAACAGAAGGTGGCGCGACGAAAGGCATCAACGAGTCGTGGACGAACATACAGTGGTATGGCTCGGCTGACTATAACTATATGAACCGTTATTTCGCTACGGTTTCGTTGCTTGGTGAGGCCAACAGCCGCTTCGGAGAGAATGCTGGCGGTCTCGGACTCTTCGGCGTCCAATGGGCTCTGTTCCCAAGCGTGCAGTTGGGTTGGGTCATGACGAACGAGAAATGGTTCCCGAAGAATTCCGGTATCAACTATCTGCGTCTGAGCGCAGGATTTGATATGAGCGGAAATGACGACATCGACAACTATGCTGCACGCAGCAGCTATAGCGCCGTGCTCTTCCATAATACGAAAACCGGTCTTCAGCTGACCAATATCGGAAATGATGAGATACAGTGGGAGACAACGACAAAGTGGAACATCGGTTTGCAGTCACGTTTCCTCAACAACCGTCTCGCTGTCAACTTCGACTACTACATCCACAACACCTCCAATCTGCTCACATTGCAGACGTTTAACAACCCTGTAGCCGGTATCAACCGCTATTGGACAAATGGCGGAAAGTTGCGTAACACAGGATTTGAGGTGACTGTTTCTGGAAAGCCGGTAGTAACAAAGGATTGGCGCGTGGAAGTCGGCGCTTCGGTCGGACACTACAAGAATGAGATCACGGAGTTACCCGACGGCAGTTTCGAAACATCTGCCTATGGTGCCACCATGCTCACTTCTGTAGGCAATCCGGTAGGCCTCTTCTATGGCTACAAGACCGCTGGGGTTTTCGCTGATAACGCAGAGGCAAGCACGGCCGGAAAAGACGGTTATCTCTATATGGAGGATGCCGCAGGAGCCCACAAGAACTTCTATGCCGGTGATGTTCACTTCGTCGACATCAATGGCGATGGTGCTATTGACGCCAAGGACCGCACTGTCATCGGTGATCCTAATCCCGACATTTATGGAAATATCTTTGCTTCCGTCAATTGGAAAGATTTGACTCTCAGTCTCGGTTTCAACTATAGTCTGGGTAATGACGTCTATAACTATCAGCGTTCTATCCTCAACAGCGGCGCGACGCTCTACAACCAGCAGGTTGCCGAAGTTGGTCACTGGCGCTATGAGGGTCAGCAGACGGAGCTGCCGCGTGTGGCATACGGTGACCCGATGGGCAATAACCGTTTCAGCGACAGATGGATAGAGGACGGCAGTTATTTGCGTCTCAAGACTGTGAACCTCTCTTATCGTGTTCCTGTCCCCAGTTCATGGACATGGCTTCAGGGACTCACAGTCTGGGCAGAGGCTCACAATCTGTTCACTCTGACAAAATATACAGGCAATGATCCTGAGTTCAGCATCGGAAACAGTGTTTACTATCAGGGCATTGACTGCGGTACGTTGGCTCAGAGCCGTTCATTCACATTTGGAGTAAAGATTAACTTGTAATATCAACGATATGAAGAAAATAATGATAGCCATTGCGGCTGTGATGGGGCTCGGCTCATTGTTCAGCTGCTCTGATATGCTCGAAACAGAGAGTACACAGCGTATTTTTGATCCGTCCATGGATGCAAAGACCGACTCTATGTACTATGCATTCGGTGTGCTGCAGGCATTGCAGAGCGTGGCAGACCAATATTATCTGCAGGGAGAAATGAGAGGTGACCTTGTCAAGGTCATTCCTAACGTCACGGACAAGAACCTGCAGGACTTGGCAAATTTCTCGGCCACAACGACAAACAAGTATGACAGTGCCTATCAGTACTATCGTGTAATCAATAACTGCAACTATTATATCGCCCATCGGGATACAACACTGCTCACCGGTAGTACGCCGGTTGTCAAGAACGAGTACGTGGCCATCAAGGCTATCCGGGCTTGGGCCTATCTGCAGTTGGCGCGTAACTATGGAACCGTGCCTTTCGTGACGGAGCCGCTGACTTCAATCTCACAGATTGAATCGACGAACTTTCCTATGAAGGATCTGGCTGGCATCGTTGAGGCGCTTGCTCCTGATCTCGCTCAGTATTCAGGCACACCGTGTCCGGATCATGGAAATTTTGATCTCGGTTCCACCAACTGGGGTACGAAAATAGAAATCATGTCCGACCTTTTCTATATTCCGGTTGATGTCATTCTCGGAGATCTTTATCTTGAGAACAATGATTATCCCAATGCGGTAAAGTATTATGTGAATTATCTCACACAGGTAGCTACGGCATCTCAGAGATTTCCGTATTTGGCAGCTCAACGCTCTTGGAATTATTCAGAACTTCCGGAAGATTTTGGTGGCTATTCCTTGCGTGGCAATTCGTATGCAGGTGTATTCAGTTCATCAACTGCTGGTGCGACAGCGGTGGATAATATCTCTTGTATCCAGATGCCTATGAACAGGCTGAAAGGTGTGACCACAGTTTTGCCGTCTATTTATGGATTTGATTTCTATGCTTCAAACGGCAATGATGTCATGAAGGCGGACTACATACAGTTGAAGCCGTCGGAATCTTATCTTGAGTTGAGTGACACTACATCATATTATTATGAGAAGGCTGGCAGCAGCATTGGTGAGATTAGCTCGGCTCAGCTTGGAGACGCTCGTTATAAGAGTATCTCTACTGTTCAGACTGAAAATGAAGACGAGGAATATATCTGGCTTCGCAAAGTCGCTTATGCCCGTCTGTATCTCTATCGTACTTCGACCGTTTGGATGCATCTTGCAGAGGCTCTCAACCGCATGGGCCATCCGGATCTCGCTTTCGCAATACTTAAGGACGGTTTGTCTGATGCCGTTATTAGTGAGGCTGTGATAAGACATGACGAGATTAAGGATGAGATAATCGGTTATATCACAGAGGAGAGCCAAAAGCTTATGACGGAAACTTATCCGTTGCTTTCTTCTGCAAATGTGCTGAACTTCCCGAAAGAAAATATGGTAGGAATCCATGCCCATGGATGTGGTATGGTGGCGGATTATGATGGAAACAACAACTACGTCCCTGGATTTAACACATATCAGCTCGGTAAGATTGCCGGCTATAAGTTGAATTATCTGAAGAACAAGTTCCCGGAGGTAGCAGGTAAGATAGACATTGACGCTCTCGCCAAGAACGATAATCTTTCACGTGTGATTGAGGGAAAGCCGTTGATTTTGGAAAATCCGGAGACTCCGGACGCTCCGGCTGCGGAAATCAACTATACTCTCTCAAAGGCTGATGTCATCAACGCTGTCGAGGATTTGCTCTGCGACGAGTATGCACTGGAGTTCGCTTTCGAAGGCACGCGCTACTACGACCTCATGCGTCTGGCCCGTCACAAGAACGCTGATCCGCATTACGGCGCAAACTTCGGTGGCATTTGGCTCAAGGACAAGCTCAAGGACAAGAATCCTCAGAAGGACCTAAGCAATACCGACAACTGGTATCTGCCGTTCAAATGATCACAACATACTTTATTGATACCAAAAACGCTGCGTGTGGAGCGCAGCGTTTTTGGTATTTCTCCCGCTCCTCCATTTTTTTTCACAATTCTATTTCCGTTCCTTCTATTTTCCCTTTATTTTCCTTTTTCCTCATCCTTCTCATCGTCTCCCATTGTCCCCACTTCTTCTATCAAAATCCCTCTTGTAATCCTACCGTTTCTGTCACGAATGTTGAAAACTTTATATAATTCTCATGCTGCAGCGGATTTGCAAACCATGGCTGTTCGGAAGATAAACCGTAATTTGCAATCCGCGTTTTTGTGTTGAACGTAAACTGTTAAAAACTCGGAAGTATCCGGACAAAAGCCTTCAGATCCTTGAAGAATTCAGAAATTAAAATCATTTGGCCGCAAATTCGCGAGTTTTGCGCGTGCATCTTTTACGCCCTGAGCAGCAGTGCGTTATAATGTTTTTAATGAAAGTGTGCAATTTTTTGTCCGCTTTTGTTCTGCAATAAGGCCTCCGTTGGGTTGCAACGGGGCCCTTGTCGCATGACGGCGGGGCCGCTTTCGCGATGCAACGGCGTGCTTATTGCACCCCCGGGAGGGTCTCCTTGGTCGGCTGCGGTCAAAAAACGGGAGGACGACAGCGGCGGAATGTCAATATTTCAGCGTCGGCGCTTTCCAGAATTAAAATTTTCAAGTGTTAAATTCCGGGATATTATGTTTACATGCCTGCAAACAGATGGACCACCATATATATAAGTGCGCTGATGCCTTATTCGGTTTTTGTCGGAACGAAAGTCGTCCGGAAACGTTTCCCTGACACAATAATAAATAAGATACAGGTAATCGACTTCAATGTCATAGAGCACACTCATGATGATGATTACGCCGCATTCTGCAAGACTGAAGTCACGGATGACAACGCAGATGAAGTTTTGGGCAAATTCGACAGGCGGCAGTAAGCGATGAGGAAATGTGGATGATATTGGCCGGAACGTTCCCGAAATAGGCATGTTAACGGTCGATTCTGTCACGAAAGCCGAAAATTTTGCATAATTTCCGAAATTTCTTCTAAAATTATTTGGTCGGTGCGTGGAAAGTTCTTACCTTTGCATCCGCTTTCAGGGTTGACGCCCTGCGGGCAACGGAAGAAAGAGTTCTTTGAAAGATTTACATAACAGATACAAGTAGTAGTACAAGAAGCTTGCGTCGTTCTGTCTTCGGATATTTCGGCGCATGGGTAATATAACGAACCGTCAGACAGCCGGACTTGTCCGGTTGTTGTGAAGAAAGAAGGTGTATGACACTTCGGTACATTCGGAGCATCATCCTGAACAGAGCATATCCGTTAAGACATCCAGCAATGGATGTTGGATAAAAGATACAGATTTTACAATGTAGAGTTTGATCCTGGCTCAGGATGAACGCTAGCTACAGGCTTAACAC
>ERZ780208.402-NODE-402-length-45256-cov-6.677551_pt1 | contig 45256 bp, 75 predicted proteins | sample MGYA00511167_ERZ780208 | MGnify/ENA primary metagenome ERZ780208 (study PRJEB29588, sample SAMEA2159202) | human gut metagenome | biome: human gut; feature: human-associated habitat; material: faeces | place: Denmark | collected 2008/2010 ...
CGGAGCCGTAGCCGTAGCCGGAGCCGGAGCCGGAGCCGTCGCCGGAGCCGTAGCTTACAAGCAAAAAGGTTTTAATCCTATCGTCAAGAGTCATCTCTTCCACTCCTTTACGCCTCGAAGCGACGCAGATGCCGCATCTGTGCACGGGATAATCTGGATCGCGCCCAGCACGGTCATTTCCTGGATCGTCACGGTAAAATGGCAGTTTCCCGGTGCTTTTGTGCCGTCCTGCGCCAGCTGCTCCACGGCACACGCGCCGTCCCAGCTCCAAATCTTACGGACCTCGGTCATGGTGACCTCGGAACTGCTTCTCTCTTTGATCTTCCCGAAAAACACGCCTGCGCGGTCACAGCGAACGATGTAGTCCTGATTGTTGTTCATGATGAAATTCCTCCTGATTTTTGTTAAAATTTAAAGCGCTCTCTGAGTTTATTCCCGTTGATATCAGCCTCCGCCGTAAAGTAGCGGTGCGCCTCATTGATGTAGACGACGCGCCCGTGCGCAGTCGTCTCTTTCGCGGTCACGCTCATAATGCCGTTGCTGCCCTCAAATGCGGCAGGCTTCCAGCTAAATGGTTCTCCGATGTACATGGTCAATACCTCACTCCGATGTAATCCAGAACCCGACCGTAGCCAAGCCCTTTTTCGTTTGGTTTCCATAGCCCATCCGAGTCCCATTCGCCTCCGCCGATGCAAAACTCATAGTGTTTCGGGTGCGTGTGCTTCATGCACTCAAACCGGTTTTCTCCTTTTTCGAGGTGTGCCCCGAACGCGCAAAACATGCACCCCGTCCTCTGGCACCCCGTGCAATGCAGCGGCTTTTCGATTAGCGTTGACGGATAATCATTCTCGCCGTCGCTCGCCACGATGTTGCCGTATACGCTGCAATACGGGATGTTTTCGTCCTTTAGGAACGCAAGCACGTCCTGTTCTGTCCAGAAGCTCATAGGCTTGCTCATGGGGCGCTTGCCGTCAAAGGCGTTGCAGCCCGTGCGCTTCCACTCTTTTTCTCGCTGCTGGCTCTCGCTCGCCATCATCGCGGTAAATGGCACACATCCGCTCGTAGCTTCGTATCGCTTGGCGGGTGCTTTTTTCATCACGTCGCAGCATTGCTCGCTAATGCGGAACGGCGCATCCTTGAGATAATGCCACTTGTCCGCCAGTTTCATCGTCGAGCAGTAAACGCCCTTCCGGTTGTATCCGGTCAGATACAGATTGACCGTTGCATCGTTCTGCCCGTGCGCGTTTTGTAAATTGCGGATAAAGTGCGCCTGTTTTTTGCCGATGACGGGATACCCGTGCTTTGCTATGACCTGCCGAATGTTGAGCTTTGGCCTCAGCCGCACGAGCTGCACCTTGATCCGCGGGAACTTCCTTTGCAGCCAATCCGCGTACTCATTGACGAATTTCTGAATTTCAGGGTATTCCAGCCCTGTGTTCACAAACACCAGATTCAGCTCCCACGGCGGGGCCCTGAAACTCGACAGATAACGCGCCGCCAAGTATGCCAGCACCGTGCTATCCTTGCCGCCTGAAAACGACACGTAGCACTTTCCATTCCACGCGGTGTACCATTGATCGATCTTCTCATAGCTCAATATTTCCTTGTCCTGCAAATCAAGGGCTAAAAGCTGTTTCGCCGCCTCCTTCGGAATCGGCTGATTGCTATACCCTTCCATGGTGTCCCTCGCATTCCCTAATGTCTCCTCCCCATTGCTCCGCCATAGCTTTGGCGATGCCGGGGAAGGTCTTTGCGCGGTTTTTGGCCCTATCCGTGGTAAACATACCTTTATGCTGTTCCCCATGCTTATGACTATAGCTGCCGCTCGGACACCATGTTGCTGTCGGCTCAACAATATTGGTCGGTTTCAACGGCTGTACACCACGCTCCCACAGCAAGGTTTTTTTGCTGAACGGGTGTCCGTATTGATAGGGCTGTATGGCTTGGGTTGGTTCTGGATACTCAAACACTTTACTTGGTGTCGGATTTTCAATTATAACCTTGTCACAGTCGGCTGCCCATATTGCCAAAAACAACGCTTTGCCGCAAAGCCCTTCATAGTAGCGGCGAAGATTTAACCTGCCGCCTTTATACAAATGTCTTGCCCCGGCATTGCTCGTTTTGGTACACGGAGGGAAAGCGATAATCATATCCCATCGCCCCACATCATGCCCCTGTCCGTCCATTGTGGTCACTTGCCCCCCCTCTATGGCCTTAAGCGCATCGCCAAGGATATGCCACTCAGGATGCCCGCCGGACGGGTCCTGAATGTCGCAGGAATATGCCTCATGCCCCAATGCGCGGAACGCCTTACATACTTCCTGCGATTCCTCGCAGGCAACTAAAACCTTCATCGTCTCCCCTCGCATTCCCCGAACAGCTCCCGAAACGTCATTCCAGTCAAATCCTCCAGCGCGAGCAGCAGCCGCACCGTTGTATCGCGGTCGCCGCGCACCCACGCCGACACCGTAAACTGCGACGTACCGAGGGATTGTGCAAGTTCTGTTTGGTTATAGTTCGTCTTTTCCAGCGCCTCCTTGAGCACTGGATAAGCGCAGAACTCAAACGGCGTTTTCGGTCTCACGATTTTGCTCATGTGTGTAACTCCCCGAAAGCCTCTTCAAATGTCAGCCCCGTCGCAGCAAGGATTGCCTTGATAACGCCGATGCTGAATTCGTTCTTCCCCGTTGTCCATCGCCACACGCAGAGCGGGGAGACGCCGATCTTCTTGCTCAACTCCGGCGGTGTCATGCCCGATGACTGCAAGGCTTTCTTGAGCTGCGGATATACGACCGTCTTAAACGGCACGTGGTTCGTGTTCTCACTCATTTTCCTGCACCTCTCCGAGCAGCGTCCCGACGGTCACGCCCAGTGCTTCGGCAATGTACTGATACGTCGGCATGTAGCTGATGCATCGTCCCTCTCTGAGGTTTAAGATGCTACTGCGCGATAATCCCGCCTTTTCTGCAAGCCCCTTGATACTCATGCCCCGCAGCGCACTCCATTTCTTGATGTTCTCGCCGATCTCTTCCGGCGACAGCATGCCTTTTTTCGCCGGTGGGGATTCCGCCAGAATATCGCTCAACGTCAAGCCAACGCATTCGGCGTATCTATATAGCGTCGACACCTTCGGATAGCTCGCGCCCTTTTCGAATTTGGCAATGGTTGACTGTTCTGTGCCCATCATATCGGCCATCCGAAACTGGCTGATATTTCGCATTTTGCGAATATTTTTGAGCCGTTCGCCCAACTCTTTTTCTGTCAACATCTTTTCTTGCTCCCTCATTTCAGCCGTTGATAGCGCCGCGTCTTGAAATGGCGCGCGCTCAAGTAATCGTCTTTCTCCTGCGCTTCCCGCTGCTCTTCATCCCTCGCCGCGTTGTACTTGGCGATATCCACCTGATAGTGCGGGCACTCGCTGTGACAGCCCGGATGCCTCACAGGCGGCTTGCAGCTGTGGCAATGCTCAAATGCTGTCATCTCACACCTCGCGGATCGTAATGCCGTACTTCGCCAACATCTCGTTTTTCTTTCTTAGATACATTTGCGTCCGTTTCCCTTTGACGTCTTCAACCTCTTGTATCCAGTAAACTTGCCCATTGCAGTCAGGCTTGGTTGGCCGCTCATAGACAAAATCCGCAAAATATCGCTCTGACTTAACGTGCGCTCCATCCGACTGAATGTAAGGCTCTTGCAGCGTAAACGCTCGTTCTATCTGCAAATTGCGGATAAGCCCTCGTCTCTCCATCAAAGCCAACTCGTCATAACGCCTCGCCTCTTTGGCGCTCTTGAATTTATGCACTTTTCCGTTTGGCATGACGCGCGGGGTAAATTTACTCCTGTACTTACTGCGCTTTTCCCGCTTCTGCACCTCGCGCACGGCCATCTTTGCCATGACCTGGGCTTGAGCGTCCTTGCCAAGCTGCGAAATATCAATGCCCATTGCTTCCCTCCATTTCGGCAGCAGCCGCGTCCCACGTCATCCCGTGTTCCCTCGCATAACGCGAAACGCTCGGCATAAATGCCTCCTGTTCGGCTATCTTCTCGATGTATGGCTTCATCCACGCTACCGAGACGCGCGGGGAAACTGCGCCCCTGATTTTTGCCAGCACTTGGCCGACTTTCGGGGGGAATCCCTTCGCATCCTCGGCAATCATCGCATTCACTGCGTCCATCGCCTCGGCAGGGTCTTCACTGCCCAGCATGTCCGACCAGAGGGAAACCAGCTCTTCGGCTTCTGCGCGGGTCATCTTGGCGTAAGCCTGCGGATAAGCCTGTTTTAGCCGCCCTAAAAGGCTAATTACGTCAGATCTTTCCACGGTTCTTTTCCTCCTCCAGCATCTCAGCGAATACATCGCCGCCCGGCCGTATCTGCGGTGCTTTATTGGCCCATCGTTCCCACTTCTCCGCATTTCTGCAAGCCGCTTTCCAGTCTTTCATGGGGGTCTTGCCGACCAACCACCCTTTTGACTCGTAAAAGTCGATGAACCCCTGTGGGTCTACGGGCGATTGGCGTTCAGCCACATAGGACTGAACCTCTGCGAGTGTGGGGGGCGTGAAGCGCTTCGCGCGCGAAATAACACCTTGTCCTTGTCCTTGTCCTTGTCCTTGTCCTTGTCCTTGTCCTTGGCTTTTTTTGGTTTCTAAAAAACCGCTTTGGTTTTTTTGGTTTTCCTTGGTTTCCAAAAAACCGCTTGTTTTCGGCGGTCTGCCGCCCTTTTTGCCGTTCTCTCGGTAAACATTGGAGGCGGCTTCCTGCGCCTTTATGGACTCGTCAATATCCCGCTGAATTGCGGGCCAAATAAACCTTTCGGGGCCTTCAAACTTCGGCTGTTCTCCGTTTTTCCGGTAAGCGAGCATCGCCCGGACGATAGCCCCGATCGACTCGTCGTCATACTCGCGGAAATAGTCCTCGTAGCTCAGCCAGAGCTTGACATATTCCTTGCTCTCCGCCATGCCGTCACCGCCTTAAAACGGCAGCTTGCCGTCGTCCTCGCCGATCTCTGCAAAGCCGCCTACGGCGCTCTCTGTGGCGTATTGCGGTGCGGCAGTATCGTTACCCTCCGGGCGCCTGTTGTCTGCGAAATACACGCTGTCAGCCTGCACCTCGTAGCTCCTGCGCTTGTTGCCGTTCATGTCCGTCCAGTCGCGCATCTGCAAGCGCCCCTCGACGCCGATCAACCGCCCGCGTCCGGCGTAGTTGCAGAGCACTTCTGCCGTTCCGCGCCACGCTACAATGTCGATCCAGTCTGTGGCGCCCTCCTTGCCGTTGCGGTCAACGGCAAGAGGGAACGACACAACGGATACGCCGCTGTTCGTTTTTTTCAGCTCCAAGTCACGACCGATGCGTCCCATCAGGCAGATTCGATTCATGCTCATTTCAATTCCTCCTCGCTTTGGTGTTGGTGCAGATAGAGCACGTGGCTCTTGCCGATGGCGGCGTTTTGGGCGATCCATGCGTGCGCCTGCTCGCGGGATAGATGGCTCTCCATTGCGCGGCTCTCATAGCTGAATTCTCCCGCTTCCAGCTTGCGCTTCATGCGCTCCTGTATCTCCTCTTCGCCGTAGTTGGCTTCGATCAGATAAAGGTCATAGGCCAACGCAGATACCCCATTCAGCGACGCGCAGTCCGTCGCATAGAAGACGTTGTCGAACCCGTCCGATTTCTCGCCGTCTGCAAACTGAATATGCCACGCACAGTTCGGAACATCATGCGGAATTGAGTCGTACCATACATAAGCGGAAGTGCTTTCGGATAAAAGGTAGAACAGATCGTGACGCTGCATAGCCTCATCGGTCACGCGGCGGTCCACGCCGATGCGTCCCATCGGTTCCATGAGCCACGGAGGGACGCACCAGCGCAGCGCAGGGTGCAGGAAGTGCAGGCGCTTGATGGTCTCGGGGTTGAAGTGGTCTCCGTGAATGTGCGTCAGCAGGACGAGCTTCAATCCCTTGCAGTACGGTTCAAGTTCCCGAAAGGGAACGCCGCAGTCAATGAGGATTTCATCATTCAGCAGCACGGCGTTCCCCTTGGAGCCGGTCGAAATGACCTTGACCTTACAGATCATTCATACTCACCTGCTTGGGGGTGACGGTCTTTCCGTCGTCCAGCGTACCGAGGGCATCAGCGGGAGATGTCAGATCGTCCTTGACCTCGCCTGTGGTCTCGTCCACTTCGACGGTCGGGAGATCAAAATACTGATCGCGGCTCGCGCGTCCCTCTTTCAGTGAGGTATACACATTACGCAGGCGCACGATGCTCTGCGCCGTGAACGCTTCGGACTTGCAGCCGATGTACTTTTCAAGGCACTCCATCGGTACGCCGAAGTCGTCCTTGAACGCCTGCCCCATCTTGCGCACGCGGTCAATCATGGGTTCATCGCTCTTTCCCATCATTGTCTTGGTACACGCCGCAAGAGCAGCATCCACCACGTCACCGGGAATAATGCCGAGAATGCACGCGCGCATACGGCGCGCGCCCTGATTGGCGACCATTTCATAAATGTCGCGCGGGTCGGTGAGGGCAACGCTGCCTTTCTTTGTGTAGCGGATATGCGGCACGGTGAAGATCTTCGTCTGGCGGGTGTTGGTCTCCAAATCCCAGCAGTAGGCCATGACGGTACTCTCGCCGTTCTTCTGCTCCAGCTCGGTAATGCCGAAGTCGAGGTTGCCCCAGTTCTGCGCCATGACCTCGGCGAGACGGATCGAGGGGCCGGTCACGTTCTCGCCGCCGCGCGGGTATTCATAGATCGCGCGCTCGGCAAGGCTCTTGCGCTTGCAGGCGTTGAGAATGCGGTTGTTCGCTTCGATCTCGTCACGGGGAAAACGCTTGGCGACGACCATTGCCGCCTGTACCTCCTGCGCCTGACGGGAGATCATCATTTCGGCGTTCACGCTCTTGGCGCTCACAACTTCGGTGCTGTTGTAGGTCTGCATTTCGTTCATGGTAATATCCTCCTTAAAATAATCATTCGTACTGATAGCCATTGCTGACAAGGAATTGCTTCAAAAGGCGCAGGCGCTCGCGCGTATCGGTCACGCGGAACGACACCGTGAGGCGTTCAACCGCCGCCTGCTCCACGCGCTTCGGGACGACCTGCGGGGCCGCTGCGACGGTATCTCCAGCAGCGCGCGCTGCTGGAGTAACCGTGTGGCGTTTCACGGCCTCGCGCTCCTCCTCGGCGCGGCGGTGACGCTCGTTGACAACGGAGATTGCAAGCGAGAGGTCGAGGTTATTTTTGTACTCCACCATGATCTCCGGCGCGTTCTCGCCCATCGTGCCGATGGTTTTCATGTCCTGCGCCACGCCGTCCACCTTTAGCTTGATCTGCTCCATGAGCTTCTTCGGCGTCTTGGCTCTGGCGCTCGCCATATCGACCTTAACGCCGGTCTGCCCGAACGAAAGAAAGTCGATCTCGTTGACCGCGCACAGCTCCCGAAAATAGCCCAGCAGCATTTCCTCGCAGCGGCTCTTGATCTCGCTTTCCGTCGCGTCGATCTTGGCTTTCAGGTCTGCGTCGGCGCGCTTGTACGGGTCGGCGATGCACTCACGGTAGACGGATTCGAAGCTGTCGTACTTCTCCATGATTGCGGCTTTAATGGCCTTGCGCTGGGTCTCGGCATCGGCAAACTCGCGGTTCATTTCGGCGCGAATGTTCTTCACGCTGGTTAAGGTCTCGTCGGTGCAGACAAGGCTCATTGCCTCTGCGACGCGCTGCTCCGTCTGCTCCTTCCGGCTCATCAAATGCTCCTCAATCACGGGGAGCTGCGTCACTTTCATCAGGGTGTTATCCATCTTCGGTCTCCTCCAATTCTTCAAAATACATTTCCTCTGCGCCGCAGTCCGGGCAGAACTTTTCCGTCACGAGGGCATATCCGCGCTCGCCGTCAAGATTTTCGCGCCGCCGCATAACGTCCGGCTCGTCAAAAATGAGGTGGCAGCACGTGCAGCGGTAGATCATTCCTCCACCTCCATGTAAACCATCGCGCTCTGCACGCCAAAGACGCGCGCTGCCTGATGGTCGTTGAAAAACACGTCGATGTGGTTCCCGTTCACGCCGCCGCCGCAGTCCTCAGCGATGTAGCTGCGCTGAGTGCCGTTCGGCCAGATCAGCAGGACGCGCGTGCCGTAAGGGATCACCTCCGGGTCGACCGCGATTGTGCGTCTCTCGGCCGCCAGCGTGCCGGTCGCGGTGTAGCCGCTTGCCCACTTGCCGCAGCAGCAGCGTCCGGGGCAATAGGCCGTGAGTGTAAACTCGCCAAGAAAAACGTCGTTGCACACCGCGCTTTCAGTCGCGGGAATGTCCCACGCGGGGTCATACTCCTCTACGATGGGTGCTCCTTCCGGTTCCTCATCGACCGCCTGCGCGCTGGTGGCGAGGATTGAGATCACGATCAAGAGAATCGTCGCGCCCAAACACGCCGCCGCAATCAGCGCCGATTCGTCCGCCTTGCGCTGCTCTCTCGTGCGCTTGTCGTGCCGTCTCACCGTGTCACCTCTTCCACCGTGATTTGTGCGGGCTTTTCAAACAGTGGAGCAAGCATTTCTTCTTGCGCCGCCTTGTAAAAATTCCTGTCGATTTCAAAACCGTAAGCATTTCGCCCAAGTTCATACGCCGCGCGAAGGGTGGCCGCGCTTCCCGCGCATGGGTCAATTACAACGTCGCCGGGGTCGGTAAAAACTTCAATCAGCCTTTTCAGCACATTCACCGGCTTCTGCGTGGGGTGGATCTTGGGAATGTCCTTCCCGTCGCGCTCCCACTTCTGCCAATCAAAAACCATCTTTCCCGTGCCGCGAATCGGTTTCCCATCTTCGCCGATCTCGCGCCCGTTGTTAAATTTTGGAAGCTTGTCACGGTAAAGCACTACCGCAAACTCCGTCGCCCCTACTACTCGCATATTGGCTTTAAGCACCTGCGCGGAATAGTTTTTGCAAAAAAACATCGGGTAGCTGTTTTTGAATCCGTACTGCTTGCCATACTCCATAACGGTCTGCATCTGGTCAAACGCGCAGAAAACAAGCATTGCCGGGGCTTGCCCTTTCTCCTTCGGTTCTTTCTTCAAAAGCCGGTTACAGAAGTGCATATACTCGGCGATTTTGAAATAGCCGTCGGAGTTGAAAAAGCTGCTCTTTGCTTTTTTACTCTCGCCGTTTTTGTTGTCACCGCCGATGTACCACGTCGGGTTGCTCCCGTAAGCGTCAGCGCCGATATTGTAGGGAATGTCCGCGATCACAAGCTGCGCCTTTGGGATTCCGTATTTCTTAAAATTCTGGAAGTTGTCATGGTACAGCTCGCATTTCACTTCCTGCACCCCCTGTCGATATACGGCAGCAGCTCATACAGCACCTTGCACACCGCGCACGCGCCGATGACGGCAAGCCCCGTCGTAAAGTCGCAGCCGTTGAGCGCAATTACCGCAGCAGCGATGCAGCCGAAAAACAGCGTGTCGATCATGCCTCCACCTCGCGTTCCGCAATCCACTCGTCCACGAGGCGAGTATAGATTTGGAAGATTCTGCGCTTGCCGCCGCGGATGCACACGCCGAAGGGGTAAACCCGCTGCTCAAGGCCGTCTGCCAGCGATTCGTTCGAAATGCTCAGCCCGTGCGCACGTAAGTATGCCGCGCACTCGTTCAGATCCATTGTTTTAATCATTGCCTTTTCCTTTCTCTCGTGCTACAATAAGCACGGACACAATATCTTGTGGTGAGATTTGTCCGGTGCCCTGTTCGGCCTGCTACGCTGAACAGGGCTTTTCTTATGCCCCGATTGCTTTTGTCTGCATCAAGCAATTCTTGACCTGCTGGTAATCCATGCCAACTTCCAGCAGAACCGAAATGCGGTTTTCCATCTTTGACACCGCCGCAAGCTCGTCCGAACTCATGTAATCGCTCGCCGTTGCAGCCTTTTCCGCGCCGCGCTCCTTGCGAAACTGCCGCGCCGTTTTGCCGAGCGCCGCCATGTATGCGAGATCGGTGTACTGGTTATACTTGAATTGCTTGTGCGGGCTGTCCGGCAGCGCCTTGATAGCGTCCGTCATGCTGGTACGCAGTGACTTGCGCTCGGCCTTGATTGCCTTAATATTCATCAGCTCTTTGCGCATGGTGAAGAACTGGCGAACGAGTTCTTTCTTGAACTCAATGACGACCGGCGTATTTCGAAGGAACGTAAGTAAAAGCGTCGCTTGCTGCTCGTTCAGGTGGTAAACTTTAACTGTCTGCCCTGTTTTGCTTCCGATCAAAGGTCGGATTTCAAATCCGACCTTACCAAACTCGTGGAGGTCTTTTTCATGGCGCTGAACTAACTTCTGCACCGTATCTCGCTTTACACCCGCGCACTCTGCAATGACTTCGGATGTAGTGAATGGCTCTTCGGTGTTCGGGGAAAGATAAACCAAATTGCTCATGCTCCCTCCTTGTCCGGCTTTAACAGCTCGTCCACCGTGCATCCGTATAATGCAGCAATCTCCGGAAGTCGACTTGCTCGCGGGGCCTGCTGACCAGTCTCCCAGTAATACACGGCCACGTCGGAGATTTTCAGCGCGTCCGCTACCTGCTGGACGCTAAATCCAGCTTTATGACGAGCGCTTCGAAAACTCATCTTTTCACCTCCAAATACTAAGTTTTACTTGACAACTTAGCGAACCGTGATATTATAAAAAGTGCCAACAAACTAATAATTTCGACAGTCCGCTAAGTATCAAGGGGGGCTTGCTTTTTATTGCCCTATGCTTACATTATACTAAGCTCAACTTAATATGTCAAGTTGAACTTTGCATTTTGTGTGACTTCGGCGGTTTGTACAAAGGGAGGCTTAATATTTTGGACGGTCCTACGCTTGTTGATATTGTCGAACGCGAGCTTGTTGCTCGACATATAAAAAAAGCGGAATTTTATGCCGCAACAAAAATATCAAGCGCAACATTTTCACAGTGGAGAAATAACATCTATTTCCCCTCTGCTGCTAATATCAAAACTATTGAAGACTATTTGGGGATTTCAATTTCTTATTCTGTAACCGATAAAGCCGCAAAAAAAGAGCGCCCCACCGATGGTGAAGCGCTCATTTCTGAATTGCCCGAAGATATTCAAAAGCTCATTCGGATTTGCGAATCAAATCCTGACCTTGCGGCTGCTTTACTATCTGTTGCGCAGCAGATCGAAAAAGGTCAAGTTGCTGAGGAGTAAATTTTGAAATTGTAATAATCAATTCCTCTACCGTCGTCATCCTCTCTGCCCTCCGTTCGCTCTCACATATTAAAACAAGTGTTCTATCGCGGATTAGTATAGCACTAATTTTTAATTGATTCAATATAATTTAAAATATAAAATTAGGTGAATTTGATATGCCAATTACCGTATATTTTGAGCACGGCCACGTTGCGGGGTTGTTTCCAGAACCAAATCAATCGTATTACGACGTGCGCGATAAGATCAACGCGGCAACTGATATAGTGTCTGATGGAATAAAATACGACTTGACCGATAAGCAATCAATTTATTCTATCGCCATTCCTGACTATACAAAATTCCGCGAGGTACCGCGTTTCAAAGAGTTAGGCCCTACAGGGTATCTTGAATATGTGCTGAGAATGCACGCGGGGCTTTTGTGGAATGGCGGAGATTACCAGTTATCAATGGCTTGCCTTGAAAAATCCTGCCAGCTAATGACGTATTCTACGCTTGGCTGGGAACGGAAAGATTTTTATAGGGTCGTCAATTATTATATCGAGCTGGGTCGATTCAAAAAGGCGAAAGAGTGGAAAGACTGGATAGATGCACACACGGAATCTCCGGAAGACTATGCAAAAGACGCATTTGCAAGAACGCTTGAATCGTGTAGAAGACTTGGAACTGATTTAATAGAGGTTGGCGATTCAAGCGCGTGCTGTGAAATTTGCGCGAAGTACCGGAGACGGATATATAGTTTATCTGGCAAAAGTTGGAAATTCCCAAAGTTCCCAGATGATTTTCATTTTCAGTGCGGGCTTGGGATATTTGCTTATATTGACGGTGTTTCTGAGCCATCTTTCAAGTGCATAAGTCCATCTTTATATAGTAAACGACCGTTTCGCGATGATCGAACCGAAGAAGAAAAGGAAAATTATAGGCTTTGGTTAGAACGTGTTGAAAAGTCTTACAATCCGATCAATGAGCCAAATTTAAATCATATTATTTATTATTGGTTCAAGCCTAAATTCCCAGATGACTTCCCAAAATCTCTTTCTGGCTTTTCTCGCATGCGAAACGGTAACACAGCAAATTATCAAAAGCTGGCACAAAAGATTGAGGATGCGGGGTATACCATCCCTAAATCATTAGATGAGGTCGCAGAATGGGAAGAGCGGGAGAATTGAAAAGTTGCAAGGCGGTATAGCTTAGATTGGCCCCGCCGCCCTCTGCAACAAACGGCGGGGCCTTTTCGCAGCCAGCGGGAAGCGGTCGCCGCTGCATGTTTTGACCATACTCCGCTTTACCTTGGCAATTCAACACCGAAACATTGCAATAAGACAGCGCTCGACGTGGTTCGACAAACCATTATCTTGCGACTTCGCGGCGCAAAAATCGGAAAAATTAAGGTGGCATAAATGAATATTCAAGAAGTGTGTAAATCCCGTAAAGAAGAACTGAAACTAACCTATCAGGACATTTCCGATGCTTCCGGCGTGCCGCTGTCCACTGTGCAGAACTTCTTTTCCAAGTTTTCTAAAGCTCCGTCTATCTACACCGTTGCGCCGATCTGCAAAGCGCTTGAAATTTCGCTTGATGAATCGTTCGGAATTTCCGAACACTTGACACCAACCGAGGAAACCTTACAGGCGCGCAACGATGAGCTGGAACGCCACGTGGACGCAAAAGCAGACACGATCGAGATCATGCGGCGCGGAGTTCGTATCCGAAACGGCGTGATTGCTATAATGTTCCTCATTATCGTTTTTCTCGCTGTGTGGTGCGTGTACATTGATTTTCATTGTATAGATTACGGATTTTGGAGGGGCTGACATGGCAAATTGCATCAAATGTAAAGCAGCGCTGCCGGAAGGCGCGCTGTTTTGTCCTATGTGCGGCAAAAAGCAAGTGCCGGAAAAGCGCAAGGCGCTCAAGCGCGCCAACGGAACCGGCACGGTATATAAGCTCTCAGGGCGCAGGTCGCGTCCGTGGGTCGCCGCGAAAAACAGGGTGGTCATTGGATACTACGAGCGCAAAACAGACGCACTGGACGCATTGGAACGGATGAACGGCAAGCTCCTGACGGAGCGATACAACATGACCTTTTCCGAGGTGTTTGAGGCGTGGAAAGCCGAGCACTACAAAGAGATCGGCAAGCAGGGCATCCAATCGTATGACGGCGCGTACAAGGTATTTGCCCCGCTGCACGGCCGTAAATTCCGTGATCTGCGCGCCGCTGACTTCCAAGCCGCGATTGACCCGTACATGAGCAAAAGCCATTCCACCGTCAGCAAATATAAGCAGCTTATTACCCAAATGTCGAACTGGGCCGTGCGGGAGGAAATCTGCACGGCAAATTTTGCAAGATTTGTCCGCCTGCCGGAAAATATAAAAAAAGAAAAGGATATCTTCACCGAGGAAGATATCCAGAAACTCGAAAAGGACGGCAGCGACGCGGCGAAGATCGTCCTGATGCTGTTGTCAACCGGTATGCGCATCGGCGAGTTATTTAACCTTTCTATCGCTGATTATCACAAGACTTATGTGGTCGGCGGAGAAAAGACAGACGCAGGCCGCAACCGTATCATTCCCATCCGCCCGGAAGGTCGGCAATATTTTGAGTATTTCGCCGCGCGCGCAACAGGCGAGCTGCTGATCTCTGGTTACAGCGGCCAGAAGGTTATTGAGAATTTCCGCAAGCGCGATTTTTACCCGCTGCTCGACCGTCTCGATATAGCCAAAAAGACGCCGCACGCCACGCGCCATACTTACACGTCCCGCGCCGTCAAGGAAGGGCTGGCCCCAGAAATGCTGCAAAAAATACTCGGTCACGCCGATTATTCCACCACGGCAAACATCTATACACATATTGACGCCGAAACATTGGTGTCCGCCGTTACTGACGCGTTACTAACAAGCCAAGAAAATGGTAAAAAGAAAAAGCCCTGAAACCGTTGCGTTTCAAGGCTTTTTATGGTGCGCGGTACAGGACTCGAACCTGTGACCCCATGCACGTCAAATAGCTGTAAACGCGCATTTCGCGGAATTATGTTGCAATAGCACAGAACAATGAGGAATAAATGCAATAATGTTTGATTAAACGACTCGCTATCCCGCTTCATTCTTTCGCAGTTGCTAACAAATTACTATCATGTCATCAGTTTCCGCATGACGCTATTATAGACGCGCTCGTTCACGATTTTCAAACTGTCCATCAGCTCGTCCATGATCCCCCATGCCTTGTCCGGCGGGACATCTGCCACCGCGCGCAAAAAGTCGCTGTCGCCGTATGTTTCGACGCTAACCGGTGCGGGCGCCGCAGCATATGCCATTGGCAAAGCCCTCTCTCTGCTGCCGCTTTGCTGGTCACGGATGGCATACAGCACGGCAAGGCGCTCATAGTTTGTCCAGCTTGATTCCTCCGTTTCAAGGCGAGCTATCCAGCGCTTGACCTCATTCTCGTCGACCATAGGGGTGCACCCCCTTTAGCCCTCAATCGTGTCCATGCAGCGCTGGATGGCTCTGCGGATGCTTTCGTCGTCGGCGTTGTCCAGCATTTCCTGCAACTGGCGTTTCATGTTGTCGATGCCGCCGTCGCGGGAATAGTGGCCGCGCACATAATGCGTGCCACGTCTCGCATTGGACATATCACGGTCATAAGCGCCGCGCATACCAGACTGCCAGTCTCCGTCGCGGGAATAGCCGCCGTCTTCCATCATCTCGATCTTATCGATGTTCTTGATGGTGGCCGTCAGTTTGTGCGCAATTTCGAGATCACCCGCGCCAAGCTCGCCCTTGCGTGCCAGCTCGTCGAGTTCGTCGCACAGCATATTGCGCAGATCATACATTGCTTTCTTGCTCATGTCTATTCTCCTTTCACGCAATTCTCTCAACCGTCAGGTTCGAGTTGGCGAAGTTGACGGCCTGAGTGCTGGTGTTTTCCATTGCGACCGTCAGACAGCAGCCTTTCGGGACGCAGACCTGCGCGGAAACATAAATGTTAAAGTAGTTCTCTACCGCCGCAGGCGTAACAGTCGCCGTTGCGCTGGTCAACGGCTCTCCGTTGATGGCAAGCGCCGCCGTGATGGCCTCAACCGTGCCTCCGGTGGGAATGGCGATGTTTCCGCCATAGGAGACCCGAAACAGAGCGCGGTTTTGATTGGTGAGGCCGCGCAGCGTGACAATGCCTGCGCCCTGGCGATGCACAATACAGGGCTTGCTATTGACCGCCGTTTCGGTCAGTGGGACGTTCTGACCGGCAGGGACCAAAGCAATGCTAGAATTACTAAACTCAGCCATACTGGTATCACTCCTTCCTCTGATTTGCCCCAAAAGGGGCAAACGCACCATTTGCGATCATTTCCGCGTAGCTGGGCGCAAATAATTCGTCCGCTTTACGCAAAAGATCGGCATAATTGCTAAGCTCGTACATGCTCATTTCACTCTTGTCCAGAGTTGCAATGTGATCGACAAATTCCTTTTTAAGTTCGTCAACCGTTTTCACAAAATCATTCCTTCCTAAAGGGGCCGAAATCGACCCGTTTAAAATACAGCGGCAGGGCTATTGCCCCGCCGCGTTTGTCGTTAGTATCGGCACGGGGCCGACCATCTCGGTAATGTCACCGATATGGTGCCCGAGAAGCTATGCTATGCAGTTGTCAGCAGCCGCAACAGGCAAACTGGTTGCAGCAATAGGGGTTCTGCACCGTGTAGGCCGGAATGGGAGAGGGGCGCAGCTGCGAGACCAGATAGCTGTTCTGCGCCGCCTGACTTGCCGCCAGCTTCAATCCCTGGTTCTCGGCCTGAAGGTCAGAGAGCTTGCTCTGCGTCAGGAAGTCCAAGATCGCTCTCGAATTCTGGTTGTTCGCGTCAATGATGTCGCGGGTCGCGTTCTGCACGGTGTTGCGCGTGTCGCACGCCTGCGTCGCCATGTCATAGCGCACCTGCGCGATAGCCGCGCGATTCTCGCAGCAGCAATTAGCGGCCTGCATCTGCATGGCGTTGAGCTGCTGCATGAGCGCGGCCTGCTGGTTGCTGCGGGAAAGTTCGGCCTGTGCAAAGCCGTTTGCCATCGCCATGTTGGTGCCGTTGACAAGCTGCGCCTGCTGGTAAAATCCGTCGCAAAGGCCCTGATTTACACTGTCGATCTTGCGCTCGATATTGGCAAAATCAGAGGTCAGCACATAGCCGTCGACCACGCCGCCGCCATTGCTGTTGCCGTTGCCAAAACCGTTGCGACCCCAGCCGAAGAGGAAAAGAACGATAATCCAGATCCAGTTTTCGCCCCACATGCCCATGCCGCCGCCGTAGTTGTTCGCGGGCGCGACCGGCATAGTCATCATGGGAGTACCGTCGGAAAGAGACATAGTATCACTCCTTTGAAAAATTTTTATTTATCAAATCGTGGCCACGATAAGATTAGTGGAATAAGTGTTCAAACTGCTTTGCCATAGATTGAAGTTGGTTTAACTCCTGCTGACTCATAGCGCCAGATTGCAAAAGCTTTTCGACTTCCGCTTTGGGGTCACCCTGAAAATTTGCCCTAAACTGTTGAAACTGTTGCATCATCTGAAAAAAGCCGTTCCCGCCACCAAGAGCGCCAAAAAAAGGATTACTCATCGTCCTCGTCCTCCTCAACCTTGCGCTTTTTCTTGCCCTTTATTTCGCCCACAAGCGCCGCCAGCGCGTCAAACTCTTTACGGGTGACAAATTCCACACCCTTTTCCTGCGGCGCTGTGCGGGGCGTTTCTGCACGCTCTACGAGGTCATAAATTTTGAGCGTCGGCTTGCCGCTTGCGTCGGACTGCTTGAGGTACACCGTCGGCGCGCTGGAATCCCACAGCGCCACGGCAGAGTTAGGCGCGATCAGATAGCCCCTTGCCTCCTGCTCGCCATTGACCCACTGCACGCCACCCTGCGCGATGGGGTTCTGCTGCACTGGCTGAGACATAGGCTGCTGCATGGGCTGCATCATCTGTTGCTGCCGCATCTGCATGAGGTTGTCCGGCATCGGCTGCGGATAATAGGGATTGAAATAGGGATATGCCATGTTCATTCCTCCGTTTCTTTGACCCAGTAATAAAGCGGGATTTCATTCTCGCTGTTCCAGCTGTCGTAGATCACGCCGTCTTGCACGCACACGACATGACCAGAGAGCGCGAGAATATACGGCCCGCGCGGGTGCTCGTCGGCAAACTTACCGACCGTGTAGCAGTCCGGGCAAGTGTCCGGTATGATGTATCTCCGGTAGCCCAAAGTCCGCAGATAAGCGCCCCAACAGGCGTTTGCATTTGGCAAATCGCCGTCAAGGTAGCCCTGTATGCAGAGGGATAAATACACCTCGCCCCAGTCCTTTCCTGTCGCCTTGCAGATTGCGCGCACGGTGCAATCGGACACATTACGCCCAGCGGGATTTGGGTTGAAATAGCTATACATGGAAAAGCTCCGCGAAGTAAACGTATGTTCTCAGCTCGTCAGGATCAGGAAACAGTGTCAGAATGTCCATTGCCATCTGCTCGGTAAATCCCAAAGCTAAAAGTCGGTCGTACATCGCCGCACCTCCTTTGTTGTTTATATGGTACAAAAAAACGGACGCTCAAAAGCGTCCGTAAAATGCCCGTATTTTGCCGCGAAAATATTCTCAAAAACTTCGATTTTGTGCTTGACATATTATACCATATATGGTATATTTATATCAACAAGAGGGGCGCAGCCCAGGAGGTAAATGAAATGAACGATATCCAGATGATTATTGCCATGGCAAACGTCGAGATCCCCACCGGTTCTGAGACGGTCGCGGAAAAGACGTACACGACAAGCGACGGAGAGTATTCCGCCACCGCATCCATCAGCGTCCTGCACGAAGTTTTTGAAGACGGGCACCTGGGCGAGATCGTAAACGGTGGTTGCGACGTCACCACCAGCGGCGGCGTTGTGTACGCCGCGCAGACTTATGTTGAAGCCATCAAGATGGCAGAGGAACTCGTGGCGCATTGGAACGACGGTGACTACAACTGGGAGCCTAAAAAGGCTCAGTGGTAAAGGAGAATCCGGCATGACGATCAAGGAATATCGCGAAGAGCTTGGCATGACGCAGGCGCAGCTCGCCGCTGCGCTGGGCGTCGCACAGAACCACATTTCCCGCTGGGAGCGCGGCACCGTGAATCCGAGTGCGGACACCTTGCGAAAGATGGCGGAGATCTTCTCCTGCCGCATGGACGATATCACGCCCGCGGTCAAAAAACTCAAGGCAAAGGATATTTTCACCCGCGAGGCCTACGAGGGGGCGACCGCCGAGCAGCGCCGCAGAGAGTTGAAGGTCCAGCAGGCGTGCGAATACAGCGGATGGCGCAGGTACCCCACAACCATGCACTTGCTGGTGGAACGCATCCCGGCGGAGTGGTGGGATATGTACAGTGCACAGCAGATCGGCGAAACAATGGCGCTGCTCAAAGCCGCCTATGATGACGGAGTAGCTTTTGGGCGCGCGCACCCGGAAATGTAAGGTTGACATTTGCGACCCGGCGTGGTACATTGATGATGTCGAGTATGAGAGGCGCTCATACTCGGAGCGGCGCGATCCCGCCGCCGTGGATTGAAATATAATTTAGAACAAGTACAAAGTGGGAAAAGCACCGACTAACCGTCGGTGCTTTTTTCTTGCCCGTTTGCAATTTTTGTATACGCTCTTCGCCTGATTTTTGCCAATCCGTCAACGCTGACGTGCAACATGTCCGCGACCTGTACGCAGCTTTTCCGCCGAACATCGCACTCGATGAGGCACGCCGCCTCGTCAGGCGGCAGCTCAAACGATAAGATATGCGCCACGGCTCGCTTGGGGGCCATAGAGGATAATTGCGCGCGGATTGACCTGTGCTGACTGTTCATGCCCGTGTAGGGCTTGCAGAGGCGCTTGCGCGTGGGCTTTCGCCGCCCGCTCCTTCCTTGCTTTTTCGTCCGCTCCAACTCCGGTTTACTTCATTGTTGCGAGTTTCCTGATAAGATCGTCGCCGTATTTGTAAGCGGCGAGGTAGTCCATCGTCGCATCAGCCAGACCGGAGCGCTTCTTGAGCATTTTGCGGTAGTCCTCCTCATACTTCGGGCGGTATGCGCCCAGCACGAGGCTGAGCTTGCGCTTTCTGCGGTATACGCCGTCGCCGTTGGCCTGACTGCCCGCCGTGCCGCTCGATGTATTGCCCTCGATGGCAGTCACGTACTGACCGCTGACGCTCTCGCAGATGCCCGTATGGTCGGTCTTGACCTTCGTGTTGGGAAAGTCATAGATAAGCACGTCGCCGGGGAGATAACCGGACGTGACCCATTGGCCGTGGGCCTTGGCGTAGGTCATCAGCTCGCCGCAGCTCGCGGTCTTCCCTCCGCCGTAAAAGAGATGCTTGTCCGCCTGCTGAAAGCACCACCACACGAACTGCATACACCAGTACACGCCGTCCATGCCGTAGGCCTTGCCGTACTTCTGGCGGTTGCCCGGTTGCTCCACCGTGCCGATCTCCTTGCGTGCGATGGCAAGGATGTCTTCTGCTCTCGCCATGCCTTACGCCCCCTTGTCGATCACGTCCTGTGCCTTCTGGCTCTGCGTGCCGAAGTAAAACGCGATGATAACCGCATAGATCGTCATAAAGTCCTGCGAGATGTTGCCCGTGACGGCCATGTAAGCGAAAACGCCCGTCAGCATCAGCGTCACGATGCTCTTGACGCTCATCAGGTTTGCCAGTCTCTTGCGAATCAGTTCCATGTTATTCGTCCTTTCCTTCGTCTAAAACGTTGTAGCCGTCCTCGTAGATTACGGTTAGCCCATAGGCGCAGGCGGCTTCATGTTCGATGCGGCAACCACGGGTTTTCTCCCAACCGTGACAGAAATATGCGGCGTGACACAGGCTCATGTTTTCCAGAGATTTTGCCAAAAAGCACAGAGGGATTTGCACCACGCCACGCTTCTTCATGCTTTCGCTGCTGTACCATTCATCGGTAAACAGAGTGTTCACGATTTCGTATCCCTGCTCTTTCAGAGCGGCAATAGCCTTTTCACGAGTGGCAACAATCTCCTCTTGTGTCTTGCCAGCCATCGGCTGAGATAGCATTGCTTTTTCCATAGGTCATTCGTCCTTTCCTTTGATTTTGATTCCCGCCAGCATGCCGAGTTCCGCCGTCCACGCGGCGAACCACGCGACGGTCAGGCTGTCCGGCACTACCTTGTCATGCGCAGTCAATACGAGCACCGCAATGCAGTACCAGCAGAGGTTGAGCACTGCCGCGATGACGTACTTGTCCCGCTTTCTCAGCTTCTTCATAGGGCCACCCCCGACAGCAGCCACGCGATAAACGCGCCCGCCAGCGCCGCGAGAGCCTTGTCGACCAGCCCGTCCCAGCGCTTCCCCGCCTTGCCCGTGATGGTCTTCACGTCCTCCTTGATCTCTTTGACGTCACCCTCCACGGTCTCTTGTTTTGTGGCCAGCACCTCGACCGAGGTCACCAACCTATCCAGCGCCACCTGATGTTCGGTAAGTTCGTTGATCCGGTGCGTGTTGCTCTTGCACCTCGATTCGATCAGTGCGATTGCCGCGTCATCGTAGTGTTTTGCGTTATCCATATCCCGCTCCCTTTCTGCGGCCTTAGACCGCCGTGAAATAATTCCCCACCAGCTCATGCGGCAAATACTGCAAGACGATCTTCCCGCCCGCGGCCTCGCCGGTGCGCTCGCAGAGGTACGTCTTGCCGTCCTCACTGTCGAGGTAGTATTTGCCGTATTCGTACTCCATGCCACGGCTTGCCGGAATCGGGTCATCCTGCGTGCCCGCGTGCGTAACGTCGATCACGACCCACAGCGCGGGCGTTGCGCTCGGCTTCCAGCTCTCCTGCGAGGTGTGCGCTTGCTGGCACTTGTAGAGCTTGCCGCCGTCGCTTACGCGGTTGCCCACAATGTAGCTGACGGGATATGCCCACGCGGGAAACAGCTCAACGGCCTTTGCTGCGTCGCCGTCCGGCAAACTTGTCGCCGCCGCCTCGATCATCGGTCGCAGCTCTGCGGCGCGCGCCATGGTCACGACCTCGCCCGTGAGGGCAACCACCGCGCCGACGGCGTTCTCCGTCTCCGTGGGCTTGCCCATCTTGATACTGACCGTGCCGTCGCGGTGGTCAGTGATGGCCCCGCTCAGGCTGTATTCGCTGTTGTCCCACTCGTTGACGACCTCTTTGGTCTCGCCCGTGGGATTGCCGTCGTTGTCGAGCTTGTCCACTGTCTCACGCAGCACGATGCGCCACGGCGTATTGTTGGGCAGCAGCGCCGCAACCTCGGTGGTGGTCATCGTGAGCGTGACGGTCTTGGTGTCGCGCCCGTCCCACGTGCGGTCAGCGCGGTCACCGTTGACCGCTGCGGGGTATTCCGTGTTGTTGACTTTGATGTAGATTGCCATAAGTATCAGTCCTTTCTTTAGAAACAGAATGCGAAGGCCACGCCATGGATAGTATTTGCACTCCAGTTTATGGCACTACCTGTGCTTTTGACAGCACAATAGTATCTGGCGCTATTGGCAGATGGAGAACGCTCCCACCAGTCGTATGCACTGCCGTTAAAGTTCTTCACCGTATCATGACCAGCTCCGTAATAGTTGTACTGCGTACCTTCACCTGAGTAGGAGTTACTGGTACTACCAAAAATTTCAACCTCGCTCAGTAAGAATAGGCTATCTTTCGTAGTTACGAGCGTGGGGTCCCGACCGCTGCTCGCGGAAATCTTGTTCACCTCACGGATGCCGCTCTGTACGTCCGCAGGCATCTGCTTCAAAATAGTAGGCAAGCGCTCTACTCGCATAGAGCAATTTGTCCAACCCTTGACATTTGAAGCAGTGGAGTACATTGCATTCGCTATCTTATAGCAGTCATGCAGTTGGAACGTCAGCGGAGCCTTGCCCGAGCCGTCTGAATAGTCGTCGTGGTTCTTGCCAATGATGTCGATTAGATAGTCCTCGCCGCCGATGGTCATGGGTTTCTGGTCTGCTACCTTCCACGTTTCCGGCACCGCGTTATTGTGGCACGCCTCGATGATCTGCTCCCATGTGTTGTTGGCAAACACAGGGTCATAGGACGGCGCAAACGTGATGTCATACCCCGTCCCGCCGATAAGCGTCCTGCCCTTGAGGATGTTATACACCGTGCCGCCCACCATACACTTGCCACTCTGCACGGTGTAGGCCGTGCCGTTTATGAGCGTCTTGTGCGCGGTGAGGTTGGGGATGACCACGTTGCCACTGTCGTCTACAAGGACGTTAGAGGGGAGAGTGAAAGAGGGGCGGGCCCCGTAGGCGTACCGGCAGAGGGTGTCGTTGACAGTGCCATTGGCGTACAAGCAAACGGCGTAGCCGTTGCCGTCCGTGTTCGGGGAGCGGGTCCACTGAACAACGGCGGAGCCGTTCATGTAGGCAATCTGGAGAGAGCTGGCGATTTCCAGCGCCGTGCCCTCCACATTAAACCAGCTTTCCGATTTGTTCAGCTCAGTGGCAGACAACGAGAAAATAGCACGTTCCAGTGTGCTAACGGTGTTGTTGCCGTTGCCGGGGGTGTACTTGAATTTCGTGGTGCCGATGGCCCCACGGATGTCTGCATCAAGTAGGTTTTTGTAGGTGCTGTTGAACCAGGCATCAATGTCGCTGGTAGCGTATGCGTTGACATTGGAGCTGTGCCACTGGCGGTTGTCATAGCAGTCCTTGCGGACCACCAGTGTGCGACCACTCCCATTTAGTTCACTTTCATAGTCGTGCTTACACACGATAAACTCAACAGGGCTTCCACTCTCCTTGATTTTGATAATGCTACCCGCGACTTTAGTACTTAAAAGCGAGTTTGCCATCTCCGCCCCTCCTTAGCCGTACACCCAGTTGATTGCGAAGTTCTCAGTGGGTGTGCTCTCCGATGCCACAAGCGTCTGCTTGACGATGTTTCCGCTCGCGATGTAGTCGCTGCCGCGCGTCGCCGCCACCAGCCCGCCCGAGCCGTTGCCCTTGATGAGGGAGGTGGTGGATGGGACGGACGGGATGACCGTCGTATCTGGGAGCGCGCCAACCTCAGAGGCCGTATAACTCGGTTTGGTCACTGCCTTTGCCCATTCGGGCACGGTCGGGTCGGTCTCTGTATAGCTCTGCAAAGCACTGTCAGCTTTGCTCAAACTCGTCTGCACGTCACTTGCAAGGTCAGATTTTGCGACCGTGCTCTTAAACGCCAAACTGCCAAGGTCGGCGAACCACTTTGCGATCTTGCCGAACAGCACAGAGAGCTTTTCGCCCGTCGCAATGTTCGCGCGGGTGGTTGCCGCCGTGAACGCCGCAGTGACGTTGCTGCCGTCGCCGGTTTTGCCCAGCTTATCGACGAGTGCCGAGTACACGCCGCCAGACTGCACGGGGTTCGCGCTGCCTTGCGTAGGCATTGCGTCAGTAGTTACCTTGACATCCTTGATAGCATTATCAATGTATGCAAAGATGTCCTGGTGCTTGTTGTTAGGGTCATACACAGACGCCAGCATGTCGCCAGTACCAGCACCAGAAGCGCCACGGCAATAGCCTGCATCGTAGCTCGTACCGTCCGACAGCGTCACAATAAGGTGATAGTCACTCTGCCGGATGGTGATGCCGGTGATCGTGGGAGCATCTGCGCCGGGATTGCCCTGTGGACCAATTTCACCCTGAATACCCTGCTTACCCTGTTCACCCTGAATACCCTGCTTACCCTGTTCACCCTGTTCACCCTTTTCCAGCACAAGGTTGAGCACCTGATTCGGGGCTTCTCCGGTAATGGTCGCGCTCGCCACCTTGCCGGACGTGACCGAGCCGATGGTCAGCACGTTTGCGGGGCCAGTCGCGCCTGTTGCGCCGGTGTCACCTTTGCTGCCCTGCGGGATACCGAGTGCCAGCGTACCAGTCGACTTGTCGTAAGTCGCCGTTGCCGAGCTTCCCGCGGGCAGCGTTGTCACCGTGACCGATACAACGCTCAGCGTGACAAACTTCAGCAGCGTTTCGCCTTTCAGCATCTTCGCCTCGCCGCCCTGCTCAAGCACAAACTGGTCTTCGTTGGTAATCTGTACCGCTTGAGTGAGGTCGGAAATTGCTTTATCAGCCATCCGTTACCTCGCTTTCTTCGGGCGCTTTCGCGGTTTCGGCTTCGCCGTCCTTTACTTTTTTTGCTTTCTTTTTTGCATCCTCAAGCTGATATTTCAGCGCGACAAGCTCGCGCTTGTCTTTCTCCTGCTCTTCCGCCTCGCGATGTAAAATCTCATAAGCCTTTTGAATCTGCGCCTTGACGACGCTGATCTTGCCCGCCTCCGAGCCCAAAACCAACGTGTTATTCAGCGTGTCAAACGCGTTGCTCAAAAGTTCCATTGCTTCTTTCATGCCGATGCCTCCAATCTTCTAATCCGCGCTTCCTGCTCGCGCACCTTGGCCCACAGAATTGGGATAAACTCACTGTACCGCAGAAAATAGGTCTCGCTGCCGTCATCAAGCTTGGCCGCCGCCCAGCCCGCGAATTCCTGCGAATCAATGCCGCACGCGCGCATGGCGTCCTCTACCTCCTGCGCGATGAAGCCTGTGTGATAGCGTCCGCTCGTGCCGCTGTTCAGCTTGTAGCGCTTCGGCTCGACGAGCTCAAACATGCGCACGTACTTCACCGGCAGCGCCTCAATGCTGTTCTTGATGTTCCGGTCGGACCCGTTCAACTCGTTCGTGCTGCAATAGATCGTGCTCCAAACAAAATTTGGTGCGCCAAGATTGTACCGGTTATCTGCATTCGGGGCGAAATCGCCGCGGCAATCGATGAAGTCGTAGTCGAAATTGAGCGCTGATCTTCCGTTATTCCCCGACAGATACAGGTTTCCGCTCGTCGCGTTCAACTCCATAGCCTTGCTCTCGAGCGTCATTTTGTAGTCCGCCGTGCTGGCGTACTCGGTATAGATGTAACCGCAGCGCCGTCCGTTGTCGTTGCGCACCGTGATCGTGTCGCCCTCGATCTCGCTTGCCGTCAGCGTGCCGTCAATGTTGACGGCGTCAACGTGCAAGTCGATCGAACCGGTCGAATCAACGACAACACCATTACTGAGAATTTTGAACGTCGTACCGCTGCTGCTGCTCGATACGCTCAGCGTGATCTTGTCAATGCTCTGGTCGATCATGCTCTGTGCTGTGCTGCCGTCGATCTTGCCCGAGACAGTCGTGCGCAAGCCGTTGATATCGGCCTTGATGTTGGTAATGCTGCCGTTGAGGCTCGAAATATTGGCCTCAATGCCGTCAATGGACGTCGACAGCGACGTCACGCGCCCATCAACGCCCTTGACCTTGAGCATGATCTCCTCGCTGGTCTTGGTGATAGTCGAGCGTGTTTCGGCAATCTTGCGATTGAACTCTTGTGTGATGTACCCCTCAGCTGGGTATTCGTCTTCCATCTCTGCTTCCCCGGGGGAAGAAATACCCGCGTATCCGCGCCCATCATCAGAGAGTTTAGAAAGCGGCGAATAAATGCCCCCAACCGTCACGCCGTCGCCCAGCTCTGCCGCCGGATCGATGTTTGCCGCGCCTGCTTCGTACGCCTGATACTGGTAGCCTTTCATGGTTTGCAGTAACGCGCTTACCATTGGCTGCGTGGCGTGAGGGCAACTTGCAATAACTTCCATGCCGGTATCATCGCCCGCCGTCAGGCTGTTTTCATCATCCACAAGCAACGTCACACGGGAAATAGGCTTATACTTGCCGTTGTCGGAAAAACTCGTAATGTCGCCACCGACGTAATATTTATCAGACAAGAATCCTCACCCCTCCAAATGTGATAGCGTTGCCCGCTTCTGTAATGAGATAGTTCGTCTCGGTAGGCATGGACAACAACGGAATAAGCAACAGTTTCCCTGCATCGGTAATAATCCAGTTCCCGCCGTGCGCCGCTGCGATAAAACATAGCTCATTGCGGATGGTGTAATCATTTGCGGGATAGTCGATGGTATATGAGCTATTGAGCACTGTGCGGCTATCCAGCTCCACGCCCATCAACTGGCAAAAGATATTTACAGCGTCAGGCATAGTCATCGGGAAGTTAAGCGACTGTTCTGGCTCCCACACAACGTCAGCCTTTCTCATAGCGTCGTATGCTTCGAGTTCCCAATAATTCCCATCGCAGGAACGGCGGTTGGTAAAAAACACGCCCTTTGGGATCCAGTCTGTCGCCTGACTGCCATTAACAAGCCTGAGATAGCGATTGATCGTCGCGGCGCGCGGGATATTGTCCGCGACGACTGCGAGTTTCAGCGTCGCGCAACAGGCATTGCCGATGCCAAATTCTTCAAACAGCTGAGATTCAACAGAGTGGGAAACCTCCGCGTCTTTCCCGTATTCCACACCATTGATGATAAATTTGTATTCGCGTTCCGTCCCGGGCTTGTGAAGCAGCTCGCGCCACAGCGCACTTGTCGTCTGCCCCATATCACACCTCGATCAAGTTAAACGTCGCGCCGCCCCACACCTCATTGTCGTCTGCTGCTTCTTCGAGCGTGCATTCCATCGACGAGCAATAAAACGTGCTGGTTCTGACGCCATGCAGATCGAGATACTTGGCCGTGACCGTTGTCTCATTAAGGTCATCATCGAGCTTTGCCAGCTTATCGCGAGGCATAGAGCGCGTTGTATAGTTCAGCTTTCGCTTGCTGGTAATCTTGTCACGGCGCATTTTCCCATCTTTTGTGCGGGTGGTCTTATCGCTGTCGAGGTCGTTGCGGCTCCACCCATAACCCTTTGTGGCGATAAAATCGGAGTAGTCCGTGCCGTTGATAATAAGGACTTCCATGTTACTCCTCCTTAGTACAACAGCACGGGCTTACCCGCCGCGCGTGTCATGTTGTTAATGTTCTTCACGGTGCTGCGTGCGATTTCCTTACCGTCAAGCTGGATAACGACCGTAGTTGTACCGCCGCCAGATTCCGCCATAGCCTGCTTAAATGCTTCGACCATCGTTGCAAGCGGCGTTTCGATGTTCGTCCCGCTCTTCTGGTCGCCCAGCACGGCGAGAAATTCTTTGTTGGGCGGAATGACTGCGCCGGTTGCCAGACGCGGAAGATGTACTTCGGAAAGCGAGGAAAGATGCCCCCCGATGCTTTTACCGCCAAGACCCGGAACCCAGCTCGGGACGGTAAACTTAATCGTGTTGATCTTGCTGATAAGCCAATTCAATCCCTTGATAATGGCGTTCACCGCGCTTTCAGCAATAATGACGATGCTGTTCCAAATGCCTTTAAACACCTTTTTGACACCATTCCATGCAGAATTCCAGTCACCAGTGAACACGCCCTTGATAAACTGGATAATGCCGCCAAGGATGTTATCTTTAAGGTTTCTCGCAAACTCGGTCAAATTGCCAGTCAGAGCAAGCACAGCGGTAACTACCGTAGCAATTCCCGCAATCACAAGTGGGATGACACTACCGGTCAGAAAGAAGAATCCCAACCCCGTTGCCACAATGCCAGCAATCAGTAACAGCGTGTTTTTGAGATTTGCACCGTTATCACAAATGTCCTTAAACGCTGTGATAATCATTGCTGCGCCAGCCACTACAAGGCCGATGCCAGCCCCAACTTTGCCGAATGCGATTGCAAGCCCCCCGGCAAGCGCCGCTGTGCCTGCAAGCATTTCAAGCAGATTCCCCCAGTTAACGCCGTTATTCCATGCGTCGGATAAGCCGTCCCACAGAAGAATCAATCCTCCAACCGCGATAAGGATGCCGCCGAGCTTTTGCAGAATAGTGCCAAGCACACCCGGCAAGCTGCTGCTGATTTTCCACAGCGCTAATCCTGCCGCAATGAGCATGACTGCATCGGCGATTTTTTTTAAGCGGTCGCTGATGTCGTCCATGTAGCTAAAGTCCGGAGTGATTGCGTCAGCGGATGCGCCACCGCCCGCATCGTTTGCGGTATCGGTGGAAATCTGGTTGATCTCATCAAACGCCGCAAGCTGACTTGCCGCTTTCTTCGCGGCACTGCCCGTTCCCTTTAATGCGCTGGTCTCTTTGTTTAGCGCCTTTGCCGAGTTAGCAGTTGCCTTGACGCTCTTGCCAGAGATAAGCGCCACAAGACGCGTGATTTGCGAGACTACTGCCGTAATAACTTTTACAAGCAGTGTAAAGGCGGGGACAATTACGCTTACAAGAGGCTGTGCCAGCGTCAAAAGCACTCCTTTAAGCTGCGCAATGGATTCTCTTGCCTCGGAGTTTACCATTACGACGTTCTTTACCCAGTCGCGCACTTTTGTTAAAGCTTGGGTAATAACTGTAAAAACAAGTGCGCTGCGGACAACAGATTTTACGCGCTGTCCAAATACTTTCATGGAATCTGCCGCCGCTTCGGTTGCATTGCGCAGCCCTGCGCCTTTGGCTCTGCCCTCGATCTGCTGTGTTAGCTCGACTGCCTGCGTTTTCGCGTCGGAAATCTTATCGCCGGTTTTGTTGAGCTTTTCGTTGAGCTTATCAATGCTATTTGCAGTTTTGTTAAATTCGCTTTGCAGCATTCGCACGCGCTCGGCCTGCTCGGACACGTCGATTTTCTCATACGTGCCTTTTGGCGCTGTGCGCATATCGGCAAGCTCCTGTTTCGCCGCATCCAGCTCTGCTCCGATGTTGCGCAGCCGGTCTTCCATCGGCGTTTTCTGGTCGCCGAGCCTTTTAAACTCCTTTTGTAAGGATTCGATATTGCTTTTTACTTTGTTCAACTCCTGATGGAGTTTTTTGTCGCTAATAGTCGCTTCAAATACGACTTCGCCGTCAGCCATAATATCACCTTCTTGCTTTTTGGTTTTTTGCGTGATATCATCCAAGCAGCCATAAATAATGGCAAGGAGGAATGAAAAATGGATAAGATGACTACTTGCAAGGTATGCGGGGCATCTATCGCAAAATCCGCTACCACTTGCCCGCAGTGTGGAGCCAAGCAGAAAAAGCGCCACCCAGTGCTGGGGATTATCATTGCTATTTTCGGCATTTGCATGATTGCCGCCGCATTAAACGACATGGGCGATGATCCTGGCGCGGAGAAACAAACGTTTAGTGTTGGAGAAACCGCCGAGCTAAACGGAATCAGTGTAAAGTTTGATTCTTGCGCCGAAAGCAATGGATCGCAGTTCAACACCCCTGATGACGGTAATGTGTTTTTGCTTTGTGAATTCTCCATTGATAACCAGTCGGATAAAGATATTGCCGTTAGCTCTATCGCATCGTTCAACGCCTATGTTGATGACTACTCGACAAATCTGAGCATTTCGGCCACCATCGCAACCGATAAACCCCAGTTAGATGGAGCCGTTGCTGCCGGTAAGAAAATGACCGGTGTTGTCGGATACGAAGTCCCCAAAAACTGGGAAGAAATTGAAATCCGCTTTACTCCCGACTTTTGGTCTGGAAACGAAATTGAATTCATTGCAAACAAGTAACCATCTTCGCCCGATGCTATTTTGCGTCGGGCGTTTTTTTGCCCAACCACGCATTGATCGTGTCGTTTTCTTCTTCCGTCATCGGCTTATTTAGATCGACAAGCCGCCTGTTTTCTCGGTAAAATTCTCGATCCGACTTGTCGAGCGTTTTTCCTTTTGCTTTCAGGTTGCGAATTCGAACGATGTTTGCAAACAAGCAATCCCCGATTTCGTAGTACGCCGAGACGAATGACCACCAATGGAAATAAGGCATTGCGCGCACTTCATGTCCCACAACGTGGTTGATGGGAGCCACGATGTATTGGAAGTCTTGCTCCCAATCCATCAATTTAGGTCGCTTTTGATTATCGCCTTCATCGCCGCAGTCGAGAAACCATGTCATCTGTTTCACGGCTTCTGGAATGTGCTCATCCGGCATTTTTAAGAAGTCTGGATAAAAGATATCCAGCGCCGCAATCACTTTTTGCTCGTTTGTCAGATCAGTCGCAGCAAATGCCGCCAGCACGTCAAGCGCCGCGCGATAGTCCGAGCGAATTTCATAGTCAACGCCGCAAACGCTCAGCGAGGTTGGAAGATCGTACATCATTTGCGGTATTTCTGCGTATACTTGCGGATTTTCTCATCGGCAAGCGCCTGTTCGCGCTTTACTGCCTCATCAAACTGCTCGATGATGGCGGTCATAAAGTTCTGCCAAACCGGCGCACCATTGGCCGCGGAATATGCGTTGACGCTGCCAAAAAGCGTATCGGCAATGTCCTGTCCGAACAAATCATTGATGATGCTACGCATTTCCTTGTCGAGAGAATCAACCATGTCAAAAAGCTCATCATCGGGGATATCCTTTTCGAGCGTCTTTGCACGGGTCTCCTGCTTCTTGCGCAGGTCATCAAAGGTTTTATATGCTTTCTTTGCAAAGTTCACGTCCGCAGGATTAAAGTAAACGGTAACAACGCCGTTTACGCCGCGAATTGTGTATTCTTTTACGCCAGAATCAAAAGTGAGTTCCATACCTTCCTCCAAAATGAGGGCTGACAAACGCCAGCCCTCTATTTCTTATTCGCCCTCGGTAAACGTGATCGTGCTGCCAGAGATAGCGGCAGTGCCGACCGTGCGCGTGCCGCCAAGCGTCACGTCGATAGGCATACCGATAAAGCCGCCACCCTCGCCGCCGAGGGAAGAGGGCTTAACCATGCAGGACGAATAGCGCTCCGCAAATACTGCGGTCTTTGCCGTGCCTGCATAGGCGTGGACAATCAGCACGTCCTGATTCGCCAGCGCCGCCGCGTTCTGCTCCTTGACCGCGAGATTCCAAATCTTGACGATGGCAGGATCCCCAGCGTCCAGATCAGACGGGTCAAAGGTCTGCGTGATGATGGGTTTCTTCATGGTCGTGCGCGTCGTGCCAAGAATATCCTTCGAGGACTCCTCCTGCCAGTCGTATTCCATGCTGGAATCCGTAACGCGCGTCCCGAAGGGAGACCACGTGGGGGTTCCGGTTTCGCCCGTATTGAGACACGCGATCAGAAGTTCGCGGTCTACGGTCTGCCCAGACGTGGTGTTAAAGGTCATATCAGCCATTTTTAATCACCTCGTAGTTCATTTTCATAAGGATTTGATGATCCTCGTCACCGTTTTCATACACGGCAAAAAGAGAGGATCGCGTTGTCGGCTCAATGCGAATGACGCGCCGGCCGTCGCCAATGTCAGGCGGTGTTTCGTTTGCCGCCCAATCGCCCAAAGCATTGAGCAGCTCGTCAGCTTTGAGCCGTTTATCATTGCTATTCCCCGGTTTCATGCGGTAAATGACCTTGAATTGGTATTCCGCCTGATATCCTCCGAGAATGTATTTTTGTACGATGTATGCCGCCTGAATCGTAGACAGCGCCATCGCCGCAGCATCGGCGGGAAGAAATTCGAACCGAATCAAATCGACCGGCTTGTCAGGAAACGTGTTTAACCACGCAAGCAGCTTTCGGGAGACTTGATCCTCTTCCGCTGCCGAGACCGTCTTTTTAACCTGTTCCGTACTTCTTCACCGCCTTTTCTGCTACACGCGCCCACTTATCAAGGTTCTGTGCTTTTGATGCTTCACACCAATGTGCTTGAGCTTGTGGGTGCGCTGTGTGGTTGAATACTAAATTTCGGTCAGTCACGACCTTTGTGCCGCCTTTCGGCGCGTATGTGCTGCCGGTATTCGGGTCAACCATGACTTTCCCGTAATACAAGAATCTCGCGTAAGGGCCGGGGTAGATGATGTCGTTGCCAACTACCCTTGTGCGCTGCGTTAACGAGCCTGTAAGCATCGGAACAAAAGGCTGAGTGTCTTTCTCCATCTGCTCGGCTAAAACGTGTTCTGCGCGCGTACACGCCTTTGCAATGGTGGCCCTTACAGCGTCCATTCCATCGGTATGCACGGAAAACTTGATGCCCATTACGCACCTCCGACTTCCCAGTGCTGCATATCGGTGCTACCGTAGTCCATAGCGTCAACCTTGGTCACGTTGTAGCAGCCGTCCTGTGCCATAGCCACATCCTCTTTGTCGGTGACAAACTCGCCTTTCACAAAGAACGTCAGCCCGCCGTTACCGTTCACAGACAGTGTCCACAGCCCGGACTTGTCCGCCGCCGCAAGAAACGCCTGCGGGGGCGCGTAGGTCTTGGCTTTGCCAGTCATGCCGTCCACCGCTTTCACGGAAAACGGAATGTATAGGTTTACCGCGTCCGCGCTCTCAAGCCCGCTTTCACGCACGTTGACCGCTTTGCTGGCTTGCAGCATAACACCGCGCAGGATTGTGGTATAGACCTTTTCGACCTCATCGAGAGTTGCCGGGTCGATCTCCTGAACGATGTTGTAAATCGTTACAGTATGGGGGAACATGGACATGGCCCATACCCCCTCGCTTTTAGAAGTCCATACGGTGCAAGATACATCATGACCGCTTCGCGCTTTCTACTCTCGATAAGCTGCACATCCGTCGCAGACACATTTTTACTGTCAAAGCTGCGCGTCCACGCGCCTACCGTTTCGCTCGATACGGCGCGCTCAGTGTCCGTCGAGACCGCATTGAGTTTGTTGCTGTCTTGAATGATCTCAGCCAAAGCACACACAGCGTTTTTGACCGCATCCGCCGCATCGCCAAACGCATTCTTGGCTCGGCCCATCGTAACGTAATCTACATAAGCGGATGCTTTTACTGCAAGAGCCGGAAAGATATCTTCGGTTAGAGACCCACCCATGTAAACCGTTGCATAATAGATATAATCAGCGTACGCCATGCGCAGCCTCCTTTTCTGGCCCCTCCCCCACCGTCACGGCAAACCGTTCAGGCAGGGGAGGAGGTAACAGCTTACTTGCTCGTGTCAGACGCGATAAACAGGCCGTTCGGGTTGGGAACAACCGGGATGAACAGGCCGCTTGCCTTCGTCCAAACCGCAACGGGGTCAGGCGTAGCCCACTGGGTAACGGTAATGTACTGGTTGGCGCTCTTTTCGTTGTACTGGCCGTAATCAGCCTCTTCGGGAGTAACGCCCCACAGGCCTGCGCCGAAAGAAGCGGAAGTGCCGTTGGAGAGGAACGCGATCTTGTCATCGGGGAAGAAGCGCTTGGTGGTCTCCTTACCGCTCGAAGTCTGCGTCTTATAGCGCAGGTCGTTCGTGGTAATGGTGCCAAAGCCGAACATGGACATAAACAGCGCACTGAGGCGGTCGGTCGGAACATACGTACCGACGCCAATGCTGCCGTAGATCATCGTCTGGATGCCCTTGTTGGACGACAGCTTGCGCAGAATCTTGTTGGAAAGCACAACCTCGGTAAGAGTGTTGCCGCTGTCCGCTGCATCATCGACGATCGCGCGAAGCTGACCGATGATATCCGCATCAGCGCTCAGATCGAGCTTGTAGCCGATATTGCTGGCGGGAACGCCGTAGTCGACCGTCATGTTAAGGTTGTTTTCCTTGATGGTCATCTTGCCGGTGGCGAGGACTTCCATCTTGGCGACCTCGGTGCGAACCTTGACCGCATCGGCCATCAGACGCATATCGTCAAAGACATAGCGCACAACGGCGTCATCGGCGTACACGCCGTTTTCGGTCAGCAGGCGGACGCGCTCGGTCTGGTTGATCTTGCGCTTGATGAGCAGCTTTTCAACTTCGGTCTTGTCGAACACAGGGCGAGAGCCAATCTCAGCCTCAGTATCGAAAGCGTGGACAGTTGCCATCACAGGAATGGTCGCGCCCGCAGCAAGGCGGAGATACTCAGCCTTGATGTTCTCGGTCTTCTGGTCGGGGAAAATGCGGTCGCCGATGTAGGCAGGACGCGCAACAGAAAGGTTCTGCGAAAATTCCAGACGCTCAGCGTCAGAAATAAGATTCAGAATATCAGCCATAGATTTTTACCTCCTTACTTAGCCGTTTGCAGTCCAGACGGGATACAGGGTCACGTCACCGGTCATTTCGACCTCAGAGACCGCCGCGCCGCCCTTGCTGGGGCTCCAACCGGTCTGGGTGTTGTTGCTCTTGGTCAGCGGATAGCTGGTGGACACCTTTGCAACAGAGCCATCAAAATAGCTGTTGGAATCCACAGGGACATCGCCGGTACCGTCATTCTTGTCGTAAGTCACGGTATAACCACGAGTAACGGCGGGCGCATCAACAAAGACAATGCCCTTTCCCTCAAGCGCGGTTTTTGCTGCCGAAGCAATATTCAGGCCGTCAGAGAGGACGCGACCAGCCACGAGGACAGAACCGGGCATATTGCCGTTGGTCACGTCGACCGCTTCAAAGACGATACCTTCCGCACTGCTGTTGTTAGACGGGAAAACAGTGCCGGGGGCGACGGTCTTATAAATGCCATCCTGCACGCCAAGCGTCGCAGGAATTTCACGGGTCTTCAGCACGAGGCCGACTTCGCTTTCGAGAAAGTTCGGGCGCGCTGCGCCGGAAATGTTAGTCACAAAAGACATACGTTAAATTCACTCCTTCGTTATAGTCTGCGCATACTGCGCATTAAACTGTTTTGCGAACATTGCGCCCTTGCCTTCGTTTGCGGGTGCGCCTCCGGTACCGACAGGCTTTGCAAAGCTTGGCGCGGGCTTGCCGGTCTGAAACGCGGACGGATCGGCTTCGGTCTGTGCCTTATGCCACTCTTCAAAGCCATCAAGCAAGCCATCTTTAAGCTCAAGATGTTTTTCTTTGAGGTCGGCAAAATAGGCCTTTTCCGCAGCTTTTGAGGAAAACTTGATACCCTTATCTGCAACAGCTTTTTTCATTGCATCGTCATAATCGCGGTCGGAAATCTGCGCTTTATAGTCGCCAGTATCCTTGTCGTACTTTTCCTGCAATTCTGAAAGCTGCTTCTTGAGGGTCTCCACCGTTTCGCCGGTTCCTTTTTCCTCGTACTTCTTGTTTTTTTCTACTTCCGCGTCCAGTTTGGCTTGGACAGTTGAAAGCGCCTTTGTGATTCGCCTGTCAAACTCCGCCTTATAGATGGGGTCAGCCAGTATTTCATCAAAAGTCATGATTTCGTCTGCCATTTTTATTCTCCTTTTATTTCCACAGCGTCATTCCCCGCTGCGTATTACAAAAAAGAGCCAAACAACACGCTTTCGCGTAATGTTTGGCTCAAATTGCCACTTCTTTTGCCTCGATTGGCAAACGGATATATTTAATTACAGTCGCTTTCTGTTTTTAATGCTTCCCTTTTTTGCCGCGTCGTATTGTTCTTCTGTCCATCCGTACGCCTTACAAAACAAGGGCTTTCCCTTTTCCATCGCAGCATTGTAGTCTTTAACAGAATAGGACTTTGCGCTAACAAGTTTAATGGACGCGGGATCAAGCAGAGGCTCTCCATCGCTACCCACTCCGGAAACCTTACCGGTTACTCGATATTGATACTTGAACGGGTACTTAGGGCTTTCCCAAACGGATACGCCATCTTCTTTTTCCCCCGTCATGTGGTTGGTGGACACGCGCATAGTCCCATTCTTGAGATATTCAATCTCTTTAGGGTTATCGGTTCCTCGGTAAAACTGCCCTTCCTTTTGATAGCCAGCAAGTCTAAGTGTCTCCGCTTCAATAATGCCGCTTATCTTGTAATATGTATCATTATTAAAGTCGTGGTCTCTTAAGACAATTCGGCCATCAGATAAAATTGCGTTTACATTTTCATCGGCAACGTATTTCCCATTAAGAAATCCGTTTGTCTTTGGGGCTTTGTACACTTCAAATTCTCCACTTTCATTTTTTGGGATTTGAAGCGTTTCACCGGTTTTTTCGCCAGTAAGTTTGTACTGGTCATCTTTTAATGCCTCGTAGCTTGTTCCGGTCGCCTTCCCCCAAACTCTGTGTTCGACGCCGTATTCAGCGCTTGCTTCAGCATCGACGGTTTGTTTTTTTGCGGTCGTTGTTAATTTCTTTTTAGAACTCCCAAACTTTCCGCTCTCGCGCATTGCATCCGTCAGGCTTTGCCCGTCTTTGATAAACACGCGGCGACCGCCGATCGTACGCCAAACGCCGCCTTCGTCTGCCATGCCAATCCACACTCCCTTATTGCAAAATAAAAAAAGAGCCAACCTGTAAGATATCCTTACAAGTTGGCTCTTCGTGCCACTTCCACGTGCTCGATTGCACTATGGGCGCTTATTTATTTATAATTATTTTACCACATCACCGTGCAAAATGGAAGAGAAATATTACTTTTTCAGCTCTTTTGCTTCGATAATTTGCGCTTTCACGCTTCCGTCTTTCATTTGCTTTAACTGCACGCGAAGCCCGGCGGCAAGGGCTTTTTCAATGGCGGATTTGAGCTTTTCATCTATCATACAGCACTTTCGTCCTTTCCCATTGAAGCGGCAACCCCGCCGCTTCACTAAAAGACTTATATTTGGCGTTCAGTCTTACAAGTTTCGCTTTTGCGGCATAATATTCGTCCTTTTGCTCACTTGCCTTATACGCTGTTACAAGCCTTTTCTGCTTGATAATCTGGCGTTCAACACGCCGTTGCATCTGCGTCGCCTCGTATGCGGTATAGTTCTTACCGTCAAACTCGCAGCCGAGGTCATCATCAATATGGGCAAGCTGCTCATCTGTGTATGTGCGCTCGCTTACGCCCTCAACCCAAACGTTGCGGCGGTGGCGGCAGTTGGCTCCTTCGAGTCCATCAACGGCCCCAAGTCCGCACACATCGTAAATGCTGGGGTAAATGTCATTGCTACGAGTGGAATATACGAGGCCTTGCCATGCTTTGTGAGATGACCACGGTGATTTGCCCGGAATATCGCGTGCGCCCGCATGGGCAGAAACCTCAAAATATGGGGTCTCAAGATATTCTGCCGACTGCTCCGTATACTTCGCGCAAATTTGATTTACACCTGTCATAACGGCGCGGCGGGCGGCTACATCGATCTGGTCACGGTGGCCGCTTTCGTAGTCAACGACCTTCAATCCGCTGTCGGCGAGCTGCTTTACCGCCGTTTTGATTGCCTGATTGTAGTTGATCGCGCCGCTCTGCACCTGCATCACCGCATTATCAAGCGCCCATTGGTACGCTTTGGCAGGGGGCAGCATTGTGCGCCCAGCGTCCACTAAAAAGCCCATTGAGCGCGTTATGTTGCGCATTGTTTGCTTCGTCTGCTCGTATATTGCCCAAGTATCCTCTACGCTTACCAGCGTTTCCGGCTGTGTGATGTGCGCAAGGTCGATAAACTCGGTGTAATACTTCTGGTTGCGCTCTACAACGTCATTAAGCAAACTATTTAGCTTTTGTTTGCTAATCCCTGCTGTTTTGCTAATCGCTTCTTCAATGCTTTTAAGGTCAATGCCGTGCATTCTCAGCGCCTGAATATCCTGCACCGTAACTTCATTGAGCTGATCTGCGAAGACCAATCGGCTGCATATCTCGTCAAGCAGCGTGATTTCAAGCGCCCGGAACAGTTCTGCAAGCCCTTCCGGCAGTGCGTCAAGGATTTCCGGCTGAAACGGATATTTCATTTGCTTTCCTCCGTTTCACGATTTCATCATAGTGCGGCTTCACCCGAATCACATTCCAGTCGCATTCTTCCGGCACTCTGCCGTAGAAGATCACCCATTCCGGGGATAGCCGTTTCATCATTTCCTCGTAACCGCGCAGGAAGAGCCGCTTGCTTTCCTTGTTTTGCTGTGTGCCTACCGAACTAACCGCAATAATTCCGCCGACAGGCTCGCCATCAAAGCACCAATCATAGCTGCTTTTGTCGCTCCATGAGATAGTCGGATACACCGTGACCCCGTGTAGCTGCCAATATGCCGCCAGCCAGTGCTTGCGATAATGGTTATAGATCTGCATTGCAAGCGGCATATCTGTGTATGTGGAAAAATCCGGCGCGCATACCGCCGCAAACTGCGACAGTTTCGGAATGTACTTGACCGGCGTGTTCCAGTGCCTTACAAATTGATAATCGTCAATAAAGAAATGCACGATTTTATCTTCTGGGTTCTTTGCCGAAAGAAGATAGTTCCCCGGAACAAATTCCCCTTGTGGATACGCTTTGACCGGTTCGATCTGCGGAATATCGTACTTGCCCATGCCGGGGAATGTGAACTTGTCGAGATTTTCAAAGTTAATCATACCGGGCGCCATGTGCCGCTGCGCTTGTTAGCCCTGCGGTATTTCTTGCCGTTTACCGTAACTTCCAACGCGCCGGACTTTTGCGCTGTTACAAAGGCATTGGAAAACGCCTTGTTTTCTGCTGCTTTGCGGTTTTTACTGGACTGGTCACGCAATTTCCGCATGTAGCTATCCATTTCACCGCGCGCTCTTGCAGCTCTGTCTGCGGCGCTTCCTGTTTTCTGCGCCGTTGTCAGGCGCGCAGGCCCGCTTGCATAAGGATTGACTGCTCCTGCCGCCGTTTTGAGCGCCGTTGTTGCGAGAGTTGCCATCTGCCTTACTGCGTTCTTCTTTTCAGCGTCCGACAGCTCAAGCCCATTGATTTCAGCAGCGTTGCGCTCAAATGTGCGTCTGATAATATCGCCCATATCAGTGACAGACGCGGCGTTTGCTCGGTTAATATCCTGCTGTGACAAAAACCGAGCAAGGCTCATACCGCGCCCACGCCCAGATTCTCCGGCTCCAATGCCGCCACCGGCTCCACCTCTACCGCCCATTACTCTACCTCCTGTTGCTGTTCAGTTACCATGTCCTGCGCCGTTGGTAGCGCAGCTTTCGCAGTATCTTCATCTTCGTTAAAGTATTTCGCTCGAAGTTCCCACGGGTTCATCACTCCGGCGCTTGTGAGTTGCAAATCTCGGGAAAATTCCTTGTCTTTCGTCTCCTGATCGTCAAGGATGCTGTCACCCCAATCGTAAGTGGCCTCATAATCTCCAGCAGGTGCCAACCCGTACAACGAAGCATACACGTCCATTGCGTAAATCAGTGAATCGAATGTATGTGCAAGCGCCGCCTGGATACTGCTAACCAGCACATACTTGCGCTGCTTGCTGCTTCGAATCTCAGTCGCGGTTTTTTCAATCGTTTGCGGGTCGGAAATATCTCCATATGAAAGGCCAATATTAAATTCAACACGCCGAAGAGTATTCTGAAACCCGCGATAAATCGCATCATCCCTAATCTGCGGCTCGATGTGCTGGAAAAAATCTCCATTCGGAGAGAACGGGCCGATTTCAAACAGGCGCTTGTTGAACATATCCGCCGTGCTGGATGTTCCGTCCATCAACACCTTACGCTCGCTCGACTTATATTCCCAGCGCAGACGCTCCCACTGCTCATCCGCTTGCTTGATAAGCTCGACCGTCGCCGCATCGCCATAAATGGACATACCGCACATGCTGTTACTATCTGCAGTGTTAGCAATAGGCGGCTTAAAATAAGCAAACAATGGTCCGTCTACGTTCTCAATGGTCACTTCCGGCTCAATGTCCGCCCACTCCGGGATATCCGGAAGTTTCGCGTCTGCACCGACGGAGCCGGACGAATCGCTATAGTACGCCTTGTTTTTGATGGTATAGGTCGTACCGTTCAGCTCGTGGGATTCGAGCCTAACGTAGTACGTTCCATTCACCTTGACGGGCTTATCCTTAAAAACGCCGCCAATGCAGCGACCGGACGGGTCAAACTTTGTCGGCTGAAAGCCCGCAGCGCCGGTAACATCCACAAGCATATTGTCACCGTAAATATACGGCTTCAACGCCACACCACCAAGCGCAAGGCCGAGTTCTAATGCCCGATTAAAGTTTTCTTTTGCTGTCTGAAAATTTTCGTTCAGGTAATCTGCGCGCTTGCTGCCGGTGATGTTTGCTGTAAATTCAACCAGCGTCGGCCTTGCCACTTCTCGGCAAATCGCAGCGGGCAGGCCTACCGCTTTCACATCACAGTTTTGCCACGGTGGGGTATTGACCATCATCGCATACCACAAACCGATATGCTGTTCCATCGTAAGGCTTACGGCGGGAGATACGCCAAATTCCCGCTCGGCGACCGCCTGCGGAAAGAAAAAACGTTTTACTGTATTTACAATGCCATTCACTAAGCCCATATTTTTATCCCCTCAACTTTACGGAGCTGCTTGCATACATAGGATTTTCAACTGCAATTTCTCGGCGCAGAACCGTCATAACAAAATACCTAACAGCGTCGAGGACGTGATCATTCTCTTTAATGACTTTATCTTCTGCCGCGTCCTTATCCCAGCTATAAAGCCCAAACTCATCAAAAGCGTGCGTGCAGCTTTCATGAAATTTGATTCGCCCCGATTTGATACACGCAGCCGTTAAACGGATCCCATCAAGAACATCGTTATTTGCTTTCCAAACAGCAAACTTCCCATGTCTACGGATGCACTCCGAAAATGACGCGGCGCTGGGGTCAATGACGATTCGCTCAACATTATATCCGTCTGCAAACCGTTCCAAATCTTGATAATATTCCTCGTCTGTCTTCTGCCGATTGGTGGCTCGCCCGCTGTGATAGTATTCTTTCTCCATTACAGCGCGGCCTTTATCCATGCGCCACAAACAAAAGACGGTAGGATTTTGCGTGCCGTAGTCGCAGGAAATATAATACGTTCCCGCGCCGCCCGTTTCGTTCGTGACGTTTACTTCTTTGGCGAACATCGGATATACCAGACCCTCGGCCACCACCCACATGCCGCGAATGTACCGATCATAAAACACGCCGGAAAACATTGCTTGATAGCGTTCCAGCGTCTTTTGAGACAAGCCGGGATTGTCCGTCATTTCAAAATGCAGATACAGCGCGTTCCGCTCTTTGCTCCGCTGTATCCACTCTGTATAAAACCAGTGCTGCGGGCTTCCTGGGTTGCAGGAAAACCACAGCTTTGCGCCATCTACTGAACAGCGGGTCAATGCCTGTTCCACGAACGAGCGCGGCATTAGCACCACCTCGTCCAGCAGCACACCCGCCAGCGTGCGGCCTTGAATCAGCGTATAGCTGGCCTCATCCTTTCCGCCGAACACCTCAAAGTAATTCGTCACGGCGCCGCGCCGCACTTCCATCACCTTGTCACCACGCCGCCAGCGAATGATATATCGCTCTTTGGCAAGGCTCATCGCCGTAAACGGCACGATGATGTTCTTGGTACAGCTATCCACTGTGCGGCCACACACACCGAAGCGCTGACCGCTGAAATTCTCCATCGCCCAGTGGACAAATGACCACATCATGATAGAGGTCTTGCCAGAACGCACAGCGCCGTCGCAGATCAGCGCGTCATACTTGGAATAGGGGAAAGCGAGGATTTTTGCTTGCTTTGGGCTAATCATGTGGCATAAATACAACTACCATAGACGGAAATGGAGCAGAATTTTTACTTCCGCCAAATTTTAATCGTCCTCTAATAAACCGAATTTCCACATTGTTTCTTTTGTATATGTAATCGTGGAACCATTTTGTATCTGTTCTGGCAGGAAGTAGCATTACGACCGTAGACCCGCTAACGGATGCAAATAACGCTCGCCTCACCCATTGCCCGATGCCGCGCCCATATGGAGGATTGCACCACACGGTTCCTTTCCACGGATGTTCCAGTCCGTCTTGTTCCTCCGTATAGAACTTGTCGCATTTTGCATTTTCTGGAGTTGCACACACATCAAGTGTAAATTGAAATTCATTATTCAGTTTATCAAACAAATCTTGTGGCGTTTCCCATAAGTCTGTTTTACTGGAAAACATTAAATCTGTATTCATGTGTCACTCTCAAGCTCCTTTGCCATTTCCTTTAGGCTCTGACTGAGCGCGTCTTCCCTTACCGTGTCGGCAGGGCTGCCGCCTATCATCGCCCACTTGTCAATCAGCGTTCCCATTGCCGTTGTGATCTGGCTGAGATTTGCCGCCGCCAGCTTTTCCGGGTCGTTGAGCATTTCAAGCCCCTTACCGATGAACGAACACACAAGGTCTTTGTGGTCATTCATGTACTCCATCACATCGGCGGTGTTCTCTTCCTTTTTTTGCTCGCACTTTTCCACAATGTCGGCATTCGCCCGCACAAGGTTCTTGACCGTCGTTGCGGACACGCCGTTGATTTTCGCTGTGGCGCAATAGTTGTTCGTCTGCACATAGTCCGCCAGTATTTTCTTTTTCTGTCGGTCTGTCAGACGCGCAGCCATTGTCACCACCTCGCACATTTATTTGCTACCAGCCCCCACCCCTCGGCCTTACATAGCAGACTTTACCCGCCCCGATGGGCTACAACGCCGCCCACATTTGGCGTTATTCTTTCCATTGGCCGTCTTTCTCGCTTAGATTGTCACACGCTACCGACAACTACGCTCCGAAAAGTCGTAGCCCCTATTCCGTCAGGTCAAACCGGTCTTGACGCATCAAGACAAGCGCAGTTTTCAGCGAGCTTTGTCATTTCCATGTGAGCCATGACGACAACGGTCTCACATTGTCCGGGCGCTACCCGGCCACTGGCACAGACGGTGGGGCTCGGACCCACGACATACCGGCTCACGAAGTCCGGTGCTTTACCAACTGAGCTACGTCTGCGTATGTCCCCGCTGGGCCACATCGTTGAGAGGTGCGCGGGGTCCTGTGCCGCATGAGAGGTGCGACCTCTCGGCCCTGATCGTGGGCTGCATCGTGCGTGCGGCAAATCGCGGGGGGCGGTGTGAAAAGATGAAAAGCACCGCGCCCCGCTATGGCGCAGGAGGTAAACGCCATAAATGAGAGAACCGCAAAGGCTTTTACACCTCTGCGGTTCAATTTTCTCATGATTGCAATACCCTGACTCACTTATAAGTGAGTTTTGCAAAATATTTTTATAAACTTTTTGGATAGTCCGACCTGCCAAGCAGGTAGTCAATCGACACGCCGAAATAATCAGCAATGCTTATCAGCGCGTCCATTGACGGTTTCTGCGTCCCCATCTCATAGCGCTTGATGGTGTTACGGTTCAGCCCGCACAGCTCAGACAGAACGCAGCGCTTTAATTGCTGGCGTTCGCGTAACCTCCGCAGCCGATCAGGAAACGTGCTCATCGCATCACCTCAATCATCTCCCGCGCTGTTGATCAGCCTGTCAAGATAGAATCTCGCCTTTCGCAGATCTTCCTTGCCGTTTTTCAGCGGCCAGCGCCACATGTACTTGAGCACCTGTCCCGTCAGCCATGCTTGCATCGGGTCTTTCTGGCACGTCAATGCGGCCGCAATGGCGTCGATGCACTCGACCCCTCCCGCCGTGTAATGCGCGGGGTGACTTACATTGTCATGCTCGATGCACGGGCTATTGGCAGGTGCGCTCCCTCTCGGCGGTGTACTCCATTTAAACGGATCGTTACTCATGGCGCGCCACCTATCGTCGTTCGCCCGCCCAAGCGCCGCCTCAGTATCGGCGAGCTTATTTCGCAGCACATCTGCGTCCGCTTTCAGGTTTGCGATCTCGTTCTCTCGGGTGATGGCCTCGCCGTTCATCTGGTCGATCTGCTCGGTCAGTGCGGCGTTTACCCGCTTTAATTCCTGCACTTCTGTCTGCGCGTCCTCCACCATCTTCGCCATCTGGTCTTTGGTGTACTTCTTTACGTTGATGCTCATAATTTGGCTCCTTTCATTCGTAGCTGTTCTTCCCGTCCCCGGTCGCTCATGATGCTCACGACCTTACAATCGCCGTATCGCTCGATGTCCATGGCGATGCGCTCCTTGATGCCTTGCGCATCAGCGGCGGGGACGTTGGCTTTAATTGTGATCGTCAGCATGTGGCTCCTCCTTCGGCTCGCCTAAGCTGCAAAAATGCGTTCTTGTGTCCGCTTGAAATGGCAAAAACACAAAGTTTGTCTTTGGACAAAATGCATATAAATCTTTTTGGTTCCATACACGTAGATACTTGCAGTCCTTGCACCGAGTAACGACCACGGCATCGACAATAGGGATGGCCCTAATATCTGCTGCTGTAGCGTAAAGCTCCCAATTTTCATCTGGTCGCCAATGAATAACATCCCTGTCAATCAGTCGCATCGCTGTCACCTCCGTCCATACGCGCCCCACAGTAATAGCAAAAACGGCACTCATCCTCAAAGATTGCATCATGTGCATCATCGGTTGGGATATCTACTCCGCAGTTTGAACATTTACCATCTACCCACCGCCCATGCACCACCGGCGCAACGTCGGCCACGGGGATGTCGACAATCTCGCTTGCAATACAAATCGCTAATCCGGTATGCCTCCCCAACACAGAGCCGTTCGTAAGTCCATACTTTTCAACGGCCTTTACAGCCGCTTCCCGCTTGATGTATTCAGCCATTGTTCATCGCCTCTAATGCTTTCTCCGCCTCCTCGCTGGTGAGGAATACCGTCTTGCCGACATCACGCGCATCTATAACGCCGCAACGTGATGTGTTCAGCAGAGTTTTCCCGTTAAGTGTGCTTATATCTGTCACAGTAAAACTGTAAACTTGCTCGACCGGGTGACTACAGAATGTCCAAAGCCCGTCGCCCACTTTGCACGGCAGCACCACCAGCCGTCCGCCCTTGTCGGCCTCGGCCAGCTCCCGTAAGCGGTCAAATCCGCCAACTGTATCAGCGATATCCTCGTAATCAGCAAGACGGTGTGCAGCACTGACATAGTCATAGTTCTTTACCCAAACAGCACAAATTTCTTTAGGATTGTTGTAATCTCCCAGTCGCTCAGTCAGTCGTTCCATCACTCCACCTCCTGCATCTTACTAAGCACTTTTTGAATCACATCGCCGCCGTAAGCGTCTTTTGTCAACTCCAAAAACTCCGTCAGCGTCATCATGCCGTGCTCGAGATCGACACCGTGGTCACGGGCGAACTGCTTTCGTCCCATGTCACACGACCCGGTCAAGCGGTGATGCCAGTCGTAAAAGTACTGCGTCGGATACGTTTTTTTGCGGTCTGTCTCGCGCAGGAACGCATCAATGCGTTCCTCTTCCGGCATATCCTCAAACAGCTTATCTCGAAGAGCCTCCATTGCTCCGCGCAGCGTTTCGCCGTGTGCAAAAATGTTGTCCTGCTTGACGATGTAACACGGTGTGAGCGTCAAATCGCCGTTTAGGATTGCCCCGTGCGCGGCAAAACCGCGCACGGAACGAATCAGTGTGTTTACGCCGTCAATTCGATAAACCGGCTCCCCGTTGAAACTTTTAATGCCGTCGCCG
>ERZ780208.403-NODE-403-length-45040-cov-5.363699_pt1 | contig 45040 bp, 38 predicted proteins | sample MGYA00511167_ERZ780208 | MGnify/ENA primary metagenome ERZ780208 (study PRJEB29588, sample SAMEA2159202) | human gut metagenome | biome: human gut; feature: human-associated habitat; material: faeces | place: Denmark | collected 2008/2010 ...
AACATATAAAGGAAAACATAAAATAATAGTATCCACCTGTTTAATGTCTTTTAAAATATCGCTAAATCTATCCCTATATACACATTTAATCTTTTCCTTGTCTTTAATTTTATTCAGAAAATAATTAGAATTACCATTTTCTAATTTTGGACTACCATTTACATATAATTTCATATATTTATCTCCTTATAATCATTATAAAAATAAATTTCTGGATAATTAGTATTCAAATTATTCATATTAGCCTCTACAAACCTAGTGGCAATTTTTTTATCTTCTTCAGTAATATTTTCACCATAAAAATAAACTTTAAAATTGATTTTTTTATCTATTCTAACTTTATGATGTATCTCACCATTTCTAATAGTAAAGAAAGGTTCAACAAATGATATGCTTCTTTCAATAATCTTTTTAACTTTACTACTATAAGTACCATAAGTAAATTTACTAATAATAATAAGTTCATCACTTTCTAAAATTTTTTTACCATTATAAGTAATATTATCCTTATGTACACATTCCAGTGGTTTTCTAACCCAGCAAGAAAAACATCCTATACAGCTTTTTTCAGCATCACTAACTAAAACATCAGTATCATTTAACTTCAAAAAAGAGGTATCCTCTAAATCATGTATTATTGTTCTCATAATAAAAAATATGCTAAATTAAAATATTTAGCACTATAATACTAGTAACTATTATAAAACCCACTTCAAAATTACTCCGAAATGAGTAAAATGAGTGGAAAATTGGAAGTAAAAATGGAAAAATCAAAGTAAAAAAGTCTTATTTTATAAGACTTTTGCATTCTTAATGGTGGAGCTGAGGGGAATCGAACCCCTGTCCGCAAATACAGTAGCTTAACCTTCTACAAGATTAGTAAGTTATTAAAATTCATAAGCAAGTAGATAACTTACAATCATAATTGCTTACTAGTTTATGTTTATTCGTTATGAAGTCTAAACAAAAATCATAATATAGTCTGCTTTATAAGTCCTATCTAATTCTCACAGACAAAGAATTAGTAGAACCTGTCGCTACCTATAGGTTAGGCATAAGCAACAGCGTTTGTATAGCTGTTTCCAGTTATATTTAATTTCACTCTTGTAACGTAAGAGATACTCGTCTTGCTAATTAAGCCCAAATATTTTCGTCGAAACCAAAGACAGCCCCAAATACATATATAATTTTACCAAACAAATGTTTCTTTGTCAATTTTTTATTCAAATTTTATTGTAATATTACAAATTTTAATGTATAATTACTATAGAATAGAAATAGGGAGCGTTAGTATGGATTATAACAATGTAGAAAATAAAAATTATTTTGGAGTAAGACATTACAATGTTAAAATAGTAAAAGAAAAAATAAAACCATACGATCTAAATATAGAAAAATAAAAGCTGATCCGTTAACGGATCAGCTTTTATTATACATCTGCCATACTATATAAAAAATCAATGATCTGGCGTATATTGGCTGTGGTATCTCTCTGATAGATCACTTCCTGTTCCAGCTCATGGGAAACATTATTCACCTGAAAAGCCGTTTCCAATACCTTGTCCAGAATCTTTTCAATCTCCTCAAAAGAGTCCTCTCGCTCTCTTGCATCACCATTTTTCATCAAAGAGGCATATTCCTTTGCCTTACTGGTCAATGTCACCAGAGAGTCAGTAATATTAATTGCATCAAAGGACATCTGTTCCATGGAACACACTGATGTTTCCATGCGTTCCACCACACTCTGTGTCGCATTTTCTGTTTCTTTCCATTCCATATTTTCCATTCTTCTCCTTATTTCGCCGCCCTGCTGGGCAGCAACCGATATTTATATACAACCACGTTTGTCCGTGGTTACAAAATCTCCAACAGTTCATACACATTGGAAATTCCGATCAGCTTTAATCCTTTCAGATCCATCTGCTCCAGATCCAGTTGGCGTCTGTTCACCTCCGGCAGAATACATCTCTCAAAGCCCAGCTTTGCTGCCTCCTGCACTCTTGCCTCTGCCATGCTGACTGCACGGACTTCTCCTACCAGACCAATCTCACCAAAACAGATTGTTTTTCCGTCTATTACCTGATTGCGGTAGCTGGATAAAATAGCCAGCACGATTCCCATATCGACTGCCGGTTCATTGAGACGCATCCCACCCGCCACATTGATATAGGCATCCATATCATTCATCCGGACACCGAGACGCTTCTCCAACACAGCAAGCAACAGATTCACCCGGTTAAAATCAATCCCTGCCGCCGTCCTTTTGGGATAATTAAAATTCGTCTGGCATACCAGCCCCTGTACTTCTACAAGAATCGGTCTTGTTCCTTCCATTGAACAGGCGACGACAGATCCCGGTGCATCCTCCGGCTTGCCCTGCAGCATAAACTCTGACGGGTTGGATACCTCCACCAGACCGGAACCGCGCATCTCAAAAACACCCACCTCATTGGTGGAACCAAACCGGTTTTTCACACCGCGAAGAAAACGATAGGACGCCCCACCATCTCCTTCAAAGTAAAGAACCGTATCTACCATATGTTCCAGAACTCTCGGCCCCGCTACAACACCTTCCTTGGTGACATGGCCCACAATAAAAATAGAAACAGACATGCCCTTTGCAAGGCGCAGCAACGTACTTGTGGTCTCGCGAACCTGTCCCACGCTGCCGGGAGCAGAGCCAATCTCCTCCCGGTACATAGTCTGTATGGAGTCGATGATCACAACATCTGGTGCCGATCTGGTGATGGTTTCCGCAACAATATCCAGATCTGTCTCACTCATAACCAGCAGATCCGACTGAAATACTCCCAGACGTTCTGCTCTCATTTTAATCTGCTTCTCAGACTCTTCCCCGGATACATAGAGAACCTTGCGGCTCTGCTGCACCAGCTTCTGACACATCTGCAATAGCAGGGTGGATTTGCCGATACCGGGATCTCCTCCAACTAACACAAGAGAGCCTACAACAATACCGCCTCCCAGCACCCGGTCCAGCTCCTCAATCCCACTGATGATCCTCGTTTCCTCTGAAAACTGTACCTCTGATAATCTGGATGGTTCCCGGATCTCTTTTCGCGCCACAGCTTTTCCTGTGGAGGTGCGTACCACAGGCTCCTCCACAAAGCTGTCCCACGCTTTGCAGCCCGGACATTGTCCCTGCCATTTTGATGACTCATATCCACATTCCTTGCAAAAGAATGTAGTCTTACTTTTTGCCTTTGCCATAAATTATAACTTTTTCACCTTGATCTGTGATGTCTGTCCCGGATTCAGCTCTACGCTGACATTGAGCTTACCACCCAGATTTGTTTTCATTCTGCCAACATCAATTCCATCTACAAATACCTTGTACTCTGTCTCCGGCTCCAGCTCCAGAGTAATGGAAGAATCCTCCCATCCTTCTACGTTGAACTCAATCTGATCCTCTGTACTCTTCATATTGGTTACCACAGTTCCTGGTACAGATTCGTAGACAAACATTCCGTTTCTCTCCAGCTTTGTAATCTCTTTAAAGGTCTTGATCTTGTACAGGTCTCCCTCGTACTCAAAATCTGACTTCTTCTGCTTGGTATCGAAATCAAAATTACCAAAGCTGAGTGTGCCGTCTGCCTCCTTGCGGATCAATTCTGTAATCACTGCCATTTCATTATCCTCCCGTATTTTTGTGGTTTTATCGTATGTTTAGCATACCATAAACCATTATTTTTTTCTACTGTTAAAGCTTTGAAAATGTGATCTTTTCCTCTTTACAATCTACCTTGATATGATCGCCTGCCGCAATGGTACCGTCTAACAGTTCATCCGCCAGCTTGTCCTCCAATTGTGTCTGGATCGCACGGCGTACCGGACGTGCTCCATAATTTTTGTCAAAGCCGCTTTTCGCCAGATGCGCTATGGCCTCCTCTGTCACTTCCAGAGAAAGATTCATCTGTGCCACCGTCCGCTTATTTAAGGTCTTCAGCATAATCTTCACGATCTGCCGGATATTTTCCTGTGTTAATGTATGGAATACCAGTATCTCATCAATACGATTGATAAACTCCGGCTTAAAGATCTTTTTGACCTCCTCCATCACACCGTCCTTCATCTTATGATAATCTTCCTCAGCGTTCTCCTGCATTCCAAAGCCCAGATGCTTTGGCTCAATGATCCTCTGTGCTCCCGCGTTGGATGTCATTATTATGATAGTATTTTTGAAGCTGACTTTACGCCCCTGTGCATCTGTAACGTGACCATCCTCCAGAATCTGCAGGAGAATATTAAATACATCTGTATGTGCTTTTTCAATCTCATCAAACAGGATCACAGAATACGGATGACGGCGTACCTTTTCGCTTAACTGTCCTCCGTCCTCGTATCCTACATATCCGGGCGGTGACCCGATCATTTTGGACACGCTGTGCTTCTCCATATATTCTGACATATCAACACGGATAATGTCATCCTCTTTGCCGAACACGGCTTCCGCCAGTGCCTTGGAAAGCTCTGTTTTTCCAACACCTGTCGGGCCAAGGAATAAAAAGGAACCGATTGGACGCTTGGGATCCTTCAGACCCACACGTCCTCTCCGGACTGCTTTGGAAACAGCCGTAACCGCTTCCTCCTGTCCCACAACTCTCTTATGAAGGATATCCTCCAGACTTCTCAGCCGTTCCATTTCCTCTTCCTGCAGCTTTTGTACCGGAATCTTTGTCCAATCTGCGATCACTGCCGCTATCTCATTTTCCGTTACACAAAGCTCACTTGCCTCCCGGTGCTTTTCCTGCGCACTCCGGATCTTGGCAATCTCTTTCTCTAATGCCTCCTGTTTTCTCTTAATCTCTCCGGCATGGGCGTAGTCTTTATCGCGGATTGCCTGCTCCTTATCTTTCTCAAGCTGCACCTGCTCCTCTTCCATGCCACGAAGCTCCGGTGAGATCACATATCTCTTAAGCCCCGCTCTGGCACAGGCCTCATCAATGGCATCAATCGCCTTATCCGGCAGAAAACGATCATTCACATATCTCGCTGCCAGTCTCACAGCTCCTGTAATGGCTCCTTCCGTCAGCTTCACATGATGATGTTCCTCGTATCTAGGTGCCAGTCCCCTCAGAATCTCTATGGACTCTTCCTCCGTAGGCTCTTCCACAACAACTGACTGAAAACGTCGTTCCAGAGCTGCATCCTTTTCAATATATTTGCGGTATTCTTCTCTGGTGGTGGCTCCGATCAGCTGTATCTCACCTCTCGCCAGAGCCGGCTTCAAAATATTGGCTGCGTCAATCGCCCCCTCTGCTCCACCTGCTCCAATGATCGTATGGATCTCGTCAATAAACAGAAGAATATTGCCGCTCTGCATAACCTCTTTCAGAGATCTCTTGATACGTTCCTCAAACTCACCACGATACTTGGAACCGGCAACCATTCCCGACAGATCCAGCGTAAGCACCCGCTTTCCTGACAGAATCTCCGGAATATCCTCAGATATGATCTTCTGGGCAAGTCCCTCTACAACAGCAGTCTTACCCACACCAGGTTCGCCGATCAGACATGGATTATTTTTGGTACGGCGGCTGAGAATCTGAATGATCCGTTCAATCTCCCGCTCTCTTCCGATCACCGGATCCAGCCTGGCCTCCCTTGCCAGTGCAGTCAGGTCTCTGCTGTACTGATCCAATACCGGCGTAGCCGATTTATTTTTCCGGCTTTTCTGCTTCATATATTCATTTTTGGCAGCATTCATATCCTGGCCGGATGCCGTCAATGCATCCACATATAATTTCTGTACATTAATTCCCTTTGTATTAAGCAGACGTACGGCAATACAATCCGCTTCCTTCAAAAGTGCGATCAGAAGATGCTCTGTTCCGGCCTCTGATATTCCCAGTCGATCTGCCTCTTCCCAGGCCGCTGACATAATTTTCTGTGCCCGCGGAGTAAAACGTCCCTCATTAGCCACCAAAACACCGGAATCTGTAGAGATCGTCTCATCAATCAGATCTAATATTTTCTGTTCCTCCACCCCATTGGCACGCAGCACCTCTGATGCCACACCGGAGTCCCGGATTAAAGCAACCAGCAGATGTTCTGTTCCCACATAATTATGTCCCAGCTCTTTGGCTATTTCCTGTGCATCGTTCAGCACCTTCCGGGCTTTTTTTGTAAAACGATTTTGCATCCTTCCAAATCCTCCATTTACTCTTTTCTCAACCAGCGGCGTTTTTTTTCCAGCCGCTTTTCTATCTCATTCAATCTTTTCTCCTGATCAGCGAGATCCATTTCATCCCGGTTCTCATCTTCCACAGCCTGATTCGGTCTCTCCGGAGATTCGATCGGGTCCGCTTCTTCTGTCTCTTTATCTGCCCCGGCCTCTTTTAATGTATTGGCCAGCAAAGCTGCAACGATTATAAATCCTGCCACAGCAAGACAAAGAATCACAATACATATTCCCTTTGTCAGACCTCCTGACTCCTCCGGGTTTCCTGCCTCCCCAGACGTTGCTGCCGGCTGCGTAGCAACATCTGTGACAGCATCATCCCCACTGTCTGTCCAGTCCAATGGTTGATCTGACGGATTCATAGCCGGCATAGAAACCTCCGGTAACTCTGTGGATTCCTCCACCTGCTCTTCCTCTGCCTGTACGGGAGCCTGTTGTTTTTCCTGTTGTTTTATTTTTGCTTCATATTCTTTTTGGGAAATCACTTCGATTTCCAACGAAGCCGCCCCAACAGATAATCTGGTATCCTGCTCCGCCTTCTTTATCTGGCGATACCGCTTCAATGCCACGGAGCTTGTCCCTGCTTTTCTTGCCCGAAACTGCAAAGAATATTTTATCTTCTGTGTCCCGGTATCCCGGTCCAGATCTTTGATGTGTATTTCATCATCATTACCGCTTGCAATACTCCCTCCCGTGATAAACTGCATGACATTCTGATTGTAAGAAAAATATCCTTCAAAACCATTGATCTCTTCATCAGAAGTCACGGTAACGATCACATAAAACACATCTCCCTTGACAATATCCTGCTGGGATTTCTGAATGGTAATCTGGGCAACAGCCGCCTGTGCCTCCGTTTTCATCATGGGACACCCCGCAAATACCAGAAATAAAAATATAAACCATTTTCTGAATCTGCTCTTCATTGCTGTGCTCCTTATCATTTTCTGTTATCAATGCAACTTTATTTTTTACGTTTTACCTTAATTTTGTACTTTCTGACATCCCCACTTTCCGCTTTGACCTTCACAACATACGTCTTCGATTTGACCTTAGGTGCCAGCTTCTTTTTACCGCTGCCGGACACCTTTGCCGCCGAACTGACCGGACTGGCATTGATGCGGATGGAACTGACCCTTTTATTGAGCTTAAGGCTATATGCCTCGTGACCATCATCCCCGGACTTAAACGGTGATTGAAAGGAATATCCCTTCACCGATAATGACTTGAGATAATTGTTGGTACTGACTGTCTGTACTGTCTGCTGTGTCTCTCCCGATGGCATCGGACATACCACTGATGGCATACCGGAATATACCGGAATGGAAAATACAAGACTCATATCTGCCTTATCTGTACCATACGCCTCCGCTGTCTTTAATGCCTCACTCCACGGAGCCTCAATATTGGACATATACTGATGATTATAAGTATTATTGGCCGTCACATTAAACTTCTGGAGATATAATGTGTTTTGTCCGATATTAATGTAGTTACTGCCCAGATACTGTGCACCGCCAACGATCGCCTTATACCGCGTATTCCATGGACGCAGATATGTAGTATCCTTATTGGCCCACGCAAGACCGTTCGCTACTGCGCCTCCTGCTTTCGTACTATTGTTGGCACCGATATTGTAGAAATTGTAAATTCCCTCGTACCCTTTCACGGTACCAGATACGGAAGAGCTCATACTGGTTGATCCTGTTACAACCTCCTGCTTCACACGGGATGCCAGATGATACGGACTAACACTTGAAAGAGCTGCTGCATCCATAAATGTCTTGGAATATGTCGTTGTTACGGATTTTCCGGTATCGTCCACATATTCATAGGATGCTTTGTACATCGGTGTATTCTTTAGTACATTTTCTACACCACTCTGATTTTGTGCACCCTTCTGATATTCCAGGCTCTCAAACTGGAAAATGCCACTCTCATTCAGGAAGTTCCTTGGATCCATATAGTAACGGACTGCCTTCTCAGAAGCAGTTACCCATGTAGAACCATCAAACGGTATATATGTTCCTGTGGAAGCATTATATGCTCCCTCCTCCTGGGATTTCCAATCACCGGATTTACTGTTGGAGATCAGATTCAGTCCTACTCTGCCTTCGTTATCTACAGCTGTAGACCAGTCAATTCCCGTCTGATAAGCCTTAAAGCTCCACTTTGGATACTTCTCATGAAGAGCCTGCAGTGCGGTAATATAGCTGCTAGGGAAGCCCTGTTTGATCATTTCCTGTTTGAACTCTTTGTCATTAAGAACCGTTGTGCTTCCTGTACTGTTGTCTGTGCTATTGTAAGAAGGAGCTGCTGTATTTTCCGGTTCCGGTGTCTTTGCCGGTGCCGGAGTTGTCTTTTCCACAAAAAGATTTTCCTGCTCACCATTCACCACATCCTCAACCTGGACTGTTTTGAAGCGGACCAGATTTGCCGTCACATAACCCCGGTATACCTCTTTGTTATATGTAACATCCACACAAATATACTTCACACCGGAAACAATCTTCTCAGAAAGCATCAGAACCTCTGTACCATTTTTCATAATGATCGAAGTTCCATCGGCCTTCACAATCTCTGTTGACCCGGCTTTTTTCTTTAATGTAACCTGTCTGGAGGTCGAGATTACTCCCGGCATCGCTGACTGATAATCTGCTTTAATCGAATCTGCAGGCACATATCCTTCTGTTTTATCTCCATTGTAGGTAAAGGATACTTTGTAATACTTCACACCATACATTGTGGATTCCGAAAGGATACGGACCTTTTTATTTTTGGAGAGACGGACGGCAGCACCATCCACTCTCATAAGGCTTCCACTACGGACAGCTCTGCTTCGAACCAGCACAGCAGAAGGGTATGCCGTTCCATATACCTCAGAATTCATATCACCGCTCATAACAGCAAGATTTTTCATAGGAACATATCCCACCAGCTTTTGGGACTGCTTTTTTAAACGGATCTTATACCATTTTTTGTTCTGTGCCAGAATCGTAACCTGCTCTTCGTTTTTCAGTCTTACCGTTGTACTGCCTTTTTTCAGACAAGCATAATTTGTCCCAGGTCCCTTGCGGACATTAAGGCTTTTTCCGGTGCGCACGGTACCCACAGCAGTAGCATATGTAATGCCGCCTCTCTGCTGTACCTTGCTGAATACAACGACACCCAGCAAAAATATGCCGGCAATGATCAATCCTTTATACCTTCTGTCCATTTTCTCCCTCATTTCTTATTTCAGCATCTGCTTTAAATCCTCTGTATCAAATAAATAATGTGAACCACAGAAATCACAGTTCACTTCCACCGGTTCTCCCGCATCGATCATCTCCTGAAGATCTTTCCTGCCTATACTTGCAATGGCGCGGGATACGCGCTCTCTGGAGCAGTTACAATGATATTGTGTCGGTATTGTATCAAGGAAATCAATATCCATCCCATCCATCAGATATCGAATGATATCCTCCGGTGTCATGCCCTGCTCCAAAAGCTTTGTCACCGAATCGACCTCTCCCAGCCGTTTCTCCAGACGGTCGATCACGGCATCATCCGCATTTGGCATAACCTGAATGATAAATCCTCCGGCCTGTTTTACATGGTTGTCCTTCTCCATCAAAACTCCCAGTCCCACAGAGGAAGGTACCTGCTCGCTGGCAGCATAATAATATGTCAGATCTTCTGCAATTTCTCCGGATACCAGATGTGTCTGACCATTATACGGCTCTTTCAGGCCGATGTCACGGATCACATTTAAAAATCCCGGTCCAACTGCCCCGGAAACATCCAGCTTTCCTTTGCTGTTCGGCGGAAGCATTACCTGGGGATTCTTTACATATCCCTTGACATTAGCTGCAGCATCCGCCGTCACGGTAATACCGCCAATAGGACCGCCACACTCGATCTGAAGTGTCAGCACATCCTTATCGCCCTTCATCATGCAACCCATCATACTTCCTGCCGTAAGCAGTCTTCCCAGCGCCGCAGCCGCCACCGGACTCAGATTGTGAATCTCGCGTGCTTTCTCCACAAGTCCTCCTGTGGTACACGCAAACACACGAAGCTGCTGCTCTGCTGCAGTTGCTCTTACAATATAATCTTTATTTTCTGCCATTGTTCTTCACTCCTGTCACTCTCTGCAAAATGCAGAAATATTATTTCGTCTAAAAATAACTCTGTGTTCCCTAGGTTATTTATTTTTTACTACAAAGTATACCCGCTCACTATCCGGAGTCGCAGACTTTTTCGTAAATGCCTCATATACTTCACAACACTCCAGACCGCTTGTCTGAATCAACAGCCTCACCTCGTCCGGCTCATACGCTTTCTGGTAATGCAGCTCGTCGCACCGGGAAAACAGATCTCTTTCCTCGTCCTCCAGTTGATATACTGTCAAAAGATATTCATTGATCCCGGTATCCTCGTGATATTCATTTTCCCACAGGAAACTGGCATCATCACGATTCTCTGCAATCATACGGTTTCCCAGCACGTCCTGATAGAAGTGCCTGGTTTTCATGTCAAATACAAAAACACCACCGGCTTTCAGAAAGCGTTTCACCCTGTCAAACACCTTCTGCAGGTCCTGTGGTTCCAATAAATAATTCATTCCGTCGCACACGCAGTAAACCGCATCCACCTGATAAGGCAGATCCAGTTCTCTCATATCCTGCTGTATCAGCAACACATCCGGGATATCCTTGTCCCTTGCTACCATAAGCATATCTTCCGAGCAGTCCAGTCCTATAATACTGTCATAGCCCTTCGATCTCATGTGCTCTGTCATGGTTCCCGTACCACATCCCAGCTCCAGCAGTGTGCCCTCTGTGATTCCTTGTTCCCGAAAAATCCCATAAAGATACTCTGCCCACATGTCATATGGAATATTATCCATAAAAAGATCGTAACAATAAGCAAATCCGTTATAGGCATTTTCATTATATGGCTTTTCACTCATGTTCTTCGTCTCCACTCACTGTTGCTGTTACACCTGAAATTCCAGATAGATAATTTAATTTTAGCATACAAGAGCGGATATCGCAACCTACAATTCGTCCAAAGTCTTATAATAATGCGGCAGAAATTCCTGGCAGAATATATCTGCCTCCGGACAATCCAACGCCTCCACTGCCTTCTGCAATGTCTCCTTTGCCTTAAGGAACTCCTGATTGCCCGCCTTCTGCTCCTCAATACATTTGATCAGTGCGGAAAGCTTGTCCGCTGCCTTCACCAGCCGCCGTTCCTCCTCATCCGTCTCCGCTTCCAAAAGGTATGGCTCGTAGGCATCTCTCAGGTCTTTCGGAAGACGCTGCAGGAGACGTCTTGCCGCCCCTGCCTCAATCTCCTTGTAGGCCTCCTGTATCTTGTCGTTTTTATACTTGATCGGCGTCGGCATATCCCCGGTAATGATCTCTGTGCAGTCATGGTACAAACCGATCATGGCAATCTTTTCTGCCGGATACCGCCTGCCCAGACGTTTATTTCCAATAATTGCCAGTGCATGGGCGATCATAGCCACTTCCATAGAATGCTCACTGATATTTTCTTCGTAAGAGTTGCGCATTAAAGCCCAGCGGTTAATAAATTTCATCCTTGCCATCATAGCAAAAAATGTATTTTCTGATTCCATCCATAGCCTCCTCTATTGCTTTTTATCTTTGTCGATCATCTTCTGAATGTAGTATCCCGTATAGGACTGCGGCATCTTTGCCACCTCCTCCGGTGTGCCCTGGGCGATCACGGTACCTCCCCGGTCTCCTCCCTCCGGACCAATATCAATAATATAGTCGGCTGTCTTGATCACATCCAGATTGTGTTCAATAACAATAACAGTATTGCCCCCCGCTGCCAGACGATGCAGGATATCGATCAGCTTGTGGACATCTGCAAAATGAAGACCGGTCGTCGGCTCGTCCAGCACATAAACTGTCTTTCCGGTGCTTCTGCGGCTGAGTTCCGTAGCAAGTTTGATACGCTGTGCCTCACCTCCGGACAGCGTCGTAGACGGCTGTCCCAGCTTCACATAAGAAAGTCCCACGTCATATAATGTCTTGATCTTGCGGTAGATTGACGGAATCGGCTCAAAAAAGCTCATCGCCTCCTCCACTGTCATATCAAGCACTTCGAATATATTCTTCCCTTTATACTTTACATCCAGAGTCTCCCGGTTATATCTCTTACCATCACAGACTTCACATGGCACATAGATATCCGGCAGGAAATTCATCTCGATCTTGATGATACCGTCACCCTGGCATGCCTCGCATCGTCCTCCCTTGACATTGAAGCTGAAACGCCCCTTTTTGTAGCCTCTTGCCTTTGCCTCCTGAGTGGAAGCAAAAAGGTCACGGATCATATCAAATACTCCGGTGTATGTAGCCGGATTTGATCTCGGCGTCCTGCCGATCGGTGACTGATCAATATTGATCACCTTATCCAACTGCTCCAGCCCCTCAACGCAGTCATGCTTCCCCGGAATAAAACGGGCACGGTTCAGCTTTCTTGCAAGCTCCTTATACAATATCTCATTGACCAGAGAGCTCTTTCCTGATCCGGATACGCCGGTTACACATGTCATAACACCCAACGGAAACGAAACATCAATATTTTTGAGGTTGTTTTCTCTGGCTCCGCGGACCGTGATCCACCCCGTCGGCTCCCGCCGCTCTGACGGTACCGGAATCCGGATCCGGCCGCTTAAATATGCTCCGGTCACAGATTCCTTACACTTCATGATATCTTTTACGCTGCCGGCAGCAACCACCTCACCTCCATGAGTTCCTGCTCCCGGACCGATATCCACAATATAATCTGCCGCATACATAGTATCCTCATCATGCTCCACCACGATCAGCGTATTGCCCAGATCCTTGAGTTTCTTCAACGTCTGGATCAGCTTGTCATTGTCCCTCTGATGGAGACCAATACTTGGCTCATCCAATATATATGCCACACCTACCAGACCAGAACCGATCTGTGTTGCAAGACGAATTCTCTGTGCCTCACCTCCGGACAGTGATCCTGTGGCTCTCGCCAGAGTCAGATACTCCAGCCCCACATCCAGCAGAAACTGCAGGCGTGCTTTAATCTCCCGCAGCACCAGCTTTCCAATGGCAAGTTGATGTGGTGTCAGCTCCAGACCCTGCATAAAATCCATCAGCTTGCTGATAGAAAGTTCTGTCACCTCAGCGATATTTTTGTCCCCGACAGTTACGGCCAGAGCCTCAGACTTCAGACGTTTGCCTCCACACTCTGCACATGGCGTGATCCGCATAAAACTCTCATATTCTTTTTTCATGCGCTCAGATCCACATTCCCGGTAACGTCTCTGGACATTTTTGATGACCCCCTCAAATGCAACATCATATACTCCGACACCTCTCTGTCCACGGTACTTCACCTTGACCACTCTGCCATCGGTACCGTGCATCAGCATATGACGGATCTCCTCCGGAAGCTCCTCATATGGAGTATTGATATCAAATCCATAAGAATCCGCCAACGCATCCAGTATACACCTGCTGTAGCTGCTGGTGTCCTTTGCTGACTGCCAGCCATTGACCACCAGTGCCCCCTCTGCCAGACTCAGGGACGGATCCGGGATCATCAGCGCCTCATCAAACTCCATTTTGACACCGATACCATGACAGACCGGACACGCTCCAAACGGATTATTGAAGGAGAAGGTTCTAGGCTCCAGCTCGTCAATACTGATCCCGCAGTCCGGACATGAAAAGCTCTGACTGAAGCTCATCTGTTCGCCTCCCGGAATGTCAACGATCATCAATCCGTCAGACAGTTTGAGTACATTTTCGATGGAATCCACAAGACGCTTCCGGATTCCCTCTCTCACCACGAGACGATCCACCATAACCTCTATATTATGCTTTTTATTTTTCTCCAGGGAGATCTCCTCAGACAATTCATATAAGTGACCATCCACAACAACACGCACATAACCGCTTTTACGGGCAGATTCAAACACCTTGACATGCTGACCTTTACGCCCCCTCACAACAGGCGCAAGAAGCTGGATCCTGGTTCCCTCCGGAAGCTCCATGATCTCATCTGCCATCTGATCTACCGTCTGTGCATAAATCTCCTTGCCGCACTTTGGACAATGGGGAATTCCGATCCGGGCATACAGCAAACGATAATAATCATAAATCTCTGTCACCGTACCCACCGTAGACCTCGGATTCCGGTTTGTGGACTTCTGATCGATGGAAATCGCCGGCGGAAGCCCCTCAATAGAATCAACATTCGGCTTCTCCATCTGCCCCAGAAACTGACGTGCATACGAAGACAACGACTCCATATAACGACGCTGCCCCTCTGCATAGATCGTATCAAATGCCAAAGAGGACTTTCCGGAACCGCTAAGTCCTGTAAACACGACAAACTCATCTCTCGGCACGTCCAGATCGATCTCCTTGAGATTGTGCTCTGCTGCCTTGCGGATCTTTATATATTTTTGTAATTCTTTATGCTTTGCCATAATAAACCATGCCTTTCTACATGATAACCGTCTGTTTCTGATACGTTATCATAGCATGATTTATTTCGTTTTTCAAGTACATATGTTCGATTTTACCATTTCTGTCAGAAACTCCCAATCATTAAAATATTTCTGTTTCCGGCCTTTCGCAGCAATACGGAGAATCCCCACGGTCCGTAACGATCCGGTATCCGATGGATTCCATACGGCGGTTCAGACAACCACGGCATTCTGCCGCCTCCTCCCCGGTACAGATCTTGTGATCATACAGGGCATATTTCTTTCTCACGGCCACCGGTGACAGATTAGGCATCACGACATTAGCCCCCGCCTGTATCCCCATTTCCCGTCCCAGAGGATGAATGGTTCCCAGTGCCGTGGTCGCCGGAAGCAGCACTCTTTTTTCCTGAAGACGCAATAAGCTCAACATAAAAAGAGTCAGCTCAAGACTTCCCTGCGTCTCCTTCGCAAAGGGAGTCCCCGCTGCCGGTACAAAAGGTCCGATTCCTACCATATGAGGCTTCAGTTCGTGAATAAATTCCATATCCTGTGCAAGCTGCTCCGGTCCCTGTCCCGGAGATCCCACCATAAAACCACAGCCCACCTGATAACCGATCTCTTTCAGGGCATAAAGACATTCCTTCCTGTGAACCGGAGACATTTCCTCCGGGTGCATAGTACGGTAATGGGCATCATCTGCTGTCTCGTGACGCAGAAGATAACGATCTGCTCCCGCCTCATACCATCTGCGATATGTCTCTTTTGTTCTCTCTCCCACAGATAACGTAATGGCACATGCCGGATATTTCCGTTTGATCTCGTGGATCAGCTCCTCATACCATTCATCCCGGTAGAAGCCATCCTCTCCCCCCTGCAGGACAAAGGTGCGAAATCCCAGCTCCCAGCCTTCCTCACAGCATACCAGAATGTCCTCCATCGACAGCCGGTAACGGTCTGCCCCCAGATTACTACGGCGGATTCCACAGTAATAACAATCGTTTTTGCAGTAGTTACTGAACTCGATCAGGCCGCGGACATAGATATCCGTTCCAAAAACCCCCTGTGCCACGGTTCTTGCCTTCTGTGCCGCATAGTCCCGCAGCTTTTCATCTCCGCACGCAGAAAGGAGCGTGATCCACTCCTCACGCTCCAGACATTCCTCTTTCTCCAGCTTATCAATCAAACCAAACATATTGGATACCCTCCGTTGACCTTTTACTTTGCTGCCAGCTCCAACATTTTCTCCAATGGCTTGCAGGATTTTTCTGCAATTTCCGGATCCACGATCATTTCCGGCTGCAGTGTTTCCAAAGCATTTTTTACCTTTTCTAATGTAATCTTTTTCATGTTTGGACAAAACTGACGATGTCCTACTGAATAGAACTTCTTGTCCGGATTCTTCTGTGCCAGTTCATAAAAGACACCCATCTCCGTACAAATAATAAACTCCTTTGCAGTACTCTCTGTCGCATAGTCTATGATCTGTGAGGTACTTCCAATGAAATCCGAAAGCTCCAGCACATCTCCGGTACATTCCGGATGGGTCAGCACTTCTGCCTCCGGATGTGCCTCCTTTGCCTTTAATAACTCATCCGCATGAATGCTTTTATGTACATGGCAGAAACCGTCATTGAAAATGAAATGCTTCTCCGGGAGCTGCTCCGCTACATAACGGCCCAGATTTTCATCCGGAATAAAATAAATATTTTTTGCTTTGAGATTACGCACCACCTTAATGGCATTGGAAGATGTCACGCAGACATCCGAATGTGCTTTCAGCTCAGAGGTGGAATTCACATAGCAGACAACGGCAATGTCATCCCACTCTTTACGCACTTCCTCAATCTTTGCCACCTCTGCCATATGTGCCATCGGGCAGTCTGCAAATTCATCCGCCATCACGACCTTCTTGCCGGGATTAAGCACCTTGGCACTCTCTCCCATAAAGGACACACCACAGAATATAATTGTCTGCTCCTTCAATTCAATGGCAAGCTTGCTCAGGAAATAAGAATCACCTACATAATCCGCAATCGCCTGTACCTCACCATCTACATAATAATGCGCAAGAATAACTGCATCCTGCTTTTCCTTTAACTCCAGTATCTCCTTTTTTAACTGTTCTATATTTGTCTCCTGCATTTTTCTCCTCTTTTCTGACGAAATCCGTATCCGTTGCATCCTTATATTGCGTGAAGATTTTTCAGTGAAATATCCATGATCGGAGCAGAGTGTGTCAGTGCACCACTGGACACATAATCTACACCCACATCGATCATATTCTGAATGTTCTCTCTTGTAACATTACCGGAGCACTCTGTCAAAGCCCGGCCGTCAATGAGCTTTACAGCTTCTTTCATTTTGTCCGGTGTCATATTATCCAGCATGATAATATCGGCACCTGCCTCTACCGCTTCCTTTACCTGATCCAGTGTCTCCACCTCAACCTCGATCTTGTGCACAAAGGATGCGTATGCCTTTGCCATCCGGACTGCCTTTGTAATACTTCCAGCCGCACCAATATGATTGTCCTTGAGCATTACGCCGTCCGACAGATTATAACGATGATTGCTGCCACCGCCTGCCTTTACGGCATATTTTTCAAACAGACGCATATTCGGCGTGGTCTTTCGTGTATCCAGAAGTGTCGTGCTGCTGCCCTCCAAAAGCTTAGCGATCTCATGAGTATATGTGGCAATTCCACTCATTCTCTGAAGATAATTTAACGCTGTTCTCTCTCCTGATAAAAGCGCACGGATATCTCCTGTAACAACAGCCATAAGATCTCCCGCATGAACGAAGTCTCCCTCTTTCACCTTCATATCAAAAGCAACCGTATCATCCAGCAGCTCAAATACTCTCTGGAAAACCCACAGACCACAGATCACTCCATCCTGCTTACAGATCAGATCCACCTGTCCCTTCTGGTACTCCGGCATTACACAATTGGTAGAAATATCCTCACTTGTAATGTCCTCCTCCAACGCCAGACGGATATAACGGTCCGCATTCATCTTCATAAATGTTGTATCACTCATGTCTCTTTTTCTCCTTTTCAATTTCATTTAAAACTAACTGCTTATAATCTGCCTTCAGTTTCTCCGGATCCCCATAGGCTGACAGATCTGTCATTCCTGCAATATCCTTTGGCTCCGGCAGTTTTTTCTCTGTAATTTCCTTTGCGGAACGATCCGCAAACACCATAGATTCCAGAAGAGAATTACTTGCCAGACGATTTGCACCATGAACTCCGTTACAGGAAGTCTCACCTACCGCATAAAGACGTTCCATGGAAGTCATACTGGACAGATTCACCTTGATACCGCCCATAAAATAATGCTGTGCAGGCACCACCGGTACCGGCTCCTTTGTTACATCATATCCTTCCTCCAGACACCGCTGACAGATGTTTGGAAAATGACTGCGGATCTCCTCCTCAGGAATCCTCTCCAGTGAAAGGCGCACATATGGCATATCATCCTCTGCCATCTGCTTATGGATCGCTGCCGTCACCACATCCCTCGGCAAAAGTTCATCCACAAAACGCTCTCCCTTTTTATTGAGAAGGATTGCTCCCTCTCCCCGGACAGACTCAGAAATCAGGAAACGACGTCCCGGCTTCTCCGAATAAAGAGTCGTCGGATGGATCTGGATATAATCAATATGCTCCATTTCGATTCCATGACGCAGTGCGATTGCCAACGCATCTCCGGTAATGTGACGGAAATTGGTAGAGTGCTTATAAAGCCCTCCCAGTCCACCACAGGCAAATACCGTATATCCTGCCTGTACAGTTCCAAGCGTTCCATCTGCCTCCCGGATCACCAGTCCTTCGCAGCCATCCTCTCCACAGATAATATCCAACATCATGGTATGGTCCAGAATCGTGATATTTTCTCTCTCCTGTGCTCTTGCCAGAAGCTTGCTGGTGATCTCCTTTCCGGTAATGTCCTCATGAAAAAGAATCCTGGGTCTGGAATGGCCTCCCTCTCTGGTAAACGCCAGTTCATCTCCATCTCTCTCAAAATCCACACCATAACCGATCAGATCCTGTGCAATCTGATTGGAAGAACGGATCATAACATCAACGGATGCTTTATTGTTTTCATAATGACCTGCTTTCATTGTATCCTCAAAATAACTGTCATAATCCTCCTCGCCTCGCAGCATACACATTCCTCCCTGTGCCAGAAAGGAGTCACTCTGATCCACCTCGTCCTTTGTGAGCATCAGTACCTTATATTGTGTCGGAAGCTTCAGAGCACAAAAAAGTCCTGCTGCCCCTGTACCTACGATCACAACATCTGTCTGTCTGTTCATAATAATCCTCATTTCTGATTTTATTTTAAATTAATTCATACATCTTTATCGAAAAACCACCATAGAATGAAGCCCGGCATGAAAATTCAGGCTTTTTACCAATACACGGATCTCCGCTGTGCCGGTATCCTTTTCCTGCATGTCCACATCAAGCGGTCCCGGCCATTCATTGGAGGTTTCCGCCCGCAGCTCACCATTTACATAAACGCTGCACTGTCCCCAGACACTTTCAAAATGAAGCACCGGCAGCCTGCCGTTGATCCTATCCGGAATATGGGTTCTGATACGATATATACCATACTTTCCTTCCTGATCTTCAAAAATCGCCGGGGTTCCCGCCTTTTCATCTACCTGCACATCCATCCACGTATTCATGTCAAACTCGTCCACATGCATATTGACGTCCGGCTTCTCCTCGTAAAGCTCCGCTGTCATCTTCCAACCGGTCAGATACTGCTGGCGGATGCTTTCCACAAAAGGTTCCGTCTTTCTCGTAGAAAGAGGAATCATCAGGCTGCCAAACTCCACCTCCGGAGCTACTGCAGAGATCACCATCTGACTGGCACCCTCCTCCGCCTGAACAACTGCCTGGCATCTGCCGTTAAACAGACTCCTGTGACCTGATCCGAAATCCTCATGACAGGTAGGATCACCATTGCAGGTTCCAAGGATCACACCACCCTCTACATTAATGTCGATTTCAAAGGAAGCATCCGGTACTCCACGTCCCTTTTCATCCACGGCATAAATATTCACCGGCATCGCATCCCTGCCATCATTATACATTCCACGGTGCCATGGCACAATCTTTAACCGCACTGGCTCTCCCGTGGTGATCTTCACATCATGGGCTGCCTTGATCCCGTCCCGGTATCCGATCAGTTCAATATATCCCGGCTGATATGGCACCTGCCATTCCGCCTGCTCAAAAAGATCAATTTTCTTTCTTCCGTAGGATTTGCGGTTCACTATAAGCTCTGCTTCTTCGCAGTTGGTGTGGGACATCACCCGGATGATCTGTCCTTCTTTTCCGCGATGATTCCAGTGTGGCAGCACATGACACACCGGCTTTCCGGAAAAGATTGCCTTTGCCATATAAAAGGCATCCTTTGCGTAACCGCAGGTGTCCATCATTCCAAAATAAGAAGAAACAGACGGCCATGTATACGGTGTCGGTTCTCCAAGATAATCAAAACCGGTCCACATAAAAGCTCCCGCCATAAAATCCCTCGCCATAATGTCCTTCCAGGTCTGCCGGACCGTTCTGCCCCAGTCTGCTGCATGCTCATCATAGCTGCTGATCATATGCGTTTCCTCATTGTCCTCGTAACAGCTTCTTACAGAAAACGAGGATGTGGATTCACTGGCAAACACCGGCATATCCGGATGCTTCTTATGGAAGCTGTCGTACTGCTCTGTCTGATAATTAATACCACATACATCCAGAGAATCCACAGCACTTTCCTCCAGATCAATGCCTCCATGCATCGCTCCCGTCACAAATCTTGTATCATCCAGCGCACGGATCTCCTCCCGCATGGTACGCGCCATACGCCTGCCTTCCTCCGTTCCCTGCAAAGGCTCCTCATTAAAGATCGAATACATAATGACCGATGGATGATTTCTGTCACGAAGCACCATGGTCCGAAGCTGCTCCAATCCTTCTTCCGAGGTTTCAAAATTGCGATTCTCATCAATCACAAGCATACCCATTTTATCACAGGCGTCAAGAAGCTCCTTATGCGGCAGTCCATGAGCACATCGGTAAGCATTAGAGCCCATTGCCTTTAACCGCTCGATCCGGTACTCGTGTAACGAATCCGGCACCGCTACTCCTATCCCTCCAAAGTCCTGATGATTGCAGGTTCCAAATAACTTCACCGGACGACCGTTGAGAAGAAATCCCTTCTCCGGATCCATAGCAATCGTACGAAAACCACAAACGGTCCTGTCCGAATCCACCAGCTCGTCCTCCACAAAAACCTTGGTGATCACCTCATATATATTAGGTTCCTCTATATCCCACACCTTGGGATCCTCTATGGTAAACTCTGTCTCCACCTGGGACTCCTCCCCGGCCTCACAGATCACGCCTTCATTATTGATATTGACCTCCAGCTCCTGATCCGGGTCAACTAACGTGGTGGAGATCCTTACCTCTGTGTCCTTGTCCGTCTGGTTACACACATTGGTAAATAAATTTACTTTCCATGTATTCTCCGAAGTCTCCTCCATCCGTATGGAAAGTCCATACTGCGGAATATGGATGGGATTCTTGATGTTGAGCCAGACATGGCGGTATATGCCTGCTCCTTCATACCACCATCCCTCCCAGACATCTGCATCCACAAACACTGCCAGCACATTGGGTCTGGAGCCAAAATGTGCCCGGTCTGAAATATCGATCTGAAATGGTGTATAAGCAGAAAAATTCCGATGGATCACGGAACCGTTAAAATATACAACGGCGTGGGTAGCAACCCCCTCAAACTCTATGGTAAGCTCCTTATCCCGGTACTTTTCCGGAATTGCAAACACCTTCCGGTACCATGCTTTTCCACCGGATTTATATCCCCAGTTTGCCGCCGAAGCCTCTGAAAAAGGCTGTCTGACAGCCCAGTCATGAGGCAGGTTGACCGTCTCCCATTCTCTTGCGTCAAAGTCCTCCTGTGGTACTCCGGGACAGGCTCCGGCTTTTGAAGTATTATATATATAACTATGAGTCATCTGAAGCGGCTCTTTTACGTCTCCCGGATGGAAACTCCAATCCTTGTCCATAGACAAAGAAACTCTCGTACTCATATGCCAAACACCTCCGCATCTTCTTCTAATCATTAAAACATACCACCATCATAACGTCAAGAAAAACAGCAGATCATTCCCTTGAAATAATTGCAATTATACTCCCTTTGTAGTAAAATACAGTTAATGATCTAAATTATCAACGAACGCCTTTCAGGACGAATAAATGAGAAAAGGAGAATACATATGGAGTTAAAAGATTTTATGGACTTAAGCAAATTGCAGAAAATTCAGGATGCTTTTTCCGATGCGACAGGACTTGCTGCAATTGCGGTTGGAAAAAACGGCGAGTACATCACAGAAGGCAGCAATTTCACAGATTTCTGTATGAAATATACACGTAATTCCGTAGAGGGAAACCGCCGCTGTGTAAAATGTGACAATGAATGTACCGGCACTTATTATTGTCATGCCGGGCTGATGGACTTTGCCATTGACATTATGCTGAACGATGAAAAGGTCGGAGCTATTATCGGAGGACAGGTTCTGCCACAGGAACCGGAGGACGAAAAATTCCGTCAGACTGCCCGTGAGCTTGGCATAAATGAGGATGCCTATGTGCAGGCAGTTCACCAGGTACCTGTAAGCACCGAAAAACGAATCCGGGCATCTGCCGAACTCTTAGGAGAGATCGTCAACCAGTTAGTAAATCTGGAGTATTTCCGTTACACGAACGGCGATCGCTTTACTCAGCTTCATAATGAAGTAATGCTCACTATTGATATCATTCAGGATATTAATGCCAATACACACTCTCTGAAATCCATTGCCAACAAGCAGAAAATGCTTTCTCTGAACGCTTCCATCGAGGCAGCCAGAAGCGGCGAGGCAGGCGTCGGATTTGCCGTTGTTGCAAAGAGCATGGGCGAGCTTTCTTCCCAGTCAGCTACCATTTACGGTGATATCGAAAAATCTGTTGCCGAGGTTACAAAGTCTGTCAATGATATTGCCGCATTATTTGAGCAGTAAAAGCAGATTAAATACATACAAACAGGGTCTGCATTTCCGGTGTTACACCGGAAATGCAGACCCTGTTTTAGTATTGGACCGGATAACTTTTTATCTGTTATCCAAATTTATATTTATCTTCAGATATCGCGCCTCTCCTCCAGGATATCTCTCTTATTACATAGTAAATAACCGGCAACAAACAAAATAACTATGAAACCACACAACAAGACCAGGCAAAGCTTTGGGTCCAATCCCTGTTTGGCTGCCGGAAACATGCGATACGGCATTCCCCAGTTTCCGAAAAGCACAAGGTTTCTTTTATATGTTGAGATCACCAGACCCGCAAACAGAATTATAAATGCGCTGATTTCTGAAATTTTCATTGATAATGCCATCTGAATCGTCCCCAACAGAACTAAAAGCAAAACCGGCTGCACTACCGCAATACATAACAGCCTCAACAGACTGCACAGTAAAAAACTTTTTTTTGTAAAGACCATCGCCACAGACATTGTCAAATGGAGATTCAGGCTTGCATCATTCGCCAGTGTATACAAAGCAACAACCAGCATACATATTCCGGTATATACCACTGCATAGGTCACCAGCCACAAAAACTTCGAAATCCACCAGCGAAGCCTGCTGCCTGACCGGATAATGATCTGTGTGCCCATTTTTTTCAGATCATTCATGGGATAATTATTTAAACAGACCAAAAAGAGTACATAAAAGCAGATCCACCGAACCGGCATTTCAAAAAAATTAAAAATAGAAAACTTATACTGCTTTCCTCCCTGGATAAAATACATCCAGTAATCCATCCAGGTTCCGTTTCCCAGCTTTTCATTGATACGCTGAAACTGTACAAGCTTGTAATGCATACCAATGCAGGAAAACAAAGAAATCATAACAGGAAGCACCAGATAAACAGACCGTCTTCCAATCCCCTCTGTCAGATCATGCTTGTACATTTTCCACATCTGCATTCTTCCACCCCTTTTCTTCTATCACTTCTCCGTTCTCCATCACAATGACCTCGTCTGCCAAAAGCTCCATCTCTGACCGGTCATGACATGCGATAATGATAATTCTATCCTCTGACCGCAAGCCCAGGATCAACTGACGGATTTCCTCCACACCATTTTCATCAATCGCATTGATCGGCTCATCCAGAATGATAATGTCCGGCTTCCCCATAATCGCTGCAGCAATTCCAAGCCTTTGCTTCATTCCAAGTGAATATGCTCCGAACTTCTTTTTGGTACAATCCTTTAAGCCCACTTTTTCCAGCAGTTCCTCCAATTCACCATAGGAAATCCCTCCCTGAAGATCTGCCAGTATCTTCAGATTCTGCAATCCTGTATATTGTGGAAGAAACGCCGGATTTTCAATTAAAAGTCCTATACTTTCCGGCAGACTCATATCTTTATGAAGCACTTTCCCATTAATAATGATCTCTCCCTGTTCCGGATGGACCAGACCGGCAATACAGCGCATCAGCATCGTTTTTCCGCATCCATTCTTTCCCTGCAGACCATAAATCTTTCCTCCATAAAATTCCAGATTGATATCCTTTAACACGGTTTCTTTTTTTATTTTCTTCGTCAGGTTTTTTATTGTAATATTCATCAATTTCTCCTCTTCAAACAATCAGCATGTTCCGTCTTTAACGTTTAAATGATCTTTTTTCTGTGACATCCTATCCACCAAAAAGAGAAAACACATAACAGTAGTAATATTCCAAAAATCCCTGCAATAAGAGGAAAATTCATATCCACCTTTGAATCTGCCATCATCGGATTAATAATTCCTGCAATAGAATATTTTTCCAATCCCAACTCCATCAGTAAATAGTCTGCAGACAGATACAAAATAAAAGGGAACATACAAATGATCAGGCGGTTCCGTGCAACAAAGGAAATCAACAAAGAACTCACTGCCAGCACCCCCCCACACAACATAATGATCAGCAGATACACTCCAAAATACAGCCACGGCTTTGAAAAATACCACTCTGCCATAAACATTCTATTCGTAATAAAGTTGTGCTGTGCCACTTCATTCGGTTTCACTGCCGGAAGATACAATGCATTGACAGCAAAACTTAATATGTAGGTCAATGTTCCTCCCACAGCCCCTGAGCAGAATGTAACGATCATTTTTGCCGTCAGATACTGTGATCTGCTAACTCTGCTGTATATCTGCCTCAAATACCCCGTGGTCTCATCTTGAAAATACGACCATCCGAAAGGCAATGCCGCCAATACCGGAAGAATATAGAAATAGACACTGTTCCAAAATGTGTATGCTTCTCCACCAATAAATCCTTCATACAGGCATGCCGGATATACGGTATTGAAATCGGGGTTATCTGCCATATATTTCAGCTCTTCCGCCCCCATAACTCCTCCCTGTCGATATCCCACATACCATATACAAAACGACAAAAAATGTCCCAGTGCGATCAGAAAAGAAAATAACACAACCAGCTTCGTTTCTCTGCTTCCGGTACATCGTTTTGCTTCAAACCGGATCATTTCTTTCACCCTTATCCCCTCCTTCTATTTAACACGCAGAAATTTTCCATAGGAATATTCTCCCTTTTTAAAATCTACATCCTCATATGCTCCAATGGCAAAATTCAGATAAAGCGCTCTTTTCTCAGGTTTCCATTTTGCTTTGTCTTTCGCATAAACATTGTCTTCCACCAAATACCCCAATAGTACAGTCGAGTCTGTCCCCTCCTCAATTTTACACAAACTGCTGTTATTGAGAAACTGAAGATGTTCCCCGGCTTCTGCATAGATATCTCCATCCGTTTCATGTCCATTGTATTTTACTAAACCGGGTCCAATCGGTATTATTTGTTCCTGTCCCGACAGGTTTTTTACATGTAATCTGATCCATACAATAACCGCATCCTCCTCATTCACCCTCCGGATCACATTTCCCTTTTTGTCCAAATGATGCTGCAGTGCCTCCTTATCCCCCTTTAATTTTTTTACATCCACTTTTCTGGAAATATCATAGGAATCTACAGAAAATGTCACTCCTTTTTCGCAATAGGTTCCGCCGATTTCCTGCATGGTTCCATCCTTGGTATCTTCTTCCCATTCAATTGGTTCATATCCCACACCCACCAGCTGATCATAATAATCTCTCTGTTTATTGCTTGCTTTCTCATATTTAATGGAATTTAAACGAATACGTTGAATATCGGGATATCCAGACACCAAAATCGATATATCCTGATTTGCCAGGTCATCATATATTTCTTTTTTAATGTTTAACTCATTTAATGTATAGACAAGTGTAAAAGAAAACACATGTCCCGGTCGAATAGACAATCCACCGAATCCGTTCAGACTGCCAAACAGATCCTGAGGAACCCCATTATGATACCCCTCTCCTATATAGATATGGAACGTCGTCAAATCAATATCTCTCAGTTTTTTGGAACAATTTTTAAGAGTCATCCGTGCACATAAAATATACTTATCCTTCACAAATGAATCCAGGTTTCCCGCATTTCGATAATACGCACTCCAGGTTGAAAAATATTGCGTCGTATTCCTGTACTTTGCCAAAAAAGCCGGCGTATCATAAAGTGTCGCATCGCTGATAGATATCTCCATATTTTTAGTCCGGGCAGTTTCCTTCTCATTTACATAATGAACCCTTGCCTTGTCATTATCTGCATTAACGAATATAACACGGATTGCATATATTCCCAGCAAGATTATCATAAACAGATATCGTTTCCAGTGCTTTTTCTTCTTTTGCATTCCTTCGCCTCCTTCGATACATAAAACAAAAAATTAATATATTTATTCCTTATAAACAATAGTAGTGTTGATATCGTTTATTGTCAATTCATTTTTTACTTTTTATTAATCATCACTTGCACTTTTTGAGTACAAAAAAAACTCCACACACAGCGTACGCCATGTGTGGAGCCTGATTTTTATTATAATGCCGATGCCCGGAATTGCTGTCTGCTTTTCACCCTTGCATCATATTAATTACATAACGAGACGAACCTCTGTCACAGGAGTCAGCTTGTCAGCCGGGATGTAATTATCCTCGAACTTCTCGCCATTCACATAGAATTCCTTGCAGCCGCTCTCTGCACCGTTTGGATTCTCAACCTTGATCTTAAGCTTGCTTCCACGGAAATTCTTCTCCATGGTAAACTCTTTCCAGTCACTTGGAATAGAAGGCGCGATACGGATACCATCCAGATCAGGACGGATACCACAGATACCTTCAACGCAGCCTACCATACATGTAGATGCGGTACCTGTCAGCCAGTGTACATGAGAACGTCCATGGAACGGGCTCTCATCACCCTCTGTATACTGTCCGTGTACATATGGCTCCAGCTTACGGATCTCTGCCTTGTCATTCTGTGAAGAAGGTGAGCTCTCCTCGAAATACTGGAATGCCTTGTTTCCGTGTCCCATCAGAGACTCTGCAAGAATGATCCATCCCTGTGTCTGGGAGAAGATACCACCATTCTCCTTTGTTGATGGAGGGAACAGACCAGCCAGTGCGCCATCAAAGTAATGATCTACATAGGAAGGAGCCATTACCTTTGCACCATAAGCGGTATTCAGCTCACGGTCTACAGACTCCAGAGCCTTCTCTGCCTGATCCTTGGTGGCCAGACCGGAAATAACAGCCCATGACTGTGGGTTCAGCCACATACTCGCCTCCGGATCCTTCTTGGAACCGATAAGCTCTCCGGTATCCTTGAAGCCACGGTTGAAACGGTCATCCTCCCACCAGAGCTTGTTGATCTTGTCACCGATCTCTTTCTGGGTCTTGTCCAGATAAGCAATATAATCGGTATCATTCTTCTTCTGTGCGAAAAGACGCATGATAGAGAATGCATAATATAACTGCATTGCTACGAAGGAAGACTCACCCTGTGCCCCCAGACGCAGACAGTCATTCCAGTCAGCGTGAAGACCAGCCGGAAGACCATGTGGTCCCAGATGATTCATAGAAAAGTCGATCGCTCTCTGCAGATGCTCATAAACAGTTGCTTTCTTATCTACGTTAGACCAGGTGATCTCCTCATCCATAAATGCCAGATTACCTGTCTCTGAAACATACTTAAATACAGTAGGGAACAGCCACAATGCATCATCTGCACGATATGCAGGATGTCCTGTCTCTCTTACATAATCCGGATCATCCGGTGTACCCTCATGACCTGCACGCTCATCATGATCGAAACGAACCAGTGGAAGTCCACCACCATTGTCTACCTGAGCAGACAGCATGAAACGGATCTTGTCCAGTGCAGCCTCAGGATCTGTATGGATGACACCCTGAATATCCTGAACCGTATCTCTGTATCCATATCCGTTTCGCTCACCACAGTAGATAAAGGATGCAGCTCTTGACCATGTAAAGGTCAGGAAGCACTGATATGCATTCCATGTATTTACCATACTGTTGAAAGCAGGGCTTGGTGTATCAATTTTGAAATTATCCAGCTTAGAATGCCAGTAATTCTTTAACTCGTCAATCTCTTTGTCACAGACAGAAACATCCTCGTAGCATGCAAGGATCTTGTCTGCATCAGAAGCCTTATAACGGCCCAATACAAATGCAAGCTCCTTTGACTCGCCCGGAGCAAGCTCCAATGCAGTATGAAGAGCACCACAGCTGTTCTCATTGTAGTTGAGAACGCCATCACACTCACCACGCTCTACAGCAACCGGGTTGCCATAATCGTGATACATACCAATGAATGCTTCCTTATCACCATTGTAAGAAGTAACCTTCTGACCTGCCATACCGAAGAAACGTTCTTTGCCGTTGCTTCCATCCGGACCCTTATACCAGTTCAGGTTGATCTGCTGCAGGATCTTGTTGCCAAGGAATAATGTGTTGGTAGTACACAGGGAATACTGCAGGTTTACCTGATCCTGATTGTAATTGTCATCATTGGAAAGCTCTGCATAACCAAATACAGAAATCTTGCGTGGCTTGTCTGTGGTATTTGTCACCTTACATCTCCAAACCTCATAAACCTTTCCAAGGGGTACATAATAATCTGCCTGGGTCTTGATGCCTGCATACTCAGAAAACATTGTTGTATATGCAGTACCGTGATGAACCTCACTCTTGTACTCATTCAGATCCTTGCCAACCGGCTGCCATGAAGCAGACCAGAAATCAGCAGTCTCATCATCTCTGATGTAGATGTAACGTCCCGGTGTATCATCGCTGTTGAAGTGATAACGCAGGATACGGCCGTTCGCACCGCTCTTTACAAAGCTGTAACCACCCGCATTGTTAGAAATGATCGCACCATACTCCGGAGAACCAAGGTAGTTACACCATGGAGCCGGTGTATCCGGTCTGGTGATCACATACTCGCGGTTCTTCTCATCAAAGTAACCATAATTCATGAAAATATCCTCCTCTTTCTAGTAACGGCTTTCGCCATTTTCTCATATCCCCATTATACGACACCCTTAAAAAAGGTGTCAACAACATAAACGTCATTTTCTAACAGTATTTTGATATCTTGTCACTATTCACGGATAGATTTTCCAAGGAAACTACCACGTAAGCTTGCTTACAAGTGGTAGTTTCCTTGAAAAATCAGCCGTGCAGGCTGTTACCACCCACACCCGCAGACAGGGGACGCCTGACTTTGGCGGACTCTAGCCGCTGTTTTTGCGGCGGTCTGGGGGCTGTGGTGGGAACTCCGTGAATAGTACACATTCACGATTGTGAATCCTCCCTTTCCGTGATAATATGGTCATAACAAAGGATATTTACGGAGGTATTTTATGAAATTAGATGTCTTAGGATTATTCGCCGCCTGCTCCTACGCACTGGACTGTGTCGAGGCCGAATTAGTTCACGTAACCAATAAACACGCCAAACGTGTTGCATATATGAGTATCTGCACGGCAGAACAGATAGGCATTTCCGGAAAGCCCCTGCAAGATCTGGCCGCCTGTGCCCTTCTCCATGACAATGCGCTGACGCAGTATATTCAGGAGGAGCTCCACAGCGACATTGCCCAGGCTGCCGTTTCACAGCAGTTTCCAAATTTAGGCCTGCACTGTTCCTTTGGAGAAGATAATGTCATTAAGCTTCCATTCCACACGGACGTTACTAATGTCATTCTTTACCATCACGAAAATGCCAATGGCAGTGGTCCTTTTCATAAAAAATGGGACGAAATCCCTCTTTTTGCCCGGATCATACATTTATGTGATCTTTTGGATGTCATGTGCCGTGCCACAAACTTTACCACCGATACCTGGCAGCGGGCAAATGATCTTCTCCTCAAAATAAACGGTTCGATTGCTGATGAGGAATGTGTTCATGCCTTTATTCAGGCATTTCCCGAAAAACATTTTCTGACTCTTGGGGACGATGATCTTGATGCAAGGCTCTGGGCAAAGGTTCCACGCATCAAACAAGATCTTAACTTTACACAAATAAAATCCCTAGCTGATTTTTTTGCACAGATTGTCGATTATAAATCCCCATTCACCAGCACACACTCCATTGGTGTAGCGGAACATGCCAAAAAATTATCTCTCTTTATGGGATTAGAGCAGGAAACCTCCGAAAAAATGTATCTTGCCGGAGCACTTCATGATATTGGCAAGGTTGCCGTAGGAAACGAAATTCTGGAGAAACCCGGCCGGCTGACCGATGAAGAATTTACAATTATGAAGCATCACGCTGCTTATACCTACTATATATTATCTGAAATTGATGATTTTGAAGAGCTGCGTGACTGGGCAGCCTTTCACCATGAAAGACTGGACGGAACCGGTTATCCCTTCGGCCGCTCTGCTGATGAATTAAGTGTTCCGGAACGTATGATGGCCTGTGTGGATATTTATCAGGCATTAACAGAAAGCCGCCCTTATAAGCAAGGCATGTCCCATGAAAAAACATGCAGCATTCTGCAGGATATGGCAGACAAGGGCTGGCTTGATCCGGATATCGTCACTCAGGTTGATCTCTGCTTTCAAAAAGAACAATAAAACAAAGAAATACCATTCTTATTGAAAGTTATTTTCACTTTTTATTGACGTTTTTTTTCAACTATGCTACAATCGGAACTACGTCACGAGGGAGTAATCGGTACATGATACTTCGGATCGACCTATTGATCCGTTTTGAAATGTATAATATTATCGACATACTGGTGCATTGGTCACCCGGTAATATTTTAAATGATGAGACTTATGGCAGTGTATTTTTGCACTGTCATAGGTCTTTTTTAATATATCGGAAAATGCTCGTAACGTAGTGTGATGCCAACGAGAATTGCGAAGCAATTCTTGGAGGGCAAAACGCTGGTTTTGCCCTTTTTATTCTGGAAAGGAGATTTCTTATGCTTTTATTTTTGCAGATCATGTTCACAGAATTTATCGCCGAAATGGGGGACAAGACCCAGCTTATGCTTATTGCCCTCACTTCCCGCTTTAAACTTCGGGATATCATTATCGGCACGGCTGCTGCGATCCTGGTTCTCAATGGACTTGCCGTACTCCTGGGTGGCCTTATCAGCGAGGTGATCCCAACCTGGCTGATCCGTCTGGTTGCCGCAGCCGCTTTCCTCTTTTTTGCCATCACATCGCTGAGGGGAGATAACGACGAGGAAGAGGAGGCAAAAGAAGAAAATGTATCCCGTTTTGCTCCTCTCACCGTTTTCTGCACCTTCTTTGTGGCAGAGCTTGGAGACAAAACACAACTTACGGCTATCACTTTCGGTGCCAATGAAGGTATGAGTGCCGCTGTCACTGTCTGGCTTGCCTGCTCCATCGGTCTTTTTGCCGCCGATATCCTTGGTATGCTGATCGGTTATCTTCTGAAAAGCAAAACTCCGGACGGCCTGCTGAACACACTGGCTTTTTTCATCTTTGCCATCTTTGGAAATCTCACGATGCATGAAGGTCTTGGTCTTTTACTTGGCAAGAATCATCCGGCAGTATTCCCTGTCACTATGATCATTGCCGTACTTTTCATTTTGGCAAGTGTCGTGGTTTTTATGAAACGGGTACACAAAGACGTTTCTCCACGGATAAAATACTGACTGCTGTAAATATAATGATTTCAATCAGAAATACAATGCCAACCGGAAATCCCCCGGATACCATCCTGCTGCTCCGCGCAGCCATCAGCCAGCTTCCGGGATTCCAGTTGCTGACAGCTTCTGGAATCCGCTCCCGAAGCACGATTGCTATCACCGGTAGTCCCGGATATAACACCACTGCCAGCTTAACCGCATTGAAATGAAGGATCAGATAAAACATAATAATTCCAAAACACAGATTTCCCAAAAACATGCAGCCCTGTGAAAGTAAAAACGGCTGCCAGCATACTCCCCGTACGCTGTGTCCCAGCCTTACCACCCCCGTTCCTGCCAGAGTTCCCAGAAACAAAAAAATCTGATAAAGAACGGTATATTTTACAAAGGTTCCATATGCTGCACGATAATAAGAACGAAAATCCGGATAGCGCACAATCATCATGTAAGAATCCTCTTCTTTATACTGTACTATTTTCCGTACAGTCACAATACAATACAGGGACAGTTCCAACAGCCACATATACTGCTCCACGTTATGCAGCTTTGCTCTGCCATAGCCATCCCCGTATAAAAATTTCAAAGGCTGGTACAGATCTTCTCCCCCATATTGTGTCATCTGCGCCAGCATCAGAAGGATCTGTGCCAGAAATATCACACTGCTCCAAAAAACAATTTCTCTTTTATCTCTCATTTTATTTCATATCCTTCAACACGTTCCATAATGGTTCTACTTTGTTTCCTCTTTCTCCTTCTTTGTCACCTGATGATCCCTCACCAGATATACATCCTCACAAAGTGTCCGTATATCTTCATCATAATGGGATGCCAACAGGATCATTACGCCTTCCCCTGCCAGCCTTGAAAAAAGCTTTCGCATATCCTCCACACCCTGCACGTCCAATCCATTAAACGGTTCGTCCAGTATCAGAAGTCTTGGATGTTCCATGATCGCCTGTGCAATTCCCAGTCTTTGACGCATTCCCAGAGAGTACTTGGAAACCCTCTTTTTCAGTTTTGGATCCAATCCCACCAGCTCCATTGCCTCGTCAATCTCCTTATCACTGATCTGATTACGGATCAATGCCAGATTTTTCAGATTACTTTTTCCCGACATATAAGGAATAAAACCCGGTGTCTCGATCATCAGACCAAGACTCTGCGGAAAATCTATGTCCTTTCCTATCACCTTTCCGTCCACCGTAACAGACCCCTTCGTGGGCTGCAAAAACCCACAGATACACTTCATCAGCACAGTTTTTCCGCTGCCGTTCATTCCCACCAGACCATATATCTTCCCCTGTTCCATTGACATATTAACATCGGTCAGAATGATCTCTTCCCGAAATTTTTTTCCCAGTCCTTCCACCTTAACCATATTTTTCTTCCTTTCCAAGCGATTTATTGCTTTTTATGCATTTTCTTTACAAAGATCAATTTTTCGGATCATACACATGCCAAACAGAGTTACCAGCAGGATCAGTATCGCAAAATAGATCACTCCAATCCCGATACGCTGTGTAATAGGGCGTGCATTATGAATTGCCATGGTAAACAGATCGCTCTGATACAATGGACTAATGTAATACTGCATCCTCTCCAGCAGATTTTTCACTTGTTTGTATCCCTCAAAATGAATCAGATTTTTTCCAAAAAGCATGGCCAGAATCCCGGACATTGTCTGAACTCCTACCATCAGATATGCCAGAACAGTTCCCACACCACGACGAAAACAGATATTTACAGTAATCATAAATATCCCTATAAAAAATGATCCCAACACGGTCAGCATAAATGTTAAAAGATATACTTTTCCCGGACTTCCAATATTCATGATTAAATCTGAAAACTGCAGATTAACATTAAGGTTTAAATTCATCCAGAAAAAAACGGATTGTTGCGGATCTATTGCCATCTTTGCCAGACTGCTCCATTCATTATTCCAAATAATTCTCGGAAATAGTGCCAGAATAAATCCTCCCGTCCAAATCAGAAAATAGATTACTGATGTGAAAAAAATATAAATATACTGGGCAAAAAACCACTTTCTTTTCCCCAATCGGAGAATTTCATTCATACTCCCATCCCACCGTGGTAAAACAGCAATTAAAAATAGAAACACTCCAAAATAGATTATTGTTCCTGTATTATAAAATAAAAACGACGGAAGCATTTCAAATACGCCAACCTGATATCCCATTTTTTTCATCTGGACACTCATTCCCTGGAACAACATGATCATCATCAGCAACAGTGATGATACAACGACGATAAAGCGGGCTGACAACAATGTTTTATGTACATATTCCTGCCAAATATAGCGAATCATATCCTTCTCCCTCCTACTTCATTTTGCTCCAGACACCTCTGATAAAAAAAACCGTGGACACAAGCCAGTATATCAGTATCACAAAAATCCGGTATGGTAAACCTTCGAACATTAAAGAGCTTGCTCTCCCCTGTGCATCCAATATCATCGGTGCCAAATAGTACCATTGTAGGCCTATAAATAACAAGGTCGTCACGTTTGCATAAATAAAAGGAAACAACATAACAACGTATTTATTTTTGGCAATGGTAGAAACCGCCAGAGATAAACCGGGAAATATGGATGCATACATACAATCATATAAAATCTGCTGACCAATAAACATAATATAATTGTGATGATCAATCCAGTAACTGGTTCCGGCGCAAGCAGAATCTACAACCTCACTGCCAAGCACAACCTTTCCAAAAATGACAAGAGATGAAACTGTCATGGAAAGCAGCAGCAATCCTTTCGTGATCAATACAACTGCCACTCCTGTCCCTATTGCTGCCCCTATCTTCGACAGACAGTATTTCAGCTTTGTTGTTCTTGCCATCACCGCATATTGATATCCATCCTTCTCTTCGATCAAATAACTGTCCGCTATTGCAAGTGTTGACAAAATCGGCATCAACGCTGTTCCATAACCTGCCAGGGTACTATCCATAAGGTAAGACAAATCATAATGATTTGATATGTCATATAATGCCGGAAAGAAACTTCCTGCAAATAATATCGCGATAGATATGTAAAAAAACGGCGACAATAAAACTCTTCGGATCTCCTGACGGATCATTGCTGCATCACATCCTTTCTGCATTATGCTTTCTTTTTATTGACATCATTTTAGTCATCCCCATTGTCCAATGCAAGATATCTGGCAAAAGATAAAATTTTCTGGCAAAAACTAAAATGATCTATGTGTTAATATAATCATTTAAAATCAATTTTTCAATTGTATCATGCACGAACGGTCATCCAAACTGCATAAGCGGTCATGGCGATTTATAATTTATTATAAAAATGTGGTACAATGACTCCAGATACTACTAACTATCCCAAAATTTGTGAACATAGAAAGGAATGGGAAATTTTTATGACTGTAAATTATCTATGGGAATTTTTTATTGATCTCTTGGAGATTGCTTTATTTGGGCACCTTGCCCAAACACGCTTTGAATTTCGAAATTCTATCATCCATAAAACTCTTTTGTGGGATATCACCTTATTCGTTTTGGCTTTCTGTGTGTTTTTTATGAATCTGGCTCATGTTAGTAGTGAGGTTGTCTTTTTAATTTCTCTGTTAATCAATATTATTGCCTCAAAAATCTTCTTTTCCAATGAGAATATCGTTCTAATTGTTTGGAATGTACTGTTTATGATCCTCGCCATGCTGTCAGAAGAAATCGGTATTCTTATTCCGATACATTTATTCCATTTAGAAATCGCTGATCTGCTGGCAGGTGGTATTCTGCGATATGCCAGCACACTGATGTACATTGTCTTTCTTTCCTTTTTTGTGTTTGTTTGCTGCCATATTGATAATAACAAACTTTTCCTGAACCTTACAGAAAAGCTCAGCTTTTTCTTTTTATCTATCGTCTACCTTTTTATTGCGGAATCCATTTTAACGGTCACCATAAAACTGAATAAACTCCATATTCCACAGACATTTCAGAATCAGTTAACGATATTTTGCATTTTTTTCCTCCTATGCTATCTGGCTCTGTTGATCTTTATTTACCGTTTGGGTGTTTCCCGCTACAAAAATATCGAATACAGCCGTTTACAGCAGATTCAGCAACTGGAGAAAAAAGAATTTGAAAGCATTCACCAAATGAATAAAGAGTTACGAGTAATGAAACACGATCTGTCTTTCCATATTAATGTCATAAATCAGCTTTTAGCAGAAAAAAATTACACAGACCTTTCAAATTATATGCAGCAATTTAAAAACAGCTTAAATGCATCCCATCAGATCATCAACTCCGGTAATTCTGTTGTAGATGCCGTTTTAACCACATATATACACGAAGCCGGTCAATACGGTATCCACACGGAATATATGATCCACCTTCCCGATCAGCTTCCCTTATCCGACATCAATTTATGTTCATTGTTAAGTAATATATGCACAAATGCCATAGAAGCCTGTAAACAAACAAAAGAAGCTCCATTTTTCAAATGCGTGATCAAGCCCTATCAGGATACTCTTTTCATTCATGCTGAAAACAACGGTTCCGGCCAATACAATATTCAAAATGGAATATTAAGATCAACAAAAAACAGCCCTGACGAACATGGCATTGGGTTGAAACGAATCAAATCAATTGCCGAAGCTGCCGGAGGATATGTTACAATAAGCACGAAAGAAATCTTTCAGATAGATATTATGATACCACTAGATACTGATAAAATACTAGGAGGCTGACATGCTGTTAAATATTGCAATACTAGAAGATGATCCAAAACAATCAAAAGAACTGTATAAATTATTAACTACCTGGGCGGCCTGTCATGGGCATGTTTTCCATATTTATCAATACACCAATGGTCCGTCACTCCTCCATGCTATCACACAGCAGACATTTCATGCCTGTTTTTTAGATATCCAGTTAAATACAGAAGATCAAAATGTTGAAACAGGTATGGAGACTGCTGTCCGACTCCGAAAAGAAAACTACTCCGGTGATCTTATCTTTCTGACGGCTTTTCGGGAGTATGTCTTTGAAGGATATAATGTACAGGCATTCAATTTTCTTTTGAAACCCATCGATCAAAAGATTCTGGAACAAGTATTGTCTGCACTTATTTTAAAATATTCTCCTGAGTGTTATATTCTGAAAAACAAACAACAGATCCAGTCCCTTCCATATTCAAAAATACTTGCCATTTGTGCGGACAAACACGACATCATTTTAATGACAAAAACAGAATCCTTTACAGATCATGCCGGTATTCAGGAAATCGCCGCACATCTTCCTGACATATTTGTACAATGCCACAGATCCTGTATCGTTAATTTAAGTCACATCACAAAAATAGACGGCAATACCATTTATCTGTCGAATAAAACCACCCAGACTATAAGCCGCCGGTATGTTACAAATGTAAAAACGAAATATATAAAATATATTACAACAGGAGGTAATCCATGATCAACATGATTTCTAATTATGCTAACTCAAATCTCGGTGATCATATTAGCCATAATAGAAATTTCAATTCAGAAATCATCACATAGCGCAACACAAAACATTTCCTAACAACTCCTGTCCGATACAGAGATACCGACGACCCATCTATCAATGATCCGCCGTCCTGCCATTTACAGTGCTTTTACAAACCGCATAAACGCTTCCTGTCCCTCGGCCGTATTTTTGTATACGCCGGCATGCTCCAGCACCTTCTTAAATACAATGCCAATCTCCTTCTGAAGGATTTCTTCCACATTGTCCTCGGTCACCGAATCATAATTTGGCAAAAATGTTTCTACCCAGTCTGCATGCTTCTCAATCGTCTCATTACTGCGGATATCCTTACCCTGCACGATATATTCTCCCAGCACTGCCATCTCATTTTTCAGACGTGCCGGCAGAACCGCAAGTCCCATAACCTCGATCAGACCAATATTTTCCTTTTTGATGTGATGAAGCTCCTGATGCGGATGATATACTCCCAAAGGATACTCGTCCGTCGTAATATTATTTCGCAGCACCAGATCCATTTCGTATTTTCCGTTTCTCATCCGGGCAATCGGCGTGATAGTATTATGAGGCTCTCCCTCTGTCTCCGCAAAGATAAATGCCGCCTCATCGGTATAGCCTCTCCAAGTGTCCAAAATATGGGACGCCAATGTAACAAGTCTGTCACTCTCCTCATGACGGATACGGATCACAGACATTGGCCAGTTTACAATACCGGCTTCCACATCCTCATATCCCGGTATCGTAAGCGGCGTTTTGATCTGTGCTCTCTCCATGGCAAATTCATAGTGACCGCCCTGAAAATGCTCATGTGCCAGAATCGAACCACCTACGATCGGCAGATCCGCATTGGAACCCAGGAAATAATGAGGGAACTGCTTTACAAAAGCTAACAGCTTCCGGAATGCAGCTTCGTCAATCTTCATCGGCGTATGCTTCTGGTTAAAGACAATGCAGTGCTCATTGTAATATACATATGGAGAATACTGAAATCCCCACTTCTCTCCCTCGATCGTGAGAGGCATGATACGGTGAGACTGTCTTGCCGGATGATTCAATCTTCCGGCGTAGCCTTCATTTTCCCGGCACAGCAGACACTTTGGATATGCGGACTGCTTTGCATTCTTTGCAGCGGCGATCGCCTTTGGATCCTTCTCCGGTTTAGACAGATTAATGGTCACATCGAGAGTTCCATACTCTGTTTCCGCTGTCCATTTCATATCCTTTGCAATACGGTAACGGCGGATATAGTCGGTATCCCGGCTGAATTTGTAATAGAAATCCGTTGCCTTCTGCGGAGACTGGCGATACAGCTCCCCAAACTTTGCGATCACCATGCTTGGAGCAGGCACCAATGCCCCCATAAGCTTTGTATCAAACAGATCACGGTATCCCACGGTATTTTCCTCCAAAACACCATTTTCATATGCCCAGTCCATAATACTGCCAAGAGTGCTTTCCAGATCCGGTACCGGACAGGCATTATCCGGCTCCTTATACTCATCCAGCTTCAATATCTCCAGAATACGGTTGATGGTGTACACCTCATCCTCCGGCACAACTAATCCGGTATGTAATCCATAGTTCACAAGCTCTCTGATGCTTTTATTAATATCACTCATGGTAATCTCCTTTATTACTCAAACTCGTTTTCGTGTTTTTTACTTATACTATAGCTCGTTATTTATATTTCATTTCTCACCACATATAATCAATGGTATTTTCCACTTCAACCGCTATTAGTACGTTTATGGTACAGTGAAAACTGCCAAATTGACAGTTTACAAGTACCATAAACGATGTTATAATGCAAATTAGAAAAGGAACAACCGCCCACAAGGGGGTTGACCGATTATCAGAATAGCAAAGCCACCCTTAACCGTCCAAAGTATCAGGGTGGTTTTTGCTATGTAAGGCTACTTACAAAACGAAAAAACGAATGTAAGCAATGCCAAAAGGAAAAGACCAAAGGTCATCAAATCCTTAAAATCAAAATGATTTTTCATAGGCATCACCCCCATTCTTTTGGAATGAGGTCAACGCACCCTGTAACACGACTGTTCCACGACAAGATTTTACCACATTCTTTTAGTTCTGACAACTCATATCTCCCCCAAAATGCCCCTCGTCCATGTTACATATATTTCTCCATTTTCATCAAAATATTGTTATAAATGAGCGATTTTCTTACAGTTTTACCGAACGAATTATGATAATGTTGTTATAACAAAGTGGTACCGCTTCACTTTCTAAACGTGAAAAACTAATACACAGGAGGTTTTTATGAGTATACGCAATGATTTCCGGCATACCATTGCCGCCAGTTACATCGGATATATCACTCAGGCGATCGTCAATAATTTCGCCCCTTTATTATTTGTTACCTTTCACCGGACTTATGGCATCTCCCTGTCGCGGATCGGTCTTCTGGTCACGGTAAATTTTGTCACCCAGATTCTGGTGGATCTGTTTTCAGCCAAATTTACAGACCGGATCGGTTATCGGCCAAATGCCGTACTGGCTCATATTTTTGCCGCTGTGGGTCTGATCCTTCTTGGCATTTTACCGGAGCTGACCTCCGATCCCTATCTCGGTATCAGTATCGCCGTCGTCATTTATGCCATTGGCGGTGGTCTGACCGAGGTGATCATCAGTCCCATCGTGGAAGCCTGCCCTACCGACAAAAAGGGAGCTGCCATGAGTCTGCTGCACTCCTTTTATTGCTGGGGTTCTGTGCTGGTAGTTCTGGTATCCACGCTGCTTTTCCGCCTGCTGGGACTGGATTCCTGGAGAATCATTTCCGCCATGTGGGCAGTCATTCCGGCCTGTAATGCCATTTACTTTTGTTTTGTACCGATCAATTCTCTGGCTGACGAAGGGCGGGGCATGTCCATCACCGGTCTGTTAAAGAAAAAGGTATTCTGGGTTCTCGCTTTACTGATGTTGTGCAGCGGTGCCTCAGAGCTTGCCATGAGCCAGTGGGCATCTGCCCTTGCAGAAACCGGCCTGCACGTTTCTAAAACCGCAGGAGATCTTGCAGGTCCATGCTTTTTTGCAATCCTGATGGGCTCCGGCAGAGTTCTTCACGCCCATGTTGCGGAACGTTTTTCACTGACCGGATACCTGGGAGCCTGTGCCTGCCTTTGTATCGTCAGCTATCTGGTCGTGACGTTCTCTCCGCTCCCGGCAATTTCTCTGGCTGCCTGCGGCGTCTGTGGTCTTTCCGTTGCTGCTATGTGGCCGGGAACCTTTAGTATCAGTTCAAAGGTTTGTCCTCAGGGTGGTACAACCATCTTCGCCCTGCTCGCTCTGGCCGGAGACATCGGATGCTCTGCCGGTCCCGCTACAGTCGGTTTTGTCTCTTCCGCACTGCAGGATAACTTAAAGCTCGGTCTTCTGTCTGCAATTATCTTTCCGGTACTGATGATCGCCGGACTGACCATGTGCCGGAAGTATGAGAAATAATCTTTATCTGTATGAATAAATTTTAACAAAAAATTTCAATGTGCAAAAAATGGACTGTACCAAAATTAGTACAGTCCATTTTTATATTACCATTTATGGATCCTTTATAAATGCAATCTCACAAATAAGCTAAAATTATTTATTCTCCATATAACGGTTCACTGCATTGACCAGTGCGTCAATGGAAGACTTGATGATATCATCATCGGTACCGGCACCCCAGTACAGCTTCTCCTGACCGGCCGGCTTGATACCCACATAGGAGATTGCCTGTGCATCGGAACGCTTGGACAGAGAATGCTCCTCATATACATCCAATGCGTAATCCAGATTGAAGTATTTCTTGATCGCATGGTTTACTGCATTCAGACGTCCGTTTCCGTGAGAATCCACAACGGTCTCCTTACCGTCTGCGACGATGGTTACCTCCGCTCCGATACCATCTTTCTGTTTGAAATGACACTCGGATACATCAAACTTCTTGTCAACATCCACATAAGTCTCTTTAAATACATCTCTCATATCCTCTGGAGACAGCTCTGCATGGCGGTGATCGGATACATTCTTCATAAGATATCCAACCTCTTCCTTCATCTTATCCGGCAGGATCAGACCGAAGCTGTTCTTTAATACATAGCTGACACCGCCACGGCCGGACTGGCTGTTGATACGGATAACGTCAGAATCGTAAGTTCTGCCCACATCCATTGGGTCAACCGGAAGATAAGGGACAGACCACTCGTTGAGTTTTTTCTCTTCACGCCATGCCATACCTTTGGCAATGGCATCCTGATGGGAACCGGAGAAAGCGGTAAATACCAGATCACCGGCATATGGCTGACGTTCGTAAACGTGCATTCTGGTAAAACTTTCATATTTCTCACGGATTGCAGGCAGGTTAGAGAAGTTAAGTTTCGGATCAACGCCGTGTGAGAACATATTCATGGCAAGTGTGATGATATCTACATTACCGGTACGCTCACCATTACCGAAAAGAGTTCCTTCGATACGGTCGGCTCCGGCAAGAATACCAAGCTCTGCGTCACAGACACCACAGCCACGGTCATTGTGTGGATGCAGGGAAAGTGTTACGGCATCACGATATTTCAAATGTTTGTGAATGTATTCTACCTGAGTGGCAAATACATGCGGCATTGCATTTTCGACAGTGGTTGGAATATTAATGATTGCTTTATTAGAAGCCTTTGGCTGCCATACATCAAGTACTGCGTTGCAGACTTCCACGGCATAGTCCACTTCAGTTCCCGGAAAACTTTCCGGGCTGTATTCGAAGGAGAAGTTACCTTCAGTCTCAGAAGCCAGTTTATTCAAAAGCTTTGCCCCGTCAATGGCGATCTGTTTTACTTCCTCTTTGCTCTTTTTAAATACCTGCTCGCGCTGTGCAACAGAGGTAGAATTGTAAAGATGAATGACTGCGTGCGGAGCACCTTTTACCGCTTCAAAGGTTTTCTTGATGATATGCTCTCTTGCCTGGGTCAGAACCTGGACGGTAACATCGTCCGGAATCATATTGCGGTCGATTAAGGCGCGCATAAAGTTGTATTCTGTCTCGGAAGCAGCAGGGAAACCAACTTCAATTTCTTTGAAACCAATTTTAACCAGCATTTCAAAGAACTGCAGCTTTTCTTCTAAGCTCATCGGCTCAATCAGAGCCTGGTTGCCATCACGTAAATCAACGGAGCACCAGATAGGCGGCTTGTCGATATAATCCTTCTTTACCCAGTCATAAGTACATTCAGGCGGCATAAAATATGCACGCTGATATTTTTCGTATCCTTTCATATTGAACCTCCAAAAAAATATTCTGATTATGTTGCAGTGTTACTCGCGTAAAAAAAATCTTCCGTCTCTATCATTCGAAGATGAATCATAGAGACGAAAGAAAACTTTCGCGGTACCACTCTATTTCATGTTGTTACATGCACTCATTAGCACTATCATGCCATTCCCGGGTAACGGTGGGAGTCCGTCGCGACCTACTATAGGGTTCAGCCGGCAGCTTCAAGGCGAGTTCACTGTATTCCTTCTGCCGTCTTGCATCAACCGGCGGCTTTCTGAGAGAATTCCTGACAGTTACTATTCCTTTTCATAGCCTTTTTCAAATGTCTTTGGTAATACTAACACAAAAAAGTGCATTTGTGTATGATTAAATTTAATCACTTATATTGATATATTTTAATAAGGAATCTGACCGCTCTTGCTATATTTATTCCAAACACTCTGATACTGGAAAGTTGCCACAATAGCATAAATTGCTGCCACAAGAATCAGCCATCCGCCAAAAATTCCTGACGAAAGGAATACGAAAATGGTATTAATGACGCCATAGACACAAAGTAAAATAGAGCATACACGGCTCTGCGCAAGATGAATAGCAAGTCCGAGTCCGAGCATAATTGCAGCATCAATCAGTGAGGTATAAGTATGTAAAAAAGCAATAAGAAGCAGATTAATTCCTACACATATATAAATAATAACAGAAGAAGCAATAATATTTCCTCTGTATTTCTTGCAGAGTGGAGAATGATAGAAATCGTGTTTACTCATTCCCTGTGGAACCTGATTCGGTGCAGCGTATGGATTGCCATAAGGATATTGCTGAGCATTGTTAAACTGAGGCTGTCCATTATAAGGGTTCTGCTGAGCGTTATTAAATTGGGGCTGTCCATTATAAGGATTTGGCTGTCCGTTGTATGGACGCTGGTTTGGCATTGGAGCCGGTGCACCGCAGTTCGGGCAGGTTCTAAAGTTATCCGGATATTGTGTTCCGCATGATTGACATTGCATAAAATGTCTCCCCCTTTTGTATTCATTATATTATATTATATAAGGTAATGCAGATGTATTGTATTCAGGTCGTTGACAGAATGAAATCATCTTTCTCTCAAAAACCTTAAAAATATCATCGAATCACCTATATCATATTATTCTATCTGTTTTCCTGATATCTGTAAACAATAAAATAAGAAGAAATCCTCATCTGCCTTACACGCTGGCATCAATATGCGCAGCTTTTTTGCGGAGTCCGGAAAGATGGATATTAATTTCGCGTCGTACAGACTGAGCAGTGACAGGTTCTTCACCAGACTTATCGTCATGCTCTGCTTTGACCAAATCGGCAGTGTGCTTATCTGAGCCATCATCCGCTACACCCACAGACTCTTCGGCAGAATCCGAACCGGAAGAGATTTCTGCATTATCGGTAGAATCGGATGTCGTTGCATCGGTTGAATCGGCAGAACTTTTATCCTTATCGGCTGGACTTACATCTTCGTAAGGCTCTTTGTCCGGTTTTGTCTGATATTCCGGCGTCTTGGTATAATCATTGTGTTCTTTTTCAATGGCATAGGTACGCTTTAAAATCTGCTCTAACATAGCCTTTTTCTTGGCTTTTGGAATGTGGGGGTCATTGGAAACTGTCTTAACCTCAGACATAAACTGACCCATCTTATAGAGCTTTAGCTTCTCAACGTCCTTTTTGGTACGGCAGTTTTGAAGCTGTTTACGGTAAGCTGCCACTTCTTCCTTTAGCTTTTCATGTTCTTTTAGGGCATCCGGATTGACTTTTTCTAAATACTGTTCTTCCTCCGGAGTTAATTCCTGGCCGGAATCTAATTTTGCCTGAAGCTCCTGCTGGAAATTACTTTCATGCATCTGGGAAATCTGTTCCTGATAATGCTGTAACAGGCGTTCCTCCTGGGTCAGCTCCTGGTTCCGTTCTTTTTTGGTAGGTCGCTGCGGGAGCCCCTGTTCCTTCTTGCGTTGGGAAAGAACCACAAGTGAGTTTTCGAGTTTGAGATTCATATCTTTTCCTCCTTGAAAAGTTCTGTGAAAATCCATTTTCACATATGCTGTTTATGAGAATCTACTATATAAATAATATCGGCAAAATAAAATAAGACTTTACAACAAAACAAACAATTGCTATTCTAAATATTAAGTAATTTAAGAGGAGGACATTTTATGTTTAACAGTAACGTGCTGTGGATTCTTGCGGCATTTGTGGTATATATGGGTGTGATGATTGCCATAGGTGCGAAATATATGAAAAGTACAAAGAATTCAGAAGATTATTTTCTTGGAGGAAGAGGCTTAAGCGGCTGGGTGGCAGCATTAAGCGCACAGGCATCTGATATGAGCGGATGGCTTCTGATGGGACTTCCGGGTGCGGTATATGCATTTGGAACCGGTC
>ERZ780208.419-NODE-419-length-44068-cov-14.454570_pt1 | contig 44068 bp, 45 predicted proteins | sample MGYA00511167_ERZ780208 | MGnify/ENA primary metagenome ERZ780208 (study PRJEB29588, sample SAMEA2159202) | human gut metagenome | biome: human gut; feature: human-associated habitat; material: faeces | place: Denmark | collected 2008/2010 ...
AGGAAGACTGGCACAATACTCGTCATAGCGTTCTCCGAGTGTCGGGTGCTTGATACTCGTTGGAAAAGTGAGAACGAAAGGTTTCTTTTGCTGTTCCTTTTTCTCGCCTTTGGGGAAATCTGCTGTTTTCGGGGTGGATGGACAAATCTTTGGACCTTTTGGGTTTTGCTGTTCCTTCACCTCTATTGGCAATAGGCCTTGCCTTCTGAGTTGCTCAATGGTTTTCTTTTCAATCTTGTCAATCCACCCTGAGTTTTCTTTCGGAAACCTCTTTCGATAGACTTTGATACAAGCAGGTAGCTTTTCCCATTCATCATGTTCCATGCACAACTCAATGTAGGGCACAAATGGCTTTACGCCAAGGTCACCATGATTGATGACTTTGGCGTAATAGTTCAATGCTTCAACTATATTGCCTTTGGCTTTCTGTTTCTCGGCATAGTCGAAGTATTTCTGTGCATCATATTTTGTTGGTGCGCCACCAAACAGGCTGTTTAGGAATCCCATTCTATATTATTATCCATTCAACTTGTGAAATTGTCTGCAAAGTTACGCTTGAAAAGCGCAAATTCAATCAAATGGACAGAAGAATTAGAATTATTTACCATGAATTGTCCACAAATACTGTCTTTTTGCAATGAAAGGTGTTATTTCCCCAAGGATTTAAGCATCTTGTTGATGCAGCGTTTCTTCTGCTCCATATTGGGATGAACATAGAGATTCAAGGTCGTGGAGATATTGGAATGTCCTAACAGTACGCTTACTGTCTTGTAGTCGCATCCTGCCTCGATGCACCTTGTGGCGAAGCTGTGCCGGAGTCCGTGGTACTTCAACTTAGGAATGTCAAGTTTCTCCATGAGTCTGTTGTAATAGTTGCGGTATGTGCGTGGCTCTGTCGGTTTGTCCTCGTTGGTCAACACATAGAAATCTCCATTGACCACTTTCTTCATTGGCTTCACCATGGCCAGCAACTCCTTGCTCATGGGTATCTCCCGGCATGAGTTCACCGTCTTCGGGGTATTGATAACAAGCTGCGTATGTTTCTTCTCACCCTCCACGACGTATATCCTTTCGATGGTGCGTTGCACGGTGATTGTTCCGTCAGCCACATTGATGTCGCTCCACTTCAAAGCGCAGATTTCGCCAATGCGCAATCCTGTACTCAGACTGATGTAGATGCCGAGGCTCATGAAGGTGAAGTTGTGCTGCACATAGTCCAGTATCTTTCTGTGATTGGCTACGGAGAGAACCTCCAGTTCCTTGGGCATGTTGTTGGCAGGATATTTTATATCCCACTCATAGTGGTTCATCCACTCGTTCTTTACCCCGAACTTCATCACCATCTTCAGGACGATAAGAATGTCCTTAACCGATTTCACACTCAATCCACGCTCGATCTTTTTCAAGACGAATGCTTGAACTTCATGCTCATGGAGCGAATCGTTGTCACCAAACTCAGGAAGAACATGGTTCTCCAGAATTAACACGTAGGCAGCCATTGTGGACTGCTTCACGTAGGGACGCTTGTACTCTTTCCAAGCCTCCGCAATTTCTCTAATCGTTTTGTTGCTCATAATTCTATAAAAAATGATAAGTGCTTATAATTAGAGAAATATAATGAGCGATGTTCCCCATTTGAGATTCCCGGAGTTTAGTGGGGAGTGGGAAAAGTGTAAGGTTTCAGACTTGCTGGATTTCTATTCCACCAATTCACTCAGTTGGGAGCAACTTGAATATGACACTAATGCCATGATGAATTTACATTATGGTCTTATCCATGTAGGACTTTCAACTATGGTAGATTTGGCAAAAGATAAATTGCCTAACATAAAAGAGGATAATATGCCAAAGAACTTTGAATTGTGCAAAGAGGGTGATGTGGCTTTCGCTGATGCTTCGGAAGATACAAATGAAGTAGCCAAGGCAATTGAGTTCAATAATCTTGCAGGCAAAAACGTAGTCTGTGGATTGCATACAATTCATGGTCGAGACAATAAGTGCAAAACTGTTGTGGGGTTCAAAGGATATGCCTTCTCATCTACTGCCTTTCATAATCAAATAAGACGAATAGCACAAGGAACAAAGATTTACTCTATTAGCACTAAGAATTTTTCTGAGTGTTACATTGGATTGCCTTCCAAACCAGAACAGGTAAAAATAGCGACCTTGCTTCGCATTATCGATGAACGAATAGCAACCCAAAACAAAATCATTGAGAAACTGGAATCCTTAATCAAGGGACTAAATAATTCTTTATACGATAGATATGGTGATGGTATAAGGACTTCCTTTGCGGGATTAGGATATTCGTACTCGGGATTATCAGGAAAGTCAGCTATGGATTTCGGGAAAGGGAAACCGTTCATTACATATTTGAATGTCTATTCTAACAATGTCGTGAATGAGAACGACTATCAATATGTACAAATAGACGAGGGCGAGAAACAGAATGTTGTTCAATATGGTGATGTACTGTTTACTCTCTCTTCTGAAACACCAGATGAAGTTGGGATTGGGTCTGTTTATTTAGGACAGGATGAGGTGTATTTGAATAGCTTTTGCTTTGGAATCCATATCGTGAATGAGGAACTGGCTTATTCACCATACATATCATACTATGTTTCTTCTACTCCGTTTAGAAAGTTCATATATCCGTTTGCACAAGGAAGCACACGGTTTAATCTTTGCAAGGCAGACTTTGAGAAAGCAAGCATTACTTTGCCATCTTTGGATAATCAAAAGCGAATACACTCAGTATTGAACAGTGTAGCAATGAAGATAAGCACCGAAAGAGTGATGCTTGAACAGTATGTAACTCAAAAACAGTATCTTCTCCGTCAAATGTTTATATGAACATCAGACGGAGTAAGTATTGCTTCTGGCTATTCAAACTGATGAAAATTTTCTGTTCTATCAATAGTTTGGCATCTATAGCCTCCAACATCTTGGCATATCTAAGTTGCTTAGAATATGATGAACAGAATATCATGGCTTTGCTGTAATCTTTGAAATAAATATGTGGAATAGCCATTCCTGTTTTGTATGGTTCAAAGTTGAACACTTTCAACATGTAGTATAGGAACTGAAGTGAGTAATCCTGTTTGGCAGTTAAGATATTCAAGGTTCCAGTTGCTGAACATTTTCCTTTTACATAGGCAACAGAACCAACTCCAGAGCCGTCCTTTACAATATAGATTGCTTCGTCAGGTGTGTTATAACTATCAAGAAAACCCACAATCCCATTTGCTCCATAAACAGGATATGGTCCTAAATCTGACACTTCACTTTCTTGCAATGTTGAGGATGTACATTCAAGACATTCTTTTAAGCAAACATTAGGCTTACCCATTCCAGCAACCCTATGCGCAATTCCCTTGATTAAGGATTAAGAAACTGAAATGTCCGCAATTGCAGAAACCGTATTCAACAATATGAAAGGTCACCTTACAACAAATCTTTCCACCATTTGTAATATTGTAAAAGGCAAGCAAGTTAATGGAGAAGAACTTTCTGAAAAAGGCAAATATTATGTTATGAATGGTGGCATCACACCATCAGGCTATTATGACCAATGTAATACTCCTGACAATACGATTTCAATAAGCGAAGGAGGAAACTCATGTGGTTATGTGCAGTACAATAAATCATCATTTTGGAGCGGTGGACATTGCTACACACTACAAGACATCACCTGTGGAGTTGATATCCAATATCTATTTCATTATTTGAAACGATATGAAAGCAACATAATGAATTTGCGTATAGGGACAGGGTTGCCGAATATCCAAAAGAAAGATTTAGAGAATTTCAGAATCGCATTACCACCCACTAATGTGCAAAAGGAAATCTCCACATGCTTAACCGCTATTGAAGATAAGATAATGGTCGAAGTCAAATGGTTGGATAATGCTCAAAAGGAAAAACAGCATTTACTTCGTCAGATGTTCATATAAACATCTGGCGAAGCAGATAATGCTTTTGTTCCACTAATTTGCAATGATAATGAGTCTCGATATCTATTTTATCCAATAAAACTGATATTTTCTTGCCAATTGTATGCTGTTCCTCAGAACTTGGGATATAAATTGGGATGTTGCATATACTCTCAAAAGATAGGCATTGGCGTACACTGCCTTCCAATCGTTTTTGCATTTCATAGAAGAAATAACTTGTTGAGAAGAAATGTTCCAAATACTCTGATACAACTCCTTTTCTCACTCTAAAGCATATATACATTGGGCTTACAATACCCATTTCGATTGTTGTCAATCGTGCGATAGAACCAACATTGATTCTTGCTGGATTGTATGCAAAATCGTTCTTGTGAACAATCTTGTAGTTTGATGTATCCTCACTTGCAATAATTCTATCTTCAAACTGTTCGCTCTGATTTATAAAGCCCTGCTTATTGCTGACAGACAAAACCATATCAATAGACTTGTCTTTGTTCCTTTCTGAGATTTGCTCAATAACATCGCCTATGCGACATGGATGGTATGAGCGATTGTAATAAGTACTTTCAATAATTGCGGACTTTAGTAATTTCAAATCCTCAATGATTTTGTTTTGGGTCGCAATGCGTTGGTCAATGAGAGATAGTAATGAAGCTATTTTTCTCTGTTCCTCGATGTGCGGAAAAAACAATGAGATTTTAGACAAGCCTTCCTGTCCAATATTAAAATGTTGTGCTCCTGCGCCCATCCTGCAAGTACTTTTACGCGCTAATGGCGTAGCAAGCAAAAACTTAAAGAACATAGGATCATAATTGCCGATTTTTCTACCACGAATAACAAAGCCTCCATAAATAGCGGTACGATCATCCATGTAAACATTAGCTCGTCCAACATCTTCCAATGTTTCTGAGCTGCGTTGGAATAATATATCCCCGTTTTTTACTCCGAAACATTCTATTTCTTTTTCTGTGGCATCAACCTTGCCTCGAATATTATCATAACGGATAACTCCCTCTGAAAGAACATCCATCACGGAAATAAAAGGGAGTCCATTTCCAATGCGTTTAGCGTCTGGATTAAGGCCATTCTTGAATTCCAAATATTCGGAAAGTGTATGTTCTTCCCACTCCCCACTAAACTCTGGAAATCTCAAATGGGGAACATTAAGGACTTTTTTATCTTTATTATCTGCCATAGTTGTCATTCTTTATTCTTTTACATTAAATACCTTGATGTCGCAAATTGCGACTTCAAGAATCTGCATTGTCGTCATTATCAGAAAGCGTGGCCTCTATATCTTCAATAGTAGGCAATTGGCTTTGAATATGCTCAGGCATGAGTTTTGACAGCTGATACTCAGAGATGCCTATCGGCTGGTTTGTTGATTCAAGGGCATATTGCGCCATCACGTTATTCTTCGTCTTGCAGATGAGCAATCCGATAGTTGGATTGTCAGTCGGTTTCTTCTTGATGTGGTTGACTGCACTCACATACACACCTAATTGTCCCAAATGCTCACCTTTGAATTTTGTGACCTTCAACTCTACGACCACATAGCATCGTAGCTCCAGATGATAGAAAAGCAAGTCGGGATATACGGTGTCTTCTCCCACTTGCAAGGGAACTTGACTCCCGACAAAAGCAAAGCCTGTGCCTAACTCAAGCAAAAACCGTGTGACGTTATGAGTAAGAGCGTGTTCTAACTCCCGTTCTCTGTATTCACCGTCAAGTGTGAGGAAATCGAAGTTATAGGGGTCTTTCAACGTTTGAGCAGCCAGCTCGCTTTGAGGATTCGCCAACAGCCTATTGAAATTATTCACGGCCTTGCCTTGTCGCTCATATAGGTTGGTATCAAGGTAATTAAGCAGAACAGCACGGCTCCAACCATTTTCAACTGTTTTTTTCAGGTAGAACACGGCACGACTTACATCCTTGCACTGTGATATGATATACAAATGATGTCCCCATGGAACGGAGAAAAAAACATCCTCGCTGATTTGTGCAACAGGTTGTTGCCTCATATCATTGTCTAATTTGGCAACAGGTTGTTGCACATTTACATCTTCTAATTGTGCAACAACTTGTTGCACAATTGTATATTCTTGATTATAAAAGAGATACCATTGCCTAATGTATTGCAAGTTTCTATGAGAGAACCCTTTCATATCAGGAAATTCTGTCATTAGTTCACGGCTTAGTTCTTTAAGCCATCCGTCTCCCCAGGAGGCAGATTTCTGTTTCTCACAGATGTCTGCACCCATGCGCCAATAAAGGCGGAGCAATTCTGTATTCACTTTGATTGCCGCCTTGATTTGTGCGCTGCGTATATCTTGCTTCAACTGCGAAACCCAACTTTTGAAATCGCGGTTGGTTGCCAAAGTCATGTTTCCTGCCATTGCTTAAATTCCTTGTTCTGTTCAATTGCTATTATTCTACCATGCTGGTGGAAAATTGGAAGTCACAAATTGCGACTTCAAGTTAATCAGACTATTCCCAATTCTTTCAGATATACCTCTATCTCCTTGTCCAATTGGGCACGTTTAGCTTCCAATTCCTTGATTTCCGCCATAACAGCCTTGATGTCGATGGGTTCTTCTTCCTCAAAGGTATCGACATAGCGAGGGATATTGAGGTTATAGTCGTTGTCGGCAACCTCCTGCAGGGTGGCGAGGTGGCTGTATTTCTCTATTTCCTTGCGCTCGCGATAGGCATCGACAATCTTCTTGATGTGCTGCGGACGGAGCTTGTTCTGCGTCTTCACCTTCTCAAACTCCTTGCTGGCATCGATGAACAGGATGTTGTCGTCTTCCTTGCGGCATTTCTTCATCACGAGGATGCAGGTAGGGATGCTTGTGCCATAAAAGATATTGGCTGGCAATCCGATAATGGCATCAATGTAGTTCTTTTTCTCAATGAGGAAACGGCGGATGACACCCTCGGCATTGCCACGGAAGAGCACACCATGAGGAGCCACACAAGCCATTGTGCCGCCCTCGTTCAGATGGTAAATCATGTGCAGGATGAAGGCGTAGTCAGCAGTCTTACGTGGTGCGAGGCGACCGGCCTTGCTGAATCGATCATCGTTGTTGAACTTGTCAGCTGCGCTCCATTCGGCAGAGAAAGGAGGATTGGCTACCACTGCATCAAACTGCTCCTCGGAGAAGGCATCGGCTTCGAGTGTGTCGCCATTCTCTATGCAGAAATCGCTGAACTTCACACCGTGCAGCAGCATGTTCATGCGTGCAAGGTTGAAGGTGGTGGGGTTCTTTTCCTGACCGTATATCAAATCAGCCTTGCCGTTGCGTGCTGTGCGGAGCAGCAGCGAGCCAGAGCCACATGTCGGATCATAGACATTTTTCAGTCGGGTCTTTCCTGTTGTAACGATGTCGGCAAGTATCTGGCTCACCTCTTGTGGGGTATAAAACTCGCCAGCCTTCTTTCCTGCACCTGCGGCAAACTGGCCTATCATGTATTCATAGGCATCACCGAGGATATCAATGTCGGAAGCCTCACTCAGTCCGAAGTCAATGTCGTCGAGTGCCAACAGCACGTTGCTGATAAGCGTATTCTTGTCATCGACAGTCTTGCCTAACTTTGGCGAGGCGAGGTCGATGTCAGAGAAAAGTCCTCCGAAATCTTCTTCACTGTCATGCCCGATGGTACTGTCTTCAATCTTCTTCAGCGAACGTTCGAGCATGGGCAGGATGTTCTCCTTGCGCTTGATGGCTTCAATGACAGATGAATACAGAAAATCCGGCTCTATGAAATAGCCCAGATTCTCCATGCTTATTTCCCTTATCTCGTCTTTCAGTTCTTGCTCGTCACTCGCCCAAGCCTCCTTGAAGGTCATCTCATCCGCTTCCAGTTCGCCATCGATATACATCTCTATCTTCTCCGACAGATACTTGTAGAAGATGAAACCGAGGGTGAAATACATAAAGTCACTTGCCGACATATTGCCTCGCAAGGTATTTGCCACAGTCCAAAGCTGTGTACGCAGTTTCTGTTGCAGTTCTTCGCTCATATTCAATACCAATATTTCTTTAATTTTTCTGAGATAAATAATATAGATGTTTTTTCTTCCGTTACACGATATGCTATTACATCTGGAATAATTTTGGCAACCGAGTCCCTACGAACACGTTCGTATTGTTTTAATGTGGTATAGTTATACCACTCAGATAGAATATAGACATTTTGCGGAGGAGCATAATCAGTGCAAATCTGATTAAGCATATTCGGATTCCCGACCTCACTACTTGCATAACAAATCAACATCCTTTCAACCAAAGAAATGTCTTTCTTGTCTGGGATAGTATTTGCAAAACAACCAACCCATATTTCGGATATTCGGTGTAATTCATTAATATGGTGACCTTGATTGGCAAATCGTTTGGCTACACCTTGTATCGTTTGTCCTATGTAATAATGAATGGTGGTTTTGGCATGTTTCTTATATCCTCTGATTAGGTACAGGTTACATTCACATTCGGGATGTGATTTCTCCCATAGCCTAAGCTCATCCAAAGCATCCTCACCATTGAAAGAGCCATACCATCTAACAAGAAAAACTTTATCCATGGCTATTTTTCTTTTGTTGAGTCAAAAACATTCCATGAAATGCAATGCAGAGAACCACCTACATTATGGTCTGCCGCATTATAAGTCAATTCATTTGAATCTATCGTGACGATTGTATCTACCTGTAAATACTCTTTTAATTGCTCAACGGCTAATTCATCCGCTGGCTCATTAAGGGTTGGCATTAGAACTACTTTGCCTACCTGTAAATAGTTAATGTAAATCCAAGAATTATCAGACTTCTTATCACCAAAGCCAAGCTCTTTTATTTTGAAATATGGTGAAAGCCTTTCAAGTAATTTGGCTCGATAATTCAAATCGTAATCCTGATAATTGGATAACAAGATGGTTTTTTCGTCAATCGCATGCAATATTCCATCAGCATGGCATAGTGGTAGTTCATTATTTCGTCTTGCTTCTTCCACTTCATGCGGATCAACGGGAATCCATATTACTTGTTTTCCGCTGGCTTGCTCAATCCTTTTTGTTATTTCAAACGGTTGCAAGTCAGCATTCTCAGCAAACACTTTCTCTGTCAATATCATCTTATTTCCACAAATGACAACATTGCCGCCGTCCAATACAATATTGCAATCTACAATTTCCTTACCTGTAAGAAAATCACATTGAGCATTGTCTGTGATATATTGTCGGTTGCTCTCGACTTTCCAAAGATAATCGGGGCGGTACGTGTACCGCATGAACTTGTTTTCACCAATCTGTATTGGCATATAATCACGAGCCCAAATATCCTTGGTGTTACGGATTTTCTTCTCTACAACAATGCCATTCTCTCTTAATGCGTTCTTTATATCTTTAGCACAGCTTCTATAACCTTCCGTGAGGCACGCAGAGAAGAATACTCTATTTGTCTTATTGTCTTGCATACTTTATTCCCAACTAAATGTACTAATAATGTTTCTCAACTTTGTCGTCAGGCTTCTCAGAAGCCATGAGCGTTGCAGGAGGCGAAGTCCCTTCTTCTGCTTGATGGCACGCTGTAGTATTTCTGGTTTCTCGCGTTGCAGATAATCATACTCCTGTACATACTTGATAAGAGCCTTTTCGTCAACATCTTCCTCCTTTGCCAAGTCGGAAATGGCACGCAAACGAGCTTCTGTAACGTATTCCGTCAGGCGGCTCTCCAAGTCCATCGTTCCGTCTGCCTTGCTGCGAGTGAAACCCTCATGGTCGTTATCGACATTCTCACGGATGAAATTGTCGATGATGCGAGTCTTGTTGCGCATCACGGGGTCTTTAATCATCGTGTCAATGATATGCTGACGCTTTTCTCCATAGTCCTCACTATCAGGATTGAGGTCGGCTATCAGTTCGAGGATATATGCCACATTGATGACATCACTGTGAAGTAGTTCAAGGCAGAAGTCTATGTCGGTGATTTCTCCCTGCTGGTCTTCTGCCACCATGCTTGTGGATTCGTCTGTCCCCTTATTCTGCTCATCATTGTCTGTTGAGATAAAGCCAAGTGTCATGTCAAGGTACTTGGAGCGGTAGTCGTTGAACTGCTGGTCACTCATTTCCCATGTAGGGTCATCAGCATCAAACTCTTCGTATATCTGTATCTCAGAACGTTTCTTGATAATGTCTCTGAATGCAAGTATGAAGGTTCGCTTGTCGTATTCGTTCTGAATGCAGTCCACGGATGCCATGTTGGGGTAACGAGCGAGGAAAGTATGGCACAGGGCATTCAGTTCCTTCTTCACATCCTCGAATGGCGCACGCAGCACAAAACCCAATGCTTCGGGAGCATTGGTGTTGCTGAACAGTTTGACAGCTTTATCCACATTGTCTTTCAGATTGCGGAAGCATACCACCTTGCCAAACCGCTTCTTCTCGTTGAGCACTCGGTTGGTACGGCTGAATGCTTGCAAGAGTCCGTGATATTCCAGATTCTTATCGACATAGAGCGTGTTGAGTTTCTTGGCATCAAAGCCTGTGAGGAACATCCCGACAACAAGCAGGAGGTCGAGCGGCTCCATGTCGGCACGCTTCTTCTTCATGCGCAGGTTGATGTCGTCATAATAGGCACTGAAGTTGTCGGTCGAGAAATTGGTGTGGAACATTCCGTTGTAGTCGTCCATGATAGCCTGCAGCTCGTCTGCCGTCACCCTGTCGTTGGCGAAGCCCTGGTTCATGCCAGTCTGCTCGTCATCCTGGCTGTCGTTTGCAGCATAGGTAAACACCGCACCGATGCGTATCTTCGGATTGAGTTCCTTGAATATCTTGTAGTAGCGAAGCAGCATGGGGACAGACTGTATGGCAAACAGAGCGTTGAAATCTCCGTCGTAGGTCGATTTGTTGAAGTTGTTGAGGATAAACTGTGCTATCTCCCTCATGCGCTTCTCTTCCATCACATCAACATCGCCATTCTCCTTGTAGTACTCTACCAAAAAGCCCAGCACGTTCTCGTCGGCTATGGCATCCTTGATGAGATAGCGGTGGAGACAGGTGTCAAACACCTCGGCTGTGGTATGTTCGCCTCTGGCATTCTCAGAGAATATAGGTGTGCCGGTAAAGCCAAATATCTGTAGGTTCTTGAAGAAATTCACGATATTCTTATGACACTCGCCAAAATGGCTGCGATGACATTCATCGAAAATCATCACAACCTTTTGGTCTTTCACCTCTTGCAGATGCTTGTTGTAGTAGTTTCGGGTGACGGCACAGTTCAGTTTCTGGATGGTGGTGATGATGATTTTTGAATTGCCACTGAGTCGTTTGATTAACTCGTAAGTATTGTCCGTACCATCCACTGCTCCTGGCTCAAAGGCTTCGTACTCCGACTGAGTTTGCGTGTCGAGGTCGTGACGGTCAACCACAAACATCACCTTGTCAATACCATCAATCTCACTCACCAACTGTGCAGCCTTGAACGAGGTGAGGGTCTTACCTGCCCCTGTAGTATGCCAGATATATCCGTTCTTGTTGGAGTTCTGCACCTTGTCGAGTATGCGTTCCACGGCATAATACTGATAAGGACGCAACACCATCAGGCATTTGTCACCCTCATGCAATACGATATATTTGCTGAGCATCTTGCCTAATGTACATTTGTCGAAGAAGAACTGCGCAAACATAGAGAGTTCATTGAACGGAACATTCTCCGCATCCGTCCAATTGAATGTGAACTTATATCCGCTGTTGGGATTGTTGGCGAAATAGCGTGTATTGACACCATTGGAGATAACGAACAACTGGATATAGTCGAACAAGCCGTGAAACGATGTCTTGTGATAGCGTTGAATCTGGTTGTAGGCCTGTTTCAGCTCCACGCCACGTTTCTTCAACTCTATCTGCACAAGTGGCAAACCATTGACAAGGATGGTCACGTCATAACGGCACTTCTTTCTGCCCTCGACAGTTATCTGATTAGAGACCTGAAACTCATTCTGACACCATTGGTGACGGTTCAGAAACTCCACCCAAATGCGCTTGCCGTCGGCAGTGTCCAATGGGTAAAGGTCACGAAGTTTCTTGGCTTTCTCGAAACGAGTGCCACCTTCAAGGTAGATGAGTATCTTGTCAAACTCCTCTGCCGTGAACTCCGTCCGTCCATGTTCAGCCAACTGCTTATGGTTGTGCCTCTCCAGTTGGAGTTTGAAATTGGATTGCAGATTTTCCTCCTCAGCAATTTGGACATATTCATAGTCCATCTGCTTTAAGGTTTCTATCAACCCTGTTTCCAATGCTGCTTCACTTTGTGCCGTCATAGTTTCAACATTATTTTATTCAATATCATCAAGACGCTTGAATATCTCAATTCCCAATGTGCTTTCAATCTTGCACAATGTTTCCAACGACATATTCTTTTGACCTTTCAACACTTTGGAGACATATTGCTGCGTGCAATTCATCTTCTCTGCAAGCATCTGTTGTGTCATTCCGAGTTCAGCCATCCTTTTCGACATGGCTAAAACTATTTGTCGGGAGTATTTCTCCCAATCTTTGACTTCCTGCTCCATATTCACTCGTTGTTCATTTACGCTTGTTTGCGTCAAAGTTCTATTGTCAATCGTTGTGTTCATGAAGATAATCCTGCATCTTATTTTACGGGTGCAAAATTACACAAAAACAATGAATAATACAACTTTCCGGTTGTATTTCTGCCGATTAACGAAGAAAAAACTCGTTTTATATGTGTTTTTGCCTAATAATCCCATACATCGTAAGCATACTTTTATCAACAAGAGGGAAAAGAAGTGTTCAAAGCACGAACCCTTATTATGGCTCGCACATCGAACGCTTTCGTTAAGCCAGATGAGCAAAGTCAAACGAGTTTGAGCTTTGTCATGGCGAGAAAACGAAGGCTACAGCCAACACTCCTTGTGAAATCAGAAGATGCCGTTAAGCATATTAACTGCATCGACTTTCTTTTCCATCACCACATCAGCATAGATTTCCGTGGTGTGGATGTTGGTATGCCCCAACATCTCACTTGTGGTGTAGATGTCGCTTCCTGCTGTCAGGATGAGAGTGGCAAAGGTATGACGGCTGCAATGGAAGGAAATGGATTTGTCTATTCCTGCTTTAGCTGTCATACGCTTCAAGGCACGGTCGGCATTGCAGAGAAGGGGGATATGTGTGAACACCCTGTCATCAAGTGAGGCGGTGCCACGTTCTGGCATCCATTCCAAAGCCTGCTTCCCCAAAGGGATTACCGCAGATTTCTTTGTCTTCTGCATGGATTGGACATACACTTTTAGCCCATCCTCTGTCTCTCGGATGTCTCGCCAATACAGTTGCAGCAAGTCGCTATGGCGCAAGCCTGTAAAGCAGCAGAACATAAATGTCTGCTTCGTAGTTGGACTTCCAGTTTCGACTTCCGCCATGCGTTTCAACTCTTCTACGGTAAGATAGTCCCTGTCGCTCGGTGTCTTCGCAAAAGTCTCTCGCTTTTCCAGCTCATAGAACGGATGCTTTTGTAACATACCTTGCTCCACCGCATATTTCAGCATAGAGTTAACATTGGTCTGTATCAGCAGCATTGTCTTGGGTGACAATGGCTTCGGGCGGTCGGGAGACTTCATGTTTCGGTACACATCTTTGATATATGTGAGGAAGTTCTTGTAGAAGGACTTGTCCACCTTGTCCATCATGAGACTGGGACGGTTGATGTGAGCCAGATACGACTTGACGATATTGATGGTGCTCCGCATATGCTTCTGATACGCAAGCGAGTATCTGTTTCCCTTTTGAAGGTGTTGCAGGTATTCATCCATCCATTTTGATAACTCAGCGGTGGGTGTAGACACCGCCTTTCCCTCTGGTTTGCTGCAAATACCCAGAATTCTCTCAGACTTTATCTTCAATGCTTTTTTCAGCGTGGCTTCGTTTACCCTGCGGTCGTTATCTGTCTTCTCGGGAATAAGGTAGAGGTTCAGCGATTCATACTGACGCTTTCCTCCCTTTTCATAGAACTCCAGATATAGGGTCGTGTTACCACTCTTATGCTTGCGGCTGCGTAGTTCTATCTTCATGGCTTACGGTATTGTCATCTTTTGTAAATAGGTCGTTGACGAGGTTCATTGCATCCACTTTCTTCTTGTCCACAATTTTGGCATAGATGGCTGTTGTCGTCACATTGGCATGACCAAGCAACTTGCTCGTCGTATATATGTCCACTCCGAGAGTCAGCATCATGGTGGCGAAGGTGTGGCGGCTGCAATGGAAAGAGACTTTTTTCTCTATCCCTGCTGCCTTTACCAATTTCTTGACGTGATAGTTGATTGTCGCATCACTGGCTGGCAAGGTAAAGACAGGTTCATCCAAATCTTCCTTCGGCTGTAAGCAGTTCAGTGCCTCCTGCGACAAGGGAATATTATTCGGCTTCTGCGTCTTCTGCATGAGCACATGGATGTAGAGGGTTTTGCCATCTGGTGTCTTATAGACCTTGCGCCATGTCAGTGTGCGTGCATCACTCAATCGCAAGCCAGTGAAGCAGGAGAAGACAAACGCTTTCTTCACCTGCTCATTGGAACATGGCAAAGCCATCAATGAGCGCAGTTCCTCAATGGTCAGAAACTCCCTGTCCTCTGGTGAAGGCTGGAACTTCTCTTTGCGGTCAAGGCTCTTCATCGGATTTGCCGTCAGCAATCCTTCTCTTACTGCCTTGTTCAATGCTCCATTAAAGACGGCTTGATGATGGTGGGCACATCCTGGAGATATAGTCCTCTCATTGATTGTACAAACGCTGTTCTTTGCTGTTGCCAGGAATCGAAGGAAGCCACGACAGAAGTCAGCATCTACCTCGCTCATGGAAATATAAGGCGTCTTTTGCTGTTCCAGATACTCCTCAACTTTCTTCCGCATATCGACACGACCTTTCAAAGTCGATGGACGGAATCCGAAATTCTCCTGTTCGTACTTGCGCAGCCAGTCGAGCAAAGACATATTCGACTGCTTAATCTTCTCGTACTGTTTGATGCCTCGTTCCTGCAATGCAATGATACGGTCTGCCTTGATTTTCTCCGCCACCTGTCGGGTGTGGATGTTCATCTGCTTGTCCAGTGGGGTCTTCTCTGGGATGAGATACAGCCCTAAGGATTCATACTTGCGCGTACCTTTTACATAGATGTCGAGATAGAGCCCAAGGTTGCCGTTAGCAAGCTTGCGCTCCCTGAGCCTTATCGGCTCTTTTACTTTTAATGCTTTCTTGGGTCTTCCCATATTTGTCTGTTTTTATTTGTTTTGATTTGCTTTCGGCAGTGCCTCAAGTGCATGATTTTGATGCAAAGTTATATCAAAATTATGAGAACATGCAACAAATCTGCAACAAATTTACACCTAAAACATCAAATATAAGGAAATCAAAGAATAAGAAAGAAATAGGCATAATGCCCTCTATATCAGTTATATTACTTCACTTTTATTTCTTTTTATTAGATTTGTTATCATTCGTTTTTGCCTATACTTCGTGGGCTTCTATGTATTGCTCCTTTTCGACATCGTGCTGTGCATCCAGGTGGAAAACCTGACCGCAATCACGGCCAGCGAGCAGACAATGGCGGCCTACCTGCAGAACAGTTTCTTCTCCGCCGGTTATCTGATGGCGGCAAGCATTGTAGCCTTGAAATGTCTGAACCTTGTACCTGACCTTGCGGCGTGGATGATACCGGAGGGCGACACGGCCTTCAGTACGAGAAATTTTGGAGAAGGCGTGGCACAGCAGGCCAAGATGACAGCGACAGGCGGTATCGGGGCAATCATGAGATAAGATAAAAAACATATAAACAACAATCCTTAAAAATAAAAAAGTATGAACGTACAAGAACAAATCAAAGAATGGTGCAAGGACGGACGCTTCCTGCGCTACGCGAATGAACGCATGAGAAAAGAGATTACCGAAGTTCCGGAAAACCATGTGGTTACCCCGGAGTATGAAGCCCTTGACGAAGGCTTCGAGTATGACGACCGTTATGCGGCCCCGCTGGCCGCTTACCTGACCTACCGTCTGCAAATGGCCAAGTTGCAGAAAAAGGCGAAAGTGCGCAAACGCGGTATCTGGTGGGTATTCGTGCAGGTCATGACGCTGGGCCATTACGTGCATGTCTTTTCCGATGAGTTCGGGGCTCTCGCTGCGGAACTGCAGGAAACAGTCATGCCGATGCTGCACGATGAATATGTAATGATGTTGAACGGGAAAAGACAATAAACCGATATGATTATCAAGCATCTGGAAAACAAGATACGGCTGGTGGGCATTATCTGCACGGCCTTTCTCGTGGGATGTGTCATCATCAGCGTATCGAGCATCTGGACAGCCAGGACAATGGTGTCGGATGCACAGAAAAAGGTGTACGTGCTGGACGGCAACGTGCCCATTCTTGTCAACCGTACCACGATGGATGAAACGCTTGACGTGGAAGCCAAAAGCCATGTGGAGATGTTCCACCACTATTTCTTCACCTTGCCGCCTGATGACAAATACATCAAATACACGATGGAAAAGGCGATGTACCTGGTGGACGAAACAGGTCTGGCGCAATATAACACTCTTAAGGAGAAAGGCTTTTACTCCAACATCCTCGGCACGAGTGCCGTGTTCTCGATTTATTGTGACAGCATCCGCTTTGACAAGAGCACCATGGAGTTCACCTATTACGGCCGCCAGCGAATCGAACGCAGAAGCAACATCCTGATGCGTGAGCTGGTGACTGCCGGTCAGCTCAAGCGTGTACCGAGAACGGAGAACAACCCTCACGGTCTGCTGATAGTGAACTGGCGCACTCTCCTTAACAAGGATATAGAACAGAAAAGCAAGAGCAACTATTAAACAATCAAGGATATGAACATCAAGGGATTCAGACGGATGCTGCTGGGCGAAAAGATGCCTGACAGGAATGATCCGAAGTACAAGGAACGCTATGAGCGTGATGTGGAAGCCGGACGCAAGTTTGCCAAGGCGACCCGTATAGACAAGGCGGCAGCCAAGGTGCAGGGCTTTGCCAATGTGCACCGTACTCTTTTTCTGGTCATCGTGTTCGCTTTCGTGCTGGGCGGGCTGGCCTGGAACATCTACCGTATAACAGTGGTATATCGTCACCAGCCGGCGGAGAGGACAGCGACAGAGATGCAGGATTCGGTATTGAGGGAGCGGCACAGGATGTTGCAGGAAGAGGAACTGAGGGAAACCGGGACAGGAAATACAAACCGTAGCAAAACAGACTTGCCATGAAAAAGATATTTGAGAAAATCAATTTCAGACAGCCGAAGTACATGCTCCCTGCCATTCTTTATATCCCTCTGCTCGGTGCGTCCTACTTCATATTCGACCTGTTTCATACTGAAACGGCGGATATACCGGACAAGACGCTGCAGACAACGGAATTCCTGAATCCGGAACTGCCGGAAGCGCAGATCAAGGATGACGGCATTGGCAGCAAATACGAGAACATGGAGAAATCGTGGGGCAAGATACAGGACTACTCGGCTGTCGGCAACATAGAAAGAGACGAACCTGATGAAAACAAGGAAGAATATGAATCACAATACACGCAGGATGACATCGCCCTGCTCGATGAGCAACAGCAGGAAAAAGCAGCGGCAGCGGAAATTGCCGCCGCCAAAGAGCGTGAACAGGAAGCACTCGCGGAGTTGGAAAAGGCCCTTGCCGAAGCACGGCTGAAAGGACAGAACATGGTGATACCCCAGGAAGAGGCGGATACCACAGACACCGTTCCGCCGCAGAATGTACCGGAGGCCGGCACCATCGACGAGGAGAAACGTCCGGTGCAAGCACCGTCGGCAGACGAACCGCCCAGCGCGGTAGTCCGCAAGGTGAAGACCACCTCGGACTATTTCAACACGCTGGCGAAGGATGCCCGTGAACCGAAGCTGATCCAGGCCATCATAGACGAGGACATCAAGGCCGTGGACGGCTCGCGAATCAGGCTGCGCCTGCTGGATGACGTGGAAATAGACGAGTGCGTGGTGAAACGCGGTACGTACCTGTACGCCACGGTAAGCGGCTTCTCGTCCGGACGTGTCAAGGGAAACATCAACAGCATCCTTGTGGACGACGAGCTTGTGAAGGTCAGTCTCGCGCTTTATGACACGGACGGTATGGAGGGACTGTATGTCCCGAACAGCCAGTTCCGGGAAACGAGCAAGGATGTGGCCAGCAGTGCCATGTCGGGCAACATGAGCATGAGTACCGGAACTACAGGAAACAGCCTCGCCCAATGGGGAATGCAGGCGGTGAACAACGCTTACCAGAAGACGAGCAACGCCATCAGCAAGGCCATCAAGAAAAACAAGGTCAAGCTGAAATACGGGACTTTCGTCTATCTGGTCAATGGTCAGGAAAAAAGGAAATAAAAAAGTTCGAGACAATGGAAACAGATATTTCAAAACTACATGAGGGAACGGACGGCTTTTACTACGATGACTTCCTCGCTCCCGACAAGGCCGAAACATTCGTCGGGCAACTCGTGAGTACCCAATGGTGGCAGAAGGGGGGACGCTTCGCCCTGATATGCAACTTTCTGGCAGAGGACGGGCGGAAAATCGCCTTGTTCGCCTTCCAGAAATACACCGGCTTTTACGGGCCGGGAGACGGGGCGGTCAATTTCAAGCACGCGGAGATGAATACCTTCTGGGAGTGTGAGGTCCGGGAAAACCGGAAGGGACGTTGTACTTGGGCGAGTGCCCTGCAGCTTGGAGGGCCGAAAAACAACGCGATATGATAGAGACGGACAAGATATACAACATGGACTGCCTGGAAGGCATGAGCCGTATGCCGGAGGGAAGCGTCGATGCCATCATCGCCGACCTGCCTTACGGTGTATTGAACCGCGGCAACCGGTCAGCATGTTGGGACAGGCAGATACCCCTCGGTCCGCTGTGGGAGCAGTACCGTAGGATTATCAAGCCGGACAGTCCGATCATCCTGTTCGCCCAGGGAATCTTCTCCGCGCATCTCATGCTTTCCCAACCGGGAATCTGGCGCTATAACCTCGTGTGGCAGAAGGACCGTGTTACGGGCCATCTCAATGCCAACCGGATGCCGCTGCGCCAGCATGAGGACATTCTGGTGTTCTACATGAAACAGCCCGTGTATCATCCGCAGATGACACCGTGCCCTCCCGAAAGGAGAAACCATGGACGCAGCATGACGGAAGGCAGTTTCACGAACCGGTGCTACGGGGAGATGAAGCTGGTACCGGTACGCATGGCGGACAACAAATATCCGACATCGGTCATTTTCATCCCGAAAGAACACAAGACAGGGGCATTCTATCATCCGACCCAGAAGCCTGTGGTACTGGTCGAGTACCTGATACGCACCTACACCGACGAGGGGGACACCGTGCTGGACAACTGCATCGGGTCCGGAACGACTGCCATTGCCGCAATCCGTTCGGGACGGCACTATATCGGATTCGAGACCGTGAAGGAGTACTGCGACATCGCCGAACTCCGTATCCGGGAAGAACTGGAGCGAATACATACGACGACATAAGGGTAAAAGAAAAACAAATGGAATATAAACAATCAACGACATGAATATGAATCTCAAGAAAATCGGAACGGTATTTCTTCTGACAGCCGGACTGCTGGGAACGCGGAATGCACAGGCGCAGACGACCTACGAGGAAATGGAACAACTGACGGTCAACGAACAGGTGACGACCGTCATCACGGCATCGGAGCCGGTACGCATGGTGGACATTTCCACCGACAAGGTGGTTGGCGACCAGCCTTTGGACAACATTGTACGGCTGAAACCCAAAGAAGCCGGGCACGAGGACGGCGAGGTGATTGCCATCGTGACCGTCATCACGGAACGCTACCGCACGCAATACGCGCTGGTTTACACCACACGGCTTAAGGAAGCCGTAACGGACAAGGAGATACTCCCTCACGAGCGCAACGCCTACAACAATCCGGCAGTATCGATGTCAACCGCCGAGATGACGCGCTTTGCCAGACGGATCTGGAACTCTCCGGCGAGAATCAGGAATGTGGCCACCAAGGCACACCGTATGGTGATGCGCCTGAACAACATATACTCTGTCGGGGACTACTTCTTCATAGACTTTTCCATAGAGAACAAGACGAACATCCGTTTCGACATCGATGAGATCAGGGTAAAGCTCGTTGACAAGAAACTCGCCAAGGCCACCAACGCCCAGACTATCGAGCTTACTCCGGCGATGATACTGGAGCCGGGAAAGACATTCCGACATGGCTACAGGAATGTGCTTGTCATCAAGAAGATGACCTTCCCGAACGACAAGCTGCTGACTGTCGAAATGACGGAAAAGCAAATCAGCGGCCGCAATATCAGCCTGAACATCGATTATGAGGATGTGTTGTCTGCCGATTCGTTTAACGCTGACCTGCTGGAGGAGGAATGATTATGAGAAAGACTCTGATTCTGATGTTTGCCTGCATGTGCCTTGCCTTCAGCGCGAACGCACAACGCAACAGCGGCCGTCTTTCACTGGGGGTCGGGCTGCTTTACAGGAACGGTATGGACGTGACGTTTTCATACGAACATGAAATGAACTACCGGCACGCGTGGGAGTTCTTTGCCAACGGCTACCTGCAGTGGGCCGAATGCGGCCCGTGCGGCCATATCTGTCCGGAATCCTTCTGGCGCAACTACCGCACCTATGGCTTTGGCGTGGCATACAAGCCTTGCGTGGTACGGGGCCGCAATCATTACGGCAACCTGCGTATAGGAGCTTCGGCAGGAAGCGACACGAAGAAGTTCCTGGGCGGCCTGCATTTCGGTTACGAGCACAATTACGTGCTGCGGTCCGGATGGACGCTGTACTGGCAGGCGAAGAGTGATTTGATGATAAAGGGCGCGGATCTGCTTCGAGTAGGTGTAGCCCTTGGTGTGAAACTACCGATAAAATAAGGGAAAAGATGAAACAGAACATTTTCAGAAAGGTGAGCCGGTTCGTACCGGTACTTGTTGCAACAGTCGCCCTGACAGGTTGTGACGCGCATATAGACGTACCGGACACGGCTGTCCGCCCGGGACATGTCCTGTGCGAGGACGGAACGGCCTTGTCCTACACGGAATACCAGCAATCCGGGAAAAAGGCTGTGGCCGTCGTGTTCGACACCCGACAGCATGAGGATGCGGAAGGAAACGGCTACGCGGTTTACCTGTGGGACATCACCCCGCAGGCATTTGCCGACAGCCTCGGTATTGCCCAAGGCACATCTGCGGACCTCGCAGCACATGACGGCAATGCCAATACATTCGCTCTATATGAAACGAAGGAAACGGCTTCGCCGATGGCGGAAGCGGTCTTTGACCTCTGGTGTTACGGGCAGAGCGCATATGTTCCGTCGGTGGCACAGATGCGTCTGCTATATACTATCCGGGAAACGGTAAATCCTGTCATCGAACAGTGCGGGGGCGATCCGTTGCCCCTGACCGACGGCGACTGCTGGTACTGGACATCCACAGAAGTGGCCGAACAGGAAACGGCAAAAGCCTGGCTTTACTCGATGGGCAGCGGAGCCATACAGGAAACACCCAAGACACAGGCGCACAAGGTACGCCCGATTATAACCATCAACCGGTAAACCAGAGATATACGATTGCGTTCTTTGACATTGTTGGACAACATACGATTACAAACCAGAGCCGAATTCACGCAGTAATGCCATCAAGCGACGTATGCTTTCCTCGACATCCGAGGGGGCCGGAATGGCACGATATGCCAAATCCGGGAGTTCACCCATGTAAACTGTCTGCAAGTTGCCCCAAACCTGCGGCAGATCTGTCATCAACGGGGACTCCTCCAGTCGCCGGTCACGCCAGCCTTCGGGCTTGTCAAAGCTCTGCCGGTCGTGTTCGAGCAGTGACCTGAAATCTTCGGGGAAAGCATCGCTATGAAGATACGTGAGGCACTCTTCATCTTTCAGCAGATGATGCAGATCGTAGAAATGACGGATTTTGGCCGTCAACTGCGGCATATACAGATTGGCCAGCGAGCATCGGATGAGTGACACCAATTTCTCGGTCAGCGTGCGGCGACGGTCAAGCACATTGACCTCGAACGGCTGCATCCCGTATTCCTCTATCATACGGTTGTTGCCGGTAGCCTGCAGGAACTCTGTCAGGAAACTGCAGAGAGAACGCCGCTCGAAGGGATATGGATTGGCAAAACTGTTGATTTCTACCAGGAGTTGCCCAGCCCGGATTGCTCCGACCTGTTCCGTATCTATGGCCCGTGGATAGCTGTAAAACGCCTTGTGGTAATGCGATCCCTTGCTTGTCATGCCGGGGATGACCAGTTCCTCCAGTCCGGCTGTCATATTCTTCGATGTACGGCGTATGAGGTTCTTTAGCTGGTTTCCGCTCAGTGTCCATGCTTCGGCGATGGCCACGTCAATGTCCTCGGAGAAACGTGCCCCGATGCCGTAGGCCTTGGTCAGGGAAGTTCCGCCCTTGAAAATGGCACGATTATCCTTGTCTCCGGCAGCCATAAGCGACAGCGAACGACAGATCCAATAGTCTTTCTCGATAAAGATACTCTTGATGCCGAGTCCGCCGTCCTGTACCGAACGTGCAGCCGCTTCTATGGCATCGGCAAACAGTTGCTGATTCTCGTGTAGTCTCATACGATGTTCCATTTTAATTTGGTGGGTAAAGCCTGTGCGGTGACAGGAAGTTTGTAGGTCGTGACCCCATTGAGTGTCGCACGCAATTGTCGGGTGTCAGCTCCAAGACTGTCCAGAATGGCACCCAGCAATGCCCGGACATACGGCTGGTAATTTTCGGCCAGGTCCGCCAGTTTCTCCAGATCGCCTTCGGACAGAGCGGCTATCAGCCGAGCAACGCCCCGCACACAATCGTCAGGTGATGTTGCCGGAATCTCACGGAGCAATTTGAGCGCGTCAAGGATCAGCAGCAGAGGAATGTTCTCCCGTGTGATTGCATTAGGCTGTACAAGGAAGGACACGCTGTATTCGCCCCGTTTCATAGGCCGGCGGTATTTGTTCGTGCCTATCGTAATGGCCGATGTGATCTGTGTCGTCAACCCCAACTGCGCAAATGCTGCCGTACCGGTCATATAGCCGATTGGCTTGCCGTTACGTTCCAGAAGGTCCTTGACCACCTCTGCCACCGGAGGCTTCAATGTGCCGAACACCGTCTGTTTAGGCTTGTAGTACCGTCCTTTGGCAATCTTGCATATAGAGCCTTCTGCCACCAGACGGCTGAGTGCCTTGACCAACGCAGGCTGGTACTCCGGCAGCACATTGAAATCAGCAATGGTAAGCACCTTGCCCGGAGGCGTGGCGTCCAGTATTTCCTGTACCTGTTTAGTAATCACCATAATCGAATCGTTTTGTTCCGGATGCAAATATAAGAAAAGTCTTGTTTTTTACTGCAAAAACATGACATTTATTTTCGTCTGAATCAAAATAATCAAGTCCAACAATATCCGAGGCGATCAGAACCACAACCCAATAAAAAAGCTATAAAAAATGGAAGAAAGCAAAGAGTTACAAGGATTCTACAAGATATTCCGTGCAGTCGTCTATGTGTCGGTTCTGCTGGAGTTCTTCGAGTATGCCATTGACCCGGCAGTATTCGACCAGTGGGGCGGCATACTGACTGACATCCACGGGCGTATCAAGCGATGGACGATCTATCAGGACGGCCATCTCGTGTACAGCAAGATAGCCACGATACTGCTGATCTGCATCACCTGTATCGGTACGAGGAACAAGAAGCATCTGGAGTTCAACGCCCGCAAGCAGGTGATTTTTCCCCTGACCGGCGGACTGCTTCTGCTTGTCCTGTCCGTGTGGCTGTTCGGACATCCGATGGAAATGCGGCTCTATACGCTGCCGCTGAACCGTATCCTATACATGGCGGCTTCGCTCGTGGGAGTGATACTGGTACATATAGCCCTGGACAATATCTCCAAGTTCATCAAGGAGGGTCTGATGAAGGACCGCTTCAACTTCGAGAACGAGAGTTTCGAGCAGAGCGAAGAGATTCAGGAAAACAAATACAGCGTAAACATCCCCATGCGCTACTATTACAAGGGGAAGTTCCGCAAGGGATGGGTCAGCATCAGCAACCCTTTCCGCGGGACGTGGGTCGTGGGAACTCCCGGCTCGGGTAAAACATTCAGTATCATTGAACCGTTCATCCGTCAGCACAGTGCCAAGGGATTTGCGATGGTTGTATATGACTACAAATTCCCGACACTTGCCACGAAACTTTACTACCATTACAAGCTGAACGAGAAGCTGGGAAGAGTTCCCAAGGGGTGCAAGTTCAACATGATCAACTTCGTGGACGTTGAATACAGCCGTCGTGTCAATCCTATTCAGGCAAAATACATCAACAATCTGGCGGCAGCCAGTGAGACGGCGGAAACCCTGCTCGAGTCCTTGCAGAAGGGCAAGAAGGAAGGTGGCGGCGGAAGCGACCAGTTTTTCCAGACATCCGCTGTGAACTTCCTTGCTGCCTGCATCTATTTCTTTGTCAATTACGAGCGGGAGCCGTATGACAAGGACGGAAACATGCTGTACGCGGAGAAACGTCAGGACCCGGAAACCAAATTCTGGAAGCCGACCGGAGTCGTGCGTGACAAAGAGGGCGGCAACATCGTGGAGCCGGCCTACTGGCTGGGAAAGTATTCGGACATGCCGCACATATTATCGTTCCTGAACGAAAGTTATCAGACCATCTTTGAGGTACTGGAGACTGACAACGAGGTGGCACCGCTGCTCGGGCCGTTCCAGACTGCCTTCAGGAACAAGGCCATGGAGCAGTTGGAAGGTATGATCGGTACGCTGCGTGTCTATACGTCCCGTCTGGCGACCAAGGAATCGTACTGGATATTCCACCGTGACGGGGATGACTTTGACCTGAAGGTGAGCGATCCGAAGAACCCGAGCTACCTGCTCATCGCCAACGACCCGGAGATGGAGAGCATTATCGGTGCGCTGAACGCCCTTATCCTGAACCGCCTTGTCACCCGAGTAAATACGGGTCAAGGGAAGAACATCCCGGTCAGCATCATCGTGGACGAGCTGCCGACGCTGTATTTCCACAAGATAGACCGACTTATAGGAACTGCCCGAAGCAACAAGGTGAGCGTGACCCTGGGATTCCAGGAACTGCCGCAGCTGGAGGCCGACTACGGCAAGGTAGGTATGCAGAAAATCATCACGACCGTGGGTAACGTGGTCAGCGGTTCGGCCCGCTCGAAGGAGACACTGGAATGGCTGTCGAACGACATTTTCGGCAAGGTCGTGCAAGTGAAGAAGGGCGTGACCATTGACCGCGACAAGACCAGCATTAACCTGAACGAGAACATGGACAGTCTGGTACCGGCATCGAAGATTTCCGATATGGCAACGGGATGGATATGCGGGCAGACAGCGAGGGACTTCGTGAAAACCAAGACCGGCGTAGGCGGTTCGATGAACATTCAGGAGTCGGAAGAGTTCAAGACCACAAAGTTCTTCTGCAAGACGGACTTCGATATGGGAGAGATAAAGAAAGAGGAAGCCGCGTATGTGCCGCTGCCGAGATTCTACACCTTCAAATCGAGGGAGGAACGGGAACGCATCCTGTACAAGAACTTCGTGCAGGTGGGTCAGGACGTGAAGGAGATGATCAAGGATGTGTTGAACAAACGGGGTGCGAAATGAGCCACGTAAGGATGTTTGTCATCATACTGCTGGTATCTGCCGTGGCAACAGTCTATGGGCAGGAAAGGCATGGGACAGAAACGGGAACTGCCCAACTGTCCATATACAAGCTGCCACCGCTGGAGAGGGCAATCAGATGCACGAAATACTATGAGGGCTGGCATGGTGAGAAAAAACATTGGCCCTATGTGGGATGGGGTCATAAGGTTCTTCCCGGGGAGAGGTTTACCAACGACATCACAAAAGCTCAGGGAGACTCCATCCTGCGAGCGGATATGATGAAACTTTGCCGTCTGTTCAGCAGATTCGGGCGTGATTCTACGTTGCTCTCGTGTCTTGCCTACCAGGTAGGCCCGTACCGGCTTTTAGGGAGCAAAGACTTTCCCAAAAGCAAGCTGATACAAAAACTGGAAGCCGGGAACAGGGACATTTACAAGGAGTACATTTCTTTCCGCTGCTATAAAGGCAAGGTAGTTCCGAGCATTGAACGAAGAAGGAAGGTGGAATATCTGCTGCTTTTTGAAGAGTAAAAAAGAAGGGAGAATCTTTCGGTGTATTGCCGTCAGGTTCTCCCTTTTATTTCATTCATGAACTCTGTAGTTTCTTGAAATAGTTAAAATTATTTTTACATCAATTTGTCACCAACAATATTTTCACACCACCGTTCCCAAAAAATAAGCAGATAAATTGAGAGCAAAGTGAATAGTTACAGAAGCACCGAATCCATGCTTGATTCTCACATAGCTGAACATCAATGCACTCGGTATCTTAACAGCTTCTTTTAAGACGACCCGAATCCATCCGTCTATACCCATTGTACTGAGATCATAGTTGATAATATGCAGTATGGAAAAGGAAAGTACCAAAATCCATAACCAGGTTTTGAAGTTTACCTTTGAAACCCATTTATAGCCCCAGAACCATGTGGCCAATGCTATAATCGAACAACAAAGAAGTCTTTCCCATGTAACATCGTAAACCTTGGAGGAAAATATGATAGCCGATATAAAGAACATTACCGCAGCACTTGACAATGTAATGTATAGTCTCTTGCGTTTTAGAGGCAGACGGAAGGCTGTTTCTTCCAGTACAGGCGGCAGTATTAGGACTACCCACAGCGGCAAGGTTTGTATGGAATCGCCAATACTCGTTTCTGCACTTTCTGAATAAAACATCAGATCCGCAAAATGATAAACTACGGTAATGGATACATGTATCAATATAAGCCAAAGGGCGGTTTTTATGATACTGGTAATTTTGAAATCCAATACCAAATCATCTTTGGGAGATATGATAAACTGCACCATGTCACGTAATCTGCTGCTCTTCTTGTAGGATAAATAGACAGCTGCAATGAAGCAGATTGTAGTCAGGACAAGACATAGAATAAATCCGATATATGATAATGGTTGGTTCATGGCTCTTTGTGATAAATAAGTACACGCGAATTAAAGCAGTAAATATTTATAATTGAATATAATACAACTATTTCATTTGATTTCAATATACATATACCTAATGCTTTATATTTTCCAGCATCAATATTCCCTTTTCCAGCAGTTCTCCAGCTTTTTCTGGATCAACAAAATTATTTTTCAGAATAACAGGATTACTGATAGCAAATCTCATTTGCTCGATGCCTTGTTTTATGAGATAATTATTTTCTATTGATAGTACTCCCTGATAATATGAGAATATGGCCTTGTCTTCCGGGTATATCTTTTTACCTTCTTCTAAAAGTTTCCATGCCTTTTTGCATTGTCCAAGTTTTGGCAAAACATTTAATGCATATACTCTTCTCCAATATAGAGTTTCATGCTCCTGTTTCAACTTCTTGTATCTGACCAAACATCGGTCTAAGTAATAATCCGCCTCTTCCCATTGGCCAAGTTTATTCATTAAATCTCCCATTACCCCTAAAGCATTAGGGTCAGACTCTTCATTCATCAGGGCATTCTTATAATAGACGCGTAATTTATCGATAGATTCTTTTTCATCCCTTTGGATGGCTGTCCATAAGAAGGCAGAAATGTATGAGCCAGAAATGGGAAGTGCCTGGTTATAAAGATTCTTATTACTTTCATTTATGCTTGAGAAAATCTCCCAAAGTGAGGTATCCGTTTGTTCTATGATATTATATATGCTGTCTATATTGTAATATTTGTCATACAGTCCTGTTAGGGCATCCATTATACCAGCAGGAATTATGGACATGTGATCTGCCTTGATGTTTTTCAGCTTTACGTCATAATGTTTTTCATGAAAAGTCTCGTACAAATCCTGTCCAAAAGATTTTCTTCCATCAGTATCATCCTCTGCTGTGATTATACGGATACTCGGGACATTTGTCTTGTAGGTAGTCTCAAAACGGGGGAGCTGCCCCATCTCTTCAGGTGAAAATAGAATATATGACTTTATATAATCATTCCCTGCGTCAATATAGTAGTTGAGATAACTTGCCGTGTATGAATGGCCCACTAAGGTATAGAAACCGGATGTAGGAAGGATTCTATTTATTTCTCTCGCCAAATCTGTATTAATGTAGTTGTAAAATAGTTCTCCGCTTGAATCAAGGCTGTTGCTGGACAGGTCATATCCGACATCGTTCCGATTCCCGGGAGTTGAATAGTCAACCGCCACAACCGCTGTTGGAGGTATGTACTCAAAAGTCTGTAAATAAATTGCAGTCGATGCAATCAGGTCAAAGGCATAGTCTGCGTCCAGAACGAACAATATATTGTACTTTACATTGGGATAAGCAGACGCAGGTACAGCTATTCTGAATGAACGTGTTTCCTTATAAGTTGTTGACTTGAATGAATGATGTTCAACATTCATAATGTTTTGCGATATGGCAGTGTTGCAAATAAGAGAACACAAGACATATAGAAGTATTTTCTTCATAACTTATCTTTTAAGTAATTCGTAACAATGGCAATCGACAAAGCGGCCGTTCTTGAAGCAGGCTTTTCTGAGGATGCCGCACTTACTGAAATCGGCTTTTTCGAGAACCTTCATCGATGCCAGGTTGTTTTCATAAACATGGGCATGGATCCGTACTGTATCGGAATGGCTTAGATAATCTTCCACTGCCAGCTTTATGGTTTCGGTCATGATGCCCAGGTTCCAATATGGCTCTGCAAGCCAATAGCCCAGTTCAGCGTTATATCGTTCTACGTCCGTACCTCTGAAGAAGCTGACATTTCCTACCGCCTCGTGATTGATCTCGATGCAGTAATTATTTTGTTCGCTTTGTCCTTCAACAAAACTTATGAATTGCTCTGCATCCTTTTCCGTATAGGGATAAGGAAGAGCATCACGGCAATTGTCCCAAATCTTTTTATTGTTCAGGTATTTTGCCAGTGCCGGTATGTCCGCTCTGGTCCAAGTTCGTAGTTTGAATGATTTAATTGCTTGGATTTTATTGTCAGACTTCAGGTATCGGATCACTTTACATGGATTCCCGACAGCCACACAGTTTGCCGGGATTGATTTTGTCACAACACTTCCGGCACCAATCACACTTCCTGTTCCTATTGTTATGCCGGCAAGAATTATACTGCCGCCACCAATCCACACATTGTCCTCTACGGTAATCGGAAGAGACCGTGTACGGAAAAATAGTTCGCCCGAATTTTCATCCCAGTTCTCGACGAATCTTTCGTTGTAGTCTATCGGATGTGTAGCCGTATAGAACTGTACATTGGGGGCTATCAGAACCTGATTCCCTATACGGATATGATTCTCGTCCATCATTGTGCAGTTGTCATTGATGACAGACTTATCCCCAATGAAAATATGCTTTCCGCACTGACATAAGAAATTACATCCTACTGCTGATCGTTGGCCTATGCTCCCGAGCATATTCCTTAAAATACCGGTTCTCTCTGAATCTTCCAAGTCCGGGCTGTCAAGTCTGGCAAGACAGGCTTTGGTATTGGAAATCATTTCAAGTACCTCCTGGTTCAGACTGTTGCAATATTCTCCGGACATGAATCGGTCGTAATTGCTTGTATGATGTTGACGGTGTTCTTTCTCCATGTTTTTCTTTATTATGCCCTAAAGATACGCATAATCCACAAATTCACTGTATTAGGTTAACATTTATTTCTTAGAATCATAGATTAGACAACAAAAAGGGTGAGTTCTTAGACATATTATATAGTTCTTCTTTGCTATTTGAAGTAATGTGATACAAATAAGAAATGTAGAGATACTTTTGTTTGTTTTAAGTTGTATATACTAACTTTGTCGCCGAAATTTATAATTATAAGTAGTAATAATGAGATTTAATAGAGTATTTTTGTTTATGCTGACAGCCGTAATACTACCTGTCAGTTTATCCGCACAGACTGTCAGTGGAAAATTGATTGATGAGAATAGTCAACCTTTACCATATGCTAATGTTGTGCTTCTGTCATTACCAGATTCGACATTTGTTAGTGGAACTATCAGCGGTGAAGACGGTTCTTTCACACTGGAGGCAACATCTGAAAATCAGATAATCCAAATATCTTCTTTAGGATATAAGACAGTCTATAAATCGATATCTCCTGCTAATATCGGTATAGTTCAACTTGCATCTGATACACAGATGCTTGGCGAAGTGGTGGTTAAAGCCTATTTACCTGTGACACGTGTTAAAGGTGATGCCATGGTAACAGGAGTAGCCGGGACTGCTTTGGAAAAAGCCGGAACTGCAGAACAGATGCTCGATAAGATACCTAATGTCACCTCAAAGAACGGTGAAATCAATGTTTTCGGTCGTGGTACTCCTGAGATTTATGTCAATGGTCGGAAACTGCTTGACAATTCTGAATTGGACAGACTTTCGGCGGAAAATATAAAATCTGTGGAAGTGGTCAATAATCCGGGAGCAAGATACGGAGCAGAAGTAACTTCCGTAATACGCATCATCACCAAGAAAGCTGAAGGTGAAGGATTCGGCTTTGATAACCGTGCCATGTTCCAGTACAATAGAGACTGGAGCGCATTGGAACAGCTGAATTTCAATTATCGAAAGGATGGCTGGGATTTGTCCGGTATGCTGTATGGTTCAAGAATGTACGGATGGATAAGTAAGGAACTGGTTCAGGATACTTATTTGCAGGAACACTGGCAGCAGAAATCCACAACATTCAATGACTGGACTTCCAAAAACTTTAACGCCCGGTTAGCCGTAAACTACACCATAAATGAAAATTCGGCTTTAGGAATACGCTACGACTATCACAAGACTCCTTATTCAAATGCCTTGATGGAAACCAATACGGATGTGTATCGAGACGGTGCTTTGTCGGAAAAGACATACAGCCCAAATACCATAGACAACGGGACTGAATATCATCAGGTGAATGCCTATTACAATGGTAAAATCAAGGATTGGAGCATAGACTTGAACCTGGACGGATATTGGGATAAGAGCGACAAGGCAAGCTATCTTGATGAAAAGACAGAACTGGCTGACGGAAGCGATGACAATCGCTATGTATCTATCTTCAATGACATAGACAATACACTTTATGCTGCAAGACTGATTCTGTCCAGACCGATATGGGGCGGTGAATTATCGTTTGGTGGTGAATATACTTATACGAACCGCAGGAATATCAACCTGAATCCGGAAGGTATCGTCTCGGATGATGACAGCCGGATTCGTGAGAATATGGGTGCCGCTTTTGTTGAATACAGCAGAAAGTTTGGCAGCGTACAGGCTTTGGCCGGATTAAGATATGAATATAATGCTTCCGATTATTTTGAGAAAGATATCCGAGTGGATGAACAAAGCAAGAACTTCAGCAATCTGTTTCCTACGCTTTCCATTGCATTTCCCATCAACCGTGTGAATTTCCAACTGGCTTACCGTACCGATATTGCAAGACCATCCTATTGGGATTTGAGAAGCAGCATGTTGCTTATAAACAAATATACCTATGAAACCGGAAATCCGCTGTTGGATCCTAAGTTTACGCATAACCTCACTTTGGGAGCTACATACCGCTGGTTACAACTATCTATAGGATATAACCGTGTGAAGAATGATATTCTCAACGTAACCAGTCTGTATGACGAGAATGATCCTACCATCATGCTTATGTCACTTGCCAATGCAGAAGCATACGACAAAATTTTTGCCGGTGTTACGCTTTCTCCTACAATCGGTATCTGGAAACCGCAATGGCGATTCCAGCTGAACAAGCAGTGGTACGACATACAGACTCCACAAGGCAACCTCAGTCTGGACAATCCTATGGGTACGATTATATGGAACAACAACCTGAGTCTGCCTTTGGGCTTCATGCTCGATGCGGATTTCATGTACACAAGCAAGGGAGACATGAAGAACGGCAGATTCCTGAAACCATCGTGGAGAATGGATATGGCATTACAGAAAAGCCTTCTCAATGACAAGCTGAATATCCGTCTGGATGCAACAAACCTGTTCAATAGCTATAAACGTGATTTTATGATGTATGTAAGCAATATGCAGACCATGCACATGACTGAAGAACCAAATAACTGTACAGTCCGTCTAACTGTCCGTTATAAATTCAATACTACCAAGAGCAAGTACAAAGGTACTGGTGCTGGAGATAGTCAAAAGAGCCGTATGTAGATATTATCCAAACTCAAAAATGAACCTGAATAAATAATTTAGAACTTTATAATATGAGATATTTATTGCTTTTTGTTTTTTGCGCTTTGACAACCATTACATTAAAGGCACAAACACCTTCTATTGAGGCGTTGCGTACATGCGCAGCTGAAAAGGGGATGCCTCCCAAAGAATACATATTCAAGCTGTTCGAGAAATCGGATATAGTCGTGCTGGGTGAGCGCGACCACCGTGACACGGTACAATACGACCTGATTCAGGACATCCTGGCCGATCCCCGTTTTGCCGAGCAGATAGGATGTGTCTATACTGAAGTCGGCTCGTACAACATGAACGATGATGTAAACCGCCTGCTGCAAGGCAGTTATCCGACGGAGGCGGCCTTCATGGACAGCCTATATGCCTATTACAGGAAGTCGGAGACCTTCTATCCGATTTGGGAAAAATACAACCGTGTGAAGTTCTTGAAAGGTATATATGAAATAAACCGTACCTCTCCGAAGAAAATCAGGCTCGGACTGACTGACCGCGAGTTCTCATGGGATAAAATCCGTACTGTAGAAGACTACAAGAAATTCTGGAAATCCCGCACGGTGAACTATCGCGACAGTTTAATGGCTGCCCATATTTCGGAAATGTATGCCCGCCAGACTCCATTGAACGGTAAACGCAAGGCCTTGGTGATAACCAATCAGCCTCATGCCATCAACGATTCGTTAATTCTCAAGAAGAGCAATACGGTTTATGGAACACAGGGCTGGTGGATGAAGAGAATCTTTGGAGAAGAACGAGTCAAAATCGTGGTGCTGAACTGGTTTGATTACAACCTGTTTGACGGGAGTAATTTCCCGATGACCGGTGACGGACATTGGGATGCGGCCTTTGAACTGTTGGAATGCCGCCCGTTCGCCATTGATTTGAAAAATACACCATACGGAGAAACGGCTTACAACGGTTTCGTCGGAGGTACCACGACCAATGTAAAGAACAAGTGTTGGCAGGATGTGGCAGATGGAGTTATCTACTATGCCCCCCTCTATGACCATGTCGCGGCATGGGGCATTGAAGGCTTAGTAACCAAAGAGTTTGAACCTGAAATCAAGCGCCGCCTGACAATATTTTTCGAGGCGACACAACCCGGTGCAGAAATACCCATGGAGGCTGCCATCGATGAATATAACGTTTTTCACACTTATCCAGCCGCTATTAAAAGTAGAAATGAGGTTAAAGAGTTGATTAAAAGTGTGTTGGAAAATAATAATTAACTTCACTAATTAACCTATATATCTCTGGAATATGCAAGAAAAGTCGTATACTAACTTTAAGTAGTATATATAATTAGAGCCAAGTCACAAACCTGGCTCTAATTTTACATTATAGAATGAATAAGTACAGCACTTCATCAATTGCCAAATCCGAATGACATGGCTGCCTGTTCACAGAAGCGTGCATATTCCTCTTTGTCAGTTCCGCTTTCAATATGGCGGTCTATCAGTTCTCCCAGTTCATCGAAGCAGACTTCGTCACTGAGGCACTCTATGTCTGTCCCGTTCCGGAGATATACTTCATAATAGTCCGAGCCGTTCAGACAGATCAGCACTTCCCCTTGGAAGAGTCTTCCGTTTACATGGAATTTCAGTCCCGGCAGGTCATTGAATACTGTTGCCATAAACTCCCCGATGCCCCATGACATAAGGACCGGCGTGTCGGTCATCGTTACCAGCTGTTCGCGAATTGTCGCAGCCACTCTCATTACATACTCTTTATCCATAATCTTGATTTTTAATAGATTTATATATTCATTTTATTCAAACCATTCCGGGTTGTCTTCTTTCAGCATCTCAACCAGCTCGTCATCCGGCAGCTCGAGACTTCCGGCATCGGTGAAGAAGAAAATCTCATCGTATAATTTCTCAGCCTCCTTACTCGCAAAGCCCTCGTTCTCGCTGTCGAAACTACCGGGCTGGAGTGCGTCAAGCAAACCTGTTGAGCCGATAAGGAGTTCTTCACCTTCATTTGATTTCACCACACGGCAAGAATAAGTTCTGCCGGCAAATTCCACCTCTTTCTTTTTCATCGGTCTATCACTTTAATGGTATGTTTCTCCCGTGTTCTTTCAGGTACTCCATGATACATTTCGCTTCCTCGTGTGAAGCCATATTGCGTTCGTCGTACCTGCGGCTGTCATCCGCCATAACCTTGATGCACTCTTTAATCAACCTGTACAGGCTTTGCTGCAGTGTCGGGTGCATGGTCGGTATTGCTGCTGCAAATCGAGCCGGATTGAAACTGTAATTGTTGACTGCCATTTCCCAGTCTTTAGCGAGACGGTACTCTCTGCTTTCTTTGATGTCCTTGCACATAATTCTGATATTTAACGATTTTGTTTTTCTTCCCTCTGTTCGGCCTCCTTTTCGGAGGAGCCGCTTCGGGATTTACGGTGCATCGACAGACGGTCGTCAAAGCCTCTCCCGATGTTTTTTCCTGCCAATTACTCTTTCAGAGAAAGGAAGAATTTGCAGGAAATGCACTTCAAAACGGAGGGAACAGGCTCGACCGCCTACATTCGCACCAGTAAAGTCCACGCGGCGACGAGAAGGACGACGAAAGAAGAAATGACTCTCATGTCAATACAAGAGGGAAAATAGAAAGGGATAAGGGTGGTGGCGGGGGCTTATGACGGACGGCGTTAAAACAGGTGCAGCTATAAAGGTTCCCGGAGCGGCCGATGGCAGAATACGGCCCGTGCCGGATTCCGTCATCAGCCACAGATCCGGACCGGAGTGCTTACAGCAGCCCAGGGCTGCCGTCGTGCATGAAGGTTTTATAACAGTCTTCGCCTGGCGCACATGAAGGCGGCAGTATAACGGGATTTGCCGTGAAAAGAGATGCTGTCAAAGCATCCCTTCGTCCGCGTAGCTCAGATAGCCTGTATCCGAGAGGATGATATGGTCAAGGAGAGTGATGTCAAGGATTTCGCAGGCTTTCTTGAGTTTGCTTGTGATGGCATTGTCACTGGAGCTGGCCACCATGTTGCCTGATGGGTGGTTGTGGCTGAGGATTATGCCCGAGGCATGGGCCAGAAGAGCCGTCTGCAGGATGATGCGGACATCCACAACGGTCTGGCTGATGCCGCATTTTGATATGCAGGAGAGTCCGAGAAGCCTGTTGGCTTGATTGAGGAACATCACCCAGCATTCCTCATGATGCTGCATACATTCATCGTATGCCTCCTTGAAGATGCCGTAGCTCACTCTGGAGGAGTTTACCAAGGTACGTTTTGCAGCATCGGCATCCTTGTAATTTACTGAAATCTGAGGGAAAGAAAATGTATTCATAATAACGAAGATTTAAGGTGAAACAATTTTTTTCGCCCGTGCACAGCTCTGTCTGGACTTCGTGCAAGATTTTGGGAAAGAATACTATCCGCAGGATTGGAGATTGTTTCCCAAATTCACCCGGATCTTGCGTTTGTCCGGAAAGATGCTGTAACTTCGCTGAAAACAAATGTTGAGACTACCGGGGTATTATAAGAGGTCCGGCTATAAAGGTTATCCGGGCCGGCCGATGACGGAAGACCGCCCGTGCGGCCTGTAGGAATCAGCCAGAACCCGGTCCGTACTGTTTCAGCAGACGGAGACTGCCGAAAGACAGGTAGGTGTATAAAAAAGGTCAGGCGGCGCCGGTCTGCCTCCGGCACTCAACAGAAAAGCAGGACGGATTTCTCCGCCCTGCATCTGAAATCAACTATGAATTATGGTCAAGCAGCAACCTCTTGGGATTGAGGTTGTTTTTCGTTGTCCGCATCGGCTTCAGTCTGCTCTGCTTCCTGTTTGGCCTATTCCTGCACCAAAAGGACGGCTTTCTTTTCTTCGATGCGCTGATGTCTTTTTTCGTAAACTTCATTATGTCCGTTCTCGATGTCGGCAAGTCTTTCCGGCATGTGTTTTCCTGCAAATTCAAGCAACATGTCGGCTATGGCGTTGCTTCCGTATGCGTTCTTGAAATTCTCAATCAGGAAATCCCTGCGGATGACGGCTTTTGCCTTTGGTGTAAGATTGGCCACAATATTTGTCTTGTCCTCGTTGGACAGATAGGGCGAATGTTCTCCCTCTATGCCAACGGCGGCAAAGTGTTCCTTTCTCAACGATGAAAGCAGGAAGAAATAAATCATCTTTTCTTCGTCAGCCCCGAACTTGGTTTCGGTCATATCCACTTCCAAAATCTGTTTTTTGGTATCTTCCACGGTCTTTTCCCTGGCAATCTCCTTGTTTCGCTTGTCCTGCTTGTCCAGTTTTTCAATCGGGGAAAGCTGTTCCTGTCCTGCCTGTTGTCCACTGACGGCATTCATCATGGAATTCTCCACATAACATTTGACAATGTCTTCGTTCCCAATCCGTGCGAAGAGCGATATTTCGCCTGCTTCTGCCCTGCGTACAAGTTCCTTGCCCTCTTCCATATAATCGTTCATATCCTGCTCATACTCAATCTTGGCTTCCTTATATTCGTCTTCCGTCTCATATTCTCCGGCTTCAGGCTCTTCGGGAAGTGTCGGGTAGTCTTTGTATCTGCATTGCAGTGCCACAACCTCATAGCCCATTTCCTTGAGGCGATTTACCGCATCCGCATTATAGCAATATGCGTCATGGCTTAGAGATAGTGCAGGATAAGCCTTAATGGTCTCTATTGCCTTTTCCGTCAAAAATGCTGCATTCATTTCATCAAGACAGCCTTTGTTGGCGCATTTTCCGCATGTTCCCTCACAGAACAATGTCATGTTGTTGGTATTATGGGGGCATGACAGGCAAAGGGTCTTGTCAAAGTTGTAGCGTTCAAGGTCTGTCGTGAAGTGGCGCTCGATGTTTTTTGCCACCTCGGTCGCTTTCATGCCTCGCCAACTGCCAAACATGATACCCTCTTTCAAGTGCTTGTCGAAAACCTCTCTCTGGATGTCCTCGCCATATCGGCAAATTTCGCTTGCCACGCTGATAGTGATTTCGTCCTTTTCCAACAATTCTGCGATTTCGGGGATAAGGGAGACGAACTTCAGTCGGGTGCGGATATAGGTCTCGTTCTTGCCGAACTGCATGGCCAAAGACTGAATGTCGTGCCGTCCGCTTTCTATCAGCCTCTGATAGGCGTTTGCTTCCTCGATAGGGGTTACATCCTTGCGTTGCAGGTTTTCCGTCACCGCCATTTCTTCGGCGGTCTCGTCCGAAACATTCAGAACGATTGCCGGAATTTCTTCCAGTCCTGCCATGAGCGAGGCACGATACCTGCGTTCCCCGAATATGATTTCAAAGCGGTTCTCCGCAATGGGGCGCACCCCGATAGGCTGAAGGACGCCCTGCTGACGGATGCTTTCCGCCAATTCCGCAAGGCTTGCTACATCAAAATTCTTGCGTGGGTTATAGTTACTCGGCTGAATATCTGCCAAAACTACTGATACGATGTTCTTCTCTGCTACTGATTGAATGCTCATTGTTTCCATAATTCATAAATTTTGATTTGTTATACATTGATTTTCTGATTACTGCTATTCCTGTTGGTTGGTGTCATATTCGTACATCTGCGTATTGTCGTACCCCTCGAACGATAGCCGAAACGTGTCGAAGTCTTTCCTGCCGGCCAGCCTTACGGTATCGTTCTTTCCGATGAAATAGGGTTCAAGCATTGTCCGAAACGGTGCGCCGAGCGTAGTTCTGTCTGCCAATGTGCAAACCTTGTCGGGTTGTTGGGGCATGATATAGCCCAGTGCATATTCGTTGTAAACTACCAATCTTATTTTATCCATGTCGATGTCAATTTTGAATTGTTTTTTTATTTCCCTCTGGTCGGTTCTTTTCCCGTTTGAACCGCCTTGGGGTTTTATGGATGCGGTTTACAGCTGTCGGTACAGCTTCATACGACGGCTTTTCCTGCCAATTACTCTTTCACAGAAAGGAAGAATTTGCAGGAAATGCACTTCAAGCCGGAGGATCAAGCGCGACAGCAGACCTTTGCATCTGATAAAACCAAGGCCGGTGCGGCGGGAATGAAGCCGGAAAGCGGTAAAAGATGAATTATAAAAGAAATGTTCTATGGAACTATAAAAGAAAAAGATTACCGATAATTTACCGGTAATCTATAATAGGGAGATGTCTTCTTGAAGAAGATGACATATATAAGAGGTTGTCCGTCTTTAGTAGGATAGTGAGAGATCTTTAAGCATGACAAACTCCTCTTCAGTCTCATGGATGATCTTAAATCCAAGTTTTAGATACATTCGGACGGCATAGTTCGCCTTTTGTACGGACAGAGAGACGCGACTATATCCTTTGCTCTCAAGTAATCGAAACATTTCACGCATAAGATGGCTTCCTATGCCTTTACTCCTGTATTCCTTATATAGGGATATGGAGAGCGATGGGGTCCTGTCATCCACATGTCCGTAATCATTCATAATACGTACCCATACTGCACCGACCACTTTCCCTTCACAGTCTGCGACCAGACAAAAGTCATCTTTTTTCTTTCCGAAGTCCTCAATATACAGTTTCAGTTCAGGTAAATCCACCACGTCCTTTGAGGGCGGTTTGACTCCTTCAGGAATATAAATCGCTTCGTAAAGAAATTCTCTTAGCAAATGGTTCTCACTACCTTGCAAATGGCGTATTATATACTTGGCCGATCCGTTCATTCTTGTTCACATTTTCTTTTCAGGTCAGCTATATACCGTTTCTGCTGTAATTTCAAATACAACAATGCAAAAGGATATAACCACCATTTCTTTAGGTTAATTGACTCTGTAAAAATCACTTCCGTTCCATTTTCAGCCTGTCTGAAATGTCCCGTCCACTCCCCGGAAAAGTTCACATTATCCATAAGAAATGAATATTTTAGAAAAGGCTCTATAACAGTAACAGTAAAACATGTGACATAGCCTTCATTACTTATCTCCCTGAAATGGCGCTCGTCGGAAACTTCTATGTCCTTTATGTCACTTCGCCATGAATAGTCGTAAAGTGAAGTGACAGAATGCCAGACAGATTCCAAATCAGCCTGTATAAATGATTTTATCGTAGTTCTTATCATGGGACATTTTTATATTTCTCTTACCGTTTTTTCCAGTCCTCTCTGGTAAGCAAAGTAAAATGTTCTGTACGGATATCTCCTAACGGAGAAGTCTTTCCTTCTTCTGTGTGATGGTACTTGAATCCACATTTTTCCATTACCCTGCGGGATTTGATGTTTCCGTCATAATGTCCACACCAGACCCGTTTCACATCAAGTTCGACGAAGCAACGCTTCAACAAACGTTGTACGGCTTCCGGTATAAGTCCCTGTCCCCAATAAGGAACACCTATCCAATATCCTATTTCTGCATCTCCATCCTGCATCTCCGCACTGTGTACGCCATCAGCGAACATAATTCCGACACTGCCTATCGGTTCATTGGTTTCTTTCAATACTACAGCGTATGTCTCGGGTGCAGAAAGGATATCGCGTATTATTTCTCTGCTGTTTTCCACAGATGTATGAGGAGGCCACCCGGCAATGGGGCCGATAGCAGGATCTTTGGCATAATTATAAAGAGACTCTGCATCGTTTTCTGTCCAGGGACGAAGTATCAATCTTTGTGTTTCCATATTCATCGCTATACAAGTAATTTATTGATTTCCTGCTGCAAGCGATCCAGGAACTTTACAGCATGTGCCCCATCCATTTGAGTGTGATGGAATTGGAATGAAACCGTCAGTGTCGTCCTGAAGAACCCCTTACGGTACTTGCCCCATATCATAAACGGATTGTTGAAGATACCGCTGTACATACCTACCGCACCGTCAATTTCATATTGGGCCAGTGCGGAAGTTCCTATTACCATGCTTTCAGTCAAGTCGTGGTTCTCACAGCTTTGTGCTACTTCCGTTGTCAATTTCAGATAATCTTCATTGAATAGCTGCAAATCATCAGAAAAGGGCACATCGCATGAACTGACCTCATTGTCCTTGTTCATAACAATGGTATTAACCGCAATGGCATCATATTGCATCAATTTGTCTCCGACAGGCAGCATATAAAATTCCTTGATACCGCTTGCCGCCTTGCCGATGCACCAGCACATCAGCATATTGAATTTCATACCTGACTTTTTGCTGATTTTGACCAGACGACTGACATCCAAAGTCTTGAAAAATGTAACCATCGGCATCGGGGCTTTCATCCAAAGCTCAAATGCGTATGCACGGGTGGTTTCTTTGGGATTTATTTCTCTCATAGTGCGTCTTTCAAATTTTCAATCATTTTTCATGCTTCTCCAGATATTCTCTCATGGCCTCGTTGACGATGTCACGGAGAGACATGTTCTTTTCGATGGCCAGGTATTTCATCCTGGTATGAATGCTCTTGTTAATGACGAAGTTGCAATGCACCGCCGGTTCCTTTTCCGCCTTGGCCGGAACCGTTTCTTTTTTCTGCGGGGATTTTTTGGTTGATGAAAGCAGCCCGTCAAGGCCGCTTTTCATACCGTCTTTCAATAAATCGCTTTTGCCCATATTGTTTTTACTTTAGTTTTAGTACCTCCAGCGCCAAGTCCATATAATCCTTGGCCCCGTTGCTGTTTTTGTTATACTCGAAAATGTTCAGACCCTTGATAGGAGCTTCCGCCAGAGCCACGTTGTCCCGGATGACGGTCTTGAACACCTTGTCGCAGAAAGAATCGTTGATGAGCTCGGACACGCTTTTGTTAAGCGTCTTGCGCTTGTCGAACTGGGTGATCACGATACCTCCGATGCTCAGTCCCGGATTCAGGCGTTCCCTGACGATTTTAACCACATTCGTAATCTTTGCCATACCGCGCATGGCGAGGAACTGTGCCTGTACCGGGATAATCAGGAAGTCCGATGCGGTAAGCGCATTGAGCGTGAGCAGTCCCAGCGATGGCGGACAGTCAATCAGTATATAGTCGAATTTCCGGCTGTCAAGCAGCTTCGCAATCAGCCCTTTCAGTATCAGTTCCCGGCCAGGTTCGTTGATAAGTTCCGATTCGGCAGCCGACAGGTCAAGGCATGAGGGAACGATGGTAAGGCCGTTCTTCAGTTCGGCCAGCGGCAAAGGGTATTCGCCCTTCATCGCCCCGTACACGGTCTGTTCTTCCTCTATGGACAGGCCGCAGGATTCCGTGAGGTTTGCCTGACCGTCCATGTCAATCAGTAGCACACGTTTTTTCTTCAGCTGCAGTGCGGCAGCGAGATTTATGGTAGTGGTTGTCTTTCCGACCCCACCTTTATGATTCAGAACTGCTATAATTTTTGTCATGATTCAGAGTCTTAATGTCTGGTACAAAGATAATACTATTTTTAGTCTTCACTACAATTAGTATTTACTATTTTACTAATATAACATATTTTAGTATCGTAGTATTTACTACTCTACTAAAAGACTAAGCCACTAAATGTAGTATCTACTATTTTTCGTAACCCGGGATTTACTAATCTCCTAAATTACTACAATTAGTAAATACTACATCCGTGACCGTTTTCCGGAAGATGTCAGAACGGAAGGTCTTCCTCCCCGTCCTGTGGCATGTCCGCCGGAGGAACGGGTGCGTTATCGGCAGCTGCGGCCTGGCCGTCGGCTTCGGAGGTTGTACCTTCCCGCTTACCGGTGTTGATGAACTCCAGGGCATCCGCCGTGATGGAGAGCTGGATCTGGCTGTCGCCGTTTTTGTCCTTCCACAGTGAAGTTGACAATGTTCCCCCGACAAGGACCATGCGCCCTTTGGTGAGGTATTCGGAGAGGCGGATATGGTTTTCCTTGTTGCTGCGTACCCTTACCCATGTGGTAACGGCGTTTCCGTGCGAGAAGTCATCTACTGCCATGTCAAAAGCAATAAACGAACCGTGTGTACCCTCGATAACCTGACAATCCTTTCCGATGCGACCGATAGTGTGAATGTATAGCATAATTTGAAAATGTTTTGCGGCAAGGTGGTTAGTCCTGCCATTACCTGTGACTTTGTTTTTTTCTTCCCTCTGGTCGGATCCTTTCTGCCGGACCGCCTTGGGGTTTTATGGTGCATGACAAGGATGTCGGCACAGCCCATTCGACGTTTTTTTGAAGCAAAATACTCTTGCCCGGCAAGGAAGATTTTCCTTCAAAATGCACTTCAAAACGGAAGAATCAGGCGCGACAGCCTACATTCGCACCTGATAAAACCTACGCGGCGGCAGGCAAGGAATGACGAGAGAAGGTAATCCCGATACAGATATAAAAGGCAGAATCGTCCCGTATATATAAGGGGATGTTTATAAAAGTGATGAATGACGGCTTGGGCGGGTAAAAGAAACGGTCTGCCGGGCAAACAAAATGGGGACTCTTTCTGCCTGTGACATGCCGGAGGCACGACGGACGGCACAAGCAGAATGTGTCACCGTTTGCCCACGACGCCGTCGGCCCGTAAAGGAAAGCTACGGACAGAAGGCGGAATGTGCCGGAGCAACAACCAGGCAGGATGCCCATATAGCGGAATACCGGTTGTTTCGACAGGTCGAAGCTCCGGCATGAAGCGGTATGAAGCAGACTGCCGTTGATCGGGCACAGCCTTCCGTACCTTGAAGTGAAGGGCGGACTGCGGCACAGACATCATACCTTAATTTTCGGGTGGGGAAAAGCCGGATAGAAAAGGGGTTGAGAGATATAATAGTATTTTTTGCATCACAAATTACCCTTCCAATCAATTTTGTTTCATTATTTTAACATTATAAAATAGGGGTATGAATAGTATTATGCGTTTTATATTAAATCGTTGATTATAATAACTATTTTATGAAGATTATCTATTTATTTTCTATCAGCTCACTGCTTATGATATTAGCAGGGGCAAAAGCGAGTGCACAGGAAGTAACTTATGTGAAACCATTTGAAGTTGAAATCTCTGTAGGCGGAACCTACGGAATTGGCAAATATGTCGGCAAAAATCAGATTGGCCCAGCTTTTGCCATTGAAGGGAGATATAATTTCCCTCAATATCCGATTGACTTAGGTTTGGAATTATATGGAGGCAGTACAGCAAGAAAGTATGAAGGTTCAAACCTTTCAAACAGGATATTATCTGTATCTGCTTATTCTGATTATAATTTTATGAGAGGAAAAAAGTTTTCTCCGTTTATCGGCGTTGGCGTTGGCATTGCATCTTGTAAAGTAGTTCAAGGCAACTTTGGAAATGATGCGGTTAAAGCAATCTTTACACCACGTATTGGTATTGAAATGTTTAATCATTTTAGGGTAACTGCCTATACTAAATTAGGTTACAGAGGTTATAACAATTGTGGCTTATCTGTAGGATATGCTTTCGGTGGTGGAAAAAGAAAATAATTTTTTATCAAAAATAAAGAGAGATAAATAACAATATTTACTTCAAGCTTTTGAGTTATGGAGTCGGCATAAATGACAGCAATAAAATAAGGGAAGAACAGACATTAACCAAGTTGTTCTTCCCTTGTTGTTTTATAAGTTTCAGAACCGGCCTTTTAATAAACTGGTTTGTCAGAGTTACGAAGAAGAGTCTGTTTTTCCAGTTCATTCCGATCATTTGTTGTGTACGTAAAGCTATAGGATGACTGGAAAGTTTCTGATCAAGAAAGAGTCTATAAGAAGCAGCGGTAAAATCTATAACGAGGAGCACAAACAAAATTTTGACGTAAAGGATGATATTTTAAGCTGTAACTTCCGCTAAACCACGGAATATTTTTCAAAAATCTAAGCCACACTATTG